>Ga0209474_10006198_pt1 | contig 10098 bp, 6 predicted proteins | sample GraSoiAngelo_145_FD_185902 | JGI IMG/M metagenome (GOLD analysis project Ga0209474, IMG submission 185902) | Grasslands soil microbial communities from the Angelo Coastal Reserve, California, USA - 14_1009_05_20cm (SPAdes) (version 2) | ecosystem: Environmental > Terrestrial > Soil > Grasslands ... | reverse complement strand
CTTTAGCATCGCCGATGGACCAGCGAATTCCGCCGCCGAGAAGATTCAGAAAAAACTGACTGGACCAGTTCTCCGGCCGGTCGCCGATCGCGGTGTAGAACACCCGGCCTTTGCCTTCCATCCGCGCCCAAGTCATCGGATAGGGCGGCCGCTCGTAAGGCTTTCCGCTCATGCCCTTGGTGTCGAGGGTCAAGATCACGTGCAAATCCGTTCTGAAGTCTTTGAGCGAATACCACTCGTCGTTGAAGCTGAAGGGAGACGCAACGCCTTCGAGTCCAGGAAATTTCGGATCGTTAACAACGATGTTTGTATTTTGCAGCCGCGGCGTCCTGCCGTGAGTGATAAATTCGCCACCGAGCATGCGCAGATAGGGATCCGATTTGTCTCCGTGGGCGATGTAGCGGTTCGAATTGTCTTCGGGATCGGGCGGCGTGTGGAATGTATCGCTCGCAGCATGAACACCGACGAAACCAAGGCCGTCATGAATTGCGTTGAGAAAGGACTGCTTGCCTTGTGCCGACATCGGCGGGTTCTTGTCGGTGCCTACGGTGGTCAGATCTCCAGTGGTGAAAAAAAGGACGGCGGAAAATTTGCGGAAATCCTTTGAGTCAAACACTCGGCCGTCTTTTGAAGTGGTGACGTCAAAGCCATGCTTCGTGCCAAGAGAAGTGACCGCCTGCTCGACGATGCTGGGCTTGCCATCCACTCTCTTCACCACGTCATGTTCCCACCCGGAGGATTTAGTGAAGACGAGGACAGACCTTTTGTCAGCGGCAAAGATGTTAGGCGTAAAGGTAAGGCTGCCACCTACGATGGCTGCATTTTGCAGAAACTGTCGGCGATTAAAAGTGTTTTTCATAAGACTCTTTGTTGAGTGCAGTCCCTTCGGGACTTACCGTACTTTGCGAAACATTTTCAGGGCACTTACGTGCCGGGCTATCTAAATTTCGTCGCTGCGCGAGTTCTTACTGGTGATCCATTCGAGCTCACATAAACTCACAGCTATTTGCGCCTAAGAGCCAGTTTTGCGTTGTCCTCAGCTCGGCCCCATCAAACCTCATGGCGTTTAAAGCGGTCGACCAGATGGTCACACGCGCGCACGGTAATCGCCATCATGGTCAGGGTCGGATTCTGACATGCTGATGAAACAAAACAAGAACCGTCTGTCACGATCAAGTTATTCAGGTCGTGTGACTGGCAGAACGGGTTCAGAACCGATTTCTTAGGATCGGCGCCCATTCTCGCTGTACCAACTTCGTGGATCGCCATGCCTGGCATTTCCGTGTTGGTAGTGACACGAATATTTTTCGCGCCCGCGGCCTCGAGCATTTCTGCCCCGGTGATGCCAGCATCGCGCATCAGAGCCGCTTCATTTGTGCCGTGGGCCATGCTTATGCGGAGAGCGGGAATTCCCCAGGCATCTTTAAGGTTGGGGTCGATCTCGCAAAAGTTGTCAAAATTTGCAAGCGACTCACCGAAAGCGCCGAGTGAAACTTCATACTTTCCGAGCTTCACTGCATTTTTGTACTCAGCGCCCAGACCAGGCGCGCCGGTGTCGAATTCCGGCTCCGAGCCGCCCTGAAATCCGTAACCGCGAAGGAAATGCGGATGCTTGCCTGTTTTCGGAGTGTTGCGGAAGCGCACGACGTAAATTCCATTCGGCCGGTGAGGAGGATTCGCGCTAGGGAGAGTATTTAAATGGTGCAAGGTGCCGCTGGCACCACCTCCGACTACGTGGTCCATCAAGTAGTGTCCCAGGAGGCCACTGGAGTTCGCCAGACCTTTGGGATATTCGCGGGTGGATGAGTTGAGCAGAATGCGGGTGGACTCAAGTGCCTGCGCGCATAATATGACGGTTTTGGCGCGAACTTGTTTGCTTTCCTTAGTAGTGCGATTAATAAAGGTGACTCCGCGCACCTTGTTGGCGCTCGGATTCATATCAACATGGCTGACGATCGCGTCGGTTATGAGCGTGCAGTTCCCAGTCTTGAGCGCATCCTTAACGGTGGTGAATGGACTGCTGAAGTACGAATAAGTCATGCAGCCACGCTCGCATGGGCCACAGTAATGACATGGCGCGCGTCCATTGTGAGGCTGCGTGAGAATTGCGGTGCGGCCAATCGTTAGAGTTCGTCCGAACTTCTTCTGAATGCCGTCACGCAGGCGGACCTCGCCACAACTCATCTTCATCGGCGGAAGAAACTGACCGTCCGGCAACATCTCATTACCTTCGACGGCACCGCTGATGCCAACGTAGCGCTCGACAATGTCGTAGTAAGGCGCAAGATCAGCGTACGAAAATGGCCAATCTACATCGTGGCCGTCGCGGCTTGCGGCCTTGAAGTCGACATCGCTTAGGCGATAGCTCTGTCGTCCCCACACTAAAGAACGACCTCCGAGCACACGAAGGCGCTGCCAGGTGAATGGCTTGTCTAGTGGAGTGCTGTAGGGATTCTCCAGATCATTCACGAACCATTCGTAGTTGTATTCCATGCAGGCGTAGCACTGCCGCTGGATGGGGCGCGTGCGCATCACTTCAGGCGAGTGGTTGCGATACCTCAGCTGAAATGAGGGCATGTGCTCGGTGAACTCTTTTGCGGTCACCGCCCGGCCGGCTTCGAGCAATGCAACCTTTAATCCTGCCTCGGAGAGCCGCTTCGCCGCCCAGCCACCGGTCGCGCCTGAGCCGACCACGATTGCGTCATATGTCTGTTGGAGAGGGTCTTGTGCCATGAATTTATGTGTGGGTGCCAGTTTCGTGCTCGCAGCCTTGGTAGGGACCATGGGTAAACTCCCCATCCCAACCAAGTTCCTTCAGGCCAATTTCTGATCCATAAAATGCTGCGGCAATCAGCGCTTTCAACCTTTCGAAATGCTCCTGTCCGAGATTGGGCTTTCCTTCATATTTAATCCATCGATCGTTGTCAGATGGATATGCCCATGGAGTTAAGAGCCAGATCTGATCGTCAGCACCGAGTTCAGTGAAATTCTTCGTGAACTGTTTTTGGCTTTGGCTATCGATAAAGGCGAGAGCATCTACGAATTCGCGTTGAAAGTCGGCAGGTTGGACGGAAAGCAATAAATCGATATAGCGATTGACCATTGCCGCTTTTGCGCCGGGAGTATCCGTGGATGGAATGATTACATCGCTCAAGGCGATCAAGGTTTCGTTCTGCTGGTTATTGAGGAAAACAGGCTTCCAGTTCGGATTGCTGAGATATTTCGAACCGTCCTCGCCGCGGGCGGCCGGAGTAAGTCCTGACGAAATTGCTTGCGCGAAAGAAAATTGCGTTCCGAGTGCCGAAGCCGCGCTGGCAAATAAGGCGGCGCGAATCAGGTCACGACGGTTGATGAGAGGAGTTTGGAGCTGGCGTTTTTCCTCGGGGAGAATGGTTTCGGAGCCCAGAATTTTCATTTTGCGAAATGATAATGCTTGCTGCCGGGTTACTCAAGGATTAATGAAAATGAAATCCTGATTATTTCGTCGTTCAATTGGCGATGAACCTCGCGAACGTCAGTTCGAATGCGAAATGGCGGTCCAAGCGGAGCCTTTGCGTGACGACTCCAACACAGCATTAATAAATTTCACCCCTTCGACACCATCGCCAACACCTGGAACGAGCAATGAATCTGGATTCGGTGGGCGCTTGTCGATCTTGGCCGTGATCTGTTCGGCGAGATCGGTATAAAGCTGGGCGAATGCCTCCAAATATCCTTCCGGATGACCACTGGGCACGCGAATTGCGTGGGCCGCAGCAGGCCCGGTGCCAACACCGCCGCGCGTCATTATGCGTCGCTGTTGCCCCAGAGGCGTGAAGATGAGTACGTTTGGGTCTTCCTGCCGCCATTCAACCCCGGCCTTTTCGCCATAAACACGCAAGTGCAGATTATTCTCGTTGCCGACTGCAACCTGGGTGGCCCACAAACCACCCTTTGCGCCCTTCGAAAATCTCAGCATTACGTGAATGTTGTCATCGAGACGCCGTCCGGGGACAAACGTGGTCACGTCGGCTGCCACTTGCTCGCACGATAATCCAGTTACAAAGCAGGCCAGATTGTAGGCATGCGTGCCAATATCGCCGAGAGATCCTGCTGGTCCGCTGCGCGCTGGATCAGTGCGCCACTCGGCTTGTTTTTGTCCGGTCTTCTCGAGAGGAGTCGACAACCAATCCTGCACATATTCCACTTGCACCAATCGAATCGGCCCGAGTTCGCCGGCAAGGGCCATTTCACGTGCCTGCCGAACCATGGGATGGCCGGTGTAATTATGCGTTAAGCCGAATACCAGGCCAGTTCGCTTCACCATGTCGGCCAAGTCCAAGGCGTCCTGGAGGGTTGTAGTCAGAGGCTTGTCGCAGATTACGTGAATGCCGGCTTCAAGGAATGCTTTCGCTGGCGCGTAGTGCAAATTGTTTGGCGTGACGATGGAGACGGCTTCGATTCCATCCGGCCGCTTTGACTCAGCTTTCGCCATCTCCTCAAAGCTGCCATAGGCGCGCGGAATGCGCAGATCTTTGGCGGCGGAGATGCCTCGCTGCGGATCAGAGCTCAAGGCCGCGGCCACGAGCTCGTAATGGTCGTCCATACGAGAGGCCAGGCGATGCACGGCACCGATGAAGGCCCCGGGACCGCCGCCTACCATGCCAAGCCTCAAGCGGCGATTTTGTTTCTGGGTCGAGCCTTCAATCGGCATCAGTCGTGACCTTTCGATTTAGTTAAACCAAGCATCCTACGATTTGCCTCGACATCGGCACCTGATTTTGCAAAGTCGTCGAATGCGCGCTCTGCCGTTTTGATAATGTGCCGAGCGACGAACGGTGCGCCTTCGCGTGCGCCTTGCTCGCTGTCCTTCAAGCAGCATTCCCACTCTACGACAGCCCAGCCTTCAAAGTCGTACTGCGCAAGCTTAGAAAAAATTGCGGCGAAATCAACCTGGCCATCGCCGAGCGATCGAAATCGGCCGGCGCGCGACATCCAGGGCTGGTATCCGCCGTAAACGCCTTGGCGACCGCTTGGCCGAAACTCCGCGTCCTTTACGTGGAACATCTTTATTCGGGAGTGATAGATATCTATGTATTCCAGGTAATCGAGTTGCTGCAAAACGAAGTGGCTTGGGTCGTAGAGAATGTTGCAGCGCTTGTGCCCGCCGAGGCGATCAAGAAACATTTCAAACGTGATGCCGTCATGAAGATCTTCGCCGGGATGAATCTCGAAACATAGATCGATACCGGCTTTGTCGAACTCATCGAGAATCGGACGCCAGCGCTTAGCGAGTTCGTCGAAGGCAGTATCGACAAGTCCAGGCGGCCGCTGTGGCCAGGGATACAAATAAGGCCAAGCCAATGCTCCGGAAAATGTGACGTGTGCGTTGAGCCCAAGATTTGCCGAGGCCTTCGCTGCGAAACGTAGTTGTTCGACACCCCAGGCCTGACGGGCGGAAGGATTGCCGTGAACAGAAGCGGGCGCGAATCCGTCGAATGCCTCATCGTAGGCGGGATGCACCGCAACGAGCTGTCCTTGAAGATGGGTTGAGAGTTCGGTCAATTCGACCTTGCTCGCTGCTAGGGTTCCGCGTATTTCGTCGCAATAGGTTTTGCTCTCGGCGGCACGCTTGAGATCGAAAAGGCGGCTGTCCCAGGTTGGGATCTGCACACCTTTGTAGCCAAGCGACGCGGCCCAGCGGGAAATATCTTTCAGGTTGTTGAATGGCGGGTTGTCGCCCGCGAACTGCGCGAGAAAAATTGCCGGACCTTTGATGGTTTTCACAGGATTAAGATTTTTGCTTGATTATACGAGCGGCTTGGCTCAGCGTGCTGACCATCTCATCGGGAAGACGCCCGCTGGTGTCAGGAGATAGATTCAGCAACAGGTTCGAATGGCGATTGCGACAATCTGAATAGTACGACGCTATTTTCTCGGCACTTTGGGTAGTGAATCCCGGACGCCAGAACCAACTGTTCATCGGAGGCAGGGGCTTAAATGGAGGCCCGGTGGGTATCCACGCTTCAAGTGGCATGTAGTAAGTTTTGTCGTCGAACTTCACGTGCGGATCATGACCTTCGGGAGGCGGCACCGCATCTTCAAGATTGATCACGTCGGTCGGCCAGCTCTTCGGCTCGCAAATGCGTCCCAGGTTTCGCTTGCTCTGGTAGTAAGCCTGATTCATCACCACGATTCCATGCGGGCTGTATTTCTTGATGAGCTCGTACAGTTCCCATCGCTGCTCGTTTGAAACCTTCCAGGTGATGTCGAGCAACTGATAAAAGGTGTTCGGATATTTGCTATGCAGCTCAGTCAGTTGCTGCTTGATGAGCTTGTAGTAGCCCTCCTGTACTGGTATGTCCCAGTCGAACTTGCCCTCATTGTGAGGATCGAGAATGCAGTAATAAAAACCGTGCTTCAACCCGAATTCCTTGCAAGCGGCCACAAATGCTGCGACTACGTCGGTCTTGTTTGGGCTGGCGGCAACGTCGTAGTCGTAATTGGCAGCGTCCCACAAGCAGAATCCTGACATGTGCTTCGCGGTCAAGACTGCATATTTGGCGCCCAAATCGCGGGCCACGCGAATCCACTGGCGCACATCGAGATTCGTAGGATTGTAAGTGCTCGCCGGCACGCCACCCGTCTCGTAATCATTGCCGGTGAACGTGTTCATGCTGAAGTGGAACGAGACGCCGAATTGAAGCTTTTCAAATTGGCGCAGCGCAGGCGTGGGATGGGTTGCGGGTTCAATCCGCGCCGGGGAAGCAGCGAAACCAGTCCGCGGCAAAAGAAGAGAGGCAGACCCCGCAAGTACTTTGGAAAATTCTCGACGATTCATTCAGAGCCCTTCAGCGCAAAAGCTACGTAAACGCCGCCAGAGGGTGATTTCACATCTTTGCCACCACCAGCGGCAATTACCACATATTGCTTTCCATTAACTTGGTAGGTGATGGGCGTTGCATTACCAGAGAAGGGAAGTGTGGTTTCCCACAATAATTCTCCGGTAGATTTATCGAAGACACGAAACTTTTTGTCATAGTTGGTCGCGCCGATAAACAGTAGTCCGCCTGCTGTCACGATCGGTCCGCCGTAGTTTTCGCTGCCCGTATTCTTGATCCCCTGACCGGCCAGCTCGGGATATTCACCGAATGGAATCTTCCATGCGTACTCGCCGGTGTTGAGATTGATTGCGTTCAGCGTGCCCCACGGTGGGGCGATCGCCGGATAGCGTTCTGATTCGAGAAATCTGGTGTATCCGGAAAAACGGTACCCCATCTGCGGCTGGACAGGTTGGCCCGAGATCTCTTTGTTCTCTCCCTCACTTACAAACAAAACTAAGGCATTGACTTCATCCGGCGTGAGATTCGGGAAACCGGGCATCCTACCTTTGCCCTTTTGAATTCTTTTCTTGATCTGATCCTGAGTCATGCGATCATGCACGCCCAGGAGCGATGGGAACAGCGGCGGCGAACCTTTCATGTCATCGCGATGGCAAATAGTGCATTGACTTTGATAAATGCCTTTGCCGCTCTGAGGGTCGGCTTTGTTTTGGGCGAGTTCGACTGCCCAAGCCATTTCATTGGAATTGACGTAGAGGATTCCTGACTCTGGATCAAACGCCGGACCACCCCATTCCGCGCCGCCATCGAAACCCGGAAAGATGATTAGGTTTTGCTTCGTGCTGAGCGGAACAAATTGTCCCTCGCTGCGAAAGGTTCGAAATTGTTCGAGTGCCCACTGGTGCGCCTCAGGGGTACGGTTGGTGAGCATGTCTTCAGTCAAACGCTGGCGGGCGTAGGGCGCGGGTTTTGTGGGAAGCGGCTGCTCGGCGGCGGCAACTTCTCCGGGTAAATCACTGGGCGGATATTTGTGAGATTCGACGGGAAACAGCGGCTTGCCGGTCGCCCGATCAAACACGTAAACGAAGCCTTGCTTGGTTGTCTGCACGACCGCATCGACGCGTGTGCCTTCGTGTGTCACGGTAACCAGGGCGGGAGGCGATGGAAAGTCGCGGTCCCAGATGTCGTGATGGACGCCCTGGAAGTGCCAGATGCGCTCACCGGTTTCTGCATTCAGCGCGAGCTCGCAGTCGGCAAATAAATTATCGCCAAGCCGGTCACCGCCGTAAAAATCAAAAGCCGCAGAACCGGTAGGCACATACAGGATCCCGGTCTTCTGATCGACCGTCATCCCTGTCCAATTATTTGCGCCACCGCTTTTTTGCCAGGCTTCCTTCGGCCAGGTGTCATAACCAAACTCGCCAGGATGCGGAATGGTGTGAAAGCTCCAGCGCTGTTTTCCGGTTCGGGCATCATAAGCGCGGATATCACCGGGAAGAGCAGGAAGGGTTTCGGGAAGGCGTCCGCCAACGATAAAGAGATCTTTGTAGATGACCGCTGGGCTGGTCAGAGCAATGAAGCCGGTGGCGACATCGCGGCCCAGACCCTCGCGCAGATCGACGCGGCCGTGATCGCCGAAGCTTGGAATCGGCCGGCCCGTATCAGCGTCGAGGGCGTAAACGAAATTCATCACGCCGACAATGATGCGGCGGTCTTTATTATCGGGGCTGGCCCAATAGGATAGGCCGCGATCCGGCTGCGTGCCAACAATTCCGGAATCGAATTTCCATTTCAGTTTGCCGGTTGAGGCGTCGAGGGCGAAGATTTTCTGTGTTGGTGAAATGCCGTATAGAACCCCAGCGACTTCGATGGGGCTGCTCTGGAGTCCGCCGGTCTCTTCGGTGTCAAATGACCACGCGACTTCAAGTCGCTTTACGTTGGATTTGTTGATCTGGGCGAGCGTTGAATAGTGAGTTTTTGCTTGGTCCCCACCATACGCCGCCCAATCCTGGGTTTGTTGTTGCCCCGCGCTCTGCGAATAAGCCGGCAAGAGCGCGGTAATTGTGAGAATGCATGCGAACCATCCAAATCGTACTGGAGTCATCGGCCCAATATTAGAACATAAGCTTCAGGCTGAATTGGATGTTTCGTGGATCATTGCGCGTACCGAACACCTGCCCGAACTTATAGTCCGGGCCGCAATCCAGGCAGTTTCCGATGTTGGCACTTCCAAAATAGTTGCCGAAAAATTCACCCCCGTACTGCGGGTGGTTGAAGGCGTTCAGGAACTCAGCGCGGAATTGAGCCCGGAACCGTTCGGTCATGTCGAAGCTCTTTGCAAGCGAGAGATCAACGTTCTTGGTTGCGCCCTCGCGCAGTTGCGTCATACGCTGAGGTTCATCACCGTATATCAGCGTAGTCGGAGCGGCGAATGCGTCGGCGTTAATCCAGTTGCTGGATGACTGGTGCGCCGGTTTTGGGTCTCCTACTAGATTCGGCAATCCAGGCCCCGGAAATCCATAGTTAGCAAGCGGATTATCCTGATAGTACACCGGTAGCAAAGGCAGACCGCTGGTTAACCGAATAATGCTGGAAACTTCCCAGTTTCCGACAACCTGCTTAACAACGCTGGGTGCGCTGTTGCCCCATCGTTTGCCGCTACCATATGGCAGTTGGTAAATCAAGGCCGTGGCAAAGCTCTGGGGAACATCGTGGGTGCTAACGGCGTAATCCAAGTTGGTGTTATATGAATCGCGCCACATGGTTCCGATGGTCCACCCAATAAGATCTTCCGATCCATTATCGAGCGCTTTCGACCAAACATATGTGGAAAGCAAACTCAAGCCGTTAGAGAACTGTTTAGTGTATTTCAGGCTCAGCGCATCGTATGCAGAGTGAGCGCCTGGTAAAGAACGCGTCCAATGCATGTCGCCGAACTCCGGGAAAGGCCGCAATAGTTGATTTAAGGACACCGTGGGGCCGCTAAGGAAACTGTTCGGATCCGTAATGTGGCCAAAGAATGGATTTGGAACCACTTGGTCCAGTTGACCAGGACCTTGACCACTGCCGCGTGCTAACTCGGCAGTGGGAAGCTGGTTTGCATTAAGATCCGGATTGCCGTACATGAGCCGACGTCCGCGTACACCCGTGTAACCGATTTCAACGGCCGAATGCGAGCCAAGTTGATATTGAAGATCTGCGCTCCATTGCTCGGAGTAGCCAATCGGATGTGACCCCTTCGGCCAAATCTGGAATGGGCCTTGCCCAACCTGCGACA
>Ga0209474_10006197_pt1 | contig 10098 bp, 6 predicted proteins | sample GraSoiAngelo_145_FD_185902 | JGI IMG/M metagenome (GOLD analysis project Ga0209474, IMG submission 185902) | Grasslands soil microbial communities from the Angelo Coastal Reserve, California, USA - 14_1009_05_20cm (SPAdes) (version 2) | ecosystem: Environmental > Terrestrial > Soil > Grasslands ... | reverse complement strand
GGAAGACTGGCCCCTCTGCGATCGAAGGCCGAACGCCATTCAGAGCATCGCGCACAGGTGTGTTCAGCGGTACTGTGCGCGCCTTGTCGCCCTTGCCCTTCCGAATTGCCGCCTTACCCGAGCGAGGTAGAAGCGTCACATCGGCCCAGGTGAGACGGACGAGCTCGTCGACGCGCACACCGGTGTTCAGGAGCGTGGTCACGATTGCGTCCGTCATCGGTCCTGCGCGCTCAGCCTCACGGCGAAGTCTCTGGCGTTCGACGGAGGTGAAGCCCTTGGGCGCGAGCGGCTGGCTGGCGATAGGCTTCAACTTTGCCGTCGGGTTGGCTTTGACGAGACCGGTGTCTCGAGCCCAACCATAGAACCGTTGCAGCGCTGCCAGAGCGGCGTTGACCGATGCGGGCTTCTGTCGATCGGCGAGGCGAGCGCGATACTCGCGCAGATCGTGGCTGGTCGCATCGACGAGATCGGCCTGGTACTGCTCCCACAGCCAGGCGGCAAAACGGCCGAGGTGGCCGAGGTACAGCTGAGCCGTCCGGGCAGAGACCTGCTCCTCGGCCAGGAAGGTCAGGAACGCCGCCACCGTGTTATCGGTGGAACTAACCAGGGCTTGCGTCTCATCCACTGATCTGGGCACGTCGCGTTCAGGGTACTCTGTCCGACCGCTATGTCTACTTATCGGTGCAATCTTGTCCAGCGCTCACGGCCCCATGCCCGTTGAATTCCTCACTGACGATCAGGCTCGCATCTACGGCCGCTACGCCGGTGAGCCGACTCCTGCGCAGCTCGCGCGTTACTTCTACCTCGACGACGCCGATCGCGAGCTTCTGGCGGATCGGCGCGGCGATCACAACCGGTTGGGGTTGGCCCTGCAGATCGTCGCCGCGAGGTTCCTCGGCACCTTCCTCTCCGACCCGACCGAGGTGCCCACCGCCGTTGTCATGAGTGTCGCCGCACAGCTCGGCATTCCTGGTAACACGGACCTGGCACCGTATCGCGACGGTGAGGCCCGTTGGGATCACGCCGCCCTCATTCGGAAACGCTATGGCTACCGCGACTTCGGCGAGCAACCCGAGCACTTCAAGCTGGTGCGTTGGTTGTACACCCGTGCCTGGCTGAGCACTGAGCGGCCCAGCATCCTGTTCGATCTGGCCACCGCTTGGTTGATCGAGCGCAAGATCTTGTTGCCTGGCGTCTCGGTCCTGGCGCGGCTGGTCGCCAGCGTGCGCGATCGGGCAGCCGCACGCCTGTGGCACACCGTGTCGGCTATCCCAAGCGAAGAGCAACGCACGCGCCTGGATGGCCTCCTGGTTGTGCCAGCCGGAGCGCGCGCCAGTGCGCTCGACCGTCTGCGGCGTGCCCCGACACGCGCGTCGGCTCCGTCCCTGGTCGATGCGTTGAAGCGGCTAAAGGAAGTACGGGACCTGGGTGTGAGTCATCTCGATCTGTCGCACATCCCCGACGGACGCCTCACCTCGCTCGCCCGTTACGCAGCAACCAGTTGGGCACCGGTGATTGCCCGGATGCCCGCAGACCGTCGAACCGCAACCCTGTTGGCGTTCGCTCACGTGTACGAGGCCTCGGCTCAGGACGATGCTCTCGACGTGTTCGACATGCTCATTGGCACGCTGCTCACGCGTGTTGAAAATCAAGGAGACAAGGAACGCTTGCGCACACTGCGCGACCTCGATGCCGCGGCACTTCGGTTACGTGACGCCTGCCGAGTGGCGCTCGACGCCAGCTTGCCCGACGACGAACTCCGCAAAGCGATCTTTTCGGCCGGTGGCGGTCAGGACAATCTGGAGTTCGCCGTCACCATCGTCGGCGACCTGACACGTCCGCCCGAGGACCACTATTACAAGGACCTCCTCAGCCGCTACAGCCAGATCCGTCAGTTCCTGCCGACGCTGCTGCGCACCATCACGTTCCTCTCGACGGCAGGTGGCAAGCCGGTGGTCGAGGCGCTTGCCTTCTTGCGCACACTTGAGGATCAGCGCAAGCCGCATCTGGCGCCTGCACCGCGCGGCGTCGTCAATCGCGCGTGGCGATCGTTGGTCCTGAACCCCGACGACAAAATCGACCGACACGCTTATACGTTCTGCGCACTCGAACGTCTTCAGGATGCGCTCCGGCGCCGAGATGTGTACGTCGTGCCCAGCGAGCGCTGGGCCAACCCACGCGCCAAGCTGCTGCACGGCGCCAACTGGGAGGCTGCGCGCCCCGAGGTCTGTCGCGCCCTGGGTCGGTCGGCTGACGCAGAGCTCGAGCTCGAGAAACTTGGCGACAGGCTCGACATCGCTTATCAGACGATGGCTTCCAATCTGCCGACCAATACGGCCGTGAGAATCGAACGGACGGCTGGCCGTGACCGTCTGGTACTCACGCCGCTTGACGCTTTACCGTTGCCTTCCTCTTTGATTGCGCTTCGCACACAGGTTGCCCAGCGACTTCCCCGCACGGACATCCCCGATCCAATCCTGGAGATTCATGCCCGTACGGGCTTCGCCGACGCGTTCACCCACATCAGCGAGCGCAACGCGCGCGTCGAGGATTTGGCCATCAGCATCTGCGCAGTGCTCATCGCCGAGGCATGCAACATTGGCCTGGAGCCGCTGGTCCGGCCCGACGTACCAGCGCTGACGCGTGGCCGGTTGCTGTGGGTCCAACAGAATTACGTGCGAGCGGAGACCATCGCTCTGGCCAACGCCTGGCTGGTCGAGGCTCAAGGCAAGATCGCCCTGGCGCAGGCCTGGGGCGGCGGTGAAGTAGCCACTGCTGATGGTCTTCGCTTTGTTGTGCCGGTGCGCACGTTGAACGCGGCGCCGAACCCAAAGTATTTCGGACGCGGGCACGGCGCGACGTACTTCAACTTCGCTAACAACCAGTTCGCCGGGCTCGGCGGCGTAGTTGTGCCAGGCACGCTCAAGGACGGTCCCTACCTGCTGGCCGGCCTACTCCAGCAACAATCAGACACCCAGCCGACCGTCATCATCACCGACGCCGGGTCGTACTCCGACCAATTGTTCGGACTGTTCTGGCTGCTTGGCTATCAGTTCAGTCCACGATTGGCAGACGTCGGCGACGCCCGTCTGTGGCGCCTCGATCGCAGCGCCGACTATGGCCTCATGAACGGGCTCGCTCGCAACCGCATCAATCGCGAACTTATCACCCGCAACTGGGACGACATGCTCCGGGTAGCCGGCTCACTCAAGATGGGTACGGTCGGCGCCGTCGAGCTCATGCGCTCGCTCCAAAGTGGCAGCCGTGCCTCCAGGCTTGGTCAGGCATTAGCGGAACTGGGCCGCATTCCGAAGACCGTCCATTTGCTGGCCTTCTTCGACGACGAGGAGCACCGGCGTTTCATTGGGCGCCAGCTCACGCGGCACGAGAGCCGCCACTCGCTCGCGCGTACAACGTTCCACGGGCGACGTGGCGAATTGCGACAGCGCTATCGCGAGGGTCAGGAGGATCAACTCGGAGCGCTCGGTTTGGTGGTCAACATCCTGGTGCTGTGGACCACCTTGTACATGGACCGCGTCCTCACCCAGCTCCGCGCTCAGGGCATGACCGTCAACGACGAAGACGTCGAGCGCTTATCCCCGTTGGGCTCGACCCAGTTCAACTTCCTGGGCCGCTATCACTTTGCCTTGCCTGACGCGATCGCGCATGGCGGATTCCGTCCGCTCCGCGACCCTACTGCTGCCGTCGACGACTTCGACCACGGCTTTCCCGAGCCATGAGATCGTGCGGCCCTCAGGACCCCACGGCCTTAGCCGGTTTTCTGTTCCGATGGTTGTCAGACCCCATGACCGGTAGCACCTTCCCCGCCTCGATGAGCTCCTTCAGAGCCAGTAGGTCGTCGCGGTTCTCGCGCGACAGGAACGGCCGCAGCGGCTGGCGGGTAAACAGCGACCTCAGGCGCGCCTTGACAATCCGTCCCAGGGGGCCGATCCAGCGACCGCCTTTGCCGTTGTTGGGGATGAGGGTGCCCGTTGGGGTCAGCGCGCGTCGCGCAGCCGACAGCGACTGCGCCTCCACGTTGTCGAGGATGACCTCGTAGCGCTGTCCGGTCCGGGTGAAGTCTGTTCGGGTGTAGTCGATGACGTGGTCGGCGCCGACCGATCGGACTAGGTCCACGTTGCGGGTGCTGCACACGCCGGTCACCTTGGCGCCGAAGGCCTTGGCGATCTGCACGGCGAACGTGCCCACGCCGCCCGACGCGCCGGTGATCAGGACCGTCTGCCCTGGCTGCACTCTGGCAATTTCGCGCAGCGCCTGTAGGGCGGTGAAGGCGGACACGGGGATCGCCGCGGCCTGCTCCATGCTGAGGTTGACCGGCTTCGGGGCAAAATTGTCCGCTGGGGCGCGGGTGTACTCGGCCAGGGTTCCGGTGCTGCTCCTGCCGAACACCGCATCACCTGGCTCCAGTCCCTGCACGCTCCTGCCGACCGCCTCCACCCGGCCGGCGACGTCCATCCCGCGGATCCCGTTGCGTGGCCGGCGCAGCCCGAACGCCAGGCGCACGACGGTCGGCACACCGGTCATGATGAAGTAATCGCCGGGGTGGACAGCGGCCGCGTGCACGCGCACGAGCACGTCGTCATCGCCGACCACCGGCTTGTCAACCTCCGTGTGCTCGAGCACGTCGGGGCGGCCGTAGCGGCGATGAACGATGGCCATCATCGTGGCTGCCGTGGTCGCGCCGGCAAATCCGGCTGCGCTGGCGTCCTCGTCGATCAGGCTCAGTGCTAATCCCATTCCAGTCTCCTTGTCCATCGAAGTAGGCCGCTCATACGCCCCGCCCCTCCTCATACACCAAGGCGAACGTCGCAGCGCTGAACCACCTTGTGCTCGTTCACGTTCATCGCAGGCGCTCTCGTCTAGAGCCCTCCCCGTCGGTGGCGCGGGCAGGCATGGCCGCCTGCCCTGTGTTCCCGCGCCTAAGACGACGGCATCTCTGCTCGTTGCCTGCGCAGGACCGCTGCACCGACAGGCTATGCCGCCGAAGTGATCGGAACGCTTGCGGATCGCGATTCAGTCGCGGGCCACGTCCAGGCATAGCGGATAGCGAGCGCAAGGAGCGCCAACTCGACGATGAGGGCGCCCCAGAAGTAGAAGACCCCGGGTTCGCCGATCACATTGAATATCGAAGCGGGGACGAACAGCGACGCCACGACGATGTTCGTCCAGCGATTCGCTCTGGCCGGCAACGCCAGGGAGAGGAAGACCATCAGGCTCGGGACTGTCATCAGCGCCATCCCCGCCACTAACACTGTTTGCGTGATCTCGAACTTCCACATGAAGCCCGCCAGGATGTCCTTGATGACCCCTGGCCTGTAGAAGCCAATCACATCCACGTACACGAACATGAACATGACGCTCGCCCACAGTCCGGCGAGCTTCAGCTTCACATGCACCTTGACGTCTTCCAGCTCCCGTGTGGCATGTCTACTCGCGTGCATCGTTTTCTCCTTCTCCATTACCTTGACGTCTTCCAGCTCTCTTGTGGCATTGCTACTCGCGCTCGCGTGCATCGTCTCCTCCTTCGTTGATGTCATGGGCCGGTCGCCTGACCGACAGTAGGGGCACGCCGAGGTCACGGATGCGACTGATCACGCCATGCAGCGCCGCCTGATCAACCACCGGTCCCACCAGCACGGTCGTGCCGTCCGCTTGACGCTGCACGGCCAACTCTCCAAGCCACTCCGACCAGTGGTCGTCGAGGTGTCCCTGCACGCGCAATTCGTAGGTGTCGCTCATGGCACGGTTCTCACCTCCTCTAGACCTCGTCACAGCCTCGTCCACCTCTCGTGGCAGTGAGCGTGGCAAGGTCTGCGCCTCCTCCATCGATCATTGTCACTAAGGAGAATCTACGGTCGATGGATGGCTGTCGGGATCAGCCGAAGGGTGCAGAGGGGGTGTAATTTGGGGTGTAGTTGGAGGTGACGCGGATGGGAAGTCACGCGGCGTGTGCTGGAGACGAACGTGAGCCTCTTACAGCAGGTCCAGCGCGTTCGCCCGCGCCACGGCTTCGGTGCGGTGGCTGGCGCCCAGCTTCCCGTAGGCATTGGCGACGTGACGCTTGACCGTGGACAGGCTGATGAAGAGCTGCTCGGCGATCTCCTGATTCCGCATTCCCGCCGCGATGAGACGCAGGATCTCGACCTCCCGGCGTGTGAGCGGCTCGACGAGCGCGGCTGGGACGGCCTGAAGCGGGGTGGGCGCGAGCCGAGCGGGCGTCTCGAACGCGGACAGCACGCGCCCGGCGTAGGCGCTGGCGGGACCAGGAGCGGCGACGTGGCCGAGCAGAGTGCGCATCGTCGCTCCTTCGTCCAGGAAGATCCGGACGTAGCCCTCCGCTTCAGCCAGGGTCAGCGCGCGCTCCAGGGGTGCGCGGGCACGGATGGCGTCGCCCTGGACCTGATGCGCGAGCGCTTGCAGCACCAGGACCTCGACCAGGCTCCCCGGCCTCCTGCCTTGTTCCGCCGCCTGCTGGAGACGATCGAGCAGCGCCATGGCTTCCCCGAGGGTCCTCGCAGCCCGATCGCTCCGGTGGCGGGCGATGAGCAGCCTTGCGAGCGTGATGTGCTCGAACTCGCGCAGGTAGCTGAGCTCGTCGCCGACGGACAGGCCTCGCTCGTGGGCCCAGCCCAGCGCCTCGGCCAGCCGGCCCTGCCGGACCCACACCCGCGCCTTCACCGCCGCGACGGGCCGCACCTCGGGATTCGGGCTCCTGACATACAGTTGCTGCGCCTCATCGAGCAGCTCGAGCGCGCGGTCCAGGTCTCCCTGCGCCTCCGCGATCCGCGCCATGCCGACGTACCAGCGGTACCGGTTCTCCTGCAGCCCACCGTGCTCGCCCAACTCCTGGCTGCTCCGCAGGTAGCGTGCGGCGGCATCGAGATCGTTGTGCTCGTGGCATAGCTCGCTCAACCCCACGTACAGGTCCGCCGCGGTCGGAGGCACGGGTCCGCCCTGCCTGGCGGCTTGATCCAATGCCCCCTCGTAGAGCCGCGCGGCGTCGCGCAGGCGACCCTGCGCCGTGCGGATGTTCGCCAGGACGAACGCGCCAATCATTTCCAGGGTGATATCGCCGGTCTTTCGCAGACTGGCCTGCCCCTCAGCAAAGGCCTGGTAGGCTTCCTCCAGGTCTCCGCTGGTCCAGTGGGCGAGCCCCAGAAGCGCACCGGCGGCGCCGCGCCACAAGGCGTCACCTTCGGGCAAGAGGCCCAACGCCTGCCGGGCGTAGTGCACGGTCTCGGGCACGTCGCCGGAGGCTCCGGCGAGGTAGGCACGGACGATAGCCATGCTCCCTGGCAGTGACCGGAACCCCTCGTCGTCGACGATGACCATCTCGACCGCCGCGGCTTCCGGCCGCGCACTCGCCTGGTCGAGCACGCCTTCAGCGTCCCGCAGGCGCGCCTCGGCAGTCTCCAGGTCACCGGGGAGCAGGGCCAGGGCGTAGTACACGCTAAGCACCGGTCGGGCGCGGATCACCTCGTACGGCAGTGCCTTCAGCCAGTCGAGGAATGCATCCTGTGTGGTTGTGAGCATGGCCCGTCCTGTCCGCTCGAGCAGGTCCGCCGCGCGCCCGAAGTCCTCGGCGGCCAGCGCGTGACGGACCGCGTCGGAGGGCAGACCGTGGCGCTCGAACCACGCGCTGGCCTGCTGGTGAAGGACGGGTACCTGGCGAGGCTGCTCCGCCAGCGCGCGGGCACGGAGCACGTCGGCGAACAGATGGTGGTAGCGGAACCAGTGGCGCTTGTCGTCCAGCGGCACGACGAACAGGTTGTCTCGTTCCAGGGCCTCCAGCATGCCCCGGCCATCGTCCCGGCCGGTGAGCGCATCGCACAACGGGGCGCTGAGCCGGTCGAGGACCGAGGTCTGCAGCAGGAAGGTACGGACGCGGTCGGGCTGACGGTGCAGGACTTCGTCGACCAGGTAGTCGACGATGTACCGGTCGTCGCCGGCGAAGGTCCGAATGAAGCCCGGCAGGTCCTCCCGCCCCTGCATCGAGAGCGCTGCCAGTTGGAGGCTCACGATCCAGCCCTCGGTTCGCGCCTCCAGGACCGCGACGTCGGCTGCCGAAAGGCCCAGCCCCATTGCCTCGTTGAGGAAAGCAGCCGCTTCCTCGGGGGTGAACCGCAGGTCAATGGCCCGCAGCTCCGTCAGCTCGCCGCGTCCCCTGAGGCGGGCCAGGGGCAAGGGCGGATCCGACCGGGTGGCGATCACCAGGTGCATCCGCGGCGGGAGATGCTCGAGCAGAAAGGCGACGGCGCGGTGGATCGGTTCGGCGTCGATGACGTGGTAATCGTCGAGGATGAGCGCGACGTGCTGATCGTTCGCAGTGATCTCGTTGATCAGACTCGTCAAGATCCACTCGGTTGCCGGCGGCCGAGCTGAGCTCAGCCACGAGAGCGCGCTCTCCCCCACGTCCGGGCGTGCCGTCCGTAGTGCGGTGACGACGTAGGTCCAGAACAGCACCGGGTTGTTGTCGCCCGGGTCGAGCGAGATCCACGCCGCGGCGCGTCTGCTGGCCGCCACCCATTCGGCCACCAGCGTCGACTTGCCGGAGCCCGCCGGAGCGGAGACGAGCGTCAGCTTGCGCTGCGCGCCCTGGTTCAGGCGCTCGACCAACCTCGGACGCGATAGCAGCCCGGGATGACGCCCGGGGATATAGAGCTTGGTCTCAAGCAGGGGGCCCACAGCCGCCGACTGTCCTGACGAATCAATTATGGCGTCTACCCCAAAAAGCACCGGGTCTCTTCGGTTGCATGACTATCTCGAACGCGTCAGTGTGCAGAATCTCCGTCTTGTGCTTCGTTCCCATTCCGACGACGATCACGTTTGGCGCGGGGGATGAGGAACGATGGCTCCGTGTCGATTCTCGCAGAGTACGAGAGGACTCGTCTTCTCTTGATCGCAGACATTCAGGGGCCGGGCTGGGAGTAGGTTGCCAGTCTGGATCGTGTCATCAGGCCCAGGCAAACAAGAAAGACCGACTCATACGGGAGAGAGGAGACCCTCCGCTCCCAATGAGCCAGTCTCTTCATGGCCTCCTGGCCTACCGAACAGGGCGAGCTGCCCTTCCGGCACCGGCTTGGGCCGCGGCTTCCGCCGCCGGAGCAGGTGTCCGCGAGCTGGCGGGCCAGCGCGAGGTAGACATCGCAGCCGTCGCGGTCGAGCACAACCTGCCCCTCCACGAGCAACTCAGCCTCGACCATCAGCGAGGCGCGCATCTTGGCAGCGACCGAGTTGATCGACCGCACCGCGCGCAACTGGGACCAGCCGGCACGGACCGCCGCGGGTCGGCCCGGCGAGCACCCGCGTGTCCTCGGGCGCGAGACTTCTACCGGAGGCGCCGGTGGAAGCCCGCCTGCAAGCAATCAGGGGGACCGCCGGTGCGCCGCCAGCGGCCGAGAGGGTACCGCGACTGAGCAGGAACTGCGTGCGCTAATCGTCCTCGGCAGGGGCCAGCGCACCGACTTCAAGGCAGCCATGACCGGGCGCGGCCGACTTCGCGCGAGCGAGTGCCGCCCTGGCGAATAGCAGCGGCGACACACTGCTACCCGGCGTCAGCAGCGAGCGCGACGAGACCGCGGTATTGCTCGCCGAGGTCACCAAGCGGCGAGATGTCATCCGAACCTTAAGCGAGACTTGAGGTTCGGATGACATTAGCTCCGCGACCAGGATTCGAACCTGGAACCTACCGGTAACAGCCTTATGTAGAGCTGAGCCATCCAACTTCGCCCTGTGCGACACATTTTGAGATTGCGGTGCGCGACTTGCCTCGTCGAAGAAGTGGATCTGCCGACAGTGGCCGCGCTGTTGGGCCACAGCCGCCTGGACACCATCAGGATCTATGCGCAACCCGACGAAGCCGCCCTGCAACGGGCTGCCGAAAGTCTTGAGAAAGCGTGAACGTGCGCACCCGATCAGCCCACAAGCCCCCGCCTGAATCCTTAGACCGGTTTTCTGTTCCGATGATTGTCAGACCCCACTATCGGCGAGCGGCGCCGCTGCTGTTCCGCTGGCAGCACGGCGAGGCTGCGCTGCCGAAGGGCTGGACGATCGACCACACGTGCCGGCGGCGGTGGT
>Ga0209474_10006193_pt1 | contig 10098 bp, 8 predicted proteins | sample GraSoiAngelo_145_FD_185902 | JGI IMG/M metagenome (GOLD analysis project Ga0209474, IMG submission 185902) | Grasslands soil microbial communities from the Angelo Coastal Reserve, California, USA - 14_1009_05_20cm (SPAdes) (version 2) | ecosystem: Environmental > Terrestrial > Soil > Grasslands ... | reverse complement strand
TAGTCTCCCAGAGCGTCCGGCTCACCGCCGCAATCCGGCGGTGAGCCGGGCCGCTTGACGAGAGCTCCTCCCATGCTGGCGTACATCGGCCGCCGCGCCCTCCTCGCGATCTTCACCGTCTGGGCGATCTCCATGCTCGCCTTCGTGATCATCCAGCTGCCGCCCGGCGACTACGTCTCCTCCTATATCGCGCAGATGGCGTCGATGGGCAGCGTGGTCACCGACGAGGAGGCCCAGAACCTCCGGATCCAGTACGGTCTCGGTCAGCCGATCTACGTCCAGTACTGGAAGTGGATGAAGCAGATCGCGGAGGGCAACTTCGGCTTCTCGATGGAGTGGCGGCGGCCCGTCACCGAGGTGATCGGCGAGCGGCTGTGGCTGACGGTGGTGGTCGCCGTGTCCGCGTTGCTCCTCACGTGGGTGCTGGCGCTGCCGATCGGCATCTACTCCGCGGTGCGCCAGTACTCGATCGGTGACTATGCCGCAACGTTCGTCGGCTTCATCGGTCTCGCCGTCCCCAATTTCCTGCTCGCGCTCGTGCTCCTCTATCTCGGCTTCACCTTGTTCAATGCCCACATCGGCGGCCTCTTCTCCCCGGAGCTCCAGGACGCCCCGTGGAGCCTCGCGCGCGTCTGGGATCTGCTCAAGCACCTGCCGATTCCCGCGCTGATCCTGGGGCTGGCCGGGACCGCGCAGCAGATCCGGATCATGCGCGCCAATCTGCTCGATGAGCTGCGCAAGCCCTACGTGGTGACCGCGCGCTCGAAGGGGCTCTCCGAACCGCGGGTGATCGTGAAGTACCCGGTCCGGATGGCGCTCAACCCGTTCGCGAGCACGATCGGCTACACGTTGCCGTACATCGTCTCGGGCAGCATCATCGTCTCCCTGGTCCTCGGATTGCCAACCGTCGGCCCGCTGTTGCTCAAAGCGCTCATCTCCCAGGATATGTTCCTCGCCGGAACCATCGTGCTCCTGCTGGGGATCATGACGGTGATCGGCACGCTGATCTCGGACATCGTGCTCGTCTGGATCGATCCGCGCATCCGGCTCGAGGACACCTGATGGCGCTCGCCGCCGACGCCGGCCGCGTGCCGAGCGTGTCGACGACGGACCAGCAGCGCATCTTCGTCGCCTCGCAGTGGCAGCTCATGTGGTGGCGGTTCCGGAAGCACCGCGTGGCCGTGGCCAGCGCCGTCGTCGTCGCCGGGTTCTACCTGGCCGTGCTGGGCGCGGAATTCCTCGCGTACTCCGATCCCAACGCGTCCGAGGCCCAGCGCTCCCTGATGCCGCCGCAGCCGATCCACTGGTTCGACGACGGGCGGTTTCGTCCGCACGTCTACGGTCTCAAGGGCGCCCGCGACCCGAAGACCTTCAAGCGCGTCTACCAGGCCGATCCCCGCCAGAAGATCCCGGTCCGATTCTTCGCTCAGGGCTTCGAGTATCGGTTCCTCGGCCTGATTCCGATGTCACGCCACCTGATCGGCGTCGACCCGGCGCGGGACGCCGCCGGAACGATCTTCCTCCTGGGCACCGACGTGCAGGGGCGCGATCTGTGGTCCCGGCTGATGTACGGCACGCGCATCTCGCTCACGATCGGCCTGCTGGGCGTCACCGCGAGCCTCGTCCTCGGTGTCGTCCTGGGTGGGCTGTCCGGCTTCTACGGCGGCGTCACCGACACCGTGATCCAGCGGATCATCGAGATCCTCCGGTCCATTCCGACGATCCCGTTGTGGATGGGCCTGGCGGCGGCGTTGCCGCGCGACTGGTCGATCGTGCAGGTCTACTTCGCGATCACCGTCATCATCTCGCTGCTGGGATGGACGGAGCTGGCGCGGGTGATTCGCGGCCGGTTTCTAGCTCTCCGAGAGGAAGACTTCGTGGTGTCCGCCCGCCTCGTCGGTTGTAGCCAGATGCGAACCATCTTCGTGCACATGGTGCCGTCGTTCATGAGCCACATCATCGCGGCCACGACCCTGGCGCTGCCGGCGATGATCATCAGCGAGACCGCGCTGAGCTTCCTGGGCCTCGGCCTGCGGCCGCCCGCGATCAGCTGGGGCGTCCTGCTGCAGCAGGCCCAGAACGTCCAGACCGTCGCGATCTCGCCGTGGCTGATGATCCCGGCGGTACCGGTGATCATCGCGGTGATGGCCTTCAACTTCCTGGGCGATGGACTCCGGGATGCCGCGGATCCTTATGGACGCTGAGCCGCTGCTGTCCGTGCGGAATCTGAAGACGTACTTTCAACAGGACGAAGGCACGGTGAAGGCGGTCGACGGCGTCTACCTCGATATGAATCCGCGGGCGACGCTGGGTGTCGTCGGCGAAAGCGGGTGCGGCAAGAGCGTCACGGCCCGATCCATTTTGCGAATCGTCGACCGTCCCGGCCGGATCGTCGAGGGCGAGATCTGGTTTCGCCGCCCGGCTGCGAACGGCGGGCCCGGGAGCCACGCCGTCGACCTCGCGAAGCTCGAGCCCAACGGCCTGCAGATGCGCTCGATCCGCGGCGCCGAGATCGCGCTCATCTTCCAGGAGCCGATGTCCTCGTTCAGCCCGGTGCACAGCGTGGGCAATCAGATCGTCGAGGCGATCATGCTCCACCAGGAGATCGGCCGCCGCGAGGCGCGCGACCGGGCGATCCAGATGCTGCGGCGGGTCGGCGTCTCGTCGCCCGATCAGCGAATCGACCAGCTCGCTCACCAGCTGAGCGGCGGCCTGCGCCAGCGGGCGATGATCGCGATGGCGCTCTCGTGCAGCCCGACCTTGCTGATCGCCGACGAGCCCACGACCGCCCTCGACGTGACCACCCAGACGCAGATCCTCGAGCTGATGCGCCAGCTCCAGCAGGAAGACGGGATGGCGATCATGCTGATCACGCACGACCTGGGCGTGATCGCCGAGATGGCGACGGACGTGGCGGTCATGTACCTGGGCCGCGTCGTCGAGCAGGCGCCGGTCGACGCGATCTTCCACGCCCCCAAGCACCCGTACACCCGGGCGCTCCTCCGCTCGATTCCCCGGATGCGGGCGCGGAGCCGCGAGCGGCTGACGCCGATCGCGGGGTCCGTGCCGCATCCGTACGATCGGCCGGCCGGCTGCCCCTTCCACCCGCGCTGTCCGGACTTCATCGCGGGAACGTGCGATCGGGAGCCGCCGGCCCCGCGCGCGGTGGGTGACCGGCACATCGTGAGCTGCTTTCTCTACGAATGAGCGCCGCCGCGACCCCGCTGCTCCGAGTCGCCGGCTTGCAGAAGCTCTTTCCGGTTCGCAAGGGCTTCTTGAAGCGGACGGTCGGCCACGTTCGGGCGGTCGACGGCGTCGACTTTCACATCGACCAGGGCGAGACCCTGGGCCTGGTGGGGGAGAGCGGCTGCGGCAAGACTACCACGGCGCGCTGCATCCTGAGAGCGATCGAGCCGACCGGCGGCGAGATCTTCATGCGGCGGGCGGATGGCTCGGTGGTGGAGCTCGGCGGGCTTCGCGAGTCGGAGCTGCGGGCGCTGCGGCGCGAGATGCAGATGATCTTCCAGGACCCGTTCACCTCGCTCAACCCGCGCATGACCCTGCTCGATCTGGTGGGCGAGCCGCTCCTGGTCCACGGCATGAAGAGCCGCCGCGAGCGCGAGGAGCGCGTGGCGGAGCTCTTGCGCCGCGTGGGACTCAGGCCCGAGTACATGCGCCGCTTTCCGCACGCCTTCAGCGGAGGCGAGCGGCAGCGCATCGGCATCGCGCGGGCGCTGGCGCTCCAGCCCCGTCTCGTGGTCGCCGACGAGCCCGTCTCGGCCCTGGACGTCTCGGTGCAGGCGCAGATCCTGAACCTCCTCTTCGATTTGCAGGAAGAGTTCCGTCTGACCTATCTGTTCGTGGCGCACGACTTGAGCGTCGTCCGGTACATCAGCAATCGCGTGGCGGTGATGTACGTCGGGCGCATCGTCGAGCTCGGCGAGACCGAGGAGCTCTTCACCTCGCCGAAGCACCCGTACACGGCGGCGCTCCTCTCCGCGGTGCCCGAGCCGGATCCGCGGACGCGCACCAAGCGCATCGTGCTCCAGGGCGAGGTGGCCAATCCGGCCTCGCCGCCCTCCGGCTGCTACTTTCATCCGCGCTGTCCGCACGCGATCGAGGTGTGCCGGACCCAGGCCCCTGCGTTCCAGGAAATCTCGCCGGGCCATCTGGTCGGCTGCCACCGAGCCCACGAGCTCCGACTGGCTGGAGTAGAGTGAGGCCATGATCGTCTCGCGCGCCGTCACCGACAATCTGGCGAAGGCCTCGTGGATCCGCCGGATGTTCGAGGAAGGCGCCCGCCTCAAGCAGGAGCGCGGCGCCGACAAGGTGTTCGACTTCACCCTCGGCAACCCGGAGATCGAGCCGCCGCCAGCGGTGCTCGCCGCGGCCCGGCGGGTGCTCGAGAGCCCCGCGCCACACCTGCACGCCTACATGCCCAACGCCGGCCACGTGAAGGTGCGCGAGGCGGTGGCCGGGCGGCTGCGCGCCTCGACCGGGCTCCCGTACACGGCCGGCCACGTCCTGATGACGGTGGGCGCCGGGGCGGCGCTGAACACCGTGCTGAAGGCGTTGCTCGATCCGGGCGACGAGGTGCTCACGGTCGCGCCGTTCTTCGCCGAGTACACGTTCTACGCCGAGAACCACGGCGGCAAGCTGATCGTCGTGCCGCCCAAGGCCGACCTCACGCCGGACGTCGCGAAGCTCGAGGCCGCCATCACGCCGCGGACGCGCGTGATCCTCGTGAACTCGCCCAATAATCCGAGCGGCGTCATCTATCCCCGGTCGACCTTCGTCGAGATCGAGGCGATGCTGGCTCGCGCCGCGCGGCCGATCGTGCTCGTCAGCGACGAGCCGTATCGCGCGCTGGTGTTCGACGACGTGGCGCCGCCCGAGGTGCCGCCCCTGGTCACGCGCTCGATCGTGGCGACGTCCTGGTCGAAGTCGCTGGCCATTCCCGGCGAGCGCATCGGCTATCTGGCGTTCTCGCCGCGCATGCCCGAGGCGGCCGAGCTCTTCGAGGCCTGCACCTTCACGACCCGAGTGCTCGGCTTCGTGAACGCGCCGGCGCTCTGGCAGTGGGTCGTGGCCGAGGTCGGCGACCAGGTGATCGACGTCGGGCCGTACCGGGAGAAGCGCGACCTGATGTACGAGGGCCTCACGCGGATCGGCTACCAGTGCGTGAAGCCGCAGGGCGCCTTCTACGTGTTCCCGAAGACGCCGATCGACGACGACGTCGCCTTCGTCCGCCTGCTGGCGGAGGAAGGCGTGCTGACCGTGCCGGGCTCGGGCTTCGGCATGCCCGGCCACATCCGGATCTCGCTCACGGTCGAGCGCGACACGGTCGTGCGCGCGCTGCCCGGCTTCGAGCGCGCGTTCCGCAAAGTCCGCGGCTAGGCGCTCGGCTCAGCCGAGGAGCTTCTTGTAGGTCGCCTCGTCGAAGCCGACGATCAGCGAACGCCCTTTCCTGAGCGTCGGCGCCCGCAGATTGCCAGTGGGACCGAGCAGGAGGCCGAGCAGCTCGGCGCGGGGCGGCTTCTCGCGCTTCATGTCGACGTGCACGATCTTCTTGCCCTTGGCGACGTAGAGCTCGTCCACGTCCTTCAGCGCGCCGAGGGCCGCGTCGCCCTTGATCGTGGCTTTCTTCGCATCGGTCTGCGCGGTGACGGCGACCTTGTGCTTCGCAAGGTACCCTTGCGTCTTGGCGCAGGTCATTCAGCCCTGGCGGTGGTAGCTCCAGTCGACGGTGCTCATGTTGTCCTCCCGGGTGTGAGCCGCTGGATCATTTCAGCGCGATCGCGGCCCGCAGGGCCTGCAAGAGTCGGTTGAGGTCGTCCGGCGTCACGGGGCGCTCGGCGGCGAGCGCCTCGACTCGACCGTAGAGCGTGCGGCGCACGTAGGCGCGATAGGGCGCCGGCAGCCTCATCAGCATCGCGATGAACGCGTCCTGGAGCTCCGACGGCCAGCGGCGCTCGTGCTCGCGGCGCGCGGCTCCGAAATCGAACACCGCGCCCGGGCTCGAGGGTCCGGGCTCCGCGCCAGGGCGGGCGGCACGCAGCGACGTGGTCGCGGCCTCGTCGACCCGGTCGGCGTCGATGACGACACCGTAGGCGTCGCGCGCGCGCTCGCGCGAGACCAGGCCGGACAGGACGTCCGCCAGCACGTGGGACGACGGCCGCGTGAAGCGATCGCCGTGACCGCCGCCGCCCGGCGTCCGCACGCTCAGCACGTCGCCGGGCTCGAGGGCCAGCACGTCGATCTTCGGAATCGATCGCTCGCCGGCGGTGCCCGGGTTCAGCATCACGCTGCCCGTGGAGCCGGCGGTGCCGCCCGCCACGCCCCAGGGCGCGAAGCGCAGCCGTTCCATCCCGCGCGCGGTCACCAGGCCCTCGGGCTGGAACACCTGAAAGTCCAGCCGCACGCCGAAGCCGCCGCGAAAGCGACCGGGGCCCGCGGAATCCGCGATCAGATGAAACCGTCGGACGATGATCGGCACCTCGGCTTCGAGCGTCTCGGCCGGGGTCGTCTTGAGAAAGCCGAGCGAGGCGTCGCAGCCGTCGATGCCATCGCGCGCGGGCCGGCCGCCGCCGCCGCCGATCATCGGCTCGATCACCGTGACGTGCCGCCGCCCGGCCTCCGGGTCCGGCAGCGAGAGCGCGACCATGCAGCCCTGGCCGCCGCTGGCCGCCGGAATGTCCTCGGGCACGGCGCGGGCCAGCGCGCCGAGGACCGCGTCGTAGATCCGGAGCACGGTGGCGTAGCGCACGCCGCACGCCGCCGGAAACCGCGGATTCACCACCGAGCCCTCGGGCAACGTCATGCGCACGCGGCGCAGCACGCCCGCGTTGAGCGGGATGGTCCGGTCGCGCGTGGCGAAGTAGTTGACGAGCGCGACGGACATGAATGGGTGGACCTTCCCGGCCGTCGGCACGTTGAGCGCCGAGCTCACCTGGACGTCGCTCCCGGTGAAATCCAGATGGATCTCACCGTCGGCGATCGTGAGCGCGACCTTCAGCCGGATCGGGATCGTCGTCACCACGTCGTCCTCGATGTAGTCCGAGAACTCGTAGCGGCCGGTCGGCATGCGACGGATGATCGCCTCGACCTTGCGCGTGGCGTAGTCGATGAGGTCGTCCATCGCCTTGTCGACCGTGTCGGGCCCGAAGCGGCGAATCAGCTCGTGCATCCGCCGCTCGCCGGTGGTGAGGCCCGCGACCAGCGCCTGCAGATCGCCCCAGTTCTGCTCGGGGATGCGACAGTTGGCCAGGATCACGTCGAGCAGGTCGCGATTGACCGCGCCCCGCTTGAAGAGCTTCTTGGGCGGCAGTCGCAGGCCTTCCTGGAAGATCTCCGACGCGCGCGGCGTGATCGACGCCGGCACCATGCCGCCGACGTCCGAGCTGTGCAGGAAGCCCGCGCCGTACGCGACGAGGCGTCCATCCCAGAAGATCGGCTTGACCAGGTGGATGTCGGGCAGGTGCGTCGCCGCGGCCGCCGAGCCGTACGGGTCGTTGGTGATCACGACGTCGCCCGGCTCGAGCGGGCCCACCGCCTCGAGGGTCTCGGCGTAGCTGATGCCGCCGAAGCTCGCCACGCCGAGCTCGACCGGATACGCGAAGAACTCGCCGGAGGGATTGAGCAGGCCGCACGTGAAGTCGGCCGTCTCCTTCACGAACGTCGTGTACGCCGTGCGCTCCACGACGTACGCCATCTCCTCCACGGCGCCCTGCAAGTAGTTCCGGAGAATCTCCACGGTGAGCGCGTCCAGTCGCATCAGCCTTCCCTCCGGAGCCGCAGATTCCCGAAGCGATCGACCTCGCCGACGTGGCCGCCCGGCACGAGCACGGTCGTGTCGGGCTGCTCGACGATGGCGGGCCCGTCGAGCCGCGCGCCGCGGCCGAGCGCCGAGCGGTCGAACACGCGCGCCTCGGTCGGACGACCCTCGAGCCAGATCCGTCGCGTCGTGCGTGCGGTGGGCGCGGCCGCGCCCGCCGGAATCTCCGCGATCGGCACCCGCGGGCGCTCGGCGCGGAGCTGGACGCGGAGGTTCACGATCTCGGCCGGCGCCTCGCGATCGGCGTGCCCGAACGCACGCTCGTGAGCGTGATGGAAGGCGGCGAGCAGGGGAGCGCCGCCGCCGGGCGCCAGCCAGGCGAGCTCGACGGGCACGTCGATCTCGTACGACTGACCGACGTAGCGCATGTCGGCGGCGTCCCGGAAGGCGGCGGGGCTCGCGCCGGCGCCGAACCGCGCGAGCCACTCTCCGAGCTCGGCGCGCAAGTCGTCGTATCGCCGACGCAGGGCCGCCGCTTCGCGGAGCTCGGTCTCCACGCGCGTGTGCACCGTGCGAACCGCGTCGTTGACGATGTCGGCGCTGAGCGCGCCGAGGGCGCAGAGCGTGCCCGGCGAGCGCGGGACGAAGACTGAGGGGATGCCGACCTCGCGTGCGACGAGCGCGCCGACCACGGGGCCGGCGCCGCCGAAGGCGACGAGCGCGAAGTCGCGAGGATCGACGGCGGCGCGCGACAGGATCTTGGTGAACTCCGCGTACATGTTCGAGACGGCGACTTGCACCACGCTCTCCGCGGCTTCGTCCGGCGTCATCCCGAGGCGCCCGGCGAATCGGGCGATGGCGGCCTCGGCGAGCGACCGATCCAGGCGCATGCGGCCGCCGAGGAATCGCTCGGGATCGAGGAAGCCGGACACCAGGAACGCGTCGGTGAGCGTGGCGTCCTTGCCTCCGCGGCCGTAGCACGCGGGGCCGGGCTCGGCGCCGGTGCTCTGCGGGCCGACCTTGGGCAGCCCGACGTCGTCGACCCACGCGACCGACCCGCCACCCGCACCGATGGCGCTCACGCCGACCACCGGCATCATCACCGGCACCCCGCCGATGTGCTCGCTCGTGCTCACCCGAGGGCGCCCATTTTCGACGACCGCCATGTCGGCGCTGGTGCCGCCCACGTCGAGCGTGATGACGTTCGGCAGGCCGGCACGGCCCGCGACGTACGCGGCCCCGATGACGCCGGACGCGGGGCCGGACAGGAGCGTCGCGGCGGTCTGAGTGCGCGCGGCCGCGACCGGCATGATGCCGCCGTTCGACTTCGTGACGTGCGCCATGGCCGGCGCCCCGCGCGCGGCGAGCGCCTGCTCGAAGCCCTCGAGGTAGCGGCGCACCTTCGGCTGCACGTAGGCATCGAGCACCGCGAGGGCCGTTCGCTCGTACTCGCGGGCCTGCGGCCACACGTCGGAGGACGCCGTCACCGGCAGCCCGGGGACGGCGGCTTCGGCGATGGCCCGCGCGCGTTGCTCGTGCTCGGGCCGCCGATAGGAGTGCAGCAGCGAGATCACGAGCCCCTCGACGTTCTGGCCCGTCCGGGCCAGATGTTGTACGGCCTCGCGCACGCTGGCCTCGTCGAGCGGTGTGTCGACGGCGCCGTCGGCGCGGAGTCGCTCGCGGATCTCGGCGACGCGGGCGCGAGGAATCAGCGGCAGCGGGCGTGAGCCGTGCAGATCGAACGGGTTCGGCATCCGCAGGCGCTGCAGCTCGAGGACGTCGCGAAATCCGTCGGTGACGAGCAGGCCGAGCCGCGCCCCCGTCCGCTGGATCAGCGTGTTCACGGCGATCGTGGTGCCGTGGACCACGGTGCCGATCTCGCGGAGATCGATGCCGTGCTCGTCGGCCAGCCGCGCCAGGCCGGTGCGCACGGCCTCGGCGAACTCGTGCGGGGTCGACGGGATCTTCAGGCCGAGCAGCTCGCCCGTCTGCGTGTCGAAGAGGGCGAAGTCGGTGAAGGTCCCGCCGATGTCGATCCCGAGCCAGTGCCGCGCCATCGGTTCCGCGATTGTGCAGCCTCGGCGGCATCGAGGCAAGCCATCGCTATCGTGCGGCCGCGTTGGCCAGGACCGCGTCCAGCTCCGCCGCTTCGTCAGGAGCGCGCCGAGCGCCGTGCGGATCCTCGGCCAGGCGCTCCGGCGTCCGGCGTCCACGGCGCCAGGGTGAAGTTAGGGCGCCGGGCCCATCAGGGCTGGCCGGCGGTTGGAGTATCCTACGTGCTGCGATGATCCTGATCCGCAACGCGACCCTGCTGAATCCCGCCT
>Ga0209474_10006189_pt1 | contig 10103 bp, 12 predicted proteins | sample GraSoiAngelo_145_FD_185902 | JGI IMG/M metagenome (GOLD analysis project Ga0209474, IMG submission 185902) | Grasslands soil microbial communities from the Angelo Coastal Reserve, California, USA - 14_1009_05_20cm (SPAdes) (version 2) | ecosystem: Environmental > Terrestrial > Soil > Grasslands... | reverse complement strand
GGGCCCGGTGGCCGTCGGCGCCGTCGGGCTGCCGCCGTGCACGTGCTGTCCGTGGGCGCCGGCGGCGAGGCCAGTGGCGAGGACCGCCGTCGACGTGACGAGACGCCATCGAATCTGCATCGCTCCTCTTTCCCTCCTCGAGCGGACCGCACCCCAGTGTACGACCGTGGCGGCGACGCAGGGAACCGCGGTTGAGGCGGCAAGGTTCCCCGTATAGAGTGTCGATCGTGCGCCGTCGTTCGTCGCCGCTCGTCTCGCCCCCAGCCGTGCTCGGCCTCGCGCTGCTGGCGACGCTCACGCTGCTCGCCACCGAAACCGCCGCGCACGCCGTGCTGGTTCGCTCCGCGCCGGCCGCCCGCGCGACGCTGAGCCGTCCACCCGAGCGGGTCGACCTCTGGTTCAACGAGCGGCTGGAGCCGGCGTACTCGAAGGTCTCCGTGTGGGACGGCGCCGGGCGCCAGGTCGACGTGGCGGACGGCGCGGTGGATCCCGCGGAGCCGACCCGGCTCTCGGTCGGGCTGCCGACCCTGGCAGCGGGCACGTACACGGTGAAGTTCCGGGTGCTGTCGGTGGACGGTCACCTCGTCGAATCGCAGTTCCCGTTCAGCGTGCGAGCCGCGCGATGAGCGGAGTCCGCGCGATCTTCTTCGACGCCGGCAACACGCTCATCCGCATGGACGGCGCCGCGATCGTCGCCGAGCTCGCCCGGCAGGGCCAGGCGCGCCCGCTCGACGACTTCCGGCGCGCCGAGTGGCGCGCGCGCGTGCGCCTGGACGCCTCGTTCCAGCCCGGCGCCTCGACCGAGCATCCGGCGACCGGCGAGCGCTATCTGCGCTTCTTGCTCGACGAGCTGGACGTGCGCGACGAGGCGACGCAGGCGGCGATGTCGCGCTGGCGCCGCGGCTACAACCTGCCGAGGGGACTGTGGACCGAGCTCGAGCCGGACGCCGAGGCGGCGCTGCGACTGGCCCGGGCGGAGGGGCTGCGCACGGCGGTCATCTCGAACTCCAACGGCACGATCGCGGACATCCTGGCCGAGCTCGGCCTCGCCCGCCACGTGGAGTTCGTCATCGACTCGTCCACGGTGGGTGTGGAGAAGCCCGATCCGCGGATCTTTCGCCTCGCGCTGGAGCGCGCCGGGGTGGCCGCCCACGAGAGCGTGTACGTCGGCGATCTCTACTCGATCGACGTCGTCGGCGCCCGCGCCGCCGGCCTGCGCGCGATCCTCATGGACCCCGGCGCCTGCTGGGGCGCCCGCGACTGCCCCACGGCCATCACCGTCCTCGACGCCGTCCACCAGGTGCTAGCCGGCCAGTAATCGAGGCGCGCCCCGGCTGCGCCGGGCCGCAACGAGCGTCAGGGGTTTGGGGGCCATCTCGGGGCCCCAATTTCAGTCAATCGGCCATCTCGGGGCCCCCAACTCAATCAATCAATCGGGCAGCTTCACGTAGGGATAGCGGCGGAGCGCGTCGTAGATGACGCGCTTCATCGCGTCGATCTCGGCCTCGCTGCGCCCCTCGAACCGCAGCGTGAGGTAGGGGTTGGTGTTCGAGGCCCGCACGAGGCCCCAGCCGCCGCCGGGGAAGAGCACGCGGGCGCCGTCGATGTCGATCGTCTCGTGACGCTGCTTGAGGTCGCGCACGAGCTCGTCGATGAGCGCGAACTTCTTGTCGTCGGGACAGGGCGCCTTCAGCTCGGGCGTGGCGTGCAGGTGCGGGATCGACCCGAACAGCCGCGACGCCGGCCCGGCCTCGCGGGCCACGATCTCCACGATCTTGCACGCGGCCAGGATACCATCGTCGACCGCGTAGTAGCCCTCGCCGAAGAACATGTGGCCGCTGACCTCGCCGCCCAGGAGGATCTTGTCGTCGCGCATCTTGCGCTTGAGGTGCGAGTGGCCGGTCTTCCACATCACCGGCACCCCGCCGTGCTGCCTGATGTCGTCCACGAGCGACTGGGACGACTTGACGTCGAAGACGATCTTGGCGCCCGGGTGGCGCTGCAGCAGGTCGCGCGCGAGCAGCACCAGGATCAGGTCGGCCTCGTGCCGCTGGCCGTGCTCGTCGACGACGCCCACCCGGTCGGCGTCGCCGTCCCAGGCCAGGCCGAGGTCGGCGCCGGCCTCCACGACCTTCGCCTGGAGGTCGACCACGTTGGCCGGGTCCTCCGGATCGGGCAGGTGATTGGGAAACCGTCCGTCCGACTCGCAGTGCAGCTCGATCACGTCGCAGCCGATGCGCCGCAGCAGCTCGGGCCCGTAGAGGCCGGCGATCCCGTTGCCGGCGTCGGCCACCACGCGCAGGCGGCGGGGCGGTTTCACCAGCGCGGCCAGCGTCTGGAAGTAGTCGTCGGCCGGGCTGCGCGTGGTCAGCGTGCCGTGCCCGCTGGCCAGCGTGCCGTCCTCGATCCGGCGGCGGAGCGACTGGATCTCGTCTTCGCTGAGCGGCGCGGCGCCCGGGTGCACCATCTTGACGCCGTTGTAGTCGACCGGGTTGTGGCTGCCGGTGATGTTGGCGCCGCCGTCGAGGCGCCAGTGCGCGGTGGCGAAGTACAGCATCGGCGTCGTCACCTGGCCGATGTCGACGACATTCACGCCGGCGGCGCGAACACCGTCGACGAAGCCCGCGTGCAGCGACGCCGACGACTCACGATTGTCGCGCCCGACCGCGATGGTGCGGCCGCCGTTGTCGCGGATCAGCGTCGCGTAGGCGCGGCCGACCTGGCGGAAGACCTCGGGGTTGATGTCGCTGCCCACGCGGCCGCGCACGTCGTAGGCGCGAAAGATGTGCGGATTCAGCATCGCCGCTCTCAGCGTAGCACGCGCGTCACCGCACGACGCGCGCGTGATGCAGGGCGAGCGGCCGCGCGGTGGGTGGGCGGCGACCACGAGGGCTTTGGCCGATTCGACGTCGCCATGGCTGGGCCCGATCGGGCGGGAGGGCGTGCGCTGCCCGCGGCCGGCTCCTCCGCATCGCCGACCCACGCGGGCGTGTGAGATGATCGGCGCTATGCGGGGCGAGTTACTGCTGGTGCACGGCGTGATGGCCGACGCCCGCCTCGGCCGCTGAAAGGACACCCATGGGACTCATCGACGACGCCGGCCTGCGCGACAAGACGAAGCGGACCAGCGCCGCGCTGTTCCGCGGCGTCAAGACCGAGAGCGGGTTCGAGCACTGGAAGCGCTTCGACAAGGCGCTGGCCCGCGATCTCTCGCTCTTCTTCACCGGCGTGCTGTACAGCCGCGAGGTGATCTCGCAGAAGCAGCGCGAGCTGTGCGCGGTGGCGTCGCTGACGGTGCTGCACCGGCCCAAGGAGCTCCACATCCACATCCACGCCGCCCTCAACGTCGGCGCCACCCGGCAGGAAGTCGCCGAGGTCATCTTCCAGCAGTGCACGTACGGCGGCATGCCGGTCGTGGTGGACGCGCTCGAGGTCTACGGCAAGGTGCTGGCCGAGCGCGGCGAGCCGTTTCCGGGCGAAGAGTCGACGTGAGCGTGGCGGTGAACGAAGGCCTGGATCGCGCGCTGGCGGCGGCGGTGGAGGCGGCCCGCGCGGCCGGCGAGGTCGCGCTCAAGTACTACCGCACCGGCTTCGACGTCACCCTCAAGGCCGACGCCACGCCGGTGACACAGGCCGACCGCGGCGCCGAGCAGGCCATCCGCGAGGTGCTCGGGCGCGCGTTTCCCGACCACGGCTTCCTCGGCGAGGAATTCGGCGCCGTCGGCGACCAGCGACGCCGGTGGATCATCGATCCCATCGACGGCACCCGGAACTTCGTCCGCCACGTGCCGGTCTGGGCGACGCTGATCGCGTTCGAGGAGCAGGGCGAGGTGAGCGTGGGCGTCATCTACAACCCGGTGACGGGTGAGCTGCTGAGCGGGCGGCGCGGCGGCGGCGCCCGGCTGAACGGCGAGCGCGTGCGCGTCTCGCCGATCGGCGAGCTGCGCGAGGCCACGCTGCTGCACGGCGGCCTCCGGCTGCTCCGCGAGGCCGGCCACTGGGACGGCTTCGTGCGGCTGGTCGACGCCACCGACCGCCAGCGCGGCTTCGGGGACTATCTCGGCTACGTGCTGGTCGCCGAGGGCAAGGCCGAGATCTACCTCGAGACGGACCTCAAGCCGTGGGACCTCGCCGCCTGCAAGCTCCTCGTGGAGGAAGCCGGGGGCCGCTTCACCGACTTCGCGGGGGTCCCGACCATCTACAGCGGCAGCGCCCTGGCGACCAACGGCCGGCTGCACGCCGCCGCGCTGGCGATGCTGCGCGGCTGACGCGCGGCGGAGGCGCGAGGCCCAGCGTGGTCGACGCCGGCAAGGCACGCGCGAGCGCAGGCTCCCTCGCCATCCATCCGGGCGCGCTCGGCGACCTGTTGCTGGCCATCCCGGCGCTGCGGGCGCTTCGCGCCGCACGGCCGCCGCTGACGCTGGCCGCCCAGCCGCACATCGGCGCGCTCCTGAGACTGCTCGGGATCGTCGACGAGGCGGTGGCGTTCGAGAGCCTCGGGCTCGACGCGCTGTTCGTCGACGACCGCTCGCTGGCCTCGCGCCTGCCGGCCGTCGAGCGGGTCGTCTGCTGGTTCGGCGCGCGCGACCCGGTCTTCACCCGGCGCCTGCGCACGGTGGTGCCGGCCGCCGTGCTGGCGCCCTCGATGATCACCGGCCGGCCCGTGTGGGAGCACCTGCTGGCGACGGTCGACGCGCCGCCCGGCGACTGGCGCCCGCCGGTCTCGGCGCCCGACGAGGTCCGCGCGCTCGGCGCCGCCGCGCTGGCCGCCGCCGGCGCCATGGACACGCCGCGGCCGTGGCTCTTCGTGCATCCAGGGGCCGGCAGCGTCGCCAAGCAATGGCCGGCCGAGGCCTTCGCGCGGGCGATCACGACGGTGGCCGCGCGGGCGCGGCTCAACGTGCTCGTGCATCAAGGGCCCGCGGACGCCGCTGCGGTGGCGGCGCTGCGTCAGCATCTCGGCGATGGGGCCCTCGCGCTCGTCAACCCGTCGCTGCCCGCGCTGGCCGGCGCCATCGCGCACGCCGATCTCTTCCTGGGCAACGACTCGGGCGTGAGTCACCTCGCCGCCGCGCTCGGCGTCCCCGCGATCGTGCTCTTCGACGTGCGCCTGCTCGACTGGCGGCCGTGGTGGCCCGGCGCGCGCGTGCGCACGGTGACGCTGACCCAGGCGGTGCCGGAGGACGTCGCCGCGGTCGTCGAGGAGCTGCAGCGGGCACTGGCGTGAGAGGCCGGGGGCGCTCGCAGTGGAGCGCCGCGCTGGCCGGGGCGATCGTGATCGCCGCCGGCTTCGGCGTGGCGCTGGTCGAGCGCTACCGGATGCCCAAGGGATCGATCTGGATCGTGGTCGTCGTGGCCGCGCTACTCGTCGTCCTCGTCCGTCTCGTCGGCCGAAGGAACCAGTAGCGCCCTCTCCGCGTCCTTGAGAATCGCCGTGGCCTCTTCGTTGAGGTCTCCCATCTCCCGGATCGCGAGCTCGTACCAGATATCCATGCCCTTCCCCTGTTGCGTGCCGGGCGCCCCATGCGCCCTTCGGGCCCTCGTAGCAGGGGCCATGCCATATCGGGAATTGCTCCGAAATCAGGCGATCCTGATCGGGACCCCGGGCAGCGTGACGGATGGGGTGGCCGTGGAGCCCGACATTCTGCCGGGTCGCCGGCCGGGGCCGACGTCAGCGGATCTGGTGCATCCCGGCCCAGGAAGGCTCGGCGCCGGCGGCGAACCCGGCACAGCCGAGCGAGGCGATCGAGAGCCGCCCCTCGACGATTCGCACGCGGACGAGGCCACGATCGTCCATGTAGAGGTCCGGGTGCGCGGCGAGAAACGCCCGCTGCTCGGCGGCCGGCAGCGCGGCGAGGCCGCGCACGTAGTGGTGGCCGTTGCGCTCCACGTGACCGAGACCCAGCAGCGCGACGAGCGCCAGATCCTGCTGCACGGCCAGGCCGGGCTGGGTGGTCAGGTCCTCCGCCGTCATGAAGAACGGCGGGCGGCCGATCGCGCGGTTCCACAGCGCGCAACGGCCCGCGTTGATCAGCGATTTGTAGAGGCCCTTGCAGGCCTTGCTCGACACGCCGCGGTAGCCGCGCGCCCGCGCCTCCACGAAGGCCTCGAGATCGGCGTCGGACTCGTCGATGACGACCGGTCGCGCCGCGCCGAGGGCGCCGACGTCTTCCCGCAGCGCGGCCGCGCGCGCGATGGGCTGCTCGATAAACAGGACCGCGTCGGTGAGGCGGCGCAGCGCCGGCGCGCGCTCGAGCGCGCGCCACAGCTCGAGCGCACCGTCGACCGACGCGTACTGCTCGTTGCCGTCGAGGGTGACGACGTACGGCTCGGGGCGCCGGTCGAGCACGGCGGCGATGCGCTCGAGCCGGCCGACGTCGGCGGCCACGTCGCCGGCCACCTTCAGCTTGAAGTAGGTGTGGCCGTAGCCCGCGACCACCTCCTCCAGCGTCTCCGGCAGGCCGTCGTCGAGCCGGCTGCCGGCCGGCTGATCGGCGGGCGTGATGGGATCGAGCAGGCCCACCGTGTGGCGCGCGTGCAGCGAGTCGGCCGGGCGCAGCGAGGCGAGGAACGCGTCGAAGTCCAGGCCCGCGAGCTCCGGCAGCAGCTCGGCGGGCGCCATCCCCGGCAGGTTGGCGCGCAGGGCGTCGTAGAACGACACGCCGTGCAGCCGGCAGAGCGCGTCGAGGACGGCGCGGTCCAGGAGCGCCGGGCCGTAGGAGGCCACGAGCGCGTTCAGCCCCTGGCGGGCGCACTCGCCGAGCTGGAAGTGATAGCTCTCCGCGAACAGGCGAAAGGCCGTGTGGGCCAGCCGGCCCTCGACGTAGAGATCGCGCGCGCAGCGCAGCGAGGCGCGCAGCTGCTCGGCGTTGTCGGCATTCGACAGCGCCGGGTTCTTGTCGAACCACTTGGGCGCCAGCATCTCGGCCGCCGCCCCCCACGCCTCGCGGCCGTCCTCCAGCGCGATGCGCGCCCGCGCGAACACCTGCGAGGCTTCGGTCAGCGTGACGACGCCGAAGCGAAAGGGCAGGCGCAGGCGGACGTCGCGTTCGAAGAACGCCACCTCGCGCACGCGCAGCTTCGCCGCCACTGACTTCGTTACAGGCTCGCCTGGCCGGCGGCGGCGGCTCGCACTACCTCTCCGGCTTCTTCCAGATGCCGCGCTGGTGCATGAGGCGGATCTGCCGCTTGATGACCTTCTCGCGGTACTCGGCGTGCTTCATCGGCGGCCGCTTGAGGTAGAGGTTCTTGGGATAGATCGGCTTTTCGTAGAGCAGCTGGTACAGCTCGGTCCGCAGGTCCTTCATCCAGTTGTCCCACTGCGCGCGCGCGCGGTGGTCACGCAGGGCCTCGATGTCGATGACGCCGCCGACGTAGGTGGAGCCGGCGCCGTAGTCCTGGCGGCCGACGATCCGGCCCTTGTAGTCGATGATGAACGAGCGGCCGCCGAACGTGTCGATCGGGGTCGTCTCCTCCGGGAAGAGGTAGTAGGTCCCCATGTTGGGGGCGACGATGTACATGTTGTTGTCGAGCGCGCGGGCGCGGCTTTGGATCTCGAAGATCTCGTTGCCGGTGGCCGGATGCGGGTAGGAGGCCCGGTAGACGACCTCGGCGCCGTTGAGCGCCAGGGCCCGCGCGTTCTCCGGATACGAGCCCTCGTTGGCCATCATGATGCCGAGCCGGCCGATCTCGGTGTCGGCGACCGGCCAGAAGGCGTCCAGGTTCCGCCCGTATTTCTTGATCCACCAGTCGTAGACGTCGTGCGGACACACCGAGTGCTCGACGGGAAACAGCGGCGAGACCTTGTAATGTTTCAGGATGACCTTGCCGCGCGGGTCGAGGATGAAGCCCACGTTGAAGAACCGGTCCTCGAGATCGGGGTGGCGGGCCTTGGCCTGGGCCATGACGAAGGCGTCGTACTCCCGGGCGATCTTGCCGAGGGCCTCGGTCTCCTCGCCGGGAATGTCGATCGCGCATTCCCGGGCGAACGTCGCGTGATCCAGGTCCAGGACTTCGTCGTTGAACGCCTGGAGCGCGCCTTCCGGGAAGGCGATCAGTCGGACCGGAATGTCCAGGCTCGACAGCCAGGCGGCCGCCTTCACCAGGTGGCTCAGGTGCTCGAGGTTGATCGCGATGTCCTTGCGCCTGCGGATGCCGCGCACGGTGGGGACGAGGCCGACGGCGGTGTAGGGCTTGATCATTCGGCGCTCCTGTCGGTGGTTACTCCTTCACGCGGTGCCGGCGAACGTTGGACTGGACGGCGGTGACCCGGTCGCCGTCGAGCTCGACCTCCAGCTCGTGCTGCTCCTCTTCCCAGTGGGCGACCGTCGCCAGCCGGCCCACCGCCAGGCGGGGGCGAGCGAGGCGGCGCATGCCGCGGTAGATCAGCGTTCGGCGCAGGCCGGAGCCGCGCCGGTGGCCCTCCTCGTCGGGACGGCCGCAGAGGGCGCGCACCTCGGCCTCCGTCGTGGAGCCGGGCACGATCTTCTCGGCGACTTCGGGCGGCAGCGCGCCGCCGGCGGCGCGCGCGAACTCCGGCTCGACGCGACGCTTGAGGTGCAGGCGCGTGCGCACGAACCAGTTCACGTTCTGGCTGAGGATCACGAGGCCGGCGAGGTTGCCGAGCAGCAGCAGCAGCGCGGAGACCAGGATCGGCCGCCAGGCGAAGACGCCCGAGAAGTAGCTGAACTGCACCTTGACGAGCTGCGGCGCGATGCCCTCGGTCGGTTGCAGCGGCATCGACACGATCTCGGCGCCCGCCCGCACGCGGCTCGGCCGGCGCGTCGCGCTCGGCGGCTCGATGCTCTCGATCCGCAGGTGATCGGCGTCGGCGAAGCTGGCGACGACCAGCGAGAACTCCCGGGCCAGCCGCACGACGCGGTCGCGGTGCTCGAAGTAGAGCGGGTAGAGCGGCAGCACCAGCGAGCCGACGTCGCCGAAGCCCGTGGCCAGCACCCACTTGCGGCCCCAGAAGGCCTCCTCGAACCAGGTGGCCGGCTTCGGCGTGATGAGGCCGCGATACGGCATCGCGAGCACGGCCACGGCGAGCGGATCGGCCAGCTTCGGCGTCCACGGGATCTTGACGTAGGTGCCGCTGCCGAGCTGCGGGCCGGTCTTGCGCACGAACGTCACGAAGGACGCGGTCTCGGGCAGCGGCGTGGCCGGGGTGCCCGTGCCCATCAGCATCCGGTCGCGGCTGCCGAGCGTGAGCCGGCCGCTGTTCGTGACCGCGAAGCCCCGCGCCTCGACGTAGGCGATCAGGCCGGGATCGGCCCGCCCGGGCGTCGTGCCCTCGACGAGCTCGGCCGGCCACATGAGGAAGAGGTCCTGCCGGATGTCGCTGGCGCGGCGATGCGGCGGCGCCGTCAGGCTCCACGAGACGGTGACCGTCACCTGACCGAGCTCGCGCCCGACGCCGGCGGTCACGAACAGGGGCCCGATGGCGAAGTCGGGATGGGGCCGGGAGGCGAGGAACACCTGCGCGACGACAGCCACCGGCGTCGCGAGGGTGACGACGACGGCGCAGACCAGGACGGGGACGAGCCGACGCATCCCTGCACACCTAGCACACATCGCGCGCCCGCTGCCGGCGGAAATCCGCCGATTCCTCGGCGCCGGGACGCCTCGCCGGTAGGGAAAAATTTTCCTACCGGCGGCCGTGGAGGGCGCGCCCGGGCTCGACGCTGGCGCAGTGGCAGCCGGACGTGCTCGTGTGCGACATCGGCCTGCCCGGGCGGGACGGCTACGAGCTGATCGGCGAGGTGCGCGCGCTCGCCACCCGACGACCGCGGGCCATCCCGGCGATCGCGCTGACCGCCTACGCGTCGATCGAGGATCGGCGCCGCGCCCTGGCCGCGGGGTTCGAGGCGCACCTCGCCAAGCCGATCGACCCCCCGATGCTGGTCGAGGCCGTGCTGCGCCTGGTCTCGCGCCCCGTGGTGGCTTGACGCTGCCGACGTCCCGACATACGTTGCTGGCACTGCCGTGAGCGACCTCGTCAACCGTCCGCGTGTCGCGGTGTCCCTGATGCCGCTCGAGAACCGGCGCGAGACGCTCGTCGCGACGGCCGTCGCCGCCGATCGGCTCGGCTTCGACGGCTTCCT
>Ga0209474_10006188_pt1 | contig 10106 bp, 12 predicted proteins | sample GraSoiAngelo_145_FD_185902 | JGI IMG/M metagenome (GOLD analysis project Ga0209474, IMG submission 185902) | Grasslands soil microbial communities from the Angelo Coastal Reserve, California, USA - 14_1009_05_20cm (SPAdes) (version 2) | ecosystem: Environmental > Terrestrial > Soil > Grasslands... | reverse complement strand
CTCGGTGCGGGCGAACATGCTGAGGAAAATGCCGAGGTTGACCGCCGCGATCGCCATCAGGGCTTCGAGTACGAAGATGAGCCCAACGTTGCCGGCGTTGTGCACGTGGAGGACCAGCAAAGAAAAGGCCAGCACCTCGACCGCCTGCACCAGCGCGAGCACCGTGAAGCCCAGCATGTAACCGAGCACGATCTCGCCCCGTCGTAGCGGACTCGCCATCAATCGTTCGAGCGTTCCCTGGCCACGCTCGCGGAGAAAGGCGACGATCGTAATGACAAACACAAGGAAGAACACCACCAGCCCGATGAAGGCCGCCCCAAAGTAATCGAGCGTGTCGAAGCTCGGACCTCCGTACACGAAGGTGACCTGCGGTGCGAATCGAACGCCGCCGGCCTGGCCGGCGAGCGCCGCGAAGGCCTCGCTGACGGCCTGCACGATGGTCTGTGACAGGCCGGGCTGGCTGCCCTCGAGATGGATCCCCGGCGAGATCACCCGGGACTGCTGGGCCCGCGCGGAGAAATCGGATGGAAGAAGCACATAGCCGGCGAGGTTGCCCGAACGCAATTGCTTCTCCGCGCTAGCCTGCGACATCGTCGATGCCGACACCGTCTCCAGACGTTCGAGCTGGGAAGCAATCGCACCGCCCAACGGTCCATCATCGAGATTGACGACGCCCATCATCGGGACGGCACCGCCACCGCGAAGGAGGTAGCCGAGCAGCCCCAAAATGATGAGGGGTGCACCGAAGAGCAGCCCGAGGGTCCGGCGATCGTGGCGGAACTGCTGTAGCAGACGTCGGGTGATCGCGGCAACCCGCCGGCCGCTCACGAGGCGGCTGCCTCCGACAACCTGACAAAGGCGTCCTCCAGGCGGTCGACCCCCGCCTTGCCCTTGAGCTCGGGGACCGTTCCTTCCGCGAGCATCCTTCCGAAGCGGATCAACCCGAGCCGGTCGCACCGCTCGGCTTCGTCCATCACGTGACTCGAGACCAGGATGGAGGTTCCGTCACGCGCCATTCGCTGGAAGCGATCCCAGAGCTGGATGCGCAATAGTGGATCGACGCCAACGGTCGGCTCATCGAGCAGTAGCAGGTCCGGCTTGTGCGCGAGGGCGCACGCGAGCGAGCACCGGGTGCGCATGCCGCCGCTCAGGCTGCTGATCAGGGACCCACGGCGATCCCAGAGGTCCACGAGCTCGAGCGCCTCGCGCACCCCGTCGTGCACGCCGTTGATGGCCGCGAAAAAGCGCACGTTTTCCTCGGCCGACAGATCGGAATACAGAGCAGCCTGCTGCGTCATGTATCCGACCCGAGCGAGTACGTCCAGGTTGGGCATCCGGCGGCCCAGGACGCTGACCGTTCCCCCTTCCGGCACGACCAGACCGACCAGGGCACGGATCAGCGTCGTCTTGCCGGCGCCGTTCGGGCCGAGCAGTCCGTAGACCTCGCCGCGGCGGATGCGAAGTGCGACCCCGTCGAGCGCGCGCAATGACCCGAAACGCTTGACGACGGCCTCGACTTCGACCGCGTAGGTCTCGCCGGCCATCAGCCCGCGGTCTCTGGGCGCATTCCGCGCAACCATAGGTTGGCGAATTGCGCCACCGCGTCTTCACCCGTGGGGCCACCCACCATCGCCTGGCTCAGCAGCGGCCCCACCAGCACGTGGAGCATGACGCCGCCCACGAGGCTCTGCACGGCGAGCATCGGATGCATCCGCCGGAGCCGGCCCGCCGCCATCTGCGTGGCCAGGTACTGGGCCAGCCTGCCGAAGGCGCGTATCCCCGTCTCCCGGAATGCCTGCTCGAATTCCGGCGACATCGACGTCGCCTCCAGCATCAACGTGCGGGCGATGCCGGCCCGGCCCGCAACGGTGCGGTACGCGGTGAGCACCAGCTCGGGGATGACCTGGTCGGGTGGGCGGTCGCCCATGCGATCTAACCGGCTCAAACGGGGAGTACGCAATCAGGATGGCCCGGAACAGGGCCGCCTTGCCCGGAAAGAGGCGATACAGGTTGGCGCGCGAGATGCCGGCTTCGACAGCGAGCTCATCCATGGAAAGATCATCCAGAGTCCGCGTGCGCAGCAGCCGGAGCGCGACCTCGAGCACGCGCTCACGGGCGCCTGGCTCGGGCTCCATGTCGAGCGCTTGGAGGAGTCCGGCCCGGGAGGGAAAGGCCCGGTAGAACGTCGTCCGCGAAACGCCGGCGGCCTTCGCGATTTCGGCCACCGACGGCTGGCCCCCACGCGCCAGCACGCGCGCGGCCTCCCGCATGATCCGCTCCCGGGGTGGTGCTGCGGTCGCCATGCATGGACGATACTAGATGAGACGTCCAGTCTTGTCAAGTACAGCGCAAGGGTGGACGGCACGCCGAACGTCTCTCCGCTAGCCTGATGAGCTATGCCCGAGCTCCCCGAACTCGAGATGCTGCGCGAGTACCTCGGCCCTCGCCTGGAGGGGAAGCGGATCGCCAAGGTATGGACGTCGCCGAAGCTCAGCTTTCTGCTTCGGACCCCGCCAGACGAGTTCGCGCGCCAGCTCACCGGCGGCAGCTTTGAACGCACCTGGCGACGGGGCAAATTCCTCATCTTCGATATCAGCGGCCAGCATCTGGTCATCAACCCCATGCTCGGGGGCCGATTGCAGTGGACGACCGCCACCGAGAAGGTTGCGGCGGGGACCGTTTTCCGGATCACGCTTGAAGGTGGAGACGAGCTTCGTTTCCTCGATACCGTCAAGATGGGTCGGGTCTACTGGGTCGTTCCCGGCGCGATGCCGACGATTCCCGGATGGGCTGAGCTGGGCCCCGACGCCCTGACGGTTGGGTTGTCCGAATTCTCGCAGCGCATTCGACGCCATCCCGGCGAGTTGAAAAATTTGCTGCGCAACCAGGCGTTTATCGCCGGTGTCGGTAACGCGTACTCCGACGAGATCCTCCACGAGGCCGGCTTGCTGCCGCTACGCAAGCGAACGACGCTCAAGGCAGACGACGTTGGCAAGCTGCATGCCGCGACCGGAAAGGTATTGCACTCGGCCATCGAATCGATCAAGGCGCAGCCGAAGTATGAACCGCACAAACAGGATCGAAGCTTCATGGCGGTGCACGGCAAGGCCAAGGAGAAATGTCCACGCTGCGGACACCGGATCTCGGAACTGACCGCCCGCGGGGAAGCGACGGATTTCTGCCGTGGCTGCCAGCATTAGCGCATGCAGCTGAAAGGTGCCCGCGTGATCGTGACCGGGGCCTCGAGCGGGATCGGTCGGGCCATCGCGTTGGAGTTTGCCCGCCGAGGTGCTCGGGTCGCGCTGGCGGCCCGAAGCGAGACGGCGCTACACGAGGTGGCCAGGGAAATCCGCGACCAGGGGAGCGAAGCGGTCGTGATCCCGACCGACGTGACCATCGCCGCCCAGGTCGAGCGGATGACCAGGGAAACGATCCGCGCGCTGGGCGGCATCGATGTGCTGGTGAACAACGCCGGCGTCGGCCTCAACGCGACCATCGCCGATGCGTCCGGCAGTGATGTCGAGGCGCTCTTTCGCTTGAACGTGCTGGCGGCGGCCGATGCGATCCGTGCCGTGCTGCCGATCATGCGGGCGCAGCAGTCCGGGATGATCATCAACATCTCGTCGGTGGCCGGGCGGATCGTGGTGCCGCGAATCGGCTACTACTCGGCGAGCAAGTTCGCGCTGACGGCGATCGGCGACGCGCTGCGGATGGAGGAAGGACACCATGGGATCCGAGTCATGAATGTTTTCCCCGGGACGACCCGGTCGAGCTTCGGCAAGAACCGCCTTGGGGCTCGCGGTTCCCTGGCGCACCAGCGGGTGCCTCCGGTGCCGGCCGAGAACGTGGCCCGGCGCATCGCGAATGCCGTCGAACACAACCAGGGCTCGGTCTATGTCTCGTGGATTCCCGACCGGCTGGGGGTGGTCGCCAACCATGTGGCCGGTTGGGCCGTCAGCGCGGTGCTCCGTCGCTGGGCTCGGCGTGCCGAAGCCTGACAAGAACGCCCTCGAGGTTGCGCAACATGTCTTTCTGCGCGAGCCAACGACCGGCGACAGGCAGCAAATCGTTGCGTTAAACCGAATCAGTCGGGCATTCCATCGTGGCTGGGTAACGCCACCCACGGATTCGGAAGCCTTCGCCACGTGGATCAGACGCTGCCGGCAAGCGAACGTCAAGTGCTTCCTTGTTTGCCGGCTCGCCGACGGCGCTATCGTCGGCGTCTTTATCCTGAGCCAGATCGTCCGTGGAATGTTTCACAGCGCCTACCTTGGCTATTACGCCGGGCGGCCATACGCCGCCCACGGCCACATGACCGAGGGCATGGGCCTCGTGCTCCGACATGCGTTTACGGGTATGAGGCTGCACCGCGTCGAGGCGAACATCCAGCCGGAGAACGTTGCCTCGATCGCCCTCGTCAAACGGTCAGGCTTTAGGCTCGAGGGTTTCTCGCCGCGCTACCTGAAGGTCGCCGGCCGCTGGCGCGACCACCAGCGGTGGGCAATCCTCATCGACGACTGGCGGCGCCTTCGCCGGCGGCCGCGCGCGCCTTCTCGATGTCGCGCGCGCCAATGACGACGCGGGTCTTCGTCGCCAGGTAGACCGCATTCAGGTTGACGCCGGCATCCGCGATTTTGCGGGTCAGCTTTCCGAGCGCGCCGGGCCTGTCCTCGATCTCGAGCACGAGCGCGTCCTGCTCGCCAGTGACCCGGGCGCCCGCGGTCTGCAGCGCCTCACGGGCCTTGCCAGGATCGGCGACCAGGATATGGCCCACGCCTTTCCCGCCGACGACGAACCCGCAGATGCCCTCGATGTTGACGCCCGCCTTGCCCAGCGCCTCCGCCGCCGATGCCACGCTGCCGACCTTCTCGTCGAGTTCGATCGTCAGATCTTTCAGATGGTTCGCCATTTGCCGACCTCCTTGTCCTCGCGATGGGCGGATCAGGCGCCCATTCTAGGCGCCTTTACGGCAAGGTCCGGATCAGGAACCATGCGAGCGCGAGGGTCGCCCCAATCATCACGAATACGGTCACCGATCGGCGGCGATTTCTCCTAAACACCGCCAGTGTCGGATCGCCGCCCCTACCTTCGAGCAAGGCCTTGAAGCGTTGGCCATCGCGGCGCTCGTGACGCTCGAGTATCCAATGGTTCCAGCCCTGCAGCCACCTGGGACCGATCGCTGGCGCCTCGGTCACGATCGTGACAGTGGTCCCGTTGCCGGCATCACGAAATAGATAGTCCGAATGGGCGGACCTTGTCCGGTAACGCGCCTCCAGGGATAACTGCTCGTGCTGTTCGTATCGAGTCACTTCGAAGTCGACAATGTAGGAAATGAAGAGGTTCTGCAGCGTCATCTTCCCAGTCGTGCCGGCGCCAATCGGCTTGTCAGAATCCAGCGTGACCGAGATCGTAAGCGGGCAGATGCGCGGGATTGTTCGGGCCAGTTCATCGGCGAGTCGATGGAAAACGTCGTCGCGAGCTCGCGCGATCGTCACCTCGGTCTGAAAGCGCACACTAGACCACCCGGCTCGGATCATAGAGCCAGTTGATGCCGATTCCGAGGACGGCAACCGCAAAGGCCATTACGAGCACCAGCAGCAGGATCCGGCCTGCGATACGAATCCTCGGCGGTTGGCGTTCGAGTGGCCGTGATTTCTCGTACCAGAGGGTCCAGATCGCGAGAGGGAGCACGGGGAGACTGCGCAGCACAATGCGGACCAGCGCATTGGGGGCGGTAAATGCCTCGATCACGTAGAAGCCTGCCAGGGGGATGAGGACGACGACGACGGCGAGAAGGAGAGGACCGTGAAGCCGGTTAGTAAGCCTCGAGGTAGGCGTCGAGCTCCCAGGCGCTGACCTGCTTCTCATAGCTCTGCCACTCCATCTCCTTCGCCTCGATAAAACGTTCCAGGAGGTGCGCACCCAGCGCATCGCGCATCACCTCGTCCTGGCGCAGGTCGCGCAAGGCTTCGTTGAGGGAGCCAGGCAGCTGGCCGAGCTGGTGGCGGGCCAAACGCTCCGGGTCGAAGGCGTAGAGGTTTTCCTCGACCGGCGGCGGCAACGGCAGCTTCTGCCGGATCCCGTTAAGACCGGCGTGGAGCATGGCGGCGAAGGCCAGGTACGGGTTGCAGGAGGGGTCCGGCGCGCGGAACTCGACGCGGATCAAAGCCCGGTCGCCACTGCCGGCGCGGGGCACCCGGATCAGCGCCGATCGGTTCATCTGCGCCCAGCTGATCGCGACCGGCGCCTCGAAGCCTGGCACGAACCGCTTGTAGGAGTTGACCAGCGGCGCGACCAGGGCGCACATGGCGCGGGCGTGAGCCAGCTGTCCGGCGATGAAGTGCTTGGCGACCGTCGAGAGGTGATACTGGTCGGCGCGGTCGTAGAAGGCGTTGACCTCTTTGCCCGCCTCGTTGAGCACCTGGTGGGTGTGCATCCCAGAGCCGGCCGCACCGAAAATCGGCTTCGGCATGAAGGTCGCCAGCAGCCCCCGGCGCTGGGCGACCGCTTTGACCGCATGCTTCATCGTGACCAGTTGATCCGCGCTCTTGAGGGCATTGCTGAGCCCCAGGTCGAGCTCGTACTGGCCGGCGGCGACCTCGTGATGGCTGGCCTCGATCGTGATCCCGAGATGGTCGAGCCCGTCGACGATCTCTTGCCGGACGTCGCTGCCCAGGTCGACCGGATGGTCGAAGTAGCTGGCCCGATCGTGCCGCCCGGGACGCAGGCCGCCGGCAGGGTCGGCGTTCAGCAGAAAGAACTCCAGCTCGATGGCGACCGCGTAATCGAACCCCAGCGCCGCCGCCTCCGTCAGTGCCCGGGTGAGCACGCCCCGCGGATCGCCCGCAAACCGGTCCCCCTCCGGGGTCAGCAGGTCGCAGATCACCTGGGCGCCCGGGACTGCGTCGCCGGCGGCGATGGTGAGGGTCTCGAGGTCCGGACGGAGGAACATATCACTTTCGAAGACGCGGGCGAAGCCCTCCACCGACGAGCCGTCGAACCACTCGCCGTTACGCACGGCGTGGGGCAGCCGCTGGGTCGGAATCGTGATGCTCTTTACCGTGCCGAGGACATCAACGAAGCGCAGGTCAAGGAAGCGGATGTTGCGCGCGGACAAGCGCTCCATCGCCCGTTCGACGGTGATCGACGTCGTGCGGCCGGCGGCCGTCTCAGTCTTCGGCGTCGGGAATTCCTTTGTGGTCGGAGTTCGACGGGTGAGTCTCCTCCACCCAGGAGGGGCCGGGACGCGGGTGATCGGCCGGTCTCCAGGGCTTGTCGCGTTCTAGCGGATGGTCCATACGCTGCTCCTCTTCTGCTGGTAACAAGGCGGCTGCCAGGGCGAGTGGCAGCCGCCTTTACGGGCGAACGCGCGATTCGGCTATCGGGGCGAATTTAGATGTCGTGGTAGAGATAGAACTCCCATGGATGTGGCCGCAGCGCAACCTGGTCGAACTCTTTGACCCGCTTGTAGTCGATCCAGGTTTCGATCAAATCGGTGGTGAAGACGCCGCCGCGGAGGAGATACTCGTTATCCCCCTCCAGGGCATCCAGGACTTCGAGCAAGGAACCGGGCGTGCTCTTGACCTGGCGCTTGAGCTCGGGCTCGAGCTCGTAGAGATCCTCATCGATGGGCTTGGGGGGCTCGATCTTGTTGATCACCCCGTCGAGACCGGCCATCAGGCAGGCGGCAAAGGACAGGTAGGGATTGCACGACGGATCCGGAGTACGGAACTCGAGGCGCTTTTGCTTGGGATCGCTGAAGTACATCGGGATGCGCACGCAGGCGCTCCGGTTGCGCTTCGAATAGATGAGATTGATGGGTGCCTCGTAGCCGGGCACCAGCCGCCGGTAGGAATTGGTCGTCGGAGCGGCGAAGGCCAGCAGGGACGGGGCGTGCTTCAGCAGACCGCCGATGTACCAGCGGCACATTTCGCTGATGCTCGCGTAGCCCGCCTTGTCGTAGAACAGGGGCACCCCGTCCTTCCACAGGCTCTGGTGCGTATGCATCCCGGAGCCGTTGTCCATGAAGAGTGGCTTTGGCATGAACGTCGCGACGAACCCGTTCTGGGCGCAGACGTTCTTGACGACGTACTTGTACATCATCACCTGGTCGGCCATCTTCACGAGGGTTCCGTAACGCATGTCGATTTCGGTTTGACCCGCGGTGCCGACCTCATGGTGATGAACCTCGACATCGATCCCGGCCTCGATCAGCTTGAGCACGATCTGCGAGCGAAGGTCCTGCAGCTTGTCGGTCGGCGGGACCGGGAAATAACCTTCCTTGTAGCGCGGCCGATAGGCGAGGTTTGGTTCTGAGTTCTTGCTGGAGTTCCAGACTCCTTCCACCGAATCGATCTCATACATGGCGGAGAACTGGTTCTGGTCGAATCGCATGCTGTTGAAGATGTAGAACTCGCACTCCGGACCCCAGAAGCTGGTGTCCGCGATGCCGGTGGAGGAAAGGAAAGCCTCCGCCTTCTTGGCGACATAGCGGGGGTCACGGGAGTACGGCTCGCGGGTAATGGGATCGATGACGTCGCAAGCCACGCTGAGCGTCGGGACGCGCAAGACCGGGTCGACAATCGCCGTCGAGGGATCGGGGATCAGCAGCATATCGCTCTCATGGATCTGCTGGAAGCCGCGAATGCTCGAGCCGTCGAAGCCGATGCCGTCCTCGAACAGGCCTTTGCTCAGTTCCTGGACCGGGATCGAGAAATGCTGCCAGGTCCCGATAAGGTCGATGAACTTGAGATCGACGATCTTCAGTCCCTGCTTGTGGGCCAGGTCGATGACGGACTGGGCATCCGCCCTGGTTTCCTTTTTCGAGCGCACGCCCTGGTCAATCGCCATAGACAATTTCCCTCCGTTGCACGCGTGATCCGACTTGCTTCGATCCTAGGGACGGCGGTCGGCCGCGTCATCGGGCCGGAAAGACGAGTTGCCCCGCTCCTTTTTGTGCATGGCGCCTAAGCGCGGCTACGGGCTTGGGCCGGGGGATTCGGAGGGCGAGCCGAGCAGATTCGGATTGATGCGGTCGACGGTCAGCGCGTAGCTGCCGGACTCGGGGTCGAGGTCGATGGAGACGACGAAGGCGCCCTTGGTGAAGCGGACCGACGTGGTCGAGGCTGAGGTCGTATCTTCGGCCCAGCCGCGCTTGCCCAGCTCCACGTTATAGAACGGGATGACGGCGCTGAGGTCGGTGGCTTTGATCTCCTCCGAAATACTCTCGGTGTCGGCAAGGCCGGGCCGTTCATTCAGGACCGCCGTCCCGGGTGGGTGGGGGAGCGAGTCGATCAGCGGTTTGGTGACATGGACATCCGCACCGCTGATCTGCGCGGCCAGCTGGGCGCTGTCCACCAGCTCGACGACGGCCACGCCGCCCAGTAGCGCCGCCGCCAGGGCACTCGCCACCCATCCCACGGCCCGGCGATCCAGGTCCTCGCGATGCCGGCGCCACGCGGTCCGCAACAGGAGCACGACCGTCGCCAGCGATAGGGCCAGGACGGAAGCGGCCAGCAGGTTGAACCACGCTCCCGGCATGAACTGGAAGAGCTGGTCGATCGCAAGCAGGATGGCGGCGACGAGCGCGGCGTAGAGGAGCGATACCGCCGGAAGCAGCAGTGGATGGTCGCCGCTCGGCACCGGCCGTAGCGGCCGGGTCGAACGCCTCAACCGCCGGTCTATTCGCCGGCGGCTTGCTCCCACTCCTGGTACAGCGCTCGCAGCCGCCCCGAGGCGTCTTCGTGGGCGCGCGCGAGGTCGGCGACACGCGTGGGATCATCGTAAGTCTGGTGATCCGCCAGCTGCTCTTCGATGCGGCGAACCTCCGCTTCCAGCTCGTCGATCCGGTCTTCCACGCCGGTTACCGATGAGCCTTGGCGGTCGATCGTAATGGTCTGATCCGGCCGACCCGGGCGGGCCGGCTCGGCAACCGGTCCACGCTGGACGCGCTGCCGCCGGCGCTCGAGGTCGCTGTAGTTGCCCAGATGCAGGGTGACCGCGCCATCATCGATGACCCACAGCCGGGTGGCGATCGCATCGATGAAATACCGGTCGTGGGAAACAAACACGATCGTGCCTTCGAAGTCCTGCAGCGCCTCTTCCAG
>Ga0209474_10006187_pt1 | contig 10107 bp, 7 predicted proteins | sample GraSoiAngelo_145_FD_185902 | JGI IMG/M metagenome (GOLD analysis project Ga0209474, IMG submission 185902) | Grasslands soil microbial communities from the Angelo Coastal Reserve, California, USA - 14_1009_05_20cm (SPAdes) (version 2) | ecosystem: Environmental > Terrestrial > Soil > Grasslands ... | reverse complement strand
CCGTGAAGCCCGCCGCCCGCCTCGACTAGAACGACAGCGTCCCGCTCGATGCGATCATGTCGACCTCGTGCAGCGAGGCCTGCTCGCCCGAGCAGCTGCCATCGTGGTTCCGAGGCAGGATTCCCTGCCCGGTGACGGTCGCGGTCGCACTACCGCTGGCAGCTGCGAACTGGCCCGTGCCACCGACGATCTGCCCGGTCTGATCCAACACCGCCGTGAATCGGCAGCTCTTCGGATTCAGGGAGAGCGAGAAATCGAGCGTGGTACTGACGAGGTGCATCGTGCCCTCGGGGAACACGAGGTCGTCACGGCTCACGTTGTCGGGATCGCCTGGCAAATTCGGGATCTCGACTAGGCGACCGACGCCGTTGAACACTCCTTTCGCGCGCACCACGCTGCTGACGACGACGCGGTCGCCGGATGTCCCCGACGTCACGATGACGCCGTTGAATGTCTCGCTTCCACTAGTGTCCGCCGCGCCCGGCGCAACGAGCACGAGCGCCGATACAGCCGCCACGAGCGCGACGAGAACTGCGCGTGCCGGTCGATTCATGCTTCCTCCCTGCTTTGGCGTTGCACACCGTGCGGGAGCCGGTCGCGCCGAACGAAGTCGCTCCCCGGAAGGCCGCAGAAGCTCAAGTCAGACGACGAGGCTGACAGCCGCTAACTCGCGATACTCCTCCTCCCGCCGGTCAAGTGCAAATGGGCCACCCGGCCTAGCCCGTTCGCGGGACAGCGCACGACGCGGGGTCAGCGCGCCGCTACACCGTGCGGTAGGCGACACCCAGGGCCATTCGCTCGAACAGCTCATAGGCACGCACTGCCGATGCTCAGACGTTTTCGACGTGCCCTACTCGGCACAGACTTTGTTGCCGATCTAGGCGGCAGCGGTGCGAGCGCGGTGCGAGCGGACCGCCGTCGAACGGTGTCGGGCCTCGTTCAGTGGGAGGGCTGATTCTGGCTCAGTCATGCGGATTTTGTCGGTCTTGGTCAGGTGTGGTCGAGCTATCGGAAGGGTTTGCAAGCCGAAGGTCGCCGGTTCGATGCAGGCACGCTCCACTAGGTCGTGAAGCGCGGGCGGGCCGGAACCGGGGGCCGGATCTGCTGGAAGACTCGCCAGAAGTGGCGCTGCTCCGGTTGCTTCGGGCTCGGGGCCGGGCGCTTGGACTGCTCGCGCTTCACTTGACCTGCACCGAGCCGTAGGCGGTCTGGTAGCCGGAGCGTGACGCGGTGACGAGGAGCTTGCCGCGCTTCCTCGGCTTGAGCGTGAACTTCACCCTGCCCTTGGCGTCTGTTCGTGCCGAATGGGCCTTGATTCCCTTGCCCGAGATCCGGACGAGCACCTTGGCGAGGCGCAGCCCACGCCCGTCGGTCACGGACACGCTCACGGAGCCGGAATGGCGGCGCCTGAGAACCCCGATCACGCTCACCTTCAGCTTCGGCTGGAGCTTGATCTGCTCGACCGCCGACCAATCGCCCTGGTTGTGGTCGGCATCCACGCCGGCGACGCGCCAGAAGAGCGTGCCGCCTGCGGTATAGCCGGACTTCGTCATCGTCGGCGCGTAGCTCGTGTTGTCGGTGGTGACGTCATCGACCTTCGTGCTGAAGTCCGGCGTCGATGCGACCTGCACGCGGTAGTTCTTGACGCCGATCCGCGCGTTCCAGCTGAGCAGGACGTGGTCGATGCTGCTGTCCGTCTGGAGATTGACCGGCTGGCCGATCGTCCGCGTGAATGCGTTCAGCGCCGAGTACGGGCCAGGCGTCGTGCTGGAGCCCGACGTCGGGAACTCTGCGCGAACGCGCCAGTGCCAGACGCCGGTGCCCGTCATCTTGATGAACGAGACCACCGGAGAGAACAGGTTGCCGAAAACCTTGTGCTGCCCGTCCGGCTGGTCGACCTCGACGTCGTAGGACGCAGCTCCCTGGACGGGTGCCCACGACCAGACGGGGAGCATGTCGCCCGAGGTCGGGTTCGAGGCGCTCGGGACGGGCGCGGGCAGGGTCTTCTGGAAGGTGCCGGTCGCCGACCAGGTCAAACCGAGGAGGCTCTCGTCGTCGGCGCGCATGCGCCAGTAGAGGACCGTGTCGGCCGGGTACGTCGTGTTGCTCGAGTACGAGGTGCCGTCGACGGTGACGTTGTCGAGCAGGTTGCTGAAGCTCGCGTCGGACGCGACCTGAAATTCGTAGCGGCGAGCGCCGTCGGCCGGGCTCCAGCGGAACGTCGGCTGGTCGAGGAAGACCTGTCCTGCGCTCGGCGAGACCAGCGACGGCGGGACCGACTGCTTCTGGAAGTCGGCCGCGGACGCGAGGAGCGGGTCGCCCTTGGCGAGGTTGCCGTCGAAATCCTGCGCCGGCAGGACGGCCCAGTAGTACGAGGTGGTCTCGTCCGTGTACGTGCGCACCGCGCTCGAGGTGCGGGGCGCGTAGGCGGGGACGTGGGTGAATCCGTAGTCGACGATCGACGTGAAGCTGGCGTCCTTCGAGACGAGCACGAAGTAGCTCTGGACGCCCGGGATCGGGTTCCAGGTGAAGTACGGCGTCCGGGTCTTGGTGACATGAGCCGCGGGCGTCAGGTAGTCGCCAGAGCAGAGATAGCCCAAGCAGGGGGACGGCGCAGCGGTGGGATACCCCGTCCAGTCGAACGCCGTCCCGCGGCCGGTGCCGTCGTCGAGGTAGGTCTCGTCGCCGTAGACGTCCTGCGAGTTCGTGTCGCGGTCGGTGCGGGCCCTGACGCGGACGCAGTAGGCGCCGGGGACGAGGCTGACCTCCTCGTTCGCAACGGGCAGCGCGTCCTGCTTCGGCTTGACGTGGTTCCAGCCCTCGCCGAGCGGCGTCCAGGCGTTGACGCCGGTCGAGACGTTCCAGTGCTGCGGTATCGAGGTCCAGTTGCACTGGCTCGTCCCGGTGTCGTACGGCGCAACTTCGACGTGATAGGCGGAGGCGCCCGGCACCGGGTTCCAGGTCACGATCGGCACCTCGGTCTGGTAGCCCGGCGCCGGATCCTGGTCGACGCCAGGGTCGCTCGTGTTGTCTCGCATGTGCAGGTTCTTGATGGCCGGGTTGGTGACCGGCGGGACGTTGTCGAACGTCTTCTTGAAGTCCGGGCCGACGTTCCACACGCCGGCGTTGCCCTCGGGGTCGATCGCCCGGACGCGCCAGTGGTAGGTGTCGTTCTTGAAGACCTTCGGCGGCGAGAGCGAGGTGGCGATCGTCGTCCCGGAGCAGCAGACCTTCGAGCCGGGCGCGAAGTCGACCGACGGGTTGATCTCGACCTCGTAGCGAGCAGCGCCGGGAACCGGGTTCCACGTGAACCTGGGATCGAAGACCTCCGCGGAGGAGTCGAGGTCTGTCACCTGCGGCGCGGTCGCGGAAGGCCAGACCCAGCTGAAGGTGGTCACGGGCGTCTGCACGCCGCGGTTGCCCTCGGCATCGACCGGCTGGACGGCCCAGTAGTAGCTGCCGGGCGCGAGCGGCGAGGAGATGGCGGCCGACGTTGCGGCGACGTTGGGCGGCCCGGTCAGGTCGTCCTGATTCGAGTAGCGGAAGACGATCGAGCCGAGCAGCGGGTCACTCGCGACCGGCACGAGGTATTGGGCCGCGCCCGGGATCCCCGACCAACGGAGGACGACCGGGTTCGTCGGGAAGGTCAGAGACGCGCCGGGGCCCGGATTCTGGATCGCCGGCATCAGGTTCCAGAGCTTCGTGAAGGGGCGGGTCGGCGTCCACGAGGAGACGGAGCCGTCGGCGCTGATCGCCCGGACATGCCAGTAGTAGGTCCCGTTCGGGACCGTCTGGGTGAGCGTCGCACGCGTGCTGTTGGTGAAGAAGTCGTCCTTGCCTTGGCCGAGGACGGGCGAGCCCATGCCCGGGTCGGCGCTGATCTGGAACTCGTAGTGGTCGGCGTTCTTCACCGGCGTCCACGCGAAGGAAGGTAGGAAGACGAGCGTCGCTCCGGCCGCAGGCGCCGTTGCGCTCGGCGGGCTGAGCGCAGCGCGCGCGGGGCCTGCCGTCAGAAAGGCGATGGCGGCGAAGGTGGCGGCTAGGAGTTTGCGGTCGGCGGCCATTCAGTCCTGAGACGAGCCCGGCCGCAGGGCTCTTACGAGTTCATCGGATTACGTCTCGAGATCACAATCGGGGTTCCGCGCCACGCGGTCATCCCTCGTATGAGGGGACTTGCAGCCTGGCCGAAGCGATCGTGTCGGCGAAACGCCAAAACCGGTGTCAGACACCGGTTTTTGTCAAGGGAAAGTGTGCCGGATGTGGGACTAACGATCCACAGGGCTAGCGCGTGCCGATTCGCAGGCCGAACAGGCGCGGTAGGGCGGCGCCGACTCTCGCCGGGAGCGACGGGCGGCGCCCCTCTTCCTCGGCTTCCTCGCAGGCCATGATCGCCGCGCGGACGACGCCGCCGCCGAGGCGGCGGATCGGCTCCGGCGGCAGCTTCGGCACGCGGCGGGTGACGAGCGGCAGGCGCGTCAGCTCATCGTCGACGCCCAGCGCGAGCCGCGCCAGGATCTGGCCGCCGAGCCAGCTCGGCCCCGCGCCGTGGCCCGAGTAGCCGGCGCCGTAGTGGATCCGTGTCCCCGGCACGGTGCCGAAGAACGGCAGGTGGTCGGAGGAGACGTCGATCGGCCCGCCCCAGGCATGCGTCACCTTCGCCTCGGCGAGCCCGGGCAGCAGCCGCCGCAGCCCGTGCTCCGCCCGCGCGACGGTCGGCTCGTCGTGCGTGAAGCGCCTGTCCAGCTTCCCGCCGAAGCCGATCGGGCCCGAGCCGCTGCCCATCAGCACGCGCCCGTCGTTCGTCGTGCGGAAGTAGTGGAGGAACATCCGCCCGTCGAAGATCGCCTCGCCCCCGGTCCAGCCGATCTGCTCGAGCAGCTGCGGCACGGGCTCGGTCAGGACGACGTAGCTACCGAAGACTGTCAGCCGGCGGCGCAGAGGCCTCCAGCCGGCGGCGGCCGCGTTCACTGCCACGACCACCTCCCTCGCGCGAACCGATCCGCCCGCAGTCGCGACAAGGCCGTCGTCGATCTGCGTGACCCGCGAATGCTCGTGCAGCTCTACCTTTGCCTGCGCCTCCCGCCGCAGCGACAGCACCAGGCGCGCCGGCTGGATCGTCGCACCGTCGCGCAGGAAGACGCCCTCGCGGAAGACCGGCGAGCGGACCCGCTCGGCCAGCTGCTCCGGCGAGAGCAGAACGGCCTCGTCGGGCACGCCGAGCTCCTGCGCCGCGTCCGCCTCGTCTCCGATCGACGCGTCCTGGGCCGGAGCGGCCGACACGCGCAGCATCCCTGCCGCGCGCAGCCAGAAGTCGGCCCCGCTCGACTCGGCAAAAGCCTGCACGCCGCGCACGATTCCCTCGCCCGCCCGCGCGACGGCCAGCGCGCCCTCGTCGCCGAAGCGCTCGCGCAGCCGCGGCAGGTGGCTCCAGTAGCCGTGCAGGAAGCCGCCGTTGCGTCCGCTCGGCCCGCGGCCGCACTCCTCGGCCTCGAGCACGACTACGCGTAGCGACGGGTCGCGCTCGGCCAAGGCAAGCGCCGTCCAGAGCCCCGTGTAGCCGCCGCCGACGATCGCGACATCGGCCTCGACGTCACCCTCCAGCGGCGGCGCGGGCTCGCCGCCGAAGCCCGCGGCCAGCGCCTCCTCGAGCCACCAGACGCGGCCTAGATCCGCTGCGAGGCCTCCGTCAGGACGTCGCCGATGATCCCGGTCATCTCGTCGAACTCCGCCTGGCCGGCGATCAGCGGCGGCGAGATCTGCACCACCGGGTCGCCGCGATCGTCCGAGCGGCAGATCAGGCCCCGCTCGAAGAACTGCGGCGAGAGGAAGCCGCGGAGCAGCGTCTCGGACTCCTCATCCGAGAAGCCCTCCTTCGTCTCCTTGTCCTTCACGAGCTCGAGCGCGTAGAAGCAGCCCGCGCCGCGGAGGTCTCCGGCGATCGGCAGCTCCAGGAGCTGCTCGAGCGTCGACCGGTACATGTTCTCGTTCTCCCGCACGCCGTCGACGATCCGGTCGCGCTTCATGATCTCGATGTTCTTGAGGGCGATCGCGCACATCACGGGATGACCGCCGAACGTGATTCCGTGCGAGAACATCGACTTCTCCTCGAGGAACGGCTCCATCACCTTGTCGGTCGTGATCACGGCTCCGATCGACGCGTACGCCGATGAGAGCCCCTTCGCGCACGTCACGAGGTCCGGCTGAACGTCGTACTTCTCGCAGGCGAACCAGTGGCCGATCCGGCCGAAGCCGGTGATCACCTCGTCGGCGCAGAGGAGGATCCCGTGGCGGTCGCAGATCTCCCGCACGCCCCGGAAGTAGCCGGCCGGAGGCGTGAAGGCGCCGCCGGCGTTCTGGACCGGCTCCATGATCACGACCGCGATCGTGTCGGCGCCCTCTGCGTCGATCACGTGCTCGAGGTCGTCGAGCAGGAACCGCGTGAACTGCTCCTCCGTCTCCTCAGGCGGCCGGTGGTAGCGGTTGGTGTTCCGCGCGTGCGCGACGGAAGGAACGAGCGGCTCGAACGGCGTCCGCAGCGCGGGAATCCCGTTGATCGAGAGGGCGCCCATCGTCGTTCCGTGGTAGGCGACGTTGCGCGAGATCGCCTTCCAGCGCCGCTCGCCGCGAGCGGTGTGGTACTGCCGCGCGAGCTTCCAGGCGGACTCGATCGCCTCGGAGCCGCCCGAGACGAAGAAGACCCGCGTCAGGTCTCCGGGCGCGAGCTCCGCGACCGTCGCGGCAAGCTCGATCGCCCGCGGGTGCGCAGACGACCAGTTCGTGTAGAAGGGCAGCTCGCGCATCTGCTCGTGCGCCGCCTGGCCGATCTCGTCGCCGTACGAGTAGCCGATGTTGACGGCGAAGAGCCCCGCCAGCGCGTCGAGGTAGCGCTTCCCGTTCGAGTCCTCGAGGTAGCAGCCCTCGCCGCGGACGATCACTGGGAGCTCGGCCTCCGCGTAGCCGCCCATGCGAGTGAAGTGCAGCCAGAGGTGGTCCCGCGCAGCCTGCTGGAGCTCGACGGGCGAGAACCCTGGGGAAACGGCGGTCATACGGCTCCTTTCGACTCTCGGACGCGCTGGAGGAAGACGTTGCCGAGCATCAGGGTCACGGCGACCGCGAAGATCGCGGTGCCGATCACGTTGATCTGCGGCGGGGTGGCGACGCGGGCTGCGCCCCAGACGAAGATCGGGAACGTGACCCTGCTCCCCGCGTTGAAGTAGGTCACGACGAAGTCGTCGATCGAGATCGCGAAGCAGAGCAGGAGTGCAGCGAGGATGGCCGGCGCGATCAGCGGCAGCGTCACCTTCTGGAAGGTCCTCCACTCGTTGGCGCCAAGGTCCATCGCCGCCTCCTCGAGGTGACGGTCGAAGCCGATCAGCCTCGCCTTCACGGTGACGACCGCGAAGCTGATGCAAAACATGACGTGGGCGACCAGGATCGTCCAGAAGCCGAACTGGATGTTGAAGTGCAGGCTGGTGGAGTTCAGGAAGAGCGTCGCGAGCGACGCGCCGAGCACGATCTCGGGTGTCGAGAGGGGCAGGAAGACGAGCAGGTTCGTCGAGCCGCGGCCACGAAAGCCGTAGCGCACCAGCGCGAGGGCGATCAGGGTGCCGAGTGCGGTAGCGACCAGGCTCGCGATCAGCGCGATCTCCAGCGAGAGCGTGATCGCGCTCTGCAGGTTCGGGATCGCGTTCCACTGCTGCCAGTTTTTGAAGGTGAACCCTTGCCAGGTGTAGTTGAAGCGCCCCTTCGGGTTGTTGAAGGAGAACGCGATCACGACGCCGATCGGCAGCATCAGGTACGCGAAGAAGAGCAGCGAGTAGACAGTGAGGGCGTGGCGTTTGACGAAGGCCCACGCGCGGGCGAGCGCGCTCTGGCGATGGCGCCGTGCCGGGAGGGTTACTTCGGCCGTGCTCATCCGGTCAGCTTCTCCGTGCCGACCGCGCGGGCGTAGAGCAGCACCATCGCGAGGATGATCGCCATCAGGATGAACGACATCGCCGCGGCGGCCGGATAGTCGATCAGGTCGTTGTACTTCGAGTTGATCACGTTGCCGATCATGTGGGTCGAGGGCGACCCGAGCAGCTGGGCATTGATGAAGTCGCCGGCGGCCGGGATGAACGTGAGCAGAGTCCCGGCGACGACTCCCGGGAGCGAGAGTGGGAAGGTCACGCGCCAGAAGGCTCTCCACTTGCTCGCGTAGAGATCCTCGGCGGCCTCGATCAGCGTCTCGTCGATCTGCTCCAGCGAGACGTAGAGCGGCAGCGCCATGAAGGGCAGGAAGTTGTAGGTGATCCCCGCGACCACCGCCGTGCCGGTGCTGAGGATGCGGCCGTTCTGGCCCAGGACGCCGAGCAGGTGCAGATGGTCGAGCGTGCGGACGACCAAGCCGTTGTCGGAGAGGATCGTCTCCCAGGCGAGGGTGCGTATCAGGTACGTCACGAAGAAGGGCGCGACGATGAACAGCAGCAGCAGGTTCTTCCAGCGCCCTCCGCGGAAGGCGATCCAGTAGGCGACCGGGTAGCTGACGACGAGGGCGATCAACGTCGCGATCCCGGCGTAGAGGAACGAGCGCTCGAACTGCCCCCGGTAGTTGCGGAGCGCGTCCGAATAGTTGCTCCAGGCCCAGGTGAACGAGTAGCCGAAGTCGATGCTGCCCGACTGCAGCGACTGGTATGCAAGGAAGCCGAGCGGGACGAGGAAGAAGAGCGTCAACCAGAGCATCCCCGGCGCAAGCAGTAGGTACGGGGTCAGACCCCGGTGGCGGTGGAAGAAGCCCATTAGTGCCCCGTCCAGTGATGCCGTCTAGCGATTGCTGGTTGGAGCACTAGCCCGAGATCAGGTTCTGCCAGGTCGTCTGGTACTTCTCGTTGTTGAGCGCCTTCGGGTCGATCGTGTGGACGTTGTTGAGCATCGCCTCCGTCGGGAAGATCAGCGTGTTGTTGGCGATCGCGGGGTCCTGCTTGAGCAGCACCGCCTTCGCCCCGAGCACCGGGCAGATGTAGTTGACGTAGTCCTCGATCTCCGCGGCGATCTTCGGGCTGTAGACCCAGTTCATGTACACGCTTGCCGTGTAGGCGTCCCCGCCCTTCGGGATCAGCATGTTGTCGGTCCAGATGTCGCCGCCGGTGTCGGGCAGGTTCCACTTGAGGTGCGCGTTATCGGCCTGGAGCTGGACGATGTCGCCCGACCAGGCCATCGTCGCGACGAGGTCGCCCTTGGCGAGCGCGCCGCTGTAGTCATTGCCGTAGAACTGCCGGATCTGGCCGGATTGGACGGCCTTCTGGATCGTGCTGATCGCCTTGTTGAACGTCTTGTCGGTGACCTTGCTTGGGTCGTCGCCGTTCGCGGCCATGACCAGGCAGAGCGTGTCGGCGAACTCGGTCAGCAGGGCGACCTTGCCCTTCAGCTTCTTGTTCCCGAGCAGGTCGCCCATCGTCAGCACCGGGTTGGTCAGCTTCTCGTTCCAGCCAATGCCGGTCATGCCTGACTGCCACGGCAGGCTGTAGTCGCGGTTCGGGTCCCAGTTCGGGTGCCGCTGCTGCGGGATCAGGTTCTTGAGGTTCGGGATCGCGCTCTTGTCGAGCGGCTCGACCCACTTCTTGTTGATCAGCAGGCTCGGGTAGCGCGAGTTGTCGGTCATCACGATCAGGTCGCGGCCCGTGCTCTGCCCGCGCGACAGCTGCGGCTCGATCTTCGAGAAGAACGAGGCGTTGTCGTTGATGTCCTCGGTGTAGGCCACATGGACGCCGTATTTCTTCTGGAATTGGTCGAGCGACGGGTGCTTGTTGCCCGGCTTGTTGTCGATGTAGAGCGTCCAGTTCGAGAAGTGCAGCGTCTTCGCGAGCTTGTGCGCAGTCGTGCCCGTGCTGGACTTCGACGCGCTGCCGCCGCAGGCCGCAACCAGGCCCGGGAAGGTGAGCGCCGCGCCGCCGAGGGCTGCGCGCCCGAGGAGTTGGCGGCGGGTGAGCTGGTCGGTCATTCGGTTCCCTCCGTTGAGTCGACGACGAACGTGGAGTCGGGGCTCCAGGAAATCTCGCTCGGCGTCACCTGCGTCGCGCCGGGCTCGCTGTTCTGGACGTACACGCTGATGTTTCCGGTCTTCGTCTC
>Ga0209474_10006186_pt1 | contig 10107 bp, 9 predicted proteins | sample GraSoiAngelo_145_FD_185902 | JGI IMG/M metagenome (GOLD analysis project Ga0209474, IMG submission 185902) | Grasslands soil microbial communities from the Angelo Coastal Reserve, California, USA - 14_1009_05_20cm (SPAdes) (version 2) | ecosystem: Environmental > Terrestrial > Soil > Grasslands ... | reverse complement strand
TGTTCGCCCATTAAAGCGGTACGCGAGCTGGGTTCAGAACGTCGTGAGACAGTATGTTCCGTTGCTGTCTATAAATTCGGCTATATGCTGGAAAACCCGTGGATCCCGCATTACTCGTAGCGTCTGTTCCGACCGAACGGATCCCTACAGTGAAAACATGTCGGGTGCGGACAATCAGCAGGAAAGGCTGGATGGCTACATCGCGGGCTACGTAGATGGCGAGGGCTGCTTTGCGGTCGCCGTCAATCGCAATCCCAGCTGCCGCAGTGGATATCAGCTCGTTCCTGAGTTTCATGTCAGCCGAAACGGCGACAGATCTCAGGTACTGAGTGTGATTCGCGAGCGGTTTGGGGGTTGCGGCTACATCAAGCCCAACGGAAGGAAGGATCGTGCCCTGGTGTACGTCGTGAGGCGGCGTGAGCACCTGCTGGAGCATGTGATCCCCTTCTTCGAGCGTACGCCGCTTATGTCTTCCAAGCAGGAAGACTTCGGGAAGTTTGCGGCGATCGTTCGGTCCATGGCTCTCGGTCACCATCGCACCGCGAGCGGATTTTCCCGGCTTCTAGACGAAGCTCTGTCGATGAACGGGAATGGCCGCTTTAGAAGCGTGCGCTGGAAGGAGCTCCTAGCAGCCGTCCAGAATCCTCAGAGACTGTACGCCGAACGCGAAGAATGATGCCTTCGCGAAGATACAGTCCGAGCTGCATGGCGACATGCAGAGCTAGGCAGAAATGACCTAGCCCGGAGCCTGGTGCAGGCTCCGGTAACAAAACTGTCGGTCCCTATCTGCCGTGGGCGCTGGAGAATTGAGAGGAGTTGTCCCTAGTACGAGAGGACCGGGATGAACACACCTCTGGTGTATCTGTTGTCCTGCCAAGGGCACCGCAGGTTAGCTACGTGTGGAGCGGATAACCGCTGAAAGCATCTAAGCGGGAAGCCGACCTCGAGATGAGTTCTCCCATCCCCTAGAGGGAGTAAGACCCCTGGTAGACCACCAGGTTGATAGGCCGGATCTGGAAGAGCGGCAACGCTCGAAGGAGACCGGTACTAATGGGTCGAGGGCTTGACGGATTTTTGTGATGCCCGTGTGGCGCTGTGCAGTTTTGAAGGACCGGGAGCGGCGGTCTCTCGACGCTTTCCGGTGGCCTTGGCGAGGGGGAAACACCTCTTCCCATTCCGAACAGAGCAGTTAAGCCCCTCAGCGCCGATGGTACTTGGCCCGCGAGGACCTGGGAGAGTAGGACGCCGCCGGTTTTTTTGTGACGGGCCGCCTTCGGGCGGCCCGCGGCTTTTTGGCCGCCTGCTCGGCGCGCGCCTGGCGTCAGTGACAGCTAAGCGCAGCGGTGTCGGATGAGCCGGCGGGCGGCAGATGCCTGGCCCGCCACACGCAACGCCGCTGGCGCGCAGGGCGCGCAGCACACGCGCGCATGCTCGTGCCGACCCGCGTGATCGCGTCCACGACGCCGACGCGGGACGACGGGGGACGCTCCGTTGACCGGCGAGATACAGACCTGGGCCGCACGCCGCGGCTGGCCCGGGCGCCGCGGAGTCGCGAGCGGCCGCGCGATGCGCTCGCGCAGCGGCGCCCGGTGTGGACGAGCGCCGGCTGGCTCGCTCCCGTCGACCTCCCAGCCGACGCGATCGTCGTCCTCGAGCAGAAGGAGCGAGCTGGTGAGCCGGAACGCGGCGAGCGCCCGCTGTGCGAGTGCGAATGTCCGCAACGAAGGGAACATGTGTTCGCACCGTAAGGATGGCCGCGGATGGACTGCGCCCCAGGGCAGCGCCTGCACGTCGAGCTGGCCACAAAACGGCTTGCTAGAGCCAAGTAATTGGTGGCTCGATGCAAATGAGAATTTCATCGGAGCCACCCGTGAAGGCTCGCGGACGTGAAGCCTGGGCCGGCCGATGCCGGGATCGTCCCGCCGGCAGGCGGCGGCCGTAGATGACATCGGGCACCGCGCCCCGTATGCCATCCGAGCCACCATCCGGCGACGGCTGTACTGTCGGCTGCGTTGCAGGTTCGGGCACGGCGGCCGCGAACTGTGACCCACACATGGCTGTTACGCTTGCCAGGCGTCGCTCGACTCCGCGCCCGTGGGGCCGGCGCCGGCGCGTACTGCTCATGGAGAAGTTCATCATCGAAGGCGGCGTTCCGCTGTCCGGCACGCTGTTTCCGGCGGGCAACAAGAACGGCGCCCTGCCCATCCTCGCCTCCGCCGTTCTCACCGACGAGGAGGTCGTGGTGCGCAACGTGCCCCACATCCGCGATGTGGAGGCGATGCTCAACATTCTCCGAGCAATCGGCGTGGAGGTAAGCTGGCGGGGGCCGAACGAGCTCGCGCTGTGCGCAGCGGCGGTCGACGAGGTCGAGGTCGAGGCCGAGGTCGCCGAGCGGATCCGCGCGTCGTTCCTGCTCGCCGGGCCTCTGCTTGCGCGCTTCGGGCGGGCCGTGATGGCGTCCCCCGGGGGAGACGTGATCGGCCGCCGACGCCTCGACCCGCACCTTGACGCCTTCCGCGCGATGGGCGCGACGGTCGAGTGCGCGCGCGAGATCGCGTTGAACGCGCCGGGCGGTCTCAGGCCGACGGACGTGTTCATGGACGAGCCTTCCGTGATGGCCACCGAGAACGCGCTCATGGCCGCCGCGCTCACACCTGGCACCACCGTGATCGGCAACGCCGCCTGCGAGCCGCACGTCCAGGACCTGGCGCGCATGCTCTTGAAGATGGGCGCCGACATCCAGGGCATCGGCTCAAACATGATCACGGTCCACGGGGCCGAGCGCCTGCACGGCTGCGAACACGAGGTCGCGCCCGATCACATCGAGATCGGCAGCTTCATGGCGCTGGCGGGTGTCACCGGCGGCGAGCTGCGAATAAAGGACACCGTCCCCGGTGATCTGCGCATGATCCGCCTGGTGTTCGACTGCATCGGGTTGCACAGCGAGCTCGACGGGAACGACGTGCTCGTGCCCGGCGGACAGAAGCTGGTCGCCCGGGCGGACGTCGGCGGATACAAGTGCAAGGTCCAGGATGGCCCTTGGCCGGCGTTTCCCGCCGACCTCACCTCGATCGCCGTGGCCCTCGCCACGCAGGCAGAGGGCTCGATCCTGGTGCACGAGTGGATGTTCGAGAACCGCCTGATCTTCACTGACAAGCTGATCCTGATGGGCGCCGACATCGTCCTGTGCGATCCACACCGCGCCATCATCACCGGCCCGCGGCGACTGCGTGGCGAGCGTGTCGAGTCGCCCGACATACGCGCGGGCATGGCGATGCTGCTCGCGGCCCTGTGTGCGGAGGGGCGCAGCGAGATCGGCAACATCCGCCAGATCGATCGCGGCTACGAGCGCATCGACGAGCGGCTGCGCGAGCTGGGTGCCCGCATCGAGCGTGTGGCCACCGAGCCGGTCCACGCGTAACCTCGGGTCTTCATGATCCCTCGGGTCTTCATGATCCACCCGATTCCCAGCGGCACGCGCGACGTGCTTCCCGAAGAGACCCGTGAGGTGCGCGCGATCACCGACACCCTGAGGGGTGTGTTCGAGCGCCACCAGTACGGCGAGGTGTACACCCCGGCGCTGGAGTACGAGTCGGTGCTGTCCCGTGCCGATATGGCGGAAGCCAGGCCGGCCTACCGGGTGTTCGACGAGGCCGGAGCCGTGCTCGCGCTGCGCTCCGACATGACCGTGCCGATCGCTCGCGTCGTCGCCTCCCGCTACGCCGGCAGCGAACCGCCCCTTCGGTTCTGCTACTTCGCGCACTGCTACCGCGGCGTGCGCCCGCAGCGCGGCCAGTCGCGAGAGCTGCTGCAGGCCGGGATCGAGCTGATCGGCTCACCCGCGCCGGAGGGAACCGTCGAGGCACTGACCGTGCTCTGCCACGCGCTCGACGCCGTCGGTTTGCGCGACTACCGGATCGGTCTCGGCGACGCATCACTCTTTCCAGCGCTGATGGGCAGCCTGCAGGTGCGCGAGGAGGTCCGGCGCGACATGCTGGAGGCGCTCGTGCGGCGCGACTTCGTGGGACTGGAGCACAAGCTCGCCGACAGCGGGCTGTCCGACGAGGCGGCCGCGCTGCTGCTCGAGGTGCCCCAGCGCAGGGGCGGCCCGGAGGTGCTCAGCGATGCTCCGCCCCCCGCGGTGGAGCCGGTGACAGGGATGCGCCGCGTGCACGAGCGGCTCGACCCCGAAGTCGCCGAGCGGGTCATCTTCGACCTAGGCCTGGTGCGCAACATCGGCTACTACACGGGCGCCGTGTTCGAGGTCTACGACCCGGCGCTCGGCTCTCCGATCGGCGGCGGAGGCCGCTACGACGAGCTGCTTGCACGCTTTGGACGCAGCCTGCCCGCGGTCGGCTTCGCGCTGGGCATCGACCGGCTGCACATCGCGCTCGCCGGCGAGGAGCGCGGGACCGGCGCGCTGCTCGCCCGTTCGTCCGCGCGCAGCGAGGAGCCGGGCGCGGTCGGAGACGGCTCCGTGCCGGCTTCGGCACACGCCGAAGGGAGGCCCACGGCCGCCGGCACCAAGGGCAATCGCGCCGAGGGAGCCTGATGGCTGGCATTCACGACCTAACGATTGCCGTGCCGCGCGGCGCGCTGTTCGAGGGCACGGTGGACATGCTCGCCCGGCTCGGGCTCGACACCGAGGAGCTGCGCTCAAACGAGCGCAAGCTGCTGTTCGAGGACATCGGCGTGATCACCATGCGGCCGTCCGATGTGCCCACATACGTCGAGGCTGGCGCCGCTGACCTTGGCATCACCGGCAAGGACGTGCTGCTCGAGCAAGCCGCGCACGGACCCGGCGAGGAGGGCCGCGACGTGTACGAGCTGCTCGACCTGCGCTACGGGCGCTGCGTGATGGTGCTCGCCAGCAAGGCCGGGCCTGACCCCGCGCTCGAGGCGCTGCGCCGGCTGGGGGTGATGCGCGTCGCCACCAAGTACCCGCGTCTTGCCGCTCGCCACTTCGAGGAGACCGGGCGTCAGGCCGAGATCGTCGAGGTCAAGGGCTCCGTTGAGCTGGCTCCGCTAACGGGCATGGTCGAGGCGATAGTCGACCTGACCGCTACGGGCACCACGCTGCAGGAGAACAACCTCGTCGTGCGCGAGGAGATCGCCGTGTGCACCGCGCGGCTGGTTGCCAACCCGGTGGCACACAAGCTCAAGGCTGGGCCCATCGACCGGCTGCTCGCCCAGCTGCGACGCCTGTCGGCCGCTGGCGTCGCATGAGATGCCGCTCGATCGCCTGAGCGGCGAGGAGGCGAGCCGCCTCGGGGGCCCGGCGGCGCTCGCCGAGCACCTGCGCTCTCTGGTCCCCGCTCCGGAGACGGTCGAAGAGGAGGTGCGCGAGATCGTCGAGGCGGTGCGCGCAGGGGGCGATGAGGCCGTGCTTCGGTACACGCGCCGTTTTGACACCGGCGCCAGCCAGCCGCGCGAGCTCACCGTCACGGCGCAGGAGCTCGATGACGCCCTGAAGCGACTGCCGCTCGAGCTGGTCGCTGGCCTGCAGGTGACGATCGCCAACGTCGCCCAGGTGGCCCAGGCGGGCGCCAGCGAGGACGTGTCGGTGGCGCTGCCGCAGGGCCAGCGCGTGCGCCTGCGCGAGGTTCCGCTCGGCTCCGCGGCGGTGTATGTGCCGGGCGGACGGGCGCCGTATCCGAGCACGGTCGTCATGGGCGTTGTGACCGCGCGCGCCGCCGGCGTGCTCGACGTGGCCGTGTGTGCCCCCCCGAGCGCCGACGGGCAGATCGACGGCGCCATTCTCGGGGCCTGCCGGTTGTGTGGCGTGGAGCGCGTGTACCGCATGGGCGGCGCCCAGGCGATCGCCGCGCTCGCGTATGGAACGGAGACGGTCGCGCGCGTCGACGTGGTGGTGGGACCCGGCAACCTGTACGTGCAGCAGGCCAAGCACCTGCTGTCGTCGATCGTGGGCATCGACAGCTTCGCCGGGCCGAGCGACCTGCTCGTGATAGCCGGCGCAGACGCCGACGAGCGCGCCGTGCGCATGGCCGCGCTGGACATGCTCGCGCAGGCCGAGCATGGGCCCGGGAGCCTCGTCGTTGGCGTCGCATGCGCAAAGCGTGTTGCCGACGCGCTGGCGGCGGAGCTCCAGGACCAGCTCGCTGACCAGCAGGCGAGCCTCGTCGTCGCGGAGGCGCCCGGTGCGCCACAGGCGTTGGAGCTCGCCAACGCCTTCGCGCCCGAGCACCTGCAGCTGATCGGGCGCGACGTGGAGGCGCTCGCCGCGCACGTGCGCTCGGCCGGATGCGTGTTCATCGGCCCCGCGGCCGGGACCGCGTTCGGCGACTACGTCGCGGGTTCCAATCACGTGCTCCCGACGAGCGGGGCGGCGCGCTTTGCCTCGATGCTCTCCAGCCGGCACTTTCGCCGCACGATGGCCGAGGTTCAGATCGACCACGCCGCCGCGGCCAAGCTTGCGAGGGCCGGGGTGCCGATCGCGCGCGCGGAGGGCTTCGAGTGGCACGCGCGATCGATGCAGGCGCGCATAGGCGACAATTACGGGTCTGATGGCGGCACGCAGCGCGACGATCGAGCGCAAGACCGGTGAGACCGACGTGCGCCTGTCGCTGGTGCTGGAAGGCACCGGCGCCGGCGCGCGGCAGACGGGCGTGGGCTTTCTCGATCACATGCTCGACCTGCTCGCGCGGCACGCGCGCCTGGATCTCGACGTGAGCGTCAGCGGCGACCTGCAGACCGGCGCCCACCACACGGTCGAGGACACCGCGATCGTGCTGGGCCAGGCGCTCGACTCGGCGCTGGGCGATCGCGCCGGGATCGTGCGCTACGGGTCGGCCACCGTGCCCATGGACGAGGCGCGCGCGAGCTGCGCGATGGATGTGTCCGGGCGCCCCTTCACGTCGTTTGAGGGTCGCCTGCCCCCGGGCGCGACGGGCGGGTTCGAGCACGAGTTGACGGAGGAGTTCTTCCGCGCGCTGGCCAACGCGGCCAAGCTCACGCTGCACATGCGCGTCGACGCCGGCAGCAACGCGCACCACATGATCGAGGCGGCGTTCAAGGCGTTCGCGCGCGCGCTGCGCCAAGCGATCGCCGCCGACCCGACCGAGACGGGGGTGCCCAGCACGAAGGGGACGCTCACAGCATGAGGCCGCTGCTCGAGGAGCCGGTCAGCATCGCCGTGGTCGACTACGGCATGGGCAACCGCCGCTCGGTGGAGAAGGCGCTCGAGCACATCGGCGCACGCGCGAACATGAGCAGCGAGCCCGCCCGGCTGCGCGACGCGGCCGGGCTGGTCGTGCCCGGGGTCGGCTCGTTTCCCCGCGGGATGGAGAACCTGCGCGAGCGGGGGCTGGATGAGCTGCTGCGCGAGCGCGTCGCGTCGGGCGTTCCCGTGCTCGGCGTCTGCCTCGGCCTGCAGCTGGCGTTTGACTGCTCGAGCGAGCACGGGGGCGCGCCTGGGCTGGGGATCATCGAGGGGGAGGTGCGCCGCCTGGAGGCGGGCTCGCGCAAGCTGCCGCACATCGGCTGGAACGAGGTGCGCTTCCTGCGTCCCTCCTCGCCGCTGGTCGGCGAGCTGCCGCAGCGCTGCGCCTTCTACCACGTGCACTCCTTCGCCCCGGTGCCGGCCCGCGCGCAGGACGTGCTCGGCGTCGCCGAGTACGGCGCGCCGTTCGTCAGCGCGGTCGAAAGTGGCTCCTTCTACGGAGTGCAGTTCCACCCCGAGAAGTCCTCCGCAGCGGGCCTGCGACTGCTGGCCAACTTCGCGCGCATCTGCATCGCCGCGCTGGCCCTCAGCCACGCCGGCGCGCAGGCGCCGCGGTGAGGCTGTATCCCGCCGTCGACATCCTCGGCGGCAGCGCGGTGCGGCTCCTGAGGGGCGACTACGGGGCGAGCACGGTGTATGACGAGGACCCGCTCGAAGCGGCCCGCGCGTGGAGCGAGCAGGGCGCGCGCTACCTGCACGTGGTCGACCTCGATGGCGCGCGCCGCGGTGCGCCCGCCAACCTTTCCCACCTGCGACGGATAACGAGCGCGCTGGAGGTGCCCGTGCAGTACGGCGGCGGGCTGCGCTCGCTGCGGGCGGTGGACGAGGCGCTCGATGCCGGCGCCGCGCGGGTGATCCTCGGCACGGCCGCTCTGACCGCCCCGGACCTGCTCGGCGAGCTCCTCGCGGCGCACGGCCCGGCGCGGGTGCTCGTGTCGGTGGACGTGCGCGGCGGGCGCGTGGCCACCGCGGGCTGGACGCGGGCGGGCGACCTCGGCCCGCAGGAGGCGATCGAGCGGCTGAAGGCAGTCGGCGTGGAGCGGTTCGTCTTCACCAACGTCGACCGCGACGGCATGCTGCAAGGTCCCGATCTCGCGGAGGTTCGCCGCGTCGCCGCGGCCGTGCGCGGCGGCTCGGTGTTGTACTCCGGCGGCATCGGCGAGCTCGCCGATCTGGAGGCGCTCGCGCGGATGCGCGCGCCCGAGCTCAGGGGTGTGATCGTCGGCAAGGCGCTGTACGAGCGGCGCTTCACCGTGGCGCAGGCCGAGGCGGCGCTGTCTGCGTGATCGCTACGGTGGGCCGGTGCACTTCAAGCGCGTGATCCCCTGCCTGGACGTCGACGCCGGACGCGTCGTGAAGGGCGTCGAATTCCTCGACATCAAAGACGCCGGAGACCCGGTCGAGCTGGCGGCGCACTACGACCGCGAGGGCGCCGATGAGCTCGTGTTCCTCGATATCACCGCCACCCACGAGCGCCGCGACACGATCGCGAGGCTGGCGCGCGAAACCGCGGATGAGGTCTTCATCCCGTTCACGATCGGCGGAGGCATCCGCTCGGCGGCAGACGCGCAGGCGGTGCTCGACGCCGGTGCGGACAAGATCTCGGTCAACTCCGCCGCGCTGCAGCGGCCGGCGCTTATCGACGAGCTGGCTCAGGTGTTCGGATCCCAGTGCGTCGTGCTGGCGATCGACGCGAAGCTCGCCGCAGCCGATCGCTGGCAGGCGTTCATCGCCGGCGGGCGCACGCCCACCGGCCGCGACGCCGTCGCGTGGGCGAGGGAGGGGGTGGAGCGCGGGGCCGGCGAGATACTGCTGACGAGTATGGATCGCGACGGGACGAGCGACGGCTACGACCTCGACCTCACCGCGGCCGTGGGCGCGGCAGTCGGCGTGCCCGTGATCGCCTCCGGCGGCGCCGGTGAGCCCGAGCACCTGCTGCAGGCGCTTCGTGCCGGCGCCGACGCCGCGCTGTGCGCCTCGATCTTCCACTACGGGTGGCACACCATCGCCGAGACCAAGGCGCATCTCGCGGCGGGCGGCGTGCCCGTGCGGGCGGCCGCGTGATGCCAGACGTCCACGCGCAAAGCAACAGCCGCGCCACGCACGCGAGCCACAGCGGCGAGATGGTGCTCGCGCGCCTGCCCGAGATCTCGGGCGGTGCTCAGCTGCTGCGAGTGGTGGCCGGCAGGCAGGACGCCGAGCTGATCGGGGGGGCGACCCGCGACCTGCTGCTCGCGCGTACCCCCAAGGAGCTCGACGTGGTGGTCGAGAGCGGAGCCGAGCTGCTCGCGCAGGAGCTCGCCGCGGCGCTCGCCGATGCGGGTGCGAGTTCCGACGCGGGCCTGCAGCGCGGCGCGCACGAGCGCTTCGAAACGGCGTTTGTCAGCTGGCGCGAGGGGCGCATCGACATCACCACGCGGCGCGGCGAGTCCTATCCGTCGCCCGGAAGCCTGCCCGATGTGCGCGCCGGCAGCCCCGACGATGACCTTCGGCGCAGGGACTTCACCGTCAACGCTATCGCCGTTGGCCTCGCCGGTCCCCGCCGAGCCCAGCTCCGCTCGGCGCCGCACTCGCTCGAGGACCTCGAGGCCGGGCGCCTGCGCATCCTGCACGAGCGCAGCTTTCTCGATGACCCCACGCGCCTGCTGCGCCTCGCCCGCTACAGCGCGAGACTGGGGTTCGAGCCCGAGCAGCGCACCGCGCAGCTGGCGGCAGAGGCGCTGCGCGCGGGCGCGCTCGGCAGCGTCTCGCCGGCACGCATCGGGGCGGAGCTGCGCCTGGCGCTGCGCGAGGAGGATCCCGTCGGCTCGCTCGTCGCGCTGGCCGAGCTCGGCGTGCTGGGCGCACTCGACCCGCCGCTCAGCTTC
>Ga0209474_10006185_pt1 | contig 10108 bp, 12 predicted proteins | sample GraSoiAngelo_145_FD_185902 | JGI IMG/M metagenome (GOLD analysis project Ga0209474, IMG submission 185902) | Grasslands soil microbial communities from the Angelo Coastal Reserve, California, USA - 14_1009_05_20cm (SPAdes) (version 2) | ecosystem: Environmental > Terrestrial > Soil > Grasslands... | reverse complement strand
TTACCTCACCAACTAGCTGATAGGCCGCGGGCTCCTCAAAAAGCAGTAGCTTGCGCCACTTTTGATTTCGGGAAGATGTCTCCCCTGATCACATGCGGTATTAATTCGGCTTTCGCCGAGCTATCCCCCACTTTAAGGCAGATTGCCCACGTGTTACGCACCCGTTCGCCACTAGACTTTTCCCTGTATTGCTACAGGAAAAAATCCCGTTCGACTTGCATGTCTTATCCACGCCGCCAGCGTTCGTTCTGAGCCAGAATCAAACTCTCCGTTAAAAACGTTAGGAAGAGGGGATCAGCATCCACCTCGACCAAAGTTTGAAACCGACGCCGCTATAGCATCGGTTGATCTGACTTTGTATACCGCGTGACGAATCGATTTCTCGATCCGTTTTACGCGGGTTCGTCGATCTACTAAATATTTTCGATCAAAGAAACCAACAACCCAGACCGCTAAGCCTGAGCTTGGTAACGCACAATTCAATTTTCGCTGACTTGCTCATCTCGGATTTCACACGTCGTGTGTGCCTTTTTGAAATCCGAAACCAAACTATCAAAGATCAACCGTTCCATCCGGGTACAGCAGCAAACTCAGCTCTGTCCATTAACGGAAACCGATAACAGAGAACTGAGTTCGAATGAACTCGGAAGAACGCCCAGCCACTGGCGGGACCGCTTACATGCGGATTATCAACATACTGTGCCTGCACGCCCTGTCAAAGCACATTTCGCATGTTTTTGAGCGCAGATCCCAAAAACGCAGTCGCCTCCCTGGATCGATTGTGGCTGGCTCCCTTGTGGCGGGACTCAAGACATGCAGGTTACACCAACCTTCAAGTGAAAATCTTAATGATTTTCGCAAGATTGTCTACAATCGGCGCCCAGTTAACCTGAACTGGAAAAAGCCAATGAACCCACCTTCAAGAAGCTTCCTCCTATGCGCAAGGCTTCGGCGTGACAAGACGGGCGGGGCAGGAAAGAAAGGCTTATTTCTCGTGATGGCCGTGCTCGTGGCGTTCACCGTTTGTTACGGGCAAACTAAGAAGCGTTCCGCTATTCAGTGGAAACCGTCTGATTGCACCAGCCCGTTGCTGTTACCGGAAGGTCTCTACGATCTCTCGCAGTTCGGCAAGGGACAGTACCGGATCGACGGCAAAATGTCGGCCGGTCATTTCAACTGCATCTATTTTATCTTTCAGCCAGGCGCTGCGCTCAATCCCGAGGTTGTCGCCGAAGCGACCGAATCGTCATTTGTGGTCAAGGACACGAAAGTTACCTGGCGCAGCTACAAGACTATCGTCGAAGGTCGTCCCGTCATTCGCAAGGAAGCGGTCATGCCGAACATTCTGCCGCATGAAAAGCAAGGCAATAGTTCGGATTACATCTGGATCCGAGTGGCTGCTGATTCGCAACAGATCCTCGATCAACTAACGCCCGCGGCCGAGGAAATGCTGCGCGATTTGGCGCACGGCTGAGGAGGTCGGAGATGAGAGATCCCCTGCTACCTCGGCCACATGAGCTCACCAATGTCTCAAAGCGAAGGTCGCCGCAGAGCGAATCCCCAATCGGGGCTTTGCGCTGACTCTGGTGAGAGTCGGCTTGCCTGGCACAGCTCTCGTTTGCAAAGTTACGCAGTATGAGCACCTATCCGATAGGCCCGGAAGAGAAGACGCGCGGGAAGCCTAATAGGGTCGGTCTGTGAATCTTGGTGGGTTTAAGGCGACAAACGCCATTCGTCTAAATCGCGGCTTTAGGAGCGCTCAAGCTTTTGCTATAGAACCCAGACCGGTCGAAGCAGCAAACGCGTCGCTTCCCGGCCGCGAGCATCGAGCAGGCATTTTTGATCCGGCGCGCGCGCGTCTCTGGCTGTTTGGCAGAGGTGATCCAGTGGATCCAATCTCGGCGCGCGTTGGGCGTGATATCCGTCCACAACGCGCGCGCTTTCGGGGCGGCCGCCAGCGCTTTCCGCAGATCTGGTGGCACCGTCGGTTCCGGTTCCTCTGCCGCCGGCGCGATCTCCAGGATGACAACGTCGCCTGCCTCTGCGCCGGCAGCTTCGCTCAGTTTCCGATTCACTTTGAGCCAATGGCTCTTTTGTCCGTCCGGCTCGAGCGTGGCTTGAAAAGGTTTGCCATTGATGGTGCCTTCGATCGCCGTCATGCCGCGCGAGGGGACCTTCGCGCTCGCGTTCTTTGGCAGGATGAGAAAGCTCCATGAGCCGGCCTTCCCGTTCTCAGCCGGCCGGAACAGTTTCGCTTTGAAACGGATCTTGGAAGCGGTCTTTGTCATCTGCCTGGTATCAGTAATAGGATGCGCTTTTTGAAAAATCCAGGAATCAATCTGTGAATCGCGACGGCGTCAGCCCTAACTTTTGACACAGCAGAGCACCGCTGACTCTCATGAGAGCGCGCTTGCCTGGCACAGCTCTCATTTGCAAGATTGCGCAGTATGAGCACCTACCCGACAGGCCCGAGGGAGATGACGCGCGGGATGGCTTACTTCCCGCGGATGCTTGATAAGATCCGGTTGCACGCGCGCGGGGAGCTGGGGGCCGATTATCACGAGAACCTAGGGAGCGCGACGGCGCTGGATGGCGTGTGCTGCAATTTTCTGCGCATGAAGTATGACGAGCTGCGCGAGCGCGTGCTTCAGGGCGGGAGCGATGAGGAAATTCTGGAGTGGTGCTTCGAGAAAGGTCGCCGGCTCAATGAAGGCGATCTCTTTGTCTGGAATGGATTCGCGACGAAGCTGGGCTGGCGCGATCGGGTGACGCCGAGGCTGGAGTCGCGCAAGAAAGCGTTGGGCGTGACAGACAGGAACGACATCGCCTGCATTCCAGATCTAATCGATTTCGACGAAAAACGGCTGAGTTAACGAGCTGGCGAGTTCACCGTCTTATTCCCGCACGATCTTCACTTTGTCCGAGCTAGCCAAATCTGGCTCAACCTTACAATCGGCGTCGAAATAAAGCCGGCATGCGTAACCTTCGGATTTCAATTTTTTTCGCGCTTCTAATGCCCGTGCGGCTTGCACTCGGTGATGATCTGGCGATTTCGATTCCGATTCAGCTGACTCATGCGATCACGGAAAGTGACGAGTGACCAGTGACGAACGGTTGCAAGTCCGTCAAGCGGCGGAGACGGTGGGTTCAGGAATGAAAGCTGAAGCAATACGGCCTCTCGCCAACTTACGCAGCAGCCTTGAGACGCTTACGGACTTTGAGGGGTTGAACCTCATCAGTGCCAATGCCAGAGAGCAAAACCGGCTCCTGATCAGGAAATTTCGCGATTAACGAAAGGCTGCCACCCAATGCTTCGACATAGCTGCGCAATGTGGAAAGCAGGAGATCACTCCTCTGTTCAAGACGTGAAACGCTGTCTTGATTGATTCCCAACGCTTTTGCGACTTGGACCTGTGTCCGTTCTCGAGCGCGACGCAGTTCTTGCCGCGTCATCTCCTCCGCAATCAATTCTGCAGCTCGCTTTTCTACTTTCTTGCGCCGTGCCGGGCCCAAGCGTCCGATGGCGTCATTTACATTCGTAGGCATGGAATTACCTCTTTTTCGTTTGTTTTATTCGATTGAGATGAGAGTCAAATCGTTCATCAGCTTTCTGGATTAGTTTGCGATAAAATTTCTTCTCGCTGCCGCCTGATTTATCTCCAGCGACAAGCAACAAAGCTTTGCGCCTGGGGTCGAAGGCAAATGCGACTCGCCAAACCCCACCAGCCGCTGTGAAGCGGAGTTCTTTCATATTGGCATGGCGAGATCCATTAAGTGTATCGACGTGCGGTCGCCCTAATTGCGGGCCCAAATTGTTGTAGAAGAAGCGTCATGGCAAGAAGCTCGTCCTGGACATCTGTGTGTAGTTTTTCATATTCGGGTTGAAATTCGTCGCCGAGCTCAACCGCCCATTTCACAGCTGAATATGTGCCATAATCCATATGGAGTCAAATACATATTTAATTACCACAATTCAAGAACCTGTGTTGCCTAAGACCATGATATTCAGTGTGTTGTCAATATGATGATCAGACGCTTCCTCCGGTTTCCGCTCTTTGCCTTAGTGGTTTCGCTCGTTTCGCGGCATGTTGCGGGGGCTGATTTTGCTATTTCGATTCCGATTCAGCTGACTCACGCGCAGAACTTCGATCCGTCGCCGTCACCGGATGGCAAAAAGTTTGTCTTCATTTCGGTCATTTCGGGCAAGGAACAGCTTTTTACCATGGATGCCGACGGCAAGAACATCGTGCAGCTCACGCGCGATGATGCCGACCACGAAGATCCGGCCTGGTCGCCGGATGGGAAGAAGATCGCGTTTGTTCTCATCACCAAGGAACGGACCAGCATCGCGGTCATAAACGCTGACGGCAGCAACGTCGATTTGCTAACGCCGAAGGAGCACAACACGATTCACCCGAACTGGTCGGCGGACAGCAAGCAGGTGATCTATTGCACGAACGACGATCTCGCGCCGCCGAAGAAGAACGAGGCGCAGATTAACTTTGTCGATCTTGTGACCAAAGAGATCACGCCGCTCATCACCGGCGGCATTAATACTTACGGATCGTGGTCGCCCAACATGAAACAGATCGCCTTCCGCAAAATCATTGGCGACGGGAACTCGGAAGTTTTTCTGGCGAACGCCGACGGCTCGAACCTGCGAAATTTATCTAACAATCCATTCTTCGACGGCTGGCCGGCGTGGTCGCCCGATGGGAAGAAGATCGCGTTCGCATCCAATCGGCGCGGGCACGGCTACCAGATTTTTGTGATGGACGCCGACGGCGCCAATGTGCGCCTCATCGCCAACACCGAAGGGCGCGGCACCGCGCCGCGCTGGTCACCCGACGGAAGGACGATTTATTTCACAAATTGCGTGGAGAAAGATTACGGAACGGACTGCGAGATCTTAATGGTGCGATCTGAGCCGCAACCCTTGAAGGCGAACTGATCCGAGCACCTGGCTCCTTCCTGATCGCATCATGTGGTTTCGTTCAATTCGAATGTTTCTAAGCGTGGTCGTGGCATGCACCATTTGTCACGGGCAAACTAAGAAACGCTCGGCCATTCAGTGGAAGCCGTCTGATTGCACCAGTCCATTGCTGTTACCGGAAGGTCTCTACGATCTCTCGCAGTTCGGCAAGGGACAATACCGGATCGACGGCAAAATGTCGGCCGGTCATTTTGACTGCATCTATTTTATCTTTCAGCCAGACGCTGCGCTCAATCCCGAGACTGTCGCCGGAGCGACCGAATCGTCGTTTGTGGTCAAGGACACGAAAGTTATCTGGCGCAGCTACAAGACTATCGTCGAAGGTCGTCCCGTCATTCGCAAGGAAGCGGTCATGCCGAACATTCTGCCGCATGAAAAGCAAGGCAATAGTTCGGATTACATCTGGATCCGAGTGGATGCTGATTCGCAACCGATCCTCGATCAATTAACGCCGGCGGCCGAGGAAATCCTGCGCGATTTGGCACAGCCACAGAGCTAATCAGAAGTCAGAGATCAGAGATCGGGAGTTTACGGGATGAGTTCCCACGTGTCACCCAACGGCACTTCGCTGTTTTGGCCGCCGAAGATAATCACATGGCCCAGCGTCGGGTCATAAGCCATTCCTGCCCCTTCACGCGCCGGAGGCCGTCGCGCAGTTCGCAATTGTTGCCAATCGGATCCCGTCCATTCCCATGTTGTGTTTTGGTCTACGCCACCGCTTCCGCCGCCGAACAGAACCACCGCGTCCAAGTTCGGATCGAACGCAGCCGAGGCGGAGTAGACCCATAAAGGTTGGGTGCTCGGAAATTGTAATGTCCATGCCGTGCCATCATAAGTCCAGGTATTGACCGGATTGATGTCAGCAAGACCACCAAATAAAACCACCTCGCCGGTGACAGCATTCACCCCAACCGCAGCGGACGAGCGAGCATACGGCAGCATGACGAGAGACAATTGGTTCCAGTCGGAACCGGTCCATTGCCACATCGAGTATTGGTAAAAACGTCCATCGAATCCGCCAAGCACATCGACGCTGCCATTCGGATCCGCGAACACCATCGGACTCGTGACAGGCAGGGGCGAATGCGCGGGCTGGGCCCGATTCCATCGCAAAGTCTTGCCGTTCCAAATCCAGGTATCGCCCAGATACCTTGTCCCGTTGTATCCGCCGAAGAGCACGACCTTCTGGGTCGAAGCATCGTAAGCTATCTGCGCGGCCGCTCGCCGGGGAGGTGAGATAGGTGTTGCCACTTGCGACCAGGTAGTTCCATCGAATGTCCAGGTGTCGTTAAGATATCCAGTACCGTCGTATCCGCCAAACATCACTATTTTCCCGCTGGCGGGGTCGTAAGTCATCGCCAGATACGAGCGTGCCGGAGGAGAAGTCGCCGGGGAAAGCCGCACCCAACGTTCGGGGCGCCGGCCATCGGCAGTTGCGCTCGAGGCGATCGATACGACAACGCAACACCCGACGATGCTGGCGAGAAAGAAGTGCCACAGGGTTCTTTCACGGCGACGCTTGACCGCCTTAGCACAAGAATCTTCTGCTCGTCCGAATGAAAAATATGGAAATCGCTTTTGCTTCATCGGGCGGAGTTAAACTACTGAACATGCATGCTGTCAAATCGATCGAACGACAACAGAACGGGTATCAGACACAGCGCGGTGTAACGGCCACCACACTCCAAATTCATACGCGGGTTGGCACCCCTTTTTGCCATTCCGAGTGAAGTCGCGGAATCTCTAATTTTTTTGGCGAAGGAAGAGCAAGAGATGTCTCGACTTTCGCTCGACATGACAAAGTGGATTCCTCGGCCACGCAAGAGGCCGCGGATCGATTTCATTGCATGAAAAAGTTTCCCAGAAAAAAAGTACGAGCGGTCATAATACGAACTACTAACGACGATAGTCAGTCGCTCTTAACCGCATGAAAAATTTGCTCTAAAATTTCGCGCAGTCCGAAACGAAATTGCCACTGCGGATAATGTGATTGAAATTTTCGCACATCGCTGATCCACCAGACGTGATCGCCGATGCGGTTGGTCTCCTCATAATGCCAGGTGAGCTTGCGGCCGCTAATTTCTTCACACAGCGAAATCGCTTCCAGCATCGAGCAATTGCAAAAGCGCCCACCGCCCATGTTGTAAACTTCCGCGACGCGCGGCTTATCGATGAAGGCAGCAAAGGTTTCCACCAAATCGAAACTGTGAATGTTATCGCGCACCTGTTTACCCTTGTAACCGAAGACGCGATAAGGCCGGCCGATCACGCAACACTTCATCAGGTAGGCCAGAAAACCGTGCAACTCCGCGCCGGCGTGCGCCGGTCCCGTCAAACAGCCGCCGCGAAAACAGGCCGTTGGAATTCCGAAATAGCGGCCATATTCCTGCACCAAAATATCCGCCGCGACTTTCGAGGCTCCGAAAAGTGAATGCTTGGTCGCATCGATACTCATGGTCTCGGGAATCCCCGGTTCGTATTCGTGACCAGGCTCGATTTCCCAGCGCTTTTCGAGTTCGCGCAGCGGCAGACGATTCGGAGTGTCGCCATAGACTTTATTCGTTGACGTAAAAACGAACGGTGCCTCGGGACAATTTTTCCGCGCCGCCTCGAGCAAATTCAGGGTGCCGTTGGCATTAACGGTAAAATCAGTTTGCGGATCGCGAGCCGCCCAATCGTGCGAGGGTTGCGCCGCTGTGTGCACTACGGCGCGAATGGTGCCGCGATATTTGGCAAAGAGCGCGCTGATGGATTTGGCATCGCGAATGTCGAGTTCGTGATGTTCATATTCACGCAAGTTTTTCACCAGCTCGTCACGCGTTGCTTTAGTCGAAGCCTCCGCCCCGAAAAATTGCGCCCGCATGTCGTTATCGATACCGACGACACGCAGCTCTTCCTGCGCAAAACGTTTCGCCGTTTCCGAACCAATCAGGCCGGATGACCCGGTGACGATAATTGTCTGCATTCAGGCCGAGTTTAGAAGTGGTTTTAAAACTCGGAAACCCTCACCCAACCCCTCCCAAATGGACCATTTCTGTGCCCTCACTGGCACTGGCGTGTCCGTCTCTCCCCCGCGGGAGGTCTCTCCCCCGCGGGAGAGAAGGGGGCGAGGTGGTACCTTCTCCTCGTGGGAGAAGGTTAGGATGAGGGCGTTCTCCGAGAATCTGCATCGCCAATTTCATTTTTGAAACCGCTTGTAGAGCAAGTAGTTCACGATTTCTGTTCGATAATCCAGGTTACGCTTTTCGCGTTCTGATCCACGCGTACGGCCGGAAGAGCAGAGTCTCCGGAAAAAATGCGCTCGATTAATTTCGGATCTTTGTTCGGGCCGATAAGAAAACAAACCGCCCGGGCCGCAAAGATTAATGGGAAAGTGAAGGTCAGCCGCCATGAATTCAATTTGGAAACGTAATTTGCCATGACACGCCGCTGCGTTTCCGAGAGCGCCTCAGTTTCCGGAAAAAGTGACGCGGTGTGTCCATCGTCGCCTAGCCCAAGCAAAATCAAATCGTGTCCGAAAATTTTCTCTCCCCTCTTCGTGGCCAACGCATCCAGCTGCGCTTGATATTCCTTTGCCGCCACAGCCGGCTCGAGCTCGCCCCGCATCCGCAAAATCGATGAATCCGGTACGGACGCCGGCCGAAACAGGGCTTCGTTTGCCATTCGGAAATTGCTCTCGTTGTTTTCCGGCGGCACGCAACGTTCGTCACCAAAGGTAAACAGAATTTTTTCCCACGGTAAATCGCGCTTTGCCATTTCCGCATAAACCGAGCGGGGCGTCTTCCCACCGGAAAGCGCAATCCGAAATTGGTCACGCTGGTCGAAGGATTCGCGCGCCTTTGTCAGAATGAAGTTCGCAGCGTCCCTTGCGAATGTTTTAGAGCGAAGAACTTCGCGAGCCATCAAATCGCGCAATGCGAAAGACCGCGCTTTTCCAAGTAACGCTGATGATATTCCTCGGCGCGGAAAAATTTCGGCGCCGGTTCAATTTGGGTCACAATCTCGCGCTTGAATCGTCCGCTCTTTGTCAGCGCGTTCTTGGATTCTTCCGCCGCCATTTTCTGCTCCGGCGAATGATAAAAAATGACCGAGCGATATTGTGTGCCAACGTCTGGCCCCTGCCGATTCAACGTTGTCGGGTTATGGTTTACCCAGAAAACGTCGAGCAATTCGCGATAGGAGATTTTCGCCGGATCAAATTCAACCTGCACGACCTCGGCGTGTCCGGTTTCATCCGTGCAAACGTCTTCGTAAGTCGGGTTATCTTTGCTGCCACCGGCGTAACCAACCGCCGTGTCGACAACACCTGTCAATTTGCGAAAGGTTTCTTCGACTCCCCAAAAACAGCCCGCGCCAAAAGTCGCTTTTTCCGTTTCCATAAAGCAACGATGAAACGGGTGGATGCGTCGCGCAACACGCAGTTGCTTTTCTTAGCAAGGAACGGGGATTTCCAAATCGTCGATTTAGACAAACCGCGGCTAGGGTATCTGGTTAGCGTCCGCTCCAAGATGATTCCGCCTCTCTCTTTCCAAAAGGGAGAGGATAAAGGTGAGGGATTTTCTCCTCCGCTGGATTAGTGCATTCAAACGATCGCACTCGATCTCCGCTTCCTACTTGCGTCTGCGACAACGCAATTGCAACGTCCGCCCAATGCAATCGGCCGCCACCATCGATCGTTTCCGTCCACCGATCGTCATCCGCGCCCTCAACCGATTTGGCGCGATGCTTAATGGCCAAGTCAGCCGCCGCATTGCGCCGGAAGACTTGATCGAAATCGCAAAACGCCGCGCCAATCTTGACGATTTCGGCGAGGGTGATTTTCGCGAACCACTTGGCCGCCTGCTTGAGTCGTGCTGGCGCGATGCGCACTTGAATGTGATCGGAAACATCGCGCTGCGTTCCGATGTCCTCCGCATTCTACGCAACCGGCTCTTGCTGCAACGCGACCGGAGTCTGCATCCTGAAATCGCACAGCACCAAATCCGCGCCCCCCTTTTTGTGGTGGGGTTGCCGCGAACTGGAACAACGTTTTTGCATACCTTGCTCTCCGCCGACCCGGCGAATCGCGCTCCACTGACCTGGGAAGTGATGGAACCTTCACCGCCCACGAACGCG
>Ga0209474_10006182_pt1 | contig 10110 bp, 9 predicted proteins | sample GraSoiAngelo_145_FD_185902 | JGI IMG/M metagenome (GOLD analysis project Ga0209474, IMG submission 185902) | Grasslands soil microbial communities from the Angelo Coastal Reserve, California, USA - 14_1009_05_20cm (SPAdes) (version 2) | ecosystem: Environmental > Terrestrial > Soil > Grasslands ... | reverse complement strand
CGGCCACGACTTAATCCCGCTAAGGCCGCTCTCACGCGCTGCTGCAACTGAATTCGCCATTTCTTAAAGTCCTATTCCTACTCGTTACTGCTCGTTTCGAACTCTGGCAGGGGCGGAGGGATTCGAACCCCCAAGTCCGGTTTTGGAGACCGGCAGTTTAACCGTTGAGCTTACGCCCCTAACACCATTTGGTAATTTTGTAATTGAGTAATTTGAAATTTGAAACCGCCGATTGCGCCTGGGATTTCAATTATAAAATTACAAAATCACTCAATTACCCAATCTATTTCACTTCTTTATGCGGCGTGTGCTTACGGCACCGGCGACAGAACTTTTTCATTTCCAGCCTCTCCGGCTTCGTCTTACGGTTCTTGGTCGTCGAATAATTTCGCTCTTTGCAATCACCGCACTGCATCGTAATAATCTCTCGGGGCATACAAAAACAGCTCCTAGCTTTTAGCTCTTAGCTTCTAGCTCAAAAACAAAACAAAAACCTGTCATTCCGAACCGCTTTAGCGGTGAGGAACCTGCTTTTTCGAATGCAGAAGGAAGAAAGCAGAATTTCAGTTCTTACTTCTGCATTCTTTATTCTGCCTTCCTTGCTACTGCACAATCTCTGCGATCGTGCCTGCGCCGACCGTGTGTCCACCTTCGCGGATGGCGAAGCGCAAACCTTTTTCCATGGCCACCGGCGTGATCAGCTCAATCACCAGCTGCACATTGTCTCCGGGCATCACCATCTCAGTTCCCGATGGAAGCTCGGCTACTCCGGTTACGTCTGTCGTACGCAGATAGAACTGCGGACGATATCCTTTGAAGAACGGCGTATGCCTTCCACCTTCTTCTTTGGTCAGAATGTAAACTTCCGCCTTGAATTTGGTGTGCGGGGTGATCGATCCACCCTTGGCGAGCACCATGCCGCGCTCGACATCGTCTTTGCCGATGCCGCGGAGTAGAAGTCCGGCGTTATCGCCTGCCATGCCTTCGTCGAGCTGCTTCTTGAACATCTCGACTCCGGTCACAACCGTTTTGCGGGTATCGCGGAAGCCGACGATTTCAACTTCCTCGCCGACTTTCACTTTGCCGCGCTCGATTCTTCCGGTCACAACCGTGCCGCGTCCTGAGATCGAGAAGATGTCTTCAATCGGCATCAGGAAGGGCTTGTCGAGTTCGCGTGCGGGTTGCGGAACGCTCTTATCGACAGCTTCCATCAGTGCGTCAATTTGCTTTTCCCACTTGGCTTCGCCATTCAGCGCGCCCAAGGCAGACAGACGAACCACCGGAACATCGTCCCCGGGGAACTGATAGGACTTCAAAAGCTCTCGGACTTCGAGTTCAACCAGGTCAAGCAGCTCAGGATCGTCCACTGCATCGCACTTGTTCAATGCCACAACGATGTAAGGCACTCCAACCTGCCGCGCCAGCAGAACGTGCTCGCGGGTCTGCGGCATGGGACCATCGGTCGCTGCCACGACGAGAATCGCGCCATCCATCTGCGCCGCGCCGGTGATCATGTTCTTGATGTAATCGGCGTGACCGGGGCAGTCGACGTGCGCGTAGTGGCGGTTCGCCGTCTCATACTCGACGTGCGCCGTCGCGATGGTGATTCCGCGGGCTTTTTCTTCCGGAGCGTTATCGATCGAATCAAACGACCGGAACAGGATCTTCGGATTGTGCTTCGAGAGCACTTTGGTGATTGCCGCCGTCAGCGTGGTCTTGCCATGATCGATGTGACCGATGGTGCCAACATTGCAGTGCGGCTTATTGCGTTCAAATTTCTCTTTTGCCATGATTCTTCGTCCTCAGCTCTTAGCTCTCAGCCTTTTAGCTCAAAAACAAATCTTGTCATTCCGAACCGCTTTAGCGGTGAGGAACCTGCTTTTCAGTAATACTGATAAATCTTCTGATACTTCGCCCTCAGCTCCGGACCTACTTCCTCAATCTTCGAAAGATAGAATTCTTTCATCTGCGCGCGATCAGTGAGCGTCAAGCTCTCGTATAAATCTCTCGCCTTCGAGCCCGCCAGCGTTCCAGTCTGTTCCAGAACAGCCTTGGACAGCACGGAATCAAAATCTCGAATCCGCAATCCCGCGCTCGTGACCCGTTTCAAATACTTCTCAACGGTCTCAGGAGCAAAAGCGCGACTGATCGCAGCCTTCAGCTCCTCGAATTCTTTCTCTTTCTCAACCTTGATCGTCGCTTGTTCGAAGGCCACCGCTTCCACCTATTCACAATGTCTGGAGCGGGAGACGGGAATCGAACCCGCGACCAACAGCTTGGAAGGCTGTGACTCTACCACTGAGTTACTCCCGCTTTCCCACTGCCGCCATCCGCTCTGAGGTCCCTCGTTCCTCGGGATTTCGCCAGCAAGCTCACGCTTGCTAAACGGCTCAACTTGGAAGGCTGTGACTCTACCACTGAGTTACTCCCGCCAGAAAACCAGCTGCCAGCTGCCAGCCGTCAGCTCTCAGTAAAACCACAACCACAAACTATGGAGCCGATGATCAGGATTGAACTGATGACCTCTCCCTTACCAAGGGAGTGCTCTACCAACTGAGCTACATCGGCTTACTGCTCACTCCCACTTTCATCCGGATGCATCACATCTTTCCGGCGCACCCACGTCTTCACCGCAAACATTGCCAGGATCGCCAGCGTCACGCCCCGCACCCGCGGATCGTCCAAGGTCTTCAACGCCAGCACCGCAATTGCGGCGTAGGCTAACAGCGCAAATAGCAATCTTTTCGTCACAACAGATCCCTCGCAAAAGCGCTCGGGATTTCGCCAGCGGACTCCCGCTCACGCCCGCTAAGCGGCTCAATTCTGGTGCACAGGGAAGGATTCGAACCTTCGTACCTCGCAAGGAGGAGCAGATTTACAGTCTGCCGGCTTTAACCACTCACCCACCTGTGCAATTAGCGGTGAGCATCGAGCAGCGAGCGTTGAGCAATCACTTCTGTCGCTCGTAGCTCATCGCTCACAGCTAAAAGCCTTTTCAGACACGCCGCTACAGTCCATTCGAATTACGCATTGCCATGGGGATCAGAAAGTGCGCGTAGAAAAAATCCGCGCTAACAACTCATCTGGAAAATTCCCTTATGGAGTGCTGATGGAAAAGCTGTCCGCCGCCCGCCCTGCAAATCCTGCCGTCCGGAATTTCTCCGAACCAATCCTGGAATTCAAGCTCCCGAATTCCGGCAATTCATCTCTGGAGCTGGCGAAGGGATTTGAACCCCTGACCCTCTGATTACAAATCAGATGCTCTACCAGCTGAGCTACGCCAGCAGATGAGAACCAGTGCTCGAGCACCGCTCCTCACACTAATCCCTTTTTCTTCAAGGGGACAATTATAGAAGTTACCATAGCGGTACTTGACCTGCAAGGCCGGCCCAAAACTATGGCTCGGGAGCTGCCCAGTCAATTCGTTTCGTGCGGATACCCGCGATTCGCTCTCCCGGTATTCGGTCAGTAACCAGAAACTATGGTTACCTTCCAATAATCGCAAAGAGTAGCCCATGCTTGAAATCAATGTGACAATTTGGCGGTAAAGCGAAAAGCCTCACGCCTATATCAATGAGTTCCCCCGCCCCAGCAACGGTGACCGATCGGCCCGACCGAGCTCTGTGGGCGCACTACGCGCAGGGCATCTGGTTTCAGCTGATAATTTTTGCAATCGGCTGTCTCATTGTCTTTTCGCGCCGTCCTGACGCTCTTCTCAATGCTCAGTTCTATGCTGAAGACGGCAGCTTGTTTTATCGCGATGCCTACCAATCTGGCCTGCATTCGTTGCTGATGACGTATAGCGGCTACTTTCACATACTTCTTCGGTTAACCGCACTCTTGGCCCGGCTTTTTCCGTTCGCCTGGGCGCCGCTGGTCATGACCACTGTGGCCATTACATTTCAAGTGTTGCCGGTGAATCTGTTCTTCTCTTCGCGCTTCTCGCAAATTTCTTTTCCGATTCGCATGCTGGCAGGTTTTATATACCTTGCTTTGCCCAATAGTTTTGAGATCGACGCCAACCTAACCAATATGCACTGGCACCTGGGCCTGCTGGCTTGCTTACTGGTGCTGGCGAAACCCCCGACCACGCGCGCCTGGAAGATGTTTGACGCTGTTGTTTTAGTTCTCACTTCCATCAGCAGTCCGTTGGGAGCATTGCTTCTTCCCGTAGCTGCAGGAGTATGGTGGAAACGCGCTGATACTTCTTCAGTTGTATCGTTCGCCTTTCTTTTACCAGGCGCCGCGATGCAGACAATTTCCGTACTATTGCACTGGGGCGCGCGGCAGGTGCCACACTACGGATTCACGGGCCAAGCGGTTTTCAACGTCGGCCCCAACGGCGCCAACATCCATTATTTCGCCGCGATTATGGGACGCCAGGTTTTTCTTTCGGCACTGCTTGGATTGAATACACAAAAGTGGATTCTGCTCTTGCACCACGTCTCTGCAGTTGAAGTCCTATCCACTCTCGTCGGCTTGGCTCTGTTGCTATATGCGCTTCGTTATGCCCCAACCGAGCTGAAGCTTTTCATACTCTTTGCGGGCGCTGCGCTCACGCTCGCTCTCCTAAACCCGCTTGCGGGCTCTCCCGATCACTCTCAGTGGTACTGGCTAAGCACCCCAGCCTGCGGCAATCGTTATTATTTCCTGCTCATGATTGCATTCCTTGCCACTTTAATATGGGTGGCAAGCCGCAGGGCCGCGCCACGCGTTCTCCGCTCGTTTGCTTTGACGTTATTGCTATTGCTGCCGGTCGGGATCTACCGCGATTGGCGCTATCCACCCTTCCTGGATTTTCGCTTCGAGAAATTTGCCACGGCATTTGAGAGGGCCCCGTCAGGATCGGAATTTATCATTCCCATTAATCCAGGCTGGTTGATGGAGCTGACCAAACGTTAATATGGTGATGCCTAAACCACTCGATCTACTTTCTTCAGCCCTACATAGCTGGAAGCTCGTGCTTATCGCCCACTCCGCTGCCGGGATCCATAATGAAGGCTGAGCCTCGCGTCTCCATTGCGATCGCGATCTTCAATGAGGCAGCAGTCCTTCCCGAGTTGCTGCGCAGAACCACTGCTGTGCTGGATCAACTTCCCGGTCGGCATGAGTTCGTCTTGGTCGATGACGGAAGCTCAGACGATTCGTGGCAAATTCTCGAAAGCGCCGCTGCACGAGATCCTCGTATCAAAGCCCTGGCGCTCTCGCGTAACTTCGGCCACCAGATAGCTCTTAGCGCGGCTTTAGATCACGTAACTGGCGACGTCGCCATTGTCATGGATGGCGATCTTCAGGATCCACCCGAAGCCGTACCAACTCTCCTGGAGCAATACCAACAGGGATACGATGTAGTTTACGTCCGCCGCGTAAATCGCAAAGAATCCTGGTGGTTGCGCTCGTGCTATTGGGTGTTTTATCGCCTGCTTGCGGTTTTGTCTTCGACCAAATTGCCGCTCGATGCCGGCGACTTCGGGTTAATGTCGCGTCGAGTCGTCGATGAAATCCGAAGGATGCCCGAGCATCATCGTTATCTGCGCGGAATGCGCACCTGGGTTGGCTTTCGCCAGATCGGCGTGCCCCTCGAGCGCCCCGCTCGTCACGCCGGAATTACGAAATACAGCCCCATGCGGCTGTTCAAGTTGGCTTCCGACGGCATTTTCGCCTTTTCTATTGTTCCTTTGCGAGCAGCGGCGGCTGTCGGGGCTGTGGCGATGCTGATATCAATTGCATATTCGCTTTATGCCGTCTACGCAAAATTCTGGCGAGGCACGCCACAAGGATTCACCGCGCTGATTCTGGCGATTACTTTTCTTTCCGGCGTGAATTTATTTTTTCTTGGAATCATTGGCGAGTACGTTGGCCGAATTTATGAAGAGGCTAAGGGCCGTCCGCATTATGTGGTCCGCAAATTGATTGCCAGTGGCGTGCCTGAGCAAGCCAAAGCAGAGGATTGGAGCGGCTTTTCGGGAGCCGCAAAGAAGAAATCAGCCGGGCAATGAAACTATTCGTTACTTTGGCGCAGCTTTCAAAACTGCCATAACGGATGTGCCCAGAAAATGCTGTGGTATGCGCTCGAATCGTGAAAGCCCCGCGAGCAAATCATTCATCAGAGAACTACCAGCATCAAACCCAACCGATGCATTCGAGCTTTTCAAACGGAGAGGCTTCCGAACTAACAGCAACGGGAGGAGCGGGAGTCCCCAATACGTGACATTCTGGATTTCATAACCATTTTGCTGTGCAACGCGAGTCAATTGATTCAGAGAGTAGCGGCGGACATGTCCTGCCGCACGGTCGTAGTCGGAAAAAAGCCACTGAATTGCGGGGACATTGACGAGAAGAGTACCGGATTCAGACAGGTGAGATCTTACGCACTGTAAAAACCGGGACTCATCTTCGATATGCTCGAGAACGTCGAACAAAATCAATAGATCGAAGCGCGCAGAAAATTCGGCTCTTTTTTCAAAAATGTCGTAGCAATAAAGCGGACTGATGCTGCTAACGTTTTTTCGAAGAGCTACTTCGTTGAGATCGAACCCAACAACAGACCGTTGATAATGATCCTCAATGCTTTTCTGCAATAAACCATTACCGCAGCCGATCTCGGCAATCTCCCGCGAGCCCCGGATCAGTGAGTCCGCCATTCGCTTCATCACCTCGAAACGACGACGTATCCAAAAGTGATCGCGTGTCGCGACATCGAACCACCAATCACCCATGTTGACGGGCGCTGATGGGGACAAGTACGTGATATCGCGGGCTTGGACGTCCATACCGGTCCCCATATTTTCGTTGCGTGTGGGAATCATAGCAGGGGAGCGCGGGCGTGCCACACATGAAAACCGGCGGACAGGGTGTCGACCTACACAGTCATTGTCTTCCGACCCACTGGTCCACCCAGTCGTTCACCGTCTTGTACCAGAGCTGGGAATTCTGCGGCTTGAGCACCCAATGACCTTCGTCGGGGAAGTAAAGCATTTCTGACGGTACGCCCTGCCGCTGCAAAGTCGTGAACAGATCAAATCCCTGCGACACGTCGAGCCGGTAATCGAGCTGGCTATGAATGACCAGCGTTGGTGTTTTGAAATTCGTTGCAAACAGGTGCGGAGACCACTTCCGGTACATCTCGCGGTTGTTGTAAGGCGTGCCCTTGAACTCCCATTCGTTGAACCACAGCTCCTCGGTGTCACCCCACGCCGATTCGGTGTTGAACATGCCGTCGTGGGTCACGATGCACTTGAAGCGGGTGGTGTGGCCGAGAATCCAGTTGGCCATGTATCCGCCGTAGCTCGCGCCCAGCGCGCACTCGCGGTCTTTGTCGATAAACGGATAGTGCTGCTCGGCGTAGTCGAGCCCCTTCATCAGGTCTTCAAACGGAGCGCCGCCCCAGTCGCCGTTGATTGCGTCGATGAACTTCTGCCCGTATCCGGGTGAGCCGTGAAAATTGATGAAGAGAACGACGTATCCATTCGCTGCGAAGAGTTCGGCGTTCCAACGGTAGCTCCATTCATCGCCCATCGGAACCTCTGGGCCGCCATGAATGATGAACTTCACGGGGTATTTCTTGTTGGGATCAAAGTTCGGCGGCTTGATCAGCCACGCTTGAACTTGCTCCTTCGCTGCTCCCTCAAACCAGAATGACTCAAGCTCAGACATCGCCACCCGAGAAAGAATAGGTTCATTCATGCGACTCAACTGCCTCGAGTCTTCCCCGTGACCTCGAAATTGGGTGAGACAATTCCACCCGCAGAATCTTTCGTCATCCGGAAGATCCCTGACGAACAGCTCCGCGGGAAGTCGAACCGAGTATCGCGTGAAGATCAGCGATTTCCCATTCGGCGCTACGGTTACTGAATCGTTAGAACCGCCCGTAATGAAGAGCATCAGAGGACTTCTCGGATCGGCGAAAGTCATGTAAATCGGCGACTCGCCCGCATTCGCCGCCGTCAAATAGATTCGCTTCGAATCAGGAGACCATGCGAATGAATCTACCCACAGATCAAATGGATCCTCGCCGTCACTCAGGTCCGCTTTCTTACCCGTCTTGCGGTCGTACAGCAGCAGGCGGAACCGATCGCTCTCATATCCCGCACGCTGCTGGGCGCGATAAGCGATGTACTTGCCATCCGGCGAATAGAGCGGGGTATTGTCAGCGGCCTTGTTCTCAGCAGTGATATTCCTCGTTGCTGCCAATACGTCCTTCGATGTCGCACTCGCCGGAAAATTCACCGGCACGGTAAACAAATCATTGTTAGTTGAAATCGCCGGCTCGGGATCATGGTTCGAGGCATAACAAATTTCCTGCCCGTCCGGCGAAAACGCATAATCATCCTGCCCTCCGAGCGAAAACACCGGCGCATCGTAATCCGCGGGGCTGATGTCACGAGGAAAGATCATCACAAATGCACCGACGTTGTCTCGGGGACCATTGAACGGTTCCTCTGGCCTTGAAACAGGCGGGAGATCGTTCTCAGGCCAAAAAAAAACTGGCATGACAAACAGGTGGCTACGCTTTCCCTCCTTGTACGCATTCCAATGCCGATAAAGCAGGTGCGTGAAGACCTGCGCCTTCACCTTCGAACTTTTCGCTTCCTCTCCCATCTTCCCATTGCATGCAGCTTCTTCCGCTGGAGTGCCCGCGCACTCCGGATAAACATCCGACTTGAACAAAATGTTCTTCCCATCCGGAGACCACAGTTCGCCATCAGCCTCGGTCCGAATATGCGTCAGCTGATACTTACGGGTTACCATTCCTGTCGTGCCATCAAAATCTGCGATCCAGATCTGTGATCCACTTTCTTTGGTCGAGACAAACGCAAACCGCTTCCCATCCGGCGCCCACCGCGGCCGGTCGGCGTCCTGGTCGGAAATGATTTCTTTCTCTCTACTCTCTGTCATTCCGACCGAAGCGGGATGCGAAGCGTCCGGCGAAGCGGAGGAACCTGCTTTTGAGCCGTTCAGCGGCACCACCCACACATGCGGCGTCTTCGTATTCGCCTTCAGATCAACATCAACCGCCGCAAACAGCACCCACTTCCCATCCGGCGACACCTCCGGCTCCTCTACGCGCTTGAGCGCCATCATGTCTTCGAATGTGAACGGGTGCTTTCCTTGAGCAAGAGCGGGGAATGCGACTGCAGCCAGGAAAACTGATATTAGAAAGCGGTGCATGAGCGGAGGCCTCCGGCCAAGACCAGATAGTCTAATCCAAGCGCCACGAGCAATTAAAAGAAGTCGCCCATCGCAATTATGCGTGCGGCGCTTGATCCACGATCGTCTCGTTGGCCGAATCCCAATACTGCTTCTTCCCGGACCAGTAGGCTTCCGTTGCCATCATGCAAGCAACCGAGTGCGCGAATCCCTCATGCACGGTGCAGTGCGGTTGCTGTCGCGAACGCATGCAATCAAACCAGTTGGCCATGTGTTCCAAAGTTAAATCATCAATACCCATCGGCGGTAGCTTCGTTTCACCAGGCGGCAAAATGTATTTCGATGTGCGGCTCTTATCGATATCCGGATTGTCCTCGTGCGTTCCTTTTTCTTCGACCAACTGATAGCGCGGGCTGCCCTCGCCGCCTATGTTCGTGAGCGTCGCCTTCTTGCCCATGTAGCGGGTGAATCCGGGCGAGTCGTTGCCGAAGCTGGTCGAGTAGCTGACCAGAAAACCTTTCGGATATTCGAGCAGTGTTTGAAAGGTATCGGCATTCTCCCGACCGTCATGCCAGGCAAACACACCCCCATTAGAAACCGCCGAACGCGGAAAGTTGTCGTTCATGAACCAGTGCACCAGATCAATGGCGTGGCTCATCCATTGATCGGGAATGCCGCTGGAGAATTCTTTGTACAGTCGGAACTCGCAATACATTTGCGGATCAAAAGGACGATATGGCTTGTTCAACAAAAATTTGCGCCAATCAGTGTCCTGTTCCCGGATCAGCGTCGTTTCTTTGCGCCCGCGCCATCGGGGGCCATGATAGTTCCAAACGATCTCAACTTTACTGACGTCACCGAGTACGCCGGTCTGAACCAAATCATGAGCAGCTCGAGGATAAGGCTCACTGCGATGCTGCGTTCCCACCTGCACAATCAATTTGTTTTTTAAAACTGTGT
>Ga0209474_10006181_pt1 | contig 10113 bp, 10 predicted proteins | sample GraSoiAngelo_145_FD_185902 | JGI IMG/M metagenome (GOLD analysis project Ga0209474, IMG submission 185902) | Grasslands soil microbial communities from the Angelo Coastal Reserve, California, USA - 14_1009_05_20cm (SPAdes) (version 2) | ecosystem: Environmental > Terrestrial > Soil > Grasslands... | reverse complement strand
CCGGTGCAGATTCTCAAACCTGAGTAGAACCCAGGACATCTGAAGGCTCTGAAAGCCACCGTCACACCGGCTTGGGTGAAGCAACACCTAGCTTCCAAGAACGTCGTTGTCCTGGATGCTCGATCCGGGAACGCCTATTCAAGAGGCCATATTCCGGGAGCTAGAAATGCTGATCTCTTTCATTATTTCGTTCCGGGAACTGACGCCAAAAACCTGAGAGTGTTCCAACACGATCTTGAATCGAAACTTGGACGGCTGGGCCTCAGAGGCGACGAAAAAACAGTCGTGTACGAGTCAGGATTCGGGATGAGGGCTGCACGAGTCGCTTGGATGGTCGAATACGCAGGAATTCAGAGCCCGTTAATGCTTGAGGGAGGGTTCCGTGCTTGGCGAGATTCCAACTATCCCGTCGAGAAGAAGCGTAGGGTGGTTGTCCAAACTAAGTTCAAAGCTCATCCAGACCCTAGTGTCCTGGCGACGGCTAACAATGTGAGATCTCTATCTATGTCCCAGTCGGGGCTGGTTTTGGATGTCAGAAGTAGGGAAGAATACGACGGATCAGAGAAACGGGAGTGTTGCCCGCGTTCAGGACGAGTTCCAGGATCGGTTTGGTTTGAATGGACAAATTTTCTGGACGAAAGAGGCGGCTTCCGGAATCGTCGATCAATCGAGAAACAACTTCGATCGAAGGGCCTCCGCCCCGGCTCCGAAATAGCGGTATATTGTCACCGAGGCGCTCGCGCGGCCGTTGCATTCTACGCACTTAGATCTATGGGGTACAACAGGGCTAGAAACTATGTTGGATCTTGGCACGAATGGTCATCGAAGAAGAACCTTCCTGTGGAGCCTAGCTAGTAACCTATGTTGCGACAGTTTTTCCAATTGGCTTTTGGAAGTGCCACGCTTCAGGATCTTCATGAATTTGAGTGACCCATCCCAACGCCGTTTTCTCGGGTAGTGACAACAGGACCTTGCCTACATGTTTGCAGAGCTGGCGGGTTTCGATCGATCTTTCCCAATCTCCACAATCATGGGTTATTGTTCTCGTCTCAAAATCCATCGTCAAATTGTAGTCGCGAATCTTCGCGACTACTTTTTCGCTTGTAGCGGTCTTGAGGTTTACTTCCTCATCGTGGATAGCCAGTGCTCGGGCTAGCCTGGATTCACCCATCAGGGCGCTGAGCAAGTCGATAATTTTCGGGCGATCATCGCCTCCTTTGACCCATTCTCCTAGGCCCTCGGGACCTTTTCCTTTCTCCAAGTGACCCTTGGCCCTGTTGAACGCGGCTCCTTGAGCTGGAGTAAGTTTCCCCATCATCTGGAGAATTCTAAGTGCGTTTTCAACGGCATATCCATGGAAGTGGTTGTTGAAGTAGCCATACGTGGTCTTGACAGAGGGTTCGATCTCTTTGACTTTAGGCATCCATGATTTCAGTTCCTCTTCAGTGTAATGGTAATCGTACCAGGGCCGCTGTCCTTGTCCATGCCAACGGATGTATGCGAAATCAGCGGTTATGTGAACTTCAGGTGGGAGTAGAGGCTCGTCCACTATCGTATAGGCCACATTGTACTTGGAGAGCAGAGGCCACGTCGAGTCTTGAAGCCAAGACTTGTGCCGGAACTCAATTGCATACTTGAAGCCATGCGGAAGGATGGAGAGGAAGCTCTCCAGGTGACTCAGGTCGTACTTGTACTTGGGTGGCATCTGGAGAAGTAGACACCCAAGCTTTCCGCTGTTGTTCAGTGGAAGCATCAACTCTGCAAAACGATCCAGTTCAGACTCCAAAGAAGGACCGATCTCAGCCAGTTTGTCATGGGTGATGATTTGCGGAATCTTTGCGCAGAAGATGAATTCCTTGGGAGAGAATCTGTTCCATCCTAGCACTGTGCCGGGCTGTGGGAACGCATAGAATGTGGAATCTATCTCGGCGGTCGGAAATACTTGCGTGTAGTGTTTCAGTTTGCTCTCGGTAGAGGTTGGATAGAATACCCCTACCCATTCTGGGTACGACCACCCGGACGTCCCTAGAAGTAACCGACTCGTCTTCGCCTACCTCTTGCCTAAATCCGAGTCTGCAAACCGTCTCAAGAAGCTATGGGTCAGATTCGGATCGGCGCGGGCGGTTGGGACTACTTCAATATCCCTAATGGCGACCGGTTGAAAGCATACTCATCAGCGTACGATTTCGTGGAAGTAAACAGCACCTACTACCGGCTACCGAGTCCTTCAGCAGTAGCGAGTTGGCGAAGGAGAGTCTTGCCTGGGTTCGAGTTCTCAGTTCGATGTCAGAGGGATCTTGCAGAACTTCATCGGTTTGAGTTGACCCACAAGACCATCCGCATAATCGATTCCATGGAAAAGACTTGCAAACGCCTGAAGGCAACCGTTCTCACAATTCTAGTTCCGAAAGCGCTTGTTGGAGATATAGAATTGGCTTCCAAACTGAACAACTTTCTCTCAACGACGAGCTTTGGCGAGACCCGTATCGCCATCGAGTTTCGTGGAGGCGATCCAACAGAGGATACGTTGAAGATTCTACGGGACTACAACGCGGTACATTGTGTTGACCTTTCTACACAAGACCCTGAGGTTGACTCAAGCATGCTTTACAGTAGGCTGTTTGGCAAAGGAAAAGAGAACATCTACGAGTTTGACGACAACGAGCTTCAAAGCATCGCCACAAAGGCTTCTGGCCCAAAATTCGAGAAAAGCATCTTGGCATTTCATGGGGTCAGGATGTATGGAGATGCTGCACGTTTGAAGACTTTCCTAAATTCTGGAAAGTTCCCTTCACTTACGGGTCAAGTCGGGCTTGGATCGTTAGGCGAAATCTTGAAGGAAGATGCAAGGTTCCCGACCACCAAGTCCCAACTCATAGAGGAACAAGGATGGAAGCTCTATGACAAGAGCGGGGAAGAGCGGGCGAGAGCGCGAGAAGTCCTTGAGAAACTACCGGCGAGAACTTACCCGACTCTAGACGATGTTCTAGCGTCCCTCAAGAGAGCGGTTCTCTAATCGTTCCCGATGTTAATGACATACTTTCAGAAGACCCGATACGAATGATGAGTCATAGCCACGGAAGAATATAGAACACAAAGTAGGGGGTTTGCCGTGAATTTCTCGTACACAGCGTTGAGGTGGCGAATCGTCCTTGGATCCGATCTAGGCCGCTGCGAGTGGTTGGACCTGAAGCAGTTCCTTTGCCAGTACGCGATATTGTTCCGATGCAGGGTTTCTCGGCCGGTACAGTATGCCCGGCAGACCTTTGCTTGGAGCCTCGGCCATTCTGACGGATCTTGGGATTACGGATTTCAGAACTCGCTCGCCAAAGTTTTCGTTGACTTGTTGCATGACTCGGCGTGATAACGCTGTTCTTCGGTCGTACATCGTTAGTATTATCCTGTAGTCAAAAGTTGCTTTCAACCGGGATCTTACGAGGTCCATGACCTTGAGGAGCGTTGGTAATCCCTCCATTGGATAGAACTCGCATTGCACTGGTATGAGGATTAAGTCGGATGAAACGAGGGCGTTGAGTGTGAGTAGTCCGATGTTCGGTGGACAGTCGATTACGACTTGTTCGAACTGGTCTTTGATAGGGCTAATTGCTTCTCTGAGGACGTACTCTCTGCCGGGGGTTGATGATAGTTCGACTTCTGCACCTGCTAGATCCAAGTTGCTCGGTAGCAGCGAGAGTTTCTCAATTCGAGTGTTCAGGAGGACTTCTTCAGTTTTCCGTGATTGAGAAAGAATGTTGTAGACTGTTGAAGAGAGGGTCGCTTTCTCGAAGCCTAGTCCGGTTGTGGCGTTCCCTTGAGGGTCCAGGTCCACGATCAGGGTATTTTTTCCCTCGATCGCAGTTGCGGTTGCGAGGTTGACTGCAGTTGTTGTCTTTCCAGTTCCGCCTTTGTTATTCAGTACGCTAACGATCATTGCTAGGGGGCTCTATTCTGGATAATTACTAAGAGATTGATTTGCAGAAAATAGATAATGGAAGCGCCTGGGGGAGCTGATATCATCAGAATCACTGACTCTCTGCAGGAATAATCCTCGGGGTTTCGGACCTCTCATATAAGCGACTGAAGGGTCGCGCTTTATATGGAGAGATAAGATTGAACTCTCTTATCAACGAACGTTGCACTGAATTTGTTAATCTAGCAGTAGACCATCTAACAGAATGAGCGAGCTGGCTCTCATGAATGGGGATATCGTCAAAGCGACCTCGAATCTGGCGAAGCGGCAAATCATCGATTTGAATAGGGAAGTTGTCGATTGTCGAGATTGTCCCCGGCTGGTCGAATATCGCGAGTCGGTAGCGCGTGCGAAGAAAAACGGTTTCTGAGTTGTAACTACTGGGGCCGACCCGTTCCTGGTTTCGGGGATATCGCGGCTTCTATTCTCGTAATTGGGCTTGCTCCAGCACCTCACGGCGGGAATCGGACCGGAAGAGTGTTCACCGGGGATCGGAGCGCTGACTTCCTTGTTAAGGCGCTCTTCGATGCAGGATACGCAAACCAGCCTCGTTCCGTCGACGTAAATGACGGTCTGGAATTGCAAGGAGTTTACATAACTGCGGCTGTAAAATGCGTCCCTCCCAACGATAAACCCACGAGCGAAGAAACGGCGAACTGTTCCCATTTCCTCGAGTCTGAACTGGAGATCTGCAATAAGTCCAAAGTCATCCTCTGCCTTGGCCAGTTTGCTTTTCGTTCCACGATGACTCTGTTGACAAAGAACAATCTATTTGCTTCCAAGATTCCAAAGTTCGAACACGGGCTCGAAGTCGACCTGGGAGACGGGCGGAGGGTCGTTGCATCATACCATCCCAGTCCCAGAAACACTCAAACAGGCACACTAACGGCTGACATGTTCAACTCTCTTCTCCGGAAGATAAGCGGTGACTTGAGTCGCATGCCCTAGCCTTCTCTACGGAAATGCCGGACTATCGAATCAATATTGTCTAGGAACCTGTTTGGACGGTCGCGGTCGTTCTATCTGAATGTCGCGCGATAGGTACTCCTTGGTCTTAGATTCTGCTTGAACTAAGAGTTCCTCGAAGTGCTTGGTCAGCGCTTTCATCTTTTCCTCGGCCAAGTGAAGTCTCTCGGTGGCTTGAAGCTCGTCCTTCCTCCCATCGTCGATCTTTCTGAGAACAATTTTCCTCTCTAGATAGAGATTCTTGCAGGTCGGGTCGTGGAGGAGTCGTTGTCGTTGACCTAGAAGGTTTCGGCCTTTGCTCTGTTTTTGTGCTAGGTGTTCGGTTGTCGTTAGTTGGTCAAGCTGACCTACAACCCTGGTGGTCTTTCGATGGCTAAGCCCCATCTTGCCCGAGTCCAGAGCACTCTTGAGGTTGGTTAGAATAGGGGTGAGGTAGGGTCCTGAGGTTCGGGAGAGAAAGCTCCTGTACGGGGACTGAATATATTCGCCCAGTGCTTCTCTTTCCTCAGATCTTAGGGCGATTTCGCCTCGCTGGGAAAGGTCTCTGAGTTTTCGGAGGGGTCGTCTGAGATGGGTTAGCGTGTCTGTTCTGAACTCTCTGCTTTCCTTGCGAAGCTCCTTCTCGATCTCCAGAACTTGTTTGAGAGAGTCGTTCGACGTAATCTTCTCCAGCTCATTTGACAGCTCCTTTATGGCGGACGAGAGCCCTTCGCGGGTTCGTTCAAGTTCGACACTCTCCTTCTTCTTCTCGTCAAGTTGCACTCCGATTTGACGGATCGTCTCAACAATGCTGGTGAGAGTCTTTGCACGTTGGAGGTTTTCTCCGCCTCCCTCGAGGAACTGGGATATTTTCTCCCCTACTTTCGCTATTCTCTCGACAACCCCTGAAAACGAGAGCATATCCAACAGGTATAGCCCGTGGATTTCTCTTTGGGTACTGTTTCTGCTCTCTCTGAGGGATCGGGCGGTGTTGGAGAGGTTGTCCCGTAGAACCTTGAAGGAGTCCCAGCTGACTTCTTGTGGGATTTGGATTTTTTCTATGCTGGAGAGGGCGTCTCGGGAAACACGTCCCACAACTCTAGCGGCTCGATAAGAGATCGGATCTTTCTTAGTGGCAAGGTTTCCATCGGCCTTGCGCGAGAGTTCTTCGAAGAAACTTCGGGCTTCATCAAGCGCACGGCGGGTGTCTTCAGAGAGTTTTCCTGCTTTGTTCTTTGTAGGGCGCAGAACCTTCTCGAGTTCTTGATCCAACCATGTGTCGTATTCGTCTACGCGGATTTTCAATTATTGCGGGACCAGGGGAGGATTCTTACCTAGTCTCCTCTCTAAGATTAATGACTATGGTGTCCATTGTCTGCTGAGCCTTTTCCTTTCTCTTAGCCAGGTCTGATATCAGAGACTCGTACAGTTCTCTAGCTATTCTTGCACTCCTGTACTGGTTTCTGAGGTCTGCGGAAGTAGTTCGGACTACTTGGATGTCCGCCTCCGCTCGCTCAAGCCTCTTGATCATGTCCTGGTAACGCGGATTTGCTTTTGATAATTGGTCTTTGATCGGGGCCAAGGTCTTGTCCAACTCGGCTATTCTTAGCTCGATGACGCGCTTTCTTCTCTTGTATTCGTGGCGGTTGAGAGCTCCCCTTGAGAGGTCTTCCTCCATCTTTTCCGCTTCCAGTCGCATTGCTGATTTTTCATCATACAATTCTACGAACCTTCCAATAAGCTCAGAAGGAGCGCCAGAGACTGTCACACCAGCGGTCCCGGTGGCGCCGACTGCGAGTACGATGGCCGCGATCGATCCTACGGCAAGTCCAGCCCATCCAAGGGCCGAGACGCTTGCCCAGAATGGGTCAAGTTGGTAGTCCATCGTAAACGAGAGGTTGGACATTGGCGTGACCGTAGAGACCTGCACAAGGATCTGGTTGCCCGATATTGTGAATGTTTGGCCGCTTAGAGAATCGAGGCGGAATCCCACTGGAGTCAATATTTTCGTCTCTAAGACGGGTTCGAAGAACTTGACGTTGTCAAGCAATCGGAAGCTCAACTCGAATCGCCCTAATCCCTTTGATGTCAAGTAGGACTGGGTAGGGAGGGAGTAGGTGATTCTGGTCGAAGAGGAGCCTCCGTTTTTCAGGGTTCCGAACCTAGGAGGGAAAGATACCGAAGTCGTCCCATCGGGCGCAGTTGAGGGGGTTAAGGTTGCGACTGATGGGATGATGTCGCTCGCTATGGCACTCTGAACGTTCTTTGGAACAGGCAGAGCGATAGTGGCTAGGTCGTGCCCTTTGTTAGTTATGTCGTAAAAGTCGGTGACTTGAATCGAGCCAGTCTGTGCGAGGGTTATGGTCCGGTTTGCGATTACGTCGAGGATGCTCTGGCTGGTGCCTGTCGAAGAGAACGTCATTGTCGCGATGGTAGTATTGTAGGGCTTTAGTGTAGTGGTTTGGGCCGTGAAAGTGGCACTGGCGAACGTCCCGTCGACGGAGAATGTGTTCGGAGATGGCCAGTCGCCGGTTTTTACTGAAAGCTGTGCGCTGGTTATGTTGTACGTCCCATCTGTGAGGGGGAACGGCTCGAACGCGAAGGTGTATTTGCTCGAAGTTGAATTGAAGTTCAATAGCTCGGAATATACGCTGGTGAGGTTGAAGCTGTACGTGCCGGTTTTTGCAGAGGGAAACGCGATGTCCAGTTCGGAGTAGTTACCTACTAAGGGCAAGGGGAGGCTCCTTACTGTGGGCGGGGAGATCCTCAGTTGATTCGCTTGCGAGTCCACTGCCTGGGTGAATCGGAGTCGGCTGGCCAAAGAAGACGGTATGCCGAGCGTGATCTGGGATACTGGCGAGGCTCCTGTCGTTAGACTGAACTGATCACTCACAAAGGTCACTCCCCAATTGTTAGTCGTAATAGATCTACTTACAGTGACAGCGCAACTGTTCAAGGTGCAGTTTGTCTGAGCAAATGTTGGACTGGGGAGCTGGGTTGACAGTAATGCCAATAGTAGAAGCGCGAGTACGAGTGCCTTCATTTGCAGAAACCATTGTGCACCGTGGGAGTTTGCTAAGCATCCGGAAAGACTCCCTACTTATTTATTCCCATACAAGTACGAAACGCGATACTAGGGTATCGCTTTGCAGAGCATTCTGGTCACAGGCGCTGGAGGTAGCGCTGGCAACAATGTTTGCTGGAGCTTGCGTGTCAGCAAAGATGGCAAGAAAATCCTCCTCGATGGAACTGACGTTGACAAGACAAGCATTGAACTCAATGGATGGATCGACGGAGCCTACATTCTTCCATCTGCTACCAGCCCTCGATACGTGTCGCGCCTTAACCAGGTCATCAAGAAGGATAGTGTCGAGATGGTCTTTCCTCAGCCCGACTCAGAAGTAGGCCGAATATCGAGGGACAGGGACCAAGTTCGCGCCTCCCTGTTCCTACCTGATCGTGAGGCGGTGAAGATATGTCAGGACAAGTACGAAGCATTGTCCAGATGGTTCAAGAAAGGACTCAGGAGAGAGCCGATCGTTCTCTCGCCTCGTAGTCGCAGGACCCGGCTATCGGTTAGGAGGATTGCATTTCCCCGTTGGGTGAGAGCCCGACAGGGAGCAGGGGGAAGCCTCAGCTGTCTGGCCAGGAACTGGAGGAGTGTGGAACACTGGGTCGGATACCACTGGGGCGAAGGACTCAAGACCGATTTCATCGTGGAAGAGTACCTTCCAAATCGAGACTTCTGTTTCATGTCTGTCTGGAATGAGGGAAAGCTAGTAACCTCGATGGTGAGGGAGCGTCTGAGTTGGGTGGGACACCGAATTGTAGGGTCTGGGGGAACCTCCAAGCTGAACCGGGTGGTTCACTCGAACAAGATAAACACGACCGCCGTAGACGCGATTAGGGCTGTATCCAAGAATCCTCATGGAATATTTTGTGTCGATCTAAAGGGAGATGAGAGCGGTGTTCCGTGTCCGACCGAGATCAACTGCAGGTTCACGACCAACGTTCACTATCTTACCCTGGCATCTTTGAAATTGGGTCATCCAGAGTGGAATTTTCCATGGCTAGTCGCAAAGATATGTCTGGGCGAGAAGATTCCACCAACCAAGGCCTTCAATGCACTGCCTGCGAACCTGTGGTTCACCAAGAATACCGACATGGGGTTCACAATGGTGGTAGACCGGAAATGGGGGGCAGAAGACTACTCCTAGACAGGTTCTGTGGCACCTTCTCTCTTCCTGTAGAAATACAAGCGGACTTGTCGGTCCCAGATGAATAGCCAGGAAATCGACAAAACCAGCGCTATCATGGCCTTTACGGCTGCGTCAAAATAGCGGCCGAGACTTGGGTCCGACTGTATGCGAAGAGGTGCTACGAGGAGGGCAAGGATTCCAAATCCGAGTATCATCAGCCCCCACTGGGTAACGAATACGATGAGCTGTAAGGCAGTAGCCCGCTGGTTCAGTTTCTTTCACCCTATCAGGATCAGCGTGATAAATGCTAGTGTTGCCGAGATTAAGTAGAGTCCAAATATCGTCGACACGATCTCAGACTCCTTGGCCGGTCGACCAACCAGCAGGGTCCTAACAAGAGTCAGTGGCGCTTTGGGATCTGATGACGATGCAAGACGGCCATCATCGAGCAACATTGTTGGTTTTGCGCTCAGTGCTCTGTGCTCGGTGAACCTCTTGATTTTTGACAGGAAGAAGAAGGAATTCTGGATGTTCGGAAACATGGCAACTATGCTCGCTATTTCACTCCTGCTGAGTATAGCGATCGCGCCCAGCGCTGCCCCAATTGATAGTTGTCCCACGTTTCCAGCGAAGGCTCTGGACGGATACCGGTTGAAGTAGAAGAAACCCAGAGCGGCGAAGAGTAGAGAAGCGTAGAGGAAGACTGAGCTCGGAGCGGGGTCCGTGATGAGGACTCCCATGAGCAGGGCCGCAGAGATTATTGAGACGCCTCCAGCCATGGTTCCATTCAGTGGGTCAAGCATGTTCGTCGTGTTCGAGGTCACTGAGATGGCGACAGGGATGCTCAACGGATAGATGACTGGCAGGTGGAAGGCTCCGAAGATCGGAACTTGGAGTGTGGGGTTGTACACTTGATCAGGATAGAGTAGTCCTAGGGCTACTATTGGTAGACCGCAGAGTAGAGTGAGCAGAGGCTTGTAGATACCCCTCATCTTTAGT
>Ga0209474_10006180_pt1 | contig 10114 bp, 9 predicted proteins | sample GraSoiAngelo_145_FD_185902 | JGI IMG/M metagenome (GOLD analysis project Ga0209474, IMG submission 185902) | Grasslands soil microbial communities from the Angelo Coastal Reserve, California, USA - 14_1009_05_20cm (SPAdes) (version 2) | ecosystem: Environmental > Terrestrial > Soil > Grasslands ... | reverse complement strand
GAAGCCCTTGTCGGCGGGCACGAGCACGTAGAACTGGAAGTCCTTCACGGCGGCGTCGCTCCGCAGCGGCCGCAGCGCGGCGAAAACGAGCACCGGCAGGACCCCGAAGACGACGGCCGCGGCGATAGCGAGCGTCCGTCGGCGGGGGAACGACCACGTCCGGAGCGGGAAGCGCTCCCAGAGGCGCGGCCCGACCGCCGGCAGGAGCAGCGGGATCAGCGCCGTGAAGATGAGGAACGGCGCGAAGCCCGGCAGGAACAGCCGGAGCAGGATCCCGCTCTCGACGCTCCCCGCGTTCGAGCTCCCCTTGACGACGATGAACGCGCCGATCCAGCCGGCGAGAAGAAGCGCCTTCGGCCACGAGCGACGCCCCGCGGCGACGAACCCGGCGAGCGGCAGCCACTGGAGGAGGCGGACGCTCCAGAAGAACTCCCGCAGCTGGAGGTAGTTGTCGTGCATCCGCGACCAGTCGAAGTGGAAGTACCGGCTGACGACCACGGCGAGCGGGAGGCCGCCGCCCGGGAACGCGCCGACCCCTGCGGCGAGCGCCTTGGGCGCGGGCGTGATGATCGGCAGGTGGCCGAGGCCGCGGTACTTCCAGAGCGCGAGCGCCAGCAGCTCGGGCACGATCGCGGCGCCGAACACACCTCCCTCGCGCCAGCGCCGCGCTGCCGTGAACCCGAGCAGCGGCCCCGCGAGGAACAAGGCGTTCGCGGGCTTGATGCCGATCGCGAAGCCAGCCGCGAGCCCGCCGAGACCGGCGTCGAGCCACTCACCCGTGTCGAGAGCGCGGATGCAGAAGTAGCCCGCGACGAGCAGCGCGACCATCGACGGAAAATCGCCCATCCCCGTCATCCCGAACGCCTGCGGGAGGAACTGCTCGATGAACTTGGCGTGGTAGCGGTGGTCCCAGAGCGGGATCGAGAGGAACGGCGCGAAGACCCACAGCGCCGCCGCGAAATAGCCGAGCAGCCGTCCGCCGATGCGCGCCGTGATCCCGTACACGCAGCCGATCGCGACCGGCAGCAGCACGATCGTCTGGAAGAGGACGACGAGCGGCAGCGCGGAGAGGATGTTCGCCCCGAAGATCGCGGCGATCGGTGAGAGCAGGTACGACCAGCCGTAGCCGATCTCCGCCTCTGGAATGTGCCCGTGGGCCAGGGACCAGGCGTCCGTGTAGAAGACCGTTTGGTCGCCGCCCTGGTAGAAGAGCCAGTCGTTGTGCCGGACGACGAGCGCGAAGACGACGAGTGCGACCCACTGCGCGACGACGATCGGCGCCAGCACGATCCAAGGCTCGTAGCGCTCGAGCGCCCCGAGGCGTACGCGGCCGGGTAGCTCGCGTGCGAGAGCGGCGGCGCTAGCCGGCCGCATAGCTCAGAGCGGATGCCTTGTACCAGGCGATCGTCCGCTCGAGCCCTTCGCGCAGCGGCGTCCGCGCGCGGAAGCCGAAGAGCTCCTCGGCGCGCGAGGCGTCCAGCGAACGGCGCGGCTGGCCGTTCGGCATCGACGTGTCCCACACGATCCGGCCGTCGAACCCGACGATGTCGGCGACGAGCTCCGCGGTCTCGCGGATCGACGTCTCGACGCCGGTGCCGAGGTTGACGGGCTCCGGGCCGTCGTAGCGATCCGCGGCCAGCACGAGACCCTCGGCCGCGTCCTCGACGTACAGGTACTCGCGGGTCGGCGAGCCGTCGCCCCAGAGGACGATCTCCTCCGGCGAGGAGAGCATCTTCCGGATCAGGGCCGGGATCACGTGCGACGTCTCGAGGTCGAAGTTGTCGCGTGGCCCGTAGAGGTTCGTGGGGAGAAGGAAGATCGAGTCGAGCCCATACTGCTCCCGGTACGCTTGGGCGCCGACGAGGAGCGTCTTCTTCGCGATCCCGTACGGCGCGTTCGTCTCCTCGGGATAGCCGTCCCAGAGGTCGGCCTCGCGGAACGGCACCGGCGTGAACTTGGGATACGCGCACACGGTGCCGACGAGGACGAGCTTCCGGAGCTCGTGGAGGCGCGCCTGCTCGAGCACGTTCACGCCCATCTGCAGGTTCGCGTACCAGTAGCGGCCCGGGTTTGCCCGGTTCGCACCGATTCCGCCGACCTCCGCCGCGAGGTGGAACGCGATCTCGGGCCGAGCGTCGTCGAAGAGCCGGGCCGTGTCGTCGGGCCGCGTGAGGTCGTAGTCGCGCCGCCGCGCAGGGAAGACCTCGTGCCCGTCGCGCTCGAGGCGCTCAACGAGGTGCGACCCGAGGAAGCCGCCGCCGCCTGTGACGAGCGCCCTCACCGTGCGGCTGCGGGCGTCGAGGTCAGCCAGTCGACCCTGCCGAGCCAGCGAGCGCGATTCTCGGCATACCAGGCGATCGTCTTCGCGATCCCCTCCTCCCACGAGACGAGCGGCTCCCAGCCGGTCTCGCGGTGCAGCTTCTCGTAGCCGACGCGGAGGGCCATCACCTCGCTCGCGCCCGGCCGGTAGCGCGCGGGGGTCGTGACGATCTCGCGGTTTGCGGGCCAATAGCCCTGGTCGGCGCCGACCCGAAGGATCATGTCGGCCCAGTCGCCCATCGTGATGTTCCTACCCTGCCCGTAGACGTAGAGGTCGCCGGGAATGCCGCGCGCGGCGACGGTCAGGTGCCCGCGGACGCCGTCGGTGCAGAAGCAGAAGTCGCGCATCGGCTCGAGCTGCCCGAGCTCGACCTGCTCGCGCTCGAGCGCCTGGGTGACGATCGTCCCGGTCACGTAGCGCGGGTTCTGGCGCGGGCCGTAGTTGTTGAACATGCGGGTGACGACACCGGGGACGCCGTACGCGTCGTGGAAGTTCATCGTCAGGAAGTCGGCCGCGACCTTCGCCGTCGCGTACACCGACTTCGGGTTCACCGGGGAGCGCTCGTGCAAGATCAGCGACCCCGCGTCGTCGAAGTCGTGGTGGTGCCGGACCGACTCCCGCACGTTGCCGTACTCCTCCGAGGTTCCGGCCGTGTCGAACTTCTCGAGCTCGAGGCCGTGGTCGACGACCGACTGGAGCAGGTTCAGCGTGCCGACGGTGTTCGCCATCACGGTCTCGTAGGGCCGGTGCCACGACTCGCCGACGTGCGCCTGCGCGCCGAGGTGGAAGATGTAGGGCCGGTCGGGCGCGTCGCACAACTCGCGCACGAGCAGGTCGATCGAGTGCCGATCGGTGAGGTCTGCCCAGTGGACCTTGATCCGGCTGCGCAGGTGCCAGATGTTGTTCAGAGCGCCGCTCGAAGTGGCGCGGACGAAGGCGTGGACGTTGGCGTCGAGGGCGACGAGGGCCTCCGTCAGATGAGAGCCCATGAACCCGTCTGCGCCGGTCACGAGAACCGTTCGGCCGGTGAAGGCGTCGCCCAGCTCGCTGCGCAGGGAGGCGAGCGAGTCGTCGGTCCAGGTCGTGTCGTGGCCGGGTGCGGTCATGATGCTCAGGATGCCCGCGCGGGCGGACACCAGTATGCCCAGGAGTCGTAAGAGCGCTGTTAGGAGCGGCGCGCTCACCGGGCTCTCCTCGCTCGCCGTCGCGGGCTCGGCGGCCGGCGCCGGGATCTTGCTTGCGCACCTCTTCGGCCGGAACGAGCGGACCGACGGCCTCTTTGTCGCCTACGGCGTCTACCTCGTGCTCGCGATCGCGGCGCAGTCGTTCCGGACGGTGGTGCTACCTCAGCTCACGCGAGCCCAGGGGGCACTCGGCGCGGAGACGCGCGCGTACCTGCTCGCGCTCGGCGGCGCAGGGCTCGTCGCGGTCGCGCTCACCGTCGCGCTCGCCGGCCCGCTCGGGCGGGCGCTGACGGCGCATCCTGCATCGGCGCAGGTGGCGTCCCGAGCGCTGCCTTGGCTCGTCGCCGGCGGCTTCCTGCAGCTCGTGGCGGCGCTCGCGGCGAGCGCGCTTGCGGCGCGGGACAGCTACGCGGTCGCAGCGCTCGCGTACGCCGTCGGAGCGGCGCTCGCTCTCGTGCTCTTCGCGGCGCTCCACCACCACGGCGAGGTCTCGCTTGCGTGGGCGATCACGGCGAACGGCGTCGTGACAGCGGCGATTCCGCTCGTCGCACTGATGCGGGCCGGCGCACTCGCCGGGACGCGCACGCACGGCGGCTCGCTGCAACGGCTCGGACGGCTCGCGACAGGCGCCGCCGTCCCGATCGCGCTCCAGGCGATGTTCGTCGTGGCCCTTCGGTTCGCCGCGGGGCTCGGCGCGGGGAAGGCCACGAGCCTGAACTACGCGTACCTGATCGCGGCCGTGTTGGTGGTCGCGACCGCGTCGTCGGTCGCGCTGATCTCGTCCGCGCCGCTCACGCGTCGCGGGATCGACGTCGAGGCGGCGGTAACACACGTCGTCCATTCGTCGTGGCTGTCGCTGGCGCTGATAGCGGCGGCCGCAGGAGTGTTCGCCCTCGCCGGGGGGCGCGTCGTCGGGGCGATCCTGGGCGGCGCGTACGGCGGCGAGGTCGGTCGCGAGCTCGGGCGGCTGGTCGCGTACCTGGCGCCGTGGATGGTCGTCACGGTCGCGTACACGCTCACGTTTCCACTCCTCTTCGTGCTCGAGCGGTCGCGCGGCCTGATCGCAATCGCAGTGGGCGGGCTCGCCCTGAGCGTTCCGATCGTGCTCGGCGGCCGCGGGCTCGCGGGCCTGCCGGGGATCGCGGGCGGCCTGGCCGTCGCGACCGCGCTCGTGCTGGGGGCGCTCCTCGTCGCGGTCTCCGGCGGCGCCCTGCGGCGCACGGCGACGGAGCTCGGATGGCTCGCCGCGCAGGTGGCAGCTCTCGCAGCGCTCGCGTTCGGCCTCGCGTCGCTCCTCGGCGGCTTCGCGGGCGCCGCGCTCGGCCTTGTGGCCTACGCGGCGCTGCTCGTTGCGCTTCGCCCGCGCGGCCTACGCGACGCGTGGGCTTACGTGCGCGCGCTGCACTAGCCGCGCTTGCGCCAGCGGAGCGCGGTGTTGCGCCGAGCGAGCGCAACGGCGCGAAGGCCGAGGTCGGTCGTGAACGCGCGGTGCACGAGGGAGGCGGCCGCCCGGCGCGCCCCGGGGAGGTAGCGGAAGCTCATCCTGCCGCCGACGCGCTCGCCGCCCCAGTCGAACGGCGGCAGCTCCTCGGACACCTTCCGGACGGCGACCGTCCGATGCCCGATCGCTGCGGCCACTTCCCAGGCCGGTTGCGCGCGGAGCGCGTCTACGAGCGCTCCGACCGGCGGCATGTACGCGTCGTCGAGCAGCATCACGCCGCCCACGCGGAGCCGCGGCGCGAGATACCACCAGTCGAGGATCGGGTACGGGAAGCCGTGCGCGCCATCGACGAGGACGAGGTCGAGCGGGCGCGGCTCGAGCGCTGCCAGGACCTCGTGCGACGCCCCGATCCGGAAGTGCACGGAGGAGCTGTCGATTCCCCGCCGGTCGCACTCCTCGCGGATCCGGGCCTCCTCGGCGGGGTCCGGCGTGACCGCCTCGTGGTCGGCTCCGGCGGCTGCGAAGACGATCGTGGACGAGCCCGCGCCGGTCTCGAGCGTCGCCATCCCGGAGGTCACGGTCTCCTCGAGCCATCGGAGCGCGGCCCAGGCGAGGCCCCAGTACTCGTCGCCCTCGCCGTGCAGGCCGGGCGGCGACGCGCGTAGCTCGTCGGTCAGGGATCTCGGCAAGGGCGCTGAGTATCATCGACGCCCGGTGCGGCGCGCGCTCATCACCGGGATCGGCGGTCAGGACGGGTCGCTCCTCGCCGAGCTCTTGCTCGAGCAGGGCTACGACGTCTACGGCGTCGTCCGTCGCGCGACCACGGCCTACGAGAACCTCGCGCCGATCAGGGACCGGATCGAGCTCATCCAGGCCGACCTGCTCGGCCCGCTCTCGCTCGTGAAGGCGCTCGAGGAGTGCCGGCCGCACGAGGTCTACAACCTCGCGTCGGTCTCGTTCGTGCCGGCCTCGTGGGAGGAGCCCGTCCAGACGGCGGAGTTCGCGGCCGTCGGCGCGACCGCCCTGCTCGAGTCGATCCGCCACGTCGACACGTCGATCCGCTTCTACCAGGCCTCGTCGAGCGAGATCTTCGGCGCCGAGCCGCTCGAGACGCCCCAGACCGAGACGACGCCGCTCTCGCCGCTCACGCCGTACGGGGTGGCGAAGGCGTACGCGCACTTCATCACCGGGAGCTACCGGCACCGCTACGGCCTCCACGCCTCGGCGGGCATCCTCTACAACCACGAGTCGCCTCGCAGGCCGCTCGACTTCGTCCCGCGGAAGGTTGCGCTCGCGGCGGCGGAGATCTCGCTCGGGCTGCGCGGAGAGGTGTGGCTCGGCGACCTCTCGGCTCGGCGCGACTGGGGCTACGCCGGCGACTACGTCCGCGCGATGTGGCTGATGCTGCAACAGGACGAGCCCGGCGACTACGTGATCGCGAGCGGGGAGTCGCACTCGGTCGAGGAGCTTGTCGCGCACGCGTTCGAGCGGGTTGGCCTCGACTGGCGCGAGTACGTCCAGATCGACGAGTCGCTGCGGCGAGGAAAGGCCGAGCTGCACCACCTCGTCGGCGATCCGACGAAGGCGCGCGAGGAGCTCGGCTGGCGCCCGACGGTCGACTTCAAGGAGCTCGTCTGCCTGCTCGTGGACGCCGAGCTCGCGCGCCTGCGCGGTACACCGGCCGCCGTCTAGCTCCCTCTACGCGCTGAAGCGGACCAGGCGCGGCTCGACGTTGGTCGGCTGGCCGCCGCCCTGGAGCGTGTAGCCGGTCGCGAGCCACGTCTGGCCGTCCGGCGCGTGGCGGCGGCACGTGAGGTAGTCGCCCCACTTGTTGTCGGTCGGGCCGTTGGTGCCGTTCCTCGTCGCCATGAGCTGCCAACTACCGCTCGTCTCGTCGAACGCGCCGACTACGTGGCCCGGGTTGATCTGGGCGCCCCCGCGGAAGAGCGTGATCCCGATCTTCCCGGCGTCGTTGGCAGCGCCGTTCGGATACGCGTACGCGTAGTTGCGACTCCAGATGTCCCGATCGGCCGTCGCCAGCATGGACGCGGCATCGATCTCGACGACGCGCACGTGCGGGAACGGGCGCGGGCCGCGCCTGTTCGCCGTCCACGCGAGGCCGATCGTGCCGTTTGCGATCCAGGCGCCCGTGATCCGCTCGTCGCACCGCGCGAGCCAGTTCGTCCCGTCCGGCCCAGGGGCCGAGTACAGGCCGGCGTTCCAGACCGAGACGTTCACGTCGTGCACCGATGGGCTCGGCGCAGCCTCGGGCCAGGAGAAGACGCGAACCTGACTGCCCGCCCCGTGGCTCGCGAAGTACATCGTGTCGCGGGCCCCGCGGACGCACCGGAGCGAGAAGCTCTGCGTCGACGCGAAATACCGGTAGGAGAGATGCCCCCGGTCCGCCAGCGTCTGCAGCGGCAGGCGGAACACGACCGACCGCACGAAGGTTTCACCGCTGAAGTTGTTCGTGGTCAGGTAGAGGAAGCTGTCGCCGAGCTCGAGGTCCGGATAGTCAAACCAGGTGCCCGCCCACGCCGGGTTCGTCGTCTCGGGCCTGAAGTCCCACCAGTACCACGTGTTGTCCCCGAGCGTCCCTCCCCGCTTCACCGCGAGCCGGAGGAGGTTCCCCCGCTTCGCGTCGCGGGCGTATTGGAGGAGCCAGAAGAGCAGGTTGTTCGCGGGGTCGTACGCGACGACTTGGTCGCAGCAGAAGCCGCCCGCATCCGCTGGAAAGGAGGTGTCCGGATTGACGGCCGCCCAGGTCGTTCCGCCGTCGACCGTCTTGGTTGCGTACCAGTTTCCGGCGAGGAAGATCTCCCGGTCGTTGTTCGCGGCGGTCGGCTCGCCGACAGTGGCAGTCTGGCCGCGTGTCTCTGCGGGTGTCAGCGCTCGGTTCTGCAGCAGGTTGATCGGCGACATCGCTAGCGGACTCGCCCGCGCCGGAAGAGCGCTAGGACGGCAGCGACCGCGGCACCGACCAAGCGTCTTATCGGTCCCCCGTCGCTCGGGTGGATGTCTGGCTGCGCATTCGGCGATTCCTCGTCCTGGGTCTCGGTGGGCGCGATGTCGGGCACGTCCTCCTGGGCCTCTTCCCGCGCAGCGGTCTCGGCCCGGAGGTCCGGGCCGCCCCGGCGTCGGACCTCGCTGAGAAGCGCCTGGCGCCGGAGGAGCTCCTCCGGGGACGGGGGCGGCTGGTCGGCGAGCGCGGCCAGCTCCTCCTCCGCGCGCTCGGACGGCTCGCCTGCGCTTCCTTCGCCTGCCTCGAGGTCGTCGTCGTTGTACTCGACGCCGCTCATCCGGTCGATGCTAACTCCGATGGCCGCCTGTGGTCAACGAGCCCGCGATCAGCCGGCGAGCTCGCGGTAGACAGCTTCGTGACGCCGGGCGCATTCGTCCCAGCTGAAACGCGCCGCTCGCTCGAGACCCCGGCGAGCCCATTCGTTCGGCGCGTCGAGCACGTCCTCGATCGCCGCAGCCATGTCCTCGACCGACAGCGGGTCGAAGAGGCGGGCCGAGTCGCCCACCACCTCCGGGAGCGACGCCGCGTTCGAGGATGCGACCGGGCAGCCGCACGCCATCGCCTCGAGCGGCGGTTGGCCGAAGCCCTCGTACAGGCTCGGAAAGACGAGCGCCGCCGCGGTTCGGTAGAGCCGGACGAGCTCGTCCGGCGGCACGCGGCCGCGCGCCTCCACACCGTCCGGCGCGGCCTTGTCCCAGCCGGTCAGCACGAGCCGAAGGCCGGGGCGCCGAGCCCTCACCGCCGCGAAGGCCTCGAAGAGCCGCGCATGGTTCTTGTGCTTCCACGGGAGCGCGGGGTAGAGGAGGAAGTCCTCGCGCGGCTCGTCGCCCGGCCGGAACCGCTCGTGGTCGATGCCGAGGTGGATCGGCCGCACCCGCCCCGGGTCGAGCCCGAGCCGATCGACGAGGCCCCGCGCCGCGTGCTCCGAGATCGTGATCACGATCCGGCTGCGGCGCACCGTCCAGCCGTAGACGACCCGCCGGTACGCGAGCTCGGCGCGGGAGAAGAACTCCGGATAGAGCTCGTGCTGGACGTCGAGGACGGTCGTCGCGGCCGGCGGATGCGAGACCGGCGGAAGCATCACGCTCAGCGGGAAGTGGATCGCGGCCAGCCCGTCGAGCTCGAGCTCGCGCCGCACGCGATCGGGCGCCGCCGCGGCGAGCCCCATCGCCGCGATCCTGGCGGGCATCGAGCGGCCGGCCCGGTACGCGCGCATCGTGTGCGACGGAAGCCCGTCCGCCGCGTCTTCCGCGATCGTCGGGACGAACACGCGGTAGTCGAGCTCGCCGACGCGCGCGAGGGCTCTGACGAGCTCACGGGCATACGTCTCCGACCCCCCGACGACCCCGGGGACGAGGGTCAGGAGGCTGATCCCGACCACAGCGAGCTCGAGAGCACGTAGAAGAGCGCGATCAGCGCGTAGCCGATCACGCTCGCGGCCGGACTCCACAGGGCGACGAGGGTCGCGCTGCCGTAGATCGCTGCTCCGGGCCAGTAGCTCCGCGTGATGCCGCTCACCTCCCTGCGGTCGGCGTCGGCGGCGAGCAGCCGATAGCCGCGCGCCGCGTACTGCCACAGCGTGTTCAGGAAGATCGCCATCAGCGTCATCGCGATCCCGTAGAGGAGCGCCGCCGGCCGCGCGTCGTGCGAGGAGCGGATGAACTGGGCCACGAGCGACGTCGGGTACGGGATGAACGCGACCGCCATCAGGAAGAGCACGTTCAGGAAGAGGAAGAGCCGGTCGACGCGGACGATGTGGCGGAAGAGCGTGTGGTGGTTGACCCAGATGATCCCGATCGTCACGAAGCTGACGACGTAGCTCGCGTACGAGGGCCATTGGTGGAGGAGGACGTGTCCGAGGGTCTGACCCTCGGACAGGTGCGGCCGCTCGAAGAGCAGCACGAGCAGCGTGATCGCGATCGCGAAGACGCCGTCGCTGAAGGTCTCCAGGCGCGCCGTCTCCATCGAGGGCAACGGTAGCGGCGCGCCCGGCCGCGCCCTTGCGCTCCCGACGGCTTCCGCGCGAGACTTGTGGCCTGCAGCCGGAGATCAGGTACGCCAAGGCCGGAGAGCTGCGGATCGCCTACCAGATCGTGGGCGAGGGGAATCCGATCGACCTCGTCTGGGCTCCGCCGATGGCCTCGCAC
>Ga0209474_10006179_pt1 | contig 10114 bp, 10 predicted proteins | sample GraSoiAngelo_145_FD_185902 | JGI IMG/M metagenome (GOLD analysis project Ga0209474, IMG submission 185902) | Grasslands soil microbial communities from the Angelo Coastal Reserve, California, USA - 14_1009_05_20cm (SPAdes) (version 2) | ecosystem: Environmental > Terrestrial > Soil > Grasslands... | reverse complement strand
CGCAGTCCCACCCCCGGCGCCCTAGCGCATGGATCCCGCACCGGAATCGACCGAAGAGCGAATCACGCGCCTGCACGGCCAGGGCATAGTCGATCTGCATTTGGATTTGCCCATGTTCTTGTACGAGAACCGCGACCGCAAAAATGTCCTGGCGAGCGATTTTCTCCCGGAGTTTGAGGCGGGGGATATTGGGACGGCAGCGGCCGGCATTTACATTGAGGATCAATATTTGCCGGACAAAGCGTTGGAGATAGCCCTCGGGCAGGTGGCGCGAATTTATGTCGAGGTCGAGCGCTGTGATCGATTCACGATCTGCCGATCCTACGCGGAGATCAAAAACGCACGCGAGCAGGGGAAAATAGGGCTTCTAATTACGATGGAGGGGGCCGAGCCACTCGGGACCGATCTTAATTTGCTCTACATTTTCTACGAGTTGGGGCTACGTGTCATCGGTCTTACCCATGCGCGCAGCAATGCCGCCGGCAGCGGCGGGGTTTTCGCACCCACCGGATCGTCGCCCAAAGGACTGACCGCCTTCGGATGTGAGCTGGTCCGGGAATGCGAACGAGTCGGCGTGATTCTCGATCTTGCGCACATCAACCCGGCCGGCTTCGACGACATTTTGGAAAACACCACCCGACCGGTGATTGTTTCGCACACCAACGCGCGCAAGTACTACGACATCGAGCGCAACATCAGCGACGAGCAAATTAAAATGGTGGGCGCGCGCGGCGGCGTGATCGGAATCAATTCTGTTCTTGTTAGTCCAAAAAAAGTAGATTCGACCCTCGATCGCTATGTCGATCACGTCGCCTACGTCATAGACCTCATTGGCATCGACGGCGTTGGTATCGGTTTCGATTTCTTCGATTTCATTTACCGGCGCTGGTCGGAAGACGAACGGGTGACGTTTCATCAAAAGTTTCCGAATGTGCACTTTATTCCCGATCTTTTGCATCACGGCCACGCTCGAAATTTGACTGCCAAGTTGATCGAACGCGGACTCAACGACAGGCAAATCGAAAAAATTCTTTTCCGAAACTGGATGCGGATTTTTGAGGAATTGCTTAGCTAGGGACGGTTGAGCCGTTCGCGCCTGCCTGCGCTCCCTTCCTCTTCTTCCTACTCTTAATCTTATCGTTAGTCCGATCTTTCGAATATGAATAGGATTAGGATCAAGGATAAGAGGAAAAGGAAGAGTAAAAGTAGTTCAGCGGCATGAAGTTCATCAATCTCACCCGTCATACGGAGATCGGCGCGAACTCTTACTATTTCGAGGCGGGAGGCAGGCGGTTGATTCTCGATTGCGGGATGCATCCCAAAGATGCGGGCGAGAATGCGCTGCCAAATTGGAAGCCCATCGAGGGCCAAACAATCGACGCCATTCTTATCACTCATGCGCATCAGGATCACATCGGAACGCTCCCGGTATTGATGCGCCACCAGCCGCACGCGCGCGTTTTCATGACGGAAGCGACCAGCGAAATTGGATCTCTTCTTCTCCATAATTCCGTGAACGTAATGACCCGGCAGCGTGAAGAGCTCGGTCTCACGTTTTATCCGCTTTTTGGCCATCGCGAAAGCGATCGCGCCATTGCCCAATGGCACCTCTGTCGATATCGGCAGCCTTATACGACCAGTGGTAATCGGGTCGGTGATGACGGCGCATTAACCTTCGAATTTTGGGACGCCGGGCATGTCCTTGGTTCATCTGGAATCCTTTTGCGAGCGGAAGGGCGGACAATCTTTTACACCGGCGACGTCAATTTCGATGATCAAACGATCATGCAATCGGCGATTTTTCCGCAAAGCGATATCGATGTTCTGATCATGGAATGCACCCGCGGAGACACTCCCGAGCCGGCTGGCTGGTCGCGCGATTCAGAAGAAAAAAAACTGGCAGCCGCGATCGATGCAACTTTTAGCCGCGGCGGTTGCGCGCTGATTCCAGTGTTTGCCCTGGGCAAAACGCAGGAAGCGTTCGGGATGTTTTACGAATTTCGCCGACAGCAACAATTAGACTTTCCGGTCTACATCGGCGGACTCAGCTCGAAAATGACGGAGGTGTACGATCGCCGGGCCAATCAAGCGCGCCGGCAATGGCCACGCCTGCAATTGATGCAGGATGTCGCGCCCTTTGTTCTGAACGGCCAGACCATTAACGATTCTCCTGCGCGCCCCGGCCGCGTCTACGCGCTTTCCAGCGGTATGATGACGCCAAAAACGCTTTCCAATATTTTCGCGCGCCGCCTCGTCGGAGTTCCGCAGCACTCGATTTTGTTCGTCGGCTACGCTGACCCGGAATCACCCGGCGGAATTTTGCGCTCCGCTAAAAGCGGCGACAGCGTTTCGCTCGATCCTGCCGAACCGCCGCAAACTTTGCGCTGCCACATCGAACAATTTCAATTCAGCGCACATGCCTCGCGCGAATCGCTCATTGCCTACGCGGCAAAAGTCGGGCCGAAGAAAATTCTACTCGTGCACGGCGATCCGCCAGCGGTGGAATGGATGCGGGCACGACTGGCAGGCGAGCTACCCAACTGTGATGTGATCGTGCCGGCGCCAGGGGTGGAGATGGAGTTGTGATCGGGGAGCGCAGGCTGCCAGCCTGCAGTTTTCGGCAGCTTGCTGAAAACAATCACTGTTTGCATTCGTGTTGTAGCCACGGCTCTATGAGCCGTGCCCGCGCGCCTCGCAGAGGCGCGGCTACAAATGAAAATCGCGTCCTGGAACATCAACTCGCTGCGCAGGCGCCAGCAACGTCTGCTTGATTGGCTGGCAAAAGAAGAGCCGGATGCCGTTTGCTTGCAGGAAACAAAGTGCAGTGATGATCAATTTCCCGAACTGGCACTCGCAGCGGCAGGCTATCGCTGCGTCTTTCACGGCCAAAAATCTTACAACGGCGTTGCGATTCTTACTCGGCACGAGCTGCGAGAACGCCAGGCCGCGTTGTGCGACGAAAGCGAAGATCCGCAGGCACGAGTGATCGCGGCAACGATCAAGGACGTGCGCGTTTTTTCCATTTACGCACCTAACGGACAGGCGGTCGGCTCGGCTGCGTTCAATTACAAATTGCAATGGTTCGCTCAACTGCGCGATTGCATCGTGGAGGCGCAGAAATCTTTTCCTCACCTAATTGTATGCGGAGATTTCAATGTCGCGCCGGAAGATCGTGATGTGCATGATCCCCGCCTTTGGCGCGGTGCCATTATGTGTTCTGAGGAAGAACGTGCCGCTTTTCGCGCGCTCGAACAAATTGGTTTGCGCGATACCCTTCGCATCCATCATGCCGAGGGCGGTCTTTTTAGTTGGTGGGATTATCGGATGCTGGCGTTTCAAAAAAATCGCGGACTCCGCATCGACGCGATTCTTGCCAGCGAATCATTGGTCGAAGGTTGCACCGCCGCCGGGATCGATCGCGAAATGCGCAAAGGCAGCGATCCATCCGATCACGCCCCGGCGTGGGCAGAGTTTTCTCCTTTGTCATCCTGAGCGGAGCGCAGCGAAGTCGAAGGATCTCCAACTATTTGTCTGCGCGACCAGGTCCTGTCGTGATACTTAAGTCGCAAGCGATGCGTAAAAAACAGCGCGACCCTTCCCTGACTAGTTAGAGATTCCTCGACTGCGCTCGGAATGGCAAGTAAGAGCTTGAATAACATCGCGCGACGGAGCGCGCGATCCACCTCGCGCTGAATTTCATGAAGACCAACTCCGCGTTTCAAATCCGTCACTGAAGCCGCTCATGATTTAGTCGGAACAGAGACTTGTAGTCTGTGCGCCCAGCGCAGTTGCACTGCGCTGTAAAACCTGAGAAAGCACCGCTGACAGAATGTCCGCTCGGCGCACAGGCAGGAATGCCTATGTTCCGACGCAACTGCAAATAAAATATGAGCGTGCTGTCTCGCGTTTCAAATCCGCCACCGAAACCGCTGATGATTTGGGATGGCGAATGTCATTTCTGTCGACGCTGGATTGAGCGTTGGCGCGAAATTACCGCCGGCGAAGTTGAGTATGCACCATATCAGGAAATCGCGGACCGTTTTCCAGAAATTCCGCGCGAACAATTCCAGCGCTCGGTCGTTTATATCGATAAGTCCGGTCAGGTTTTCGTCGCCGCGGAAGCGGTCTATCGGTCACTACGGTGCCGGCCCTCAAAAAAATGGCTGTGGTGGAGCTATCAACACATTCCTGGCTTCGCTGCGGTTTCTGAATTGGGTTACAACTTCATCGCACGGCATCGCGGGTTCGCCTCGGCAATAACGCACGTGCTTTGGGGAAAAGACGTTCGGCCCCCAACTTACTTTTGGGCGCATCGCTGGTTTCTACGTGCACTCGCTCTTGTCTATTTGATCGCGTTCGTTTCACTTTGGATCCAGATCGACGGTCTCGTCGGATCAAATGGCATTTTGCCAATCAGCGATTATTTGTCGCTGGCGCACCGCGAGATTGGATACAAAACAGTCTGGATTCTGCCGACACTCTGCTGGTTTAATTCGAGCAACGGTTTCCTCCATTTTCTTTGCGGTAGCGGCGTTCTGTTCTCGCTCCTGCTGATCTGCCGGATTGCTCCGGCTATTTCCTTAGGCGTTCTTTTCGTTTCTTATCTCTCACTTAGCATCGCCGGCCAGGCGTTTCTTAGCTTTCAATGGGACATCCTTCTGCTTGAGACTGGATTCGTCGCCATTTTTTTCGCGCCTTGGCAGCTTTGGTCACCGTCAACGACTGCGGCTATACAACCGGTCTCACCGGTCGCGATGTTTCTGCTTAAGGTTCTCCTGTTCAAGCTGATGTTCATGTCTGGGGTGGTGAAACTCACCAGCGGCGACAATTGCTGGGGTTGGATCAATCAATCCTTTCATTGGAGCGCACTGACCGCGCTTGATTACCACTACTGGACCCAACCGCTCCCGACCGTCTTCGCCTGGTTCGCGGATAAACATCCCGAATGGTTCAAAAAGTTCTCGGTCGCCTTTTGTTTGGTGGTCGAAATCATCGTTCCGTTTTTCATTTGGGCGCCGCGCCGGCCACGTTTGATCGCAGCGGGCCTCCTAATTTTTCTTCAACTCGCGATCGCCATCACCGGTAATTACTGCTTCTTCAATTTGCTCACGATCGCGCTTTGCCTCTTGCTCATCGATGACGCAAGCCTGAGGCGAGCTTCGCCAACTTACGCGCCTGTAGCCGCCTCGCTGCGCGAGGTGCGCGCGCTTCGCATAGCGAAGCGGCTACAAATCGCAAACTTCGCGGCGATCGTCGTTCTGGTCATGACCTTGCCGCTAAATTTCTGGCTCTGTTACACCGCACTGAAGCCCGAGGCTGAGTGGCCCAAGCCGTTGCTGGTGGTCTATGCACGCCTCGAGCCATTCCGAATCCTTAATGGTTATGGACTTTTCCGGGCGATGACAAAAGAGCGGCCAGAAATCGAAGTGGAAGGCAGCGCGGACGGAATCGATTGGGTTTCCTATGAGTTCAAATGGAAACCAGGCGACGTGAATCGCGCTCCGCGCTGGTGCGCGCCGCATCAGCCGCGATTGGATTGGCAAATGTGGTTCGCGGCCCTCGGCGGCCGTCGGCAGGAAGATTGGTTCCAGAATTTCGTGGTCCGCCTGTTGGAAAACGAGCCGGCGGTCACGCGATTACTCGTACGCAATCCCTTTCCCGATAAACCCCCGAGATACGTCCGTGCGATTTTGTTTAAGTATCAGTTCACTACTTCCGACGAACGCCGAGCTACCGGTGCATGGTGGAAACGGCGCGAAATAGGCGAGTTTTTCCCGGAAGCAACGCTGCGCCGGTAGGTCAGCGGGTTGAACTTTCGGCGCCTGAAGGCATTTTAAGGCGTGGCGAAGGAAGCACAGATCGTGACGGAAGGAACGGTGACTCAGGTATTACCGGGGACGATGTTCCGCGTTGATCTGCCCGGCCAACGCAATGTCCTGGCTCATATTTCTGGCAAAATGCGCAAGCATTTCATCCGTATCGTGCCCGGGGACAAGGTGTCGGTGGAGCTGTCACCCTACGATCTGACGAAAGCGCGGATAATCTTCCGCGAGCAATAAAGGAGGTCGAAAAGATTGTAGCCGCGGTCCCTGGCTGCGCCTCCGTAAGCGCGGCAGGCGCTCCAGTTTCGTTTAAATAACAGGATGCGGAAAGGTTTGCGCGACGGGGTTCGCGACCGGATAATGCCGTAAACCATTAACCATTTGGAGAAAGATCATGGCAGAAGAAAAATCGAATGAAAGTGGCGCGGCTGGCAGCGCGCAAAACAAACTGGAGAGCAGTAAAACTCATGCGCGTCGCGCAGCCGAAGATTTGAAATCGGCGGCGACGACAATGGCGGAGGATTATCGCGATAAGGCCACTCAGGCTTGGGACGACGCCAAAGTGCGCGTCCGCACCTTGCAGGAGGATGGCGAAGATTATGTGCGCGAAAATCCCATGAAGGCGGTCATGACCGCACTTGGGATCGGTTTTGTTTTGGGCCTGATCTTCCGGCGTTAGCCGTTCATCATGGCTCGCGCGAGCGCGAGAGTGCGCAATCCGTCTGGACATGCCGGACTGATCGACAATGCGATTGGGTTAATCAGCGCGCTGTTCGCCTACGTTGAGACTCGAGCCGCGCTTCTGGCGGTCGAGTCAAAAGCGTTGCTGTTGCAATTGGCGGCACTTGTCGCGTTTGCCTTGGGTGCGCTCATCGCGGTCGTGTTCGGATACATTTTTATCCTGGGTAGCCTGATCGTCGGCATCGCCCATCTCAGTGGGATTTCGTGGACATGGATCGCACTCGGCGCTGGATTACTGCATATCGCGCTGGCTGTTGTTTGTGTGTTACTGGCGAAAGCAAGACTGACCGGCAGGCTCTACCCGGAAACACGGGCGGAATTAAAGAAAGACCAACAATGGCTGAAATCCCTCGGAAAGACCGGGCCGCAATAAAGAGCGATATCGCGCTTTCGCGTGATCGGATGGCAAGGGAGCTAAGCGGGCTGCGCTACGAACTAGATATTCCACGCAAAATAAAAAATTCATTTCGCGATCAAACTGCGATTTGGATCGGGGCCCTGGCGGCAGTGGGATTACTCATCGCAATGGCGCCGGCGCGAAAGAAAAAGGTCTACGTTCGTGCGAAAGACAATTCCAAGGAAAACGGCAAAGGTCTGTTGGAGGCAGGAGCGCTGGTTGGCGTCATGAAATTTGCCGCAACTTTGCTGCGGCCGGTGCTAGTGAAGTTTGTGACCAATAGGATTACTGGTTATTCAAGAACACGATCGCAGGCAACGCGCTGATCTCGCGATAGCCGCGCTCAGTGCCGCCACTCCTCCATCATCCCGAGCGCAAGCGAGGGACCTCGCCTACACTCCTCATCACGCAAACTAATCTGCGTCGCCAAGAACGCGTTCCCGAGGTCCCTCGGTCCGAGCGGGACTGGCGTTGTCTGCGCGGATCAGGATGACAACGATGGTTGTAGGCATGCGCCAAAAACACCTAGTAAGGACTGTGCCATCGCCTGCCGCTTTTCGGTTTACGTCATCGCGCTGCGGATGGCATGATCATAGCGCCCAATGAGTGCTCATTTGTTGCGTCACGTTGACGAATATCTTGCAGTCGCCCAGGAGGCTGGCGCATCAGATGTTCACCTGGGGGTAAACGCCCCGCCGGTCTGGCGTCTGCATGGGACGTTACAGCCAATCTGGCCGGATGCGCCGCGTTTCAAGGCGGAACAAACACAAAAACTAGCCGACACCTTTTTGAACGATGTGCAGCGCGTGCTGGTAGAGGAGCGTGGAGATGCCGATTTCGCTTACGCCAATAGCAGAGGAAGATATCGCGCCAGCGTGGTGCGCCAGCGTCTCGGGACGGACATTGTTTTTCGCATCATCAATACCCGCGTTCGCACGATGGACGAGCTCGGTTTGCCCGAACACCTGAAGCTACTGACGCGATATCAGAACGGCCTGATCCTCGTCACTGGATCAGTCGGGAGCGGAAAATCGACGACGCTAGCTTCGCTAGTGGAGCAGATCAATATCGAGCGACGGGAGCACATTATTACTTTGGAGGATCCAATTGAATACGTGCTCGAACCGAAAGGTTGTCACATTACCCAACGCGAAGTACACACGCACACTCTCTCCTTCGGCGTGGCGTTGCGTGGAGCACTCCGTGAGGATCCCGATGTGATCATGGTTGGCGAGATGCGCGATCTGGAAACGATTTCGCTGGCCATCACCGCGTCAGAGACGGGCCACCTGGTTCTGGGAACGCTGCACACCGGAACCGCTGCGCGCACGTTGGATCGTGTGCTTGATGTTTTTCCGGTCGATCAACAAGAGCAAATCCGCATTATGATCAGCGAATCGTTGCGTGGCGTCATTAGCCAGCAGTTGATTCCCCGCGCTGACGGCACCGGCCGCGTCCTTGCGATCGAGACCCTGACCAACACGCCGGCTGTCTCCAACGTCATTCGCGAGGCCAGAGCATTCATGTTGCCGGGAATTATCCAGACTGGTCGCAAGCAGGGCATGCAATTGATGGATGATGCTTTGATCGACTTACGGAAGCAGGGTTTGATCAGCGCCGAGGAGGCGCTCGCCCGCGCCGATCAAAAAGAAATCGTGCGGCAACATATTGCGAGATGACGAACCGCGGATGACGCGGATAACACGGATGAAGAAGGAGATAATCCACGAAGAATTAAGCGGACAGATCATTGGCGCGGCGATGGATGTGTTGAACGAATTAAAGCCGGGACTCGATGAAAAACTTTATGAACGCGCACTGGTCATCGAGCTTCAGCGCAGGGGCCACGTGGTAGACGCGCAGCGTTCATATCCCGTCTTTTATCAGAGCCAATTGATTGGAAACTTATTACCGGACTTAATTGTTGATGACACAGTCATCGTTGATCCCAAGGTGGTGTCTGCGTTTAATGAAGCGCACACCGCCCAGATGATCGGGTACCTCGCCATCAGTCAACTTGATCTGGCCCTTTTACTGAATTTTAAGAGTACTCGATTGGCGTGGAGGCGGGTCGTGCGTGAACACAAACCGAAGTTTGATCCTCCAGATTTAGATGCATAGAAATCCTCATCCGCGGCATCCGCGTAATCCGCGGTTCTGATATGCCGTATTTAGATCAGTTTCTTCAGGCGATCGTGGCGGCAGGCGCGTCCGACCTGCACATCGGCGAAGGTCAGCCGCCCAAGATGCGACGGCACGGCGATGTCATGGCGATGCGCCCCGAACCGGTCCTGCGCGATGAAGCGGTGCTGATGCTGAGCGAAGTCGCCGGTCCGGCAAATTGGAAAATTTTCGACGAACGCGGTGATCTCGATTTTGCCTACGAAATGGATGCCGCGTCGCGCTTTCGCTGCAATTTTTTAAAGCAATCGAATGGGTATGGCGCCGTCTTTCGTTTAATTCCGACCAAGATTGCCACGCTGGAAGAGCTAGGCATACCAACGGTGGCGAAAGAATTTGGCAAATTGCGCGGCGGACTTGTCCTCGTAACCGGGCCAACTGGCTCCGGAAAATCAACCACACTGGCGGCGTTAATTGATTACATCAATATCAACTTCGCCCGACACATCGTTACGGTCGAAGAGCCGATTGAGTTCGTTCATAACAACAAGCGGAGCATCATCACCCAGCGCGAAGTGCCGGCCAATACGCGCTCCTTTCCGGAAGCGGTCCGTGCAGCCCTGCGCGAAGATGCCGATGTTGTGCTCGTGGGCGAGATGCGCGACTTGGAAACGATTTCGCTGGCGTTAACCGCGGCGGAAACGGGCCTGCTCGTATTTGGAACACTGCATACCAACAACGCGCGCAAGAGCGTCGATCGTATGGTCGATGTTTTTCCCGCGAGTCGTCAGCCGCAAGTGCGAACAATGCTATCTAATTCCCTGCGCGGGGTCTTGGCGCAATTGCTTCTGAAAAGGGCCGATCGCGCGGGACGTATTGCGGTTAACGAGATACTCATCGCCAACGCTGCGGTCGCGGCAATTATTCGCGAAGGCGCCACCCAAAAACTGCAGGACGTAATCGTTTCGGGTCGGGCCCAGGGAATGCAGTTCATGGACGACGCGATCTTTGCGTTATTGCAGAAGGGTATTGT
>Ga0209474_10006178_pt1 | contig 10116 bp, 7 predicted proteins | sample GraSoiAngelo_145_FD_185902 | JGI IMG/M metagenome (GOLD analysis project Ga0209474, IMG submission 185902) | Grasslands soil microbial communities from the Angelo Coastal Reserve, California, USA - 14_1009_05_20cm (SPAdes) (version 2) | ecosystem: Environmental > Terrestrial > Soil > Grasslands ... | reverse complement strand
GGGCAAGACTTTCGAGGAAGTCACGTACGACATCAACTTCCGCGCCAGCGTCGAACTTGCGACACGAGCCAAGGCCGCGGGGGTCAAGTGTTTCGTCTTTGCGTCCAGTTGCAGCGTGTACGGCGTGGCGGACGACACCCCCAGGAAAGAAACTTCGCCGCTGAACCCGCTCACCGCCTACGCCAAATCGAAGATCCGCACGGAAACCGAGCTCCAAACGCTGGCGGGCAAGAACTTCACGGTCACTTGCTTGAGGTTCGCCACCGCCTGCGGGATGAGCGATCGATTGCGGCTCGACCTGGTCGTCAATGACTTTGTCGCATGTGCGGTCAGTTCCAAGAAGATTACGATCCTGAGCGACGGCACGCCATGGCGACCGCTGATCCACATCAGGGACATGGCAAGGGCGTTCGACTGGGCCATCACCCGGGATGCGTCGCCGGGGGCATTCTTGGCGGTCAACGTGGGCAGTGACGCCTGGAACTACCAAGTGAAGGACCTTGCGGAAGCCGTTGCAAAGGTCGTTCCGGGCGTAAGCATATCGATCAACAAGGACGCACCGCAGGACAGTCGTTCCTACCGCGTGGATTTTGGGCTGTACAGGAAGCTGGCGCCCAGCCATCAGCCCCAGGTCGACTTGCTGACCACTATCCGCGAGCTGAAGACCGGGCTGGAGTCAATGGGATTCAACGATCCCAATTTCAGAGGCTCCAAGTACATGCGGCTCGAGGTCCTCAGGGGACTTCGCCAAAAGGGCCTGCTGGACGACAAGCTGGAGTGGACCCCCGCGTGATCGGGCTCCACGCACCTTCGATTCACTGCCGCCGGGGCAACCGCCGATGAAAGTAGTGCTGTTTTGCGGCGGTTTGGGGACGCGGTTGGGAGATCTCACGGAAAACATTCCCAAGCCTCTGGTGAAGATAGGATACCGCCCCATCCTGTGGCACGTAATGAAGTATTACGCGCATTTCGGCCACAAGGACTTCATCCTCTGTCTTGGGTACAAGGCCGATACGATCAAGGATTATTTTCTCAACTACAAGGAATACCTTTCCAACGACTTTACGATGAGTAACGGTGGAAAGGACATACAGCTCCAGCAGAGCGACATCGCCGACTGGAAGATCACATTCGTCGATACGGGGCTGAGGGCGAACATTGGCCAGCGCTTGAAAGCGGTCGAGAAATACGTCGCGGGTGAGGAGATATTCCTCGCCAATTACTCGGATGGACTCACTAATTGCCCGCTTCCTGAGTTGATAGACAGCGTAGTCAAGAGCGGGAAGATCGCCTGTTTTCTATGCGCGAAACCCTCCCAAAGCTTCCATGTCGTGCAGCTTGACGCGGACAAATCGGTGAGAAGCATCCAGAGTGTGCGGAAATCCGACATTCGGATCAACGCCGGCTTCTTCGTATTCAGAAAGGAGATCTTCAACTACATAAGGCCTGGCGAGGAATTGGTCGTGGAGCCATTTCAAAGACTGATCGCGGAAAAGAAAATCATCGGCTATCCGTCCGACCAATTCTGGTGCATGGACACCTTCAAGGAGCATCAGGAACTGACGGATATGTTCAACCTCGGCGATACGCCTTGGGAGGTGTGGAAAAAAGCCACCGGCGGCGATCGTCGAGAGTGAAAGGCAAGACGGATGCTGAATTTGACTTTCGAAAGGCGGCGTGATTCGATCTTCAGGATTCTATGCTTAGGAGCGCACAGCGACGACATCGAAATCGGTTGCGGCGGCACCGTTCTGAGAATCCTCGAAGAAAATCCAGACGCCGAGGTGTTGTGGGTCGTGATAGGAGCAAGCGGACAGAGAGCGGACGAAGCAACCGCAAGCGCCAAGTCCTTCCTGGCGAGAGCCCGCCAGAAGGAGGTTATCGTCAAGGAATTCAGGGACGGGTTCTTTCCCTACATCGGTGCTGAGATCAAAGGGTTCTTCGAGGAACTCAAACGCAGATGCGCCCCGGACCTTATCCTCACGCACTGTCGCAACGACCTCCATCAAGATCACCGTCTGGTATCCGAATTGACCTGGAACACATTCAGGAACCACCTAATCCTGGAATATGAAATCCTCAAATACGACGGCGATCTTGGGACGCCAAACGTCTTTGTGCACTTGACGGAATCGCTTGCCCGCAGGAAAGTCGGGATTCTGCTGGACAGCTTCAGGAGCCAGGTGAAAAAGAACTGGTTCACCGAAGACGCATTTCTCGCGATTCTGAGACTGCGCGGCCTCGAATGCAACGCGCCGGAAAAATATGCGGAGGCCTACCATGCACGCAAGCTTGTGCTCTGAATCGCCAGTCGCGCGACGAAAGGCGGCGCCGACATTGCTGGGAGTCGTATCATGCACGCGGCCACAACGAGCTATCGAAAAACCATAATCGCCTCCTCTGTCGCTGGTCTGGCGGTGATTGCGGTAACGCACGCCGGCCAGACATTGGTGTCTGCGATTCTTCCGGTCTCGTTCGTCGTCCTCCTCACCGCCCTCGGGTGGGTCGTTGGCTTGCTTCTGCTGCTCGTCGCCCTTGGTGGTCTTCTCGTCAATTTCCGCTATTCCGGGCGTGAGCGGGGAGAGGAGGACTTATTCCTTGCCCTCAACAGAGCCCGATCGGAAGCTGAATTGCTTGATCAAACCGGCCGCTCCAAGGCTGTCAAATTCCCGAAACTTCGTCGTTGGCTGGGCGCTCCAGCGTACATCGTCAACGACACGGTGCGAATCCGTTCGTTACAAGAAATCTTCGACACTCTCGACGCGAACGGTTGCCTCGATGGCCTGCCATTCATGCCCGAGATGGCGAAGTACTGTGGAACCGTCGGCACCGTTTTCCGTTGCGTGGACAAGATCTACGACTACGGAGGCAGAAAAGACATGCGACGCCTCAAGGACACCGTGTCGATTGCCGGGCTGCGTTGCGATGGCAGCGCACACGATGGTTGTCAAGCCAAGTGTTATATCTTGTGGAAAACCGCCTGGATCAAAAGGACGGAGGTGCCGGCAACGTCAGGGGTTGAGCCCTCGGTCGAGCAGCCCGGTAGCGTGGCATCTGATATTGGGACCGATCGCTCCTTCGGGCCCACATTTGTCAAAGACGACGACGCAGCTGATGGCAGATATGTGTGCCAGTACACGCAGCTCGTCCGGGCCTCGACCAGAATGAGGCGGCCGTTGATCGCTGGCAACTTGAGGGTAACGGCATTCGGGGTCGCCATGCTCACTCGTCTGTTCAATGCGGTACAGCGGCTGCGCGGTGGGATTAGCTTCCCCCCGATGTACCATGGCTCCAGCACTGCCTCACGGCACGTGGATCTCAATTTACAGCCAGGAGAGCTGGTGCGAGTTTGCGACCCCGAAAAGATCTTCGAGAGTCTTAACCCATCGGGCAGGAACCGGGGACTCTGGTTCGATCGAGGAATGCTCAGCTACTGTAAGCGGTGGTACAGGGTTCTCAGTAGAGTTGACAAGATCATTGACGATGCAAGCGGCAGGATGCTCCGGATGAAGACACCCTGTATCGTGCTTGAGGGGGTCGACGCTTCCGGAGAGCATGTGCGATTTTTGGCGCAGCACGATTATCCATTTTGGCGCGAAGCTTGGCTGGAGAGAGTGGATCCTCGCACGCAGCCGGATGCATCTACTCCCAACCGTAGCCTGCACCCCGCCGATGGCCATCGCTGACGTATGAAGCATCATCCTACGCCCCGAAGGAAGTAGCTTGATCGATTCCAGCGAACCCCTAGTGACGATTGGCGTTCCCGTCTACAACGGCGAACGCTTTCTCGCGGAATGCCTCGATTCGCTGCTTTCGCAAAGATTCCGGAACTTTGTTCTGTTGATCAGCGACAATGCGTCGACTGACGGCACCGAGAAGATCTGCCAGACGTACGTAAAGGCGGATTCGCGAGTGCGCTACCACCGCAATCGCACCAATATCGGACTGTATGGCAATTTCAATCTGCTCCTTAGATTGGCGCGAACGCGTTACGTGAAGCTCGCAACTGCTGATGATTTCTGGGCGCCGACGATGCTAGGCGATTCCCTGGCATCGATGGAAGGCGACTCGTCGCTGGCACTCTGCCATCCTAAAGCGGTTCTGGTGGCCGAGGACGGCAGCGAGATCCGCCGATACGAGCAGTCTTGTCACTTGATGGATGACGACCCGGCCGTGCGATTCAGGCGAGTGTTGACCGAAATCGGCCTCGTAAATCAGCTCGTGGGAGTTATTAGAACCGACGTGCTGAGATCAACGCTGCCTCTTATGAACCACACTCTGGCGGATCGCGTGTTTGTGGCCGAGCTCAGCCTATATGGAAAGATCATGGAGCTGCCGAAGTACCAGTACTTCCGGCGCTTTCATCAGGAGTCTACTAGCTGGGACCGGAAATCTGAATCGCACCAGATCAGGCGGCTGTTCAGTTCGGGAACGCGCCGCATCCGGCTCGCGACTTGGAAGTATCACTGGGGTCTCGTTCGTCGCTTGCTCCGCAGCCCCCTCGATTCCGGAAGGAAGCTGGAGCTTCTGCGGTTCCTGGGAAGACGCATCGCTTGGGACCGGTGGGTGCTCATGGGCGAATGCTGGCAACTTTTGTGGCCCGCTCGGACCGCGGCGGCGTCGGAACAGCGGGAAACCAAATCTTGAACGAGTTCCGGCCGGGAATGCGTCAAGCGTGAATGACCGTTTTCGAATGATCATGATTGGGGCGGGCCGGATCGCCTCACAGTCGCATCTGCCGGCCATCCTGGCCTGCGAGGGAGTGGACTTAGTCGCGATCGTAGATTCGACGCCGGGACGAGCGGCTAAGCTTGCACGGGAGTATGGGCTCTCGGTACAGATTTTCTCCGATCTGGAACCAGCGCTCGAGGACGCGGATGGCGCAATAGTGGCGACCCCGAACGACACGCATCACGAAATCGCGACACGCTGCCTGATGCGAGGAGTTCATGTACTGGTCGAGAAGCCGATGACCTCTGCGTACGCCGAAGCCTTGACGCTCTCGGAGCTGGCGCGGAATACTGGGTTCAAGGCCATGGTCGGCTATGTAACCAGGCACCGACGCAATGTGCGTCTCATGAAGACCCTGTTGGATCAGAAGCACTTCGGCCAGGTGAGTAACTTCGCCTATCAGTTCGGTACCATTGGCGGCTGGGCGCCTCTAGCAGGCTACAGGTCAGACGCCGGTGGCCGGGGCGCCGGGGTACTCGCGATCTCGGCTAGCCATTTCTTGGATCGGATGCTCTGGTTCTGGGGCTATCCTCTCGACATGACATATCTCGACGACGGATCGAAGGGCCCCGAGGCGAACTGCGTCGCGAAGTTTCAGTTTGAGGGGGGGATGCACGGCACGTTGCGATGCTCCAAGAGCGCCAGCCTGCCAGGCGGGCTCGTACTGGATACGGAGACGGGCCGCGTGGTTCTTCCTGAAGTCGAGGATGCCGACATCGTCCTTCTCCCTAACGAAAATCAGCATCTTCAGTACGTACTGAAGTCGCGGGACCAGCATACCGGTCCGGATCGGGACCCGTTCCTCGCACAGATTTCCGACTTCGTGTCGGCTTGTAAGACCGGAGGCGGCTTCGGCTGCGATTTCAATCAGGGGGCCGCGTCCATGCGTCTGATCGAGGACCTGTACTCGAGGAGACAGCCTCTCAAGCAGGATTGGTATTCGTCTCTCGATTCGGGAGAGTCACGGTGAGAGTAGCCGTCGTTGGCGCGTCCGGCCTCGCGGGCTTCGCGGTGGTGGAGTACCTTCTGGAAAAAGGCATAGAAACGGTGCCGCTCGTCGGTTCGACCGGCAACTCCTGGCGCCTATTCAGCCAAGGTATCACTCCGCAGCTGGTAAACGTTCTCCATCCGGACGGCTTGAGCCGCGCACTCGGCGGATGCACGCATGTCGTAAATTGCCTGCGCGGCGACGAGAACGTGATGCTGCAAGGCACGCGCAATCTGGTGAAGGAAGCACTCCGTGCCGGCGCGACCCGCTTCGTCCATGTGAGCAGCGTGGCCGTTTATGGAGATCGCCCCGCACCGGGCGCGGCCGTCGAATCGGCGATGCCCTCTGTCGAGAAGGGAGGCTATGGGTGGATCAAGCTGCGGCAAGACGAGATCGTCCAAAGGACCGCCGCCCGTGGACTCAAAAGCATTATCCTCTGCCCCCCAAATATTGTCGGGCCCGGTTCCTACTTTCTCCTCGAGATACTGGGGTGCCTGCTGCGGGGCGAATTGCTGCTGGCAGATGGCGGGAGCTGCGTCTGCAGCACGGTGGACGCCAGGAATCTGGCGCACGCGTGCTTTCTCGCCCTGAGCGAGGGCTCGACGAATGGCGAAAGATATTTCGTGACCGACGACGAGCGCGTAACTTGGGCCAGTATCGTCGACGGCCTTCGCGCCGCCGGTCAGATTGCGGCGCGCCCCCCCGAATGCACGCTCGAAGAGCTTCGGCGCACGAGCGAAGAGCGGGCAGTGCCGAAGCCAAGGCTATGGGTCAGCGTGAAGCACCTCGTGTCGGACGACGTGAGGAGCGCGCTGAGAAAGGACCCGTTGCTCGCGAAAATCGACGGCGCGCTCCGGGCATTCGTGGGTGGATTCGGCCCGCAGATGGAGGACAGGTTCCGGCTTGCGATCGAAGGGCCGATCAAAGTTCCTCGTAAACCGGGCGATGCGAAAATGAACGTCAGGCTGTCGGCGCAGCAACTGAGAGGCGTATGGCATCGTTGCGACAAGGCGAAGGTCGAACTCGGTTATCGGCCGATTTGCACGTTCGCGCGGAGTATGGCCGCGTTTTCACGGTGGCTGCAGAGCACTCGGGGAATGTTGGAGCCGGACTGGAGTTCCCGGAAAATTCTATTCGGGTACTCCGAAGCCGAAAAAGAATCCGTACATCAGCATGTCTGACGCGCTGAGACGTCGAAAAACTACAGGCCAGAAAGTTGCTCTTGGATGTCATACTGAGAGAGATCGGACATCGAGCCCAGATTGAGCATGCCAGCCAGCACGGAACAAAGAATGGGCAGCGGTGCCGCGTGGATGGTGCTGTTCAAGCTCGGCGAGCGCAGCCTAGGGATTGTCAGCATACTGATCCTGGTTCGACTGCTCTCGCCGCACGATTTCGGCTTCGTGGCTATGGCGCTGTCGTTCATCGCCATGGCCGAACTGCTGACGCGCGCCGGCTTCGACGTGGCATTGATCCAGAACCAGGCTGCGACCGATCACCACTACCATACGGCATGGACGTGCAACGTCCTGATCGGCCTCTTCATCTTCCTTCTGATGCTCGTGGCGGCCGCGCCGATCACGGCCTTCTACGCGGAACCTACCTTGTTCTGGGTGGTGTGCTGGCTGGCACTCGGCCCTCTAATCAGCGGTTGCGAGAATATCGGCGTGGTCGCTTTTCGCAAGGAACTGAGGTTTCGCAGCGAATTCGCGTATCAGATGAGCGTCAAGCTGGCGGGGTTCGTCGTTACGGTCCCGCTGGCGTTCTGGCTGCGCAGCTACTGGGCTCTGGTCGCGGGCATACTCGCCACGAAGCTCATGGGTACCGTCATCAGCTATTTCGCACATCCGTTCCGGCCGCGCTTTTCGATCGCCGGCGCCGGGACTCTCTTTTCCTTCTCGAAGTGGCTGCTGCTGGTGAACGGTCTCGCCTTCCTGAAAGAAAGATTGACCGATTTCGTCATCGGGCGTTCGCAGGGGGCCGCGATCCTCGGCGTGTACAACGTGGCGTGGGATTTGGCATATCTTCCCACCAGCGAACTGGGCGCGCCGATCAATCGCGCCTTATTGCCAGGATTCTCCCAAATCGCGCAGAATCCGGCGCAATTGCATTCGGCGTACGCCAATGCAATGGGCATTCTCGTCCTTTTTGCATTGCCTGCGGCAACCGGGATTTTCGCGGTTTCTGAATATCTCGTTCCGGTGGCACTGGGTCCGAAGTGGCTGGCAGCAGTGCCGTTGATGCAGATACTCGCGTTGTCTGGCGCGATCCTGCTTTTTCACTCCTCGATGTGCGCCGCGCTGATCGGGGCCGGCCATCCCGCAGCGGTCGTGAAAGGAAACGCGGTCTTCGTCGTGCTGCTAATGGTCCTGCTGATCCCGCTGGCCGAACAGTTTGGCGCCTCGGGCGCGGCGGTCGCCGTGGTCGGCGCTTCGATCCTGTCCACGCCGGCCTATTTAAAGGCGATCCGCGTCCATATCGGCATCGCGCCAGCAGTCTTCGCGCGCGCAATCACGCGTCCCCTGACTGCGTCGGTAGCAATGCTCGCCGTTTTGCGCGCCGTTATGCCTGCATATTCCCCTTCGATGACGACGAGCAAGGCTGCGTGGTTGCTGCTCGGAGCGGTTGTTCTCGGCGCGTTCCTGTATGCCCTTGCGATGGCTTTGCTTTGGCTTGCGGCGCGCCGGCCGCAGAGCGTCGAACGATTGGTCTTCGAGCGAGTACGTGGGATGCTCGTCGCGAGGACGGCATGGCGGCGCAAGACTCCGGATGCTTGAATTTTGATTTTCCGAGGATCTGTGCCCCTTGATCCGCAAGTATCGATGAACTTGATATTGTTTATTGAACCACATTGCCAATTCACGAAATCAGATGTGCAGGCAGTTCCGAACGGGAGTCATGGGACGGTTACGTCTCCAGACAGCCGGAAGCCAGTCTTTTTCATTTGTTTGGCTGGCAGGAGGTCATCCACGGGACGTATGGACACAAGACCTATTATTTAATGGCGGTCCGCAGAGAAGCCCAGGCGGCGGTGCGCGAGAACTCGAGTTTACTTGCAGAAAACGCTGTGGGCATCCTTCCCCTGGTTCACCTTAAGCACGTAATTTTCGGCAACTGTCTCGTATCGCTGCCGTTTCTGGATGGCGGGGGCATCCTTGCCGGTTCTAAAGAGGTAGAGGAGAGCCTTCTGTGTGAAGCGATCAACCTCGGTCGGAAAACTGGTGCAAGCAGAATAGAATTGCGCCAGGAGCGGCCTCTCGCATCTTGCGATGAGGTAAGCGTTTTTTGCAGTGAGACTTCGCAAGAACCGATGCAGGTCGCCACCCGGTCCGATAAGGTTCGGATGCTCCTCGACCTTCCCGACTCCTCCGAGATGCTTATGAAGTCCTTCAAGTCGAAGCTGAGAAGTCAAATTACAAAGCCTTTGAAGGAAGGATTGACCTCGAGGACGGGTGGGGTGGAGCTGCTGGAGGACTTCTACAAAGTGTTTTTGGTCAATATGCGCGATTTGGGGTCTCCGGTTCATTCCGCGGACTTGATGCGACATGTCCTAAGTGAATTCGCGGAACGCTCCAGGATCTTTGTGATCTACAAATCGCAAGAGCCCGTGGCCTCGGCACTGGTTATCGGATTTGGAAAGGTGTTACGGAACCCCTGGGCCTCGTCCCTCCGAAAATACGCATCCCTGAGTCCGAATATGCTTCTGTACCTGCGCATGCTCGAATTCGGGTGCGACAACGGCTATCGAGTATTCGACTTTGGCCGCTCGACCCGAGGCGAGGGAACTTACAAGTTCAAGGAGCAATGGGGCGCCACACCGGCGCCGCTCTACTGGCATTACATCTCCCTTGACGGCAAGTCGCGGGACCCGGAAAGCTCAGGAACGGAGAGGTTTGAGAAGGCCGCGCTCTATTGGAGGAAGCTGCCGCTGATCGTCACGAAGATTATTGGTCCCAGCATCAGAAAGCACATCAGTTTGTAAGCTGCCTCGCCATACGTCCCGAAATGCATATAGGAAGAGCCCTACCGCCGGCAGCGACTCCGATCGGCATCAGAGAAATTATTTCGGGGGTTTGCGGGATTTTTCGCGGCCAGCGGGAATTGGATCGTTTCGAATCGGAGCTGAAAGAGCACTTTGGAGTCAAACACTGCTTTCTTGTCTCTTCGGGAAAAGCAGCATTCACTCTGATCCTTCTGGCTCTCAAGGAGTTGTCCCCCGATAGAGATGAAGTTCTCATCCCGGCGTTTACCTGTTATTCGGTCCCCTCATCCGTTGTTCGCGCAGGGCTCCGGATACGGTTATGCGACCTGAGCCCGGATAGCCTCGATTTTGACTTCGCGCAACTGTCCGCCGTGCTTTCCGAGGCACCTCCCCCACAGACGGAAGCGCATCCCGC
>Ga0209474_10006177_pt1 | contig 10116 bp, 9 predicted proteins | sample GraSoiAngelo_145_FD_185902 | JGI IMG/M metagenome (GOLD analysis project Ga0209474, IMG submission 185902) | Grasslands soil microbial communities from the Angelo Coastal Reserve, California, USA - 14_1009_05_20cm (SPAdes) (version 2) | ecosystem: Environmental > Terrestrial > Soil > Grasslands ... | reverse complement strand
ACGCGTCTTCTCGTTGTAGAGGTCGAGCAGGCCGAGCGAGCCGATGACGACGTGGTCCATCGTCAGCCCGCCGAGGATGCCGATCAGGGCGATGTATCCGAGGCCGATGAGCGGCGGCAAGGCGCGCCGCTTCATCGTTCGCGAGGGCAGGAGCCACTCACGAAGGAACGCCGGCAGCGAAGGGCTGGTTGCGCTCTCGGCCAGCATCGTCAGACCATCACCGGACAGCCCGTCACGCGCAACCCGAACGGCGAACGGCGTTGCGATCCGCCGCCGGCGCCGTACACCCAGGCCATGCCAACCGCGAGCCGCGCTCGATGAGTGGCCCCCGGTCGGTCCTGTTGATCGGCTGCCTTCTCTTCGCTCCGGCGGCGGCCGAGGCTGTCGAACGTTGCCCCGGCGGACTCGCCACCCGGATCGTCCCCCTCCCGGTGTACGCCACGCTCCCGAACGAAGGGGACACCTTCGGGGCCATGCCGGTCTTCCTGCGCGTCTGCGATGTAAACGCGAGGACGGAATCGATCATCGCGCCGAGCATCACCTGGAACGACGTGATCCACTGGACCGGCACGTTCCGGTTGTTCCACTACCCGAGCGACGAGCAGAGCCTCACCTTCATCGCCTCTGCCAGCACCCGCATCAACTCCGGCGTGCTGCTGCAGTGGCGGGATCTTCCCCGCGCGCCCGGCGCGTTCACCACCGAGGTGGACCTGCGCTGGCAGCGCAGCGCCTTCTTCCGGTTCTTCGGTCTCGGACCGGATACTCCGGAAAACGCCGAGACCAGCTACACCCGAGCTCGCGGACACGGCGGAGCCCGCTACGGCCTGAACCTCGGCGGGAACTGGAACGCCGGAATCGGGATCCTCTTCGATACCGACGCCGTCCAGGACATGGGCGTCCCCGGCTTGCCGCTCAGCCGCCGCGTGTTCCCCGACACGCCCGGGATGGGCGGCTCGACCATCATCGGCCAGGCCATCGACCTGCGCTTCGACACGCGGCCCAACTTCGAGAATTCGGAACGAGGCCTTTTCGCGAACGCCGCGGCCGGAATCGTCGAGGGCCTCTCCGGCTCGCCCACCTACCTGCGCGGATCGGTGCGCGTCCGGGCCCTGCACCCCGAGCTCGGCTTCATCGCCGGAGCGGCGCGGTTCGACTGGACGGGCATCAGCACGCCCCGGGCGCCCTTCTACGATCAGAGCACGCTCGGCGGCGCGTTCCTGCTCCGTGGATTCACCGAGGATCGATTCATCGACCAGAACGCCTGGACCTTCGAGGCGGAGCAGCGCATCCGTTTGTTCCAGACGCATATCTACGGCGTCACAGCCGACTGGCGAATCGACCCGTTCATCGCCGTTGGCCAGGTATATCGCGCGATCGATCAAGCGTTCTCCCGCCCGCGCGTCGCCGGCGGCGTCGGCCTGCGCGCCTGGGTGCACCCCAACGTCGTCGGCCGCATCGACATCGCCAATGGCGGCGAAGGATGGAAGGTGTACGTCGAGATCGGATACCCCTATTGATGGGCGGCAGCCGGATGATGCGCGACCGCAGGGATGGTCCCGAGCTCGACCAGATCGCGGTCGGAGAGCGGAGCATCCAGCATGCGCACGAACCAATCTGCCGGTTCCGCCTTCGGAAGCGGCTCTTTGGCGCGGACGTGCGGGAGTCTCGGCAAGAGCTCGGCGAATTGGCGCCGCAGCGCCTCGTCGTCCTGCGCGATGCCGGCACTTCGCGCCAGCAGCTCCATGGTCTCGGCGCGGCGGCTCTGACGCGGGCCATCCAGCTGGGCCAGCGAGGCCGCCCCGAGCATCAGCGACCAGGCACAGAAGGTCCGATATCCGCGTTCCTTCTCCGGCAGCGACGTCAGGTACGACAGGGCCCCTTCCGCGTCTGCACGCAGGCTCGCGAGGATGTCCCGCCGGTCGGGGACCAGGAAACGGCCGACAGCCTCGTCTTCGGCCTGATCCTTGAGGATGTTCACCTTTTGCAGGAAGAGGCCAAAGCGGTAGGCATGGATCATCCGCGGCGGCGTCTCCCCGTCGAGCCCCCAGAGCTGCGTCAGCATTTCGCCGACCAGCCCGGCGACGATGCAACAGTAGCGGGACACATCCTCGAGATCGACCAGCCGCAGCGTCGGGCGGCGCGCGTAGGCGGCCATGCCCACGGCCATCCGATCGATGGCGCCGAACATCACGCTGCGCGGCGCAGCAGGCAAATCATAGGCGTCTTCGAAGAACGCCCCGGTCTCCGCGAGGAGGTTCCGCTCGCCCTCCGTGATGCTCTCGGGAAAGCTATTGCGGAAGGTATCGATCTGCGCGCGCGTGGGCCGCTTGGCGAGAAGCTGGCGGAAGGCGGCGAACTGGCGCTGCTGCTGCAGCTTGTCGGCGAACGACGCGTCCTCGACGGTATCGAGCACGCGCAGGAGCAGATAGGAGAGGGCGACATGCTGTCGAAACGGGACCGCGAGCTGCGGGATGCAGAGCGCGAAGCTGCGGCTCACGGCGTCGAGGTGCCGCTGGTAGAACTGCTCCGATCGCATCAAGAACCTCCTTCGCTCGGGATTGCGCGCGCCGTCCCGCGAAGGGCAGCGCGGTAACGGCCCAGCGCGAGCAGCGGAAAGCAATTCCGGTACAAGTGGTACCGGATCATGAATCCGGCCGACAGCTCGCGGCCCTCGACGATGCGGGCCCCGTGCTCCTCGCCGATGCCGTAGCCGGGGAAACCGCATCCGGTGAACGATTCCTCGTCCCAGGCCCCATCGGACCGCTGCCGATCGACGAGGAAGTGCACACCGCGGCTCGCAGCCTTGGAGTCTGCGCGCCCCGCCGCGATCAGGCCGAGCAGCGTCCAGGCCGTCTGCGAAGGGGTGCTTTCGCCGCGGCCGCGCGCCTCGATCTCGACATACGAGGCGCAGGTCTCGCCCCATCCTCCGTCGGCGTTCTGGCGCTCGCTCAGCCAGCGGACTGCGCGGCGGACCGCGAGGCCGTCCATCGCCTCCCCGGCAGCGGCGAACCCGGGAAGGACCGCGCCGGTCCCGTAGAGGTGGTTGACTCCCCAGCGCCCGAACCAGGAGCCCTCCTTCTCCTGCTGTGCGTAGAGATAGCGCAGCCCGCGCTGTATCGCCGGATGATCGCGGCCGACCCCGAAGGCGCCGAGCATCTCGATCACGTGGCCGGTCACGTCCGCGCTGGGCGGGTCGATCATCTCGCCGAAATCCGCGAAGGGGATCAGCGCCGGAAGGCGGGAGGTGTTGTCCTTGTCGAATGCGGCCCAGCCGCCGTTGCGGCTCTGCATCGCCAGCACCCAGCCAAGGGCGCGCTCGCGGAGCTGCGCATCGACCGCGCCCGCTTTCAACAAAGCGAGCAGGACCACGGCGGTGTCGTCGATGTCGGGATAGAGATCGTTCTCGAACTCGAACGCCCATCCGCTGGGTTCCACGCCCTGGACCTGCACGCACCAGTCGCCGGGAACGCGGATCTCCTCCCGCAGAAGCCACCGGGCGGCCCGCTCCACCATCGCAGCGGACGGATCGACGCCCGACTCGAGCAGCGCGAGGAGCGAGAGCCCCGTATCCCAGACCGGGGACAAACACGCCTGCACCCGCACCCTCCCGTCCGCGTGGCGAAGCATCCAGCGGTCGTGCATGCCCTCGAGACCCTTCCCCAGCGCGGGGTGGTCGAGTGGATGGCCGAGCGCGCTCAGCGCCATCAGCGAATACACCCACGGCGGCTGGATCCCTCCCCAGCTTCCGTCCGCCTCCTGGTGGGCGAGGATCCATTGTTCGGCCGCCTTGCGGGCGCGCTGGCGGAACGGGTGGAACGGCAGGCGGCGGTAGCCGCGCAGGGCGGTGTCGATCGCGCGGAAGAGCCGGTCGATGGCGTCGCGCGGCGGCCGTGGCGCTGCCTCCGGAACGCGCAGCTCGTCTAGCCGCGCCGCGGCGGGCACCGGCCGCACCGGCCGGTCGTTCATCAGCAGCAGCAGCGGAACGATGGTGCCGCGCGCCCAGGAAGAAAAGCGATAGATGCTGAAGGGCGCCGAGGCGGGCAGGAGCATCAGCTCCGGCGGCATCACCGGGAGCTCGTCCCAGCTCCACTGGCCGAAGAGGGCGAGCCAGATGCGCGTGAACGTTCGCGCCCGGGCGATTCCTCCGCGTTCGCGGATGAAAGCGCGCGCCCGGGCCAGGTGAGGCCCATCGGCAGGGTCCCCGGCGAGCTTGAGCGCGAAGTAGCATTCGATGCTGGTGGAAAGATCGCCGGGCGCACCGTGATACATCGCCCAGCTGCCGTCGTCGCGCTGGTAGCTGCGGATGTCCTGCGCGACGCCGCGCCAGTGCTCTTCGTTCCTCGCCCCGAGGAAGTGCGTGAGAAGCAGGTACTCGGCGTCCATCGTGGCGTTCGATTCCAGCTCCGCCCACCAGTAGCCCTCGGGGTATTGTTCGCGCTCGAACCACCCTTGCGCGCGCTCGATGACGAGGTCGATCCCCGAGCGCTCGATCCTGGTCTCGCTCCCGATCACGAGACGCCTCGTCGCGCGCGCTGGCCGCGCTCCTCGAACCAGCGCACCGCCTTGGCCAGCGCGTCGCGGATGGGGGTCTGCCGCAGACCGAGCTCGCGGACCGCGCGGCTCGAGCTGGCGAACATGATCTCGCGGGCCGTCCGCACCCCCTCGAGCGGGATACGGGGCGTACGGCCGAGGATCCGTCCGTTGACGAAAGCGTCGGCATGCGCGAGGCCCAGCGCGATCAGGTGCGGCATCCGGATCCGGGGAGCCTTGCGCCCGGAGATCGCCGCCAGCTCCTCGAGGAACTCGCGCATCGTCAGATTCGCATGCCCGAGGATGTACCGCTCGCCTCGCTCGCCGCGCTCGAGAGCGAGAAGCTCGCCTTCGGCGACATCGTCGACGTCGATCACGTTCATGCCCGTGTCCACGTACGCCGGCAGGCGGCCGTCGAGGAAGTCGCGGATCACCGCACCCGTCGGGGTGGGCTTGACGTCGCCGACCCCGACCGGGAACGTCGGGTTCACGATGACGGCGTCCAGCCCGCGCCGCGCTTCTTCGCGGACCATGGCTTCCGCTTCCCGTTTGCTTTCCTTGTAGGGCCCGGGCGCCGGCCCATCCGGCATCGAGCGCTCGTCGGGGAGGACGCCATTGTGCATGGCGCCGACGGTGGCGATGCTGGAAGTGTAGACGAGCCGGGCGCCTTCAGCCCGGACCGCCTCGATCACGTTGCGGGTTCCGCCGACGTTGACGGCGAGCACCTCGCTCGCCGGAGCGGCGAAGGAATAGAGCGCGGCCACGTGGAAGACCGCTCCGCAACCGCGCACCGCTGCGCAGACCGCTCCCGCGTCGCGCAAGTCGCCGCGCGCGATCTCCACGTCGCCAGGTTCCGGGACATTCGGCGCCGTGTCCGGGCGGAGCAGGACCCGGACATGCGCTCCCCGGCGCAGCAAGGCCCGGGCCACCGCGCCGCCGATGAAGCCGCTCGCGCCGGTGACCAGCGCCCTCACGGGTATGCCTCCACAGCCGCCAGCATCGGACCGAGCCGTCGAAGGGCCGCCTCCAACGCGACGGCGGCGATGCGGGCGTGTCGGGCGAGCCGCAAGAGATCTCCCACGGAGCGAGGCCCCGACAGGGCATACCGCAACGCCGGTCCCAGGTAGCTCGCGTGCGGCTCGCGGGCGAAAGGGGGGAGCGATGATCGCAGCGGATCGACGATGGCGCGGATCGCGAGCCAGGGAACGCCCGCCTCCGCTGCCGCGCGAGCCGCAGGATGACTCTCCATGTCGACCGCCAGCGTTCCCAGCCGCGCAAGCGCGAGCTTTTCCGCTTCCGTCGCGGCGACCGAGGTGGTGCAGACGAGCTCGCCTTCGAAACAGCGCAGCCCGCGCAGCGCCCGGAGCGCCTGTTGCCGGACGGATTGCGGCGCCGCCAGCTCGTCGCCGGTCTCGTCGCGCACCGCGGTCGCGATCACCAGATCGCCGGGGGCCAGCGCCGAATCGAGGCCGCCGGAAAATCCGCAGCTCACGACCAGACGGGGCTGCTTCTCGACGACGACGCCGCGAGAGCCTCCGCCGACTCCGACGGCCAGGGCGACCATCTCGGTGCCCGAGAACCGCCCCCGTGCCAGGTTGCCGCGGCGTGAAAGGCCGAAGGCGCGCGCCACGCTGCGCAACTCTCCATCCAGGGCGACCAGAAGCAGGACCGGTCCGGACTCCCGCCATTCGCCCCACGCAGACGTCTGGCGCGGCTCGAGTGTCCCCTTGCGGCGCTCCCAGATCTCTTGCGACTTGCGGGCGGTATCCTCGCCCGTGAATGCGATGTCCGCGACCTCTACCAGGGGCACGCGCACGCGGTGGGTGGCTGCTTCATCGAAGAGCTCGACGTGCGTGGCGCTGCGATCATAGACGAACCCCACCAGCTCGGAGCCGTCGCTGCGCCGCAGCGTGACGTAGCCGCGATAGTCGAACGCGCGCTCCACCAGCTCGGCCACTCGCGCATCCGTCATAGCCGTCCCGTGACCATGGCGGCGACCGTGGCACCCATTGCCCGGGGCGAGTCGAAGGCGGCGCGCACGGCGCTGGGCTCGAATCCGCAGTGCACCATGCAATCCTGGCAGCGCGGATTGCCGCTCTTGCGGCCGTACTTCGACCATTCCGTCTCTTCCATCAGCTCGCGGAAGGTCCTGGCGTACCCGTCCTGCAACAGGTAGCAGGGACGCTGCCAGCCGAACACGTTGTACGTGGGGTTTCCCCACGGCGTGCATTCGAAGTCTCGCTTCCCCATGAGGAATTGCAGGAAGAGGGGTGACTGGTTGAAGCGCCAGCTTCGCCGCGGGGCCTCGAACATCCGCGCAAACAGCCGATTGGCCCGCTCGCGGCGGAGGAAGTGCTCCTGGTCCGGTGCCTTCTCGTACGAGTAGCCGGGCGAGATCATCATCCCCTCGACGCCCAGCTCCATCATGTCATCGAAGAAGGTGCGCATCCGTTCCGGATCGCTTCCCTCGAAGACGGTGGTGTTGGTCGTCACGCGGAAGCCGCGCGAAAGCGCTGCACGGATGGCTTGTACTGCCGCGTCATAACCGCCTTCGCGGCACACCGAGAGATCGTGCTCGGCGCGCGGGCCATCCATGTGGATGCTGAAGCTCAGGTACTTGCTGGGTTGGAACGCATCCAGCTTGCGCTCCAGCAGCAGTGCATTCGTACAGAGATATACGAACCGCTTGCGGGCGACGAGCTCGCGGGCGATGTCCGCGATCTGAGGATGGAGGAGAGGTTCCCCGCCGGCGATGCTCACCACCGGCGCGCCGCACTCGTCGGAGGCGCGGACGCAGTTCTCGACCGAGAGGTTTTTCTTCAGGATCGACGCGGGATACTGGATCTTCCCGCATCCCGTGCAGGAGAGGTTGCAGCGGAAGAGCGGCTCCAACATCAGCACCAGAGGATAGCGCTCGCGGCCGGCCAGGCGCTGTCTCAGTACGTATCGAGCGACCGTCACCATCTGTGCTACGGGAATCGCCATTCGAGCGCCCTCGTGCTACCGGACCGGGTGGCCGGCGAGCAAGCAATCCACTCCATGCTTCAAAGGCACCTCTCCCGCCGTGCCCTTTTGCAGCCGCACGAGCACAAGATGCTCGAACGCCGATAACGTAGCGCTTTGTCTTCGCGGGGGTTCACCGAAGCGCGAGCCGATCGGCGGCCATTCGAGACTTGTTTGCCATTTTCTACTGCGAAACGCTACTGCTTCGGCTCCGATGTCCCTCGATGCCGATCTCATGGCGATCCTGCTCGACGCCGCGGGCGGGCTGCCGCTGGTCGAGAGGAAGCGGATGTTCGCGTTCGAGGCGCTCTGGGGCGACGGACGCATCTTCGCCCTGGTCTGGCAGGGCCGCATTTCGTTGCGGCTTCCTGATCGCGCCGCCGCCGCCGAGCTCGCCGGCGTTCCGGGCGCCACCGTGCTGACGATCGCGGAGGGCAAGACCGCCAGTGCCGGCCAGCGCTGGATCAACGTGCCGGAATCCTTCCACGACGACCCGCACGAGCTGCAGCGATGGGTGGGACGCGCCTACGATCTGGCGCGATTGCAGCCGCTTTCGCCGAGGCGCAAGCGGCGGGCCCGCCGCGCTTGAAGTCAGAGCACTTTCTGTGTACTCAGGGCGGCGCCGATGCGCACCGCCATTCTGACGGATATCCACGCCAACCTGGAGGCGCTGACGGCGTGTATCTCCGCGGCGGAGGCACAGAAGGTCGACCGGTTCGTTTGCCTTGGAGATACGGTTGGTTACGGCGCTGACCCCAACGCCGCCTGCGACCTGGTCCGCGCGAAGTGCGATTTCGCCGTCCTCGGCAACCACGACGCGGCCGTCGCCGGCCGCATGGACTACAGCTACTACTACGCGGCCGCGCGCGAGGTGTTGGACTGGACCGCGCTCCAGCTTTCGAAGGAGAACATGCAGTGGCTGCGCGGGCTGCCGTACCAGGTCCTGGAAGGCGAGGTGACGTACGGGCATGCCTCGCCGCGCGATCCGCAAGCCTTCGAATACGTCTTCGCGCTCGAGCAGGCCGAAGACCTGCTCGCGCGCACCGAGAAGCTCGCGCAGCTGACTTTCATCGGGCATTCGCACCTGCAGCGCGCGTTCCAGCTCGGCAAGCCGGTGAAGGACGTCTTCGCGGAGCGCATGCGCGTGGACCCCAATCGGCGATACCTGATCTCGATCGGGAGTTGCGGCCAGCCGCGCGATTACGATCCGCGGTCCTGCTACGGGATCTGGGACGATCAATCCCGGACGGTCGAGTTCCATCGGGTGCCCTACAACGCAGAGCGGACGGCCCGGAAAATCCTGGAGGCGGGCCTGTCGCCGCACTTCGCGCGGCGGCTGCTGCATGGGATCTGAGATGGCGCTGGACTTTCCCAAGCACCTGCTCGAGCTGGAGGCGCTGACCCAATCCCAGATCGAGGGTTTGCTCTCGCTGGCCGCGCGCTTCAAGCGCGAGCGGGCGCGGGCGCGCGGCGGGGAAGCGCAGACCGACCGCCGCGGCCTCTTGCGCGGCAGGAACGTGATCACCCTTTTCTTCGAGACCAGCACCCGCACGCGCAGCTCCTTCGAGGTGGCGGCGAAGGCGCTCGGCGCCGACGTCCTCACCTTCCAGAAGGACGCCTCGAGCGTCGCCAAAGGGGAATCGCTCGAGGACACCGTCCGCAATCTCGACGCCATCGGCGCCGACGCCTTGGTGGTACGCCATCCCGCCGCGGGCGCGCCGAGGTTGGTCGCCCGGGCAGTCCGGGCGAGCGTGATCAACGCCGGCGACGGCGCCCACGAGCACCCGACGCAGGGTCTGCTCGATGCGCTCAGCCTGCGCGAGCGCTGGGGCACGCTGGAGGGCAAGACGGTGGCCATCGTCGGCGACATCGCGCACAGCCGGGTCGCGCGGTCGAACATCCATTGTTTGAGCAAGCTCGGTGCCCACGTGCGCGTCGGCGGCCCTTCTACGCTGATCCCCTCCGGCATCGAGAAGCTCGGCTGCACGGTGGCGCGCTGCTTGCGCGAGGCGCTCACCGGGGCGGACGCGGTCATGGCTTTGCGGATCCAGAACGAGCGCATCGCGGACGCCAGGCTGCCCGGGGCCCGCGATTACGCGCGCACCTGGGGGCTGAACGCGCGCACGCTCGAGATGCTGCCGAAGGAAGCGCTGGTGCTGCATCCCGGTCCGGTCAATCGCGGCGTCGAGATGTCGAGCGACGTGCTCGATTCTCCCCGCAGCCTGGTGATGGACCAGGTGGATTCCGGCGTGGCCGTGCGCATGGCCGTCCTCGCTCTCTGCCTGCGCGCCGAGGTGCCAGCGTGATCATCCTCGACTCCGGGAGGGTGATCGACCCGGCGAACGGGATCGACGGCACCCGCACGGTGCTGATCGACGGCGACCACATCCGCGAGGTCCGCGAGCAGCCCGCGACGCCAGCGGAGAAGCTCGTCCACCAGGTGATCGACTGCCGCGGACGTTGGGTCTTGCCCGGGCTGGTGGACCTGCACGTGCACCTGCGCGAGCCCGGCGAGGAGGGGAAGGAGACCATCGCCACCGGGGCGCGCGCGGCCGTCGCGGGCGGGGTGACGACGCTCGTCGC
>Ga0209474_10006176_pt1 | contig 10116 bp, 8 predicted proteins | sample GraSoiAngelo_145_FD_185902 | JGI IMG/M metagenome (GOLD analysis project Ga0209474, IMG submission 185902) | Grasslands soil microbial communities from the Angelo Coastal Reserve, California, USA - 14_1009_05_20cm (SPAdes) (version 2) | ecosystem: Environmental > Terrestrial > Soil > Grasslands ... | reverse complement strand
CATTCTCGAGCAATGCGACACGCGACTCGAGTTTTTCCACGCTCAATATGAGTTTGTTGCCAGTCTTGCGGGAAGAAAGGCCTAAAATTTTTCTTACCTTGTCTATCATAAAAGTGAAGAGGTTCAGCCGCCAAAGGCGCGACCATTGGAAAATTTTGCAGTAAAGTTTCTGATCGAAGGTTCATCGAGTACCACGACGTCGGGTCGGCGGCGGGGGCGTTGCCGCGGGCACTGGTTGACGACGCACACCGAAGAGCCGTTGGAAAAAGTTGCGCGGGGCTGGCGTCGCAACAGGAACGGCCCGCGCTACGGAAGCCCGCCGCCGCACTTTTCCTTGAGAGTCTGCTTCGGGTTCTACATCAGGCGTTGCGTCAGAACTTGCCATCTGCGCATCTGCATTTTGCGAATCGTCAGCATTCTCCTCGTCGCCGCTCGGAACGTTCCCTCCGGCATAGGTCACGCCCTTGATCATCTGGAATGGATTCGCCTTGTGCGCGGGCGAGAGCCAGGCGACCTGCATATCGAACTTTCCTTCATCCAACGCTAGCGCGCGTTCGATGATGCGTGTCGCGATTGGCCCGGCAACACTGCCACCGTGCTCGCCACCCTGTACCATGGCCGCAACTACATATTTGGGATTCTCGAAGGGGGCGAAACAGGCAAACCAGGCGATTGTATCCTTATGGCCGCGATCCGTCGCCTGAGCCGTCCCGGTTTTGCCGGCAACCTGCACATCTTTCAGACGCGCTGCTCCGCCCGTGCCGCCGTCTTCATTGACAACTTTCCAAAGGCCTTTGCGCACGAGATCGATCTGCTCGCGCGAAAGCTCATTACGTAAATCTGCTCGCACACGCGGCGTCTGCAGCACCGCGACCTTTCCGTTTTCGTCGAGCGCGGGTGAGCCATCCTGATTTAAAACTTTGTCGACAAAGCGCGGGTAATAACAGATTCCGCCGTTAGCCGCAGCCGCATATGCCATCGCCAACTGGAGCGGCGAAACCAGCGTGTAACCCTGCCCGATTGAAACGTTGGCGGTTTGCGCTTGCGACCATCTCTCCTGTGGGTGATGAATTTGCATCCATTCCGGCCCAGGCAAATTGCCTGCCTGTTCGCCCGTCAAGTGAATGCCCGATTCTTCGCCCAGACCCATTAGTTTTCCGATTATGTCGATCGAATCGATTCCGGCGGCATTTCCGTATTGGTAAAAGAATGCATCACAGGAGACCTTGATCGCGTCAGCCAGTCCTAGCGTTCCGTGGGTGTAATGTTTTTCCGCCACCCAACACTTGAAATAATGCTCGCCATAACTAACGCCGCCACTGCAATTAAAACGCGCATTCGCCAGTTTTTTCCGCAAGCCGGCCATCGCCGTAATAAGTTTAAATGTCGATCCAGGCGGCAATGCACTTATGGCTCGATTCACCAGCGGGTCGGCTTCATCTTTTTGAAGCGCCTTCCAGTCTTTCGCTTTGATGCTGGGGATAAATGTGTTCGGGTCGAATGACGGAACGGAAGCCATGGCTAGGACGTTGCCGTTGTTTGGATCGACCACAACAGCCGCGCCGCGACCCACCGCGCGCAATGCCTCTTCGGCGATCGCCTGGATCCGCGCATCAAGCGTAAGAAAAACATTCGCTCCCTGTTTCGGCGGATCTTCGCGCAAAACCCCATCGATTGTTCCCTTCGCGTTGCGTCGCAGGTAACGCACGCCGGGTTTACCACGCAGATATTCATCCATCGATTTCTCGATGTTCGATTTCCCTTCCACGTCACTCTGATAAAATGTGAATTTCCTTGCCTCCTCTCTATTGATATCGTCAGGCGCGCCGACGTAGCCCAAGAGGTGCGCACCGAGCGCGCCGTAAACGTAGGAGCGCACTGGCTTGATCGCGATATCCACCCCGGGTAATCCGACATCGTGCTCAGAAAATTTCGCCATCGTCGGAAAATCGATGTCTTTGATATAGGAAAACGGAACTTCGGTGTCGTTGCGATAGTGTCTCTGGAGCTTGCCGGAATTGTAATCGCGCGCAAGATCGAGATCGTTAAGGCGGGGAATAATCCCTCCGTTGACGATCTTGATAATATCCGGCTCTTTTTGGTCCTTCGGCATTCCATTGATGGTCGCTCGATATTCAGTTAACGGGGGGGAACCGAAACGTTCGCGATAGCCTTTGACCATTTCCGGCAAATAAAAGTCGACCTCATAACTCGCCCGGTTTTGGACAAGCGTGAGTCCGTTTCGGTCTTTGATCTCGCCACGCACAGATGGAATCCGGACCGTTGCTTGAGAACTGCCGCGAAGTTGAGCAGTCCATTCGGCCCCATGCGCCACTTGTATCCACCAAAGCCTAAGGCCAAGGCTGCCCATGCCCATCAGCATGAGCAGTGCAACAAATTGGATCCGCAGACGCGAATGGATGCGACGCCTGTTCATTCGAAACGGCTCCTTTCAGGGAGATACCGGTAAGCTGTGATCCGTCCGAGCCATTGCAGGAACCAAAACACGATCGGTGCAATCGCCATGGCGAACAGGCCGGGCCCGCCGATTTGCCACCAAATTTCGCGGGTAAAAACAAGAGAGCCGCGCCGGAATGTGATCATTAAGTATTGCGCCAGGATTATTGACGACGTGCAGATGCCGCTCAGAATGCAATGCACTTCCCAGCGGCCACGGGCGAAGAGCGGTCGTAGCCCATGCATGATTCCAGCAAACACAGCGTAAAGCAGTATCGACGATCCGGCTGAAATTTCAACTTTCCCACCAATCACGTGCACGGTGAGCGCATCGAGTAGGAGGCCAGCGTACAAGGCGAGCGCGAGCATGAGCGGAAACGGCAACGCCATTGCCCCATAAAAAACAATCACGGGCACAACGTAGACGTGCGCGTTGTAGAGCCACGGTAGCGCCGGGATAAAAAATTCTGCAATCTGAGCGATCAGGACGATTACCAACAGAAGAAAAAAGAATATCATTTTCGGCCAGTTACCACGAAAACATCCTCTAGATGCGAAAGATCGACCGCCGGTGTGAGTTGGGCTTGTCCATCCAACTCCCGCACCCGGAAACTTTTCACGAGGCCGATCAGCAGCCCGGAGGGAAAAACGCCGCCCACCCCTGAGGTATACACTTTCTGTCCAGATTTTAAGTCAGCTTGCTTTGACAGAAAGTTCAAATTCAAAAATGGATTCAATCCCGCCGTCACACGTTCGCCAGAGACGATCCCTTGTTCACGGCTTCCCTCCACCGAAGCGGCGACTTTGCAGTTTTCATCTGAGACCAAAAGAACGACCGAGATGCTGTCGCTCACAGTGGTTGTTTTTCCTATCAAGCCTTCGTCGGTTACCACGGGCATGTCGGTTTCGATACCCTCCTGCTTGCCGCGGTTGATTGTCACGGTGCGCCACCAAGTGGATGAATCACGCGTCACAACTTCGGCCGCTATCAACTTAAAGACTGAGCGCTCGCGATAATTGAGGGCATGGCGCAAACGATTGACCTCATGCTCGACGTCGCGCAAACCCTGGTTGGTCGCTCTTAGTGCTCGATTTTCCACCTGCAGCGCAGCATTTTCGCGCTCTAATTGTTCGAGCGACTTCAAGCCCGTGCGAACTGACGTAATCTGCTTTTGAAGCCCCGAGCCAGTGGTCAAGAACGGCGCAAGCAACTGATAAACTCCGGCCTTAAATTTGCGTGTGCTCTCCGAGCCGAAGCTGAGAAAATATCCCAGAATAGCGCCAAAAATCAGCAGCGCGATAATATTTGTGCGACTCATCCCGATTTCGCCTCGAGCCGCATCGACATTTCCCGGATGGCAGATCCTAGAATGTGCAATCGACCGCGCTCAAAAGCTGGCTTCAACCCGCAATCGCAAACCCCGTCCTGAGCGCAGCGCAGCGGAGTCGAACGGATCCGCAATCCGGAATCGCTACCGCCACTGGCGATCTGCCGAAGCCACTTGACGCAAAAATTTAAGTTCATTGAGGCATTTGCCAGTCCCCTCCGCAACCGCGCTGAGCGGATCTTCAGCGACATGGACAGGCAAACCTGTTTCCTCGCTTAAAAGCTTATCGAACCCCCGCAGCAATGCGCCGCCGCCCGCCAGCACGAGCCCACGATCGACCAAGTCTGCCGAAAGCTCAGGCGGACAGCGCTCAAGCGTGATACGGACTGAATCGACGATTGTTGAGATCGGCTCAAGCAATGCTTCCCGGACTTCCTGCGAAGTGATCATGAGCGTTTTGGGCAATCCCGCTACCAAATCACGCCCTTTGACTTCCACACTCGTTTCCTTTTCGCTCGGATACGCGGATCCAATTTTAATTTTGATCTCCTCGGCCGTACGCTCGCCCACCATCAGGTTGTAAGCGCGCTTCATGTACTGGACGATGGCTTCATCGAGCTCATCTCCGGCCACCCGGACACTGCGACTAAAAACAATCCCCGAGAGCGAAATGAGAGCCACTTCTGTCGTGCCACCGCCAATGTCGATGATCATGTTGCCCGCGGGATCCTGCACCGGAAGTCCCACTCCAATTGCCGCCGCCATCGGTTCTTCGATCAAATAAACCTCGCGCGCGCCCGCATGTGTCGCCGATTCGCGCACCGCGCGCTTTTCCACTTCGGTAATCCCGGATGGGACTGCTATAACGACGCGTGGTCTCGCACGGACCCGGCGATTGTGGACTTTCGTAATGAAATGTCGCAGCATTGCCTCCGTTACTTCGAAGTCTGCAATCACGCCATCTTTTAGCGGGCGCACTGCAACAATGTTCGCCGGCGTGCGGCCGAGCATTCGCTTCGCTTCATCCCCTACCGCCAGCACTTTGTTCGTGCCGGCTTGCACTGCTACCACTGAGGGCTCGCGCAACACGATCCCCTGATCTTTTACGTAAACAAGCGTGTTCGCCGTGCCAAGATCGATGCCGATGTCGCTGGATAACCAGCCGAAAAGTCCGTTAAACATGAATTAGTTTCTAATTTTGCAAATTGTCCAGTCTGGCGGAAGCGCGTCACTTTGTCGATCTTCGCAGCAAACCGTGCGCTGCGAGCGCAATTCGACCCGGCTGAAACGCCGTAACATGAAACAGACCCTCGCGGCGTCAAGCTTTAATCGTCAGAGCGTTACCGTATCAACCTTAAACCCGGTACGAAGTAATCGCATCAACTCTTCAAGATTGAACGTTGTCCCTCGACCATTAGAGTTCCGCCATTAAAGCGAAACAAATCATCGTTGCTCCTTCAATCCTCGCCGCCGATTTCTCCCGATTGGCTGACGAAATCCAGCGCGTCCAACAAGCTGGTGCCGACTGGATTCACTGCGACATTATGGATGGACATTTCGTCGATAATATTTCCTTCGGACCGGCAATTGTCGATTTGGTTCGAAAGAATACGAAACTCCCCGTCGATGTGCATCTCATGATCGAGCACGCCGATCATTACGTGCCACGCTTTATCAAAGCAGGCGCCAACTCGATTACCGTTCATGTGGAACGGGAAGCGAAACACGATGTCGAGAAAACATTGCGCGCAATTCGCGATGCTGCTTGCCGGCCCGGCCTTACATTAAACCCCGCGACGTCATTTGAATCGGTTGAGCCGTTTCTCGACCAGATCGACATCTTGCTCGTGATGACCGTGCATCCCGGTTTCGGCGGTCAATCGTTCCGGCCTGAGATGATGGAAAAAGTAAAACGCGCGCGCGATTGGAAAACGAAAACCGGCGCCAAGCTCGACATCGAAGTCGATGGAGGCATCAATGCCGACACCGCGCGCTTGTCGATCCAGAACGGCGCCAATGTCCTTGTTGCAGGCACTTCCATCTTCCACTCAGAAGATTATGGCGAAGCGATCCGGGAATTGCGGGGCATTAGATAGCGCGTGTCATCCCAGTCTGCGGAAGGACATTGCGCTGGTCGTTGCCGATCTTAGCGAGAACGCGACAGCGATTGTCGATCTTAAGTTGTCTCCGCAGCAACGACCGGCCCGGCTTCCTCGGTCGTCTCGGCCATAACTTCGTCAGTTTGCGTGACTCGCACTACCTCTTCGATAGTTGTTTTGCCTTGCGCGACACGCCGCCAGCCATCCTGCCGCAACGTTTCCATGCCTTCGGAAATGGCGCATTGCTTGAGTTCGCCGCCGTCGCGTTTCTGCATGATCAGTTTTCTTAACGGTTCGGTTACCGAGCAAATCTCGTAAATGGCCGCGCGGCCCTGATAGCCGGTCTGCCGGCATTGATCGCAGCCCGCACCACGCCGGAACCGGGCGCCTAGTTCTTTCACAGGAAAGCCGATTTCCACGAGATAGTCACGCGGATAGTCCACCCATTGCACGCAATCTGGACAGATCGTGCGCACGAGTCGTTGCGCGATGAACGCTTTTACAACCGAAGCGAGGAGAAAAGGCTCCACGTCCATGTCGAGCAAGCGCGTGATGCCGCCGACCGCGTCGTTCGTGTGCAACGTGCTGAAGACGAGGTGACCGGTCATAGCTGCGCGAATCGCGATATCTGCCGTTTCGACGTCGCGAATTTCGCCGACCATAACTACGTTCGGATCCTGTCGTAAAATATGGCGGAGACCTTTTGCGAAGGTGAGATCGATCTCTGGTTTCACATCGATTTGCGAGACTCCCGGAATTCGATACTCGACCGGCTCTTCGATCGTGATAATCCGACGCTGCACTGAATTAATGCTGCTCAAGAAGCAATATAACGATGTCGACTTTCCGCACCCGGTCGGGCCGGTGAGCAAAATGATTCCGTTGGCATGAGCGAGCAGATTGCGAATGATGCCTTCCTGTTTCTTGCTCAGATCGAGACGATCGAAGTTGAACTGTTGTCCGCCGCGACTGAGCAACCGTAAGCTGATCTATTCGCCGTTTACCGTTGGAATAGTCGAAACGCGAACGTCGATCTCCTGATTGTTCCCGTGCAAATTCATGCGGCCGTCCTGCGGCAAACGTCGCTCCGCGATGTCCATGTGCGCCATCACTTTGAGACGTGAGATGATGGCGGACTGCAACAGGCGTAACTGCGGTGGGACGGCGATCTCATGTAAGATTCCATCGATCCGATAACGAATGCGCAAATCGTTCTCCAGGGGCTCAACATGAATGTCAGTCGCGCGCTCGACGATCGCTTCGCGAATAATTTGGTTCACGAATTTGACAACGGATGCTTCTGGATCGTCCGCATTCAAATCGGTGCTTGTCTGCGCGTCCTGCAAAACCTCGAAGGCACGGTTCGTTTTCAGAATTTCATCAAAAGTTTCTGCGCCGATGCCGTAGAGAGTCTTGATTGCGCGCAGGAGTTGCGCACGAGGCACGAGAACCCATTCCGCCGGCTTTTTTAAGAGCTGCGATGCAAGCTGACGGCCGACTGAGTTGAACAGGTCGTAGGTCGCGAGCACCACGGAATTCTCCTTCGCTTCGATGGGGAGAATATGGTGCTGAAAAACGAAACGGCTCGGCAAGATCGACAATGTCGTGCGATCGATTTTCTTGGCGTCTATTGAGACAACTGGCACCCGAAAGAAATTTCCGATCGCGCCGAGGAAGCGTTGCTCATCCACTTTGCCGGAATCAAGCATCTGACCGACCCACGAGCCGCCGTTTAGGTTCAATGCCAGTTCCGCGGCCTCCTCGCGTGATTGCACACCGCTTTCGAGGAGCAAATTAATTAGCGATTGACTGGCCGCAGAGCTCATTCAGTAGTTCAAGGCAAATGCAGCGCCCACCGCACTGAATCAGTAAACGTGCCCGTGACGCGCATTGAATAATTCTTCTGAAGACGCGCAATTGCGCTGCCAACTTCTGGAGAGAAGACGCCGTCAATCGGGCCGCAATAATAACCGAGCCGACGCAATGCGGTCTGCATTGCGCCTACATAACCTGGCTGCAGAATCAATTGCTCTGGAGCCTTAAAATAATAATCAACACGCCAACGATACCGTGGTGCGAAGTCGGTGGAGTTCACCGAACGTCCCTGATGCAGCAGGCCCCATTCGTCTCGTTGGGCCAACGGATCGACGGAACGAAAACAATCATCGTCCCATGCCTGCGCTGTGGTTGCGCCGAGTCCAAGAATGAGAGTGAGAGCCATCCATTTCATAAAATAACTTTACTACATATCTTTCGCCGCGGGAATATCGGGCGGCGGTAAGCGTAACTGTTTGCCGGTCTCCAGTTTCGGGCAATCCGGGCAATCGTCCTGGTCGAGCTCGGGTCCGAAGTGCATCCTGTCTTCCGTTTTTTGGCGCAGTCGATAAAGATCGAGCTTAGTCAGCGTCACCTCCGGACGCATCAAAATGATCAGCTCCGTGCGCATTTTATTGTTCGTAGTGCTGCGAAAAAGAGCGCCGAGATACGGGATGCGCGAGAGATAAGGAATGCCTGTATTATTCTTCTGCTTGCTGTCTTCAATCAACCCGCCAAGAACAATGGTTGATCCATTTCCCGCAGAAACATTCGTCCGGATGTAGCGCGTAGCGATATTTGGGATGTCGTTGCCATCTATTCTGGTCGAGCCCGCCAGGCTATCGAGCTTCTGTAAAATATCGAGCGACACCTCCTTCTCGGAATTAATCAGTGGCACCACTTCGAGCTGCAACGCGACCTTCTTGTATTCGATGCTCGATGCGACCGCAGCCACATTAGTTGTCGTGGTCGCATTCGTCAGGGTATTTACCGGAACCGGAATCTCCGTGCCGGACGCGATGATGGCCTTTTTGTTGTTACTCGTGAAAACGGTCGGCCGCGAAATCACTTTGAAGCGACCGGTCTGCTCTAACAGATGGACAATTGCCGCCAGATAATTGCCCGCCGCGACATACACATTCGTGCCAGTAGCTACGTTCTGAATAATTTGGCTGAAATTGATCAGATTAGCAGGATCGATAATTCCGTTGCCAATGATGGGTGAAGCAGACGGAGCAACAGAAGGCACCGGAAGTGGCACACCAGTATTGCGTGAGATTCCCACCAATTTCTTATCGTATTTTGCGAAATAATCAACGCCGAATTCTTCGTTGTTACTGAGGGTCAGCTGGCCAATCACGGTGCTCAGCGCGACCTGCGGCGCTTTCACGTCCATTTCATCGAGAATCTTTCCTACCTTTACTACGACCTCACGATTGCCTAGTACGATGATTGTGTTCGCGCGCTGATCAGCGATGAGTTTGGCGTTGCCAACCGTAACCGCCTTGGGCGAAGTATCCACAGGTTGCGTGGCGAGCTCCTCGGAAATATTCAGCGTACTTCCCGTCGAAGTGGAAGTAGTCGAAGTGCTCGAAACGCCGCCTGAATAAGGATTAGCGACAGTTGCCGAGGTCGCCCGTACTGGCTGCGGTTGCGGCGACGGACTTGCGCCTCCAGCTTCCGCGCCGGGCTGGGCTGTCGCGCCTGGCTCCGTCAACGCCTGAACTAAAACCGGAAGAACGTCACCAGCCGAAATGTATCTTAGAGGTCGCGTGACCGGTTTTCCAAACTCAACGTTGGCATCAAACTCACGGATTAATTTGCGAATGAACGGCATGTTGATCGGCCGCGTCACGACATGAATGCGGTTGGTGCGAGCGTCGGCCGTGAGTTTGATTTTACCCACTACGACCGCTTCTTCCGATAGGCCGGTCGCTCCGCTAATTTCATTTTCAACCGGGACCGGTTGCGGCACGGTGGGAGGCACTCGAACGGAGCGAATTCCAGGCTGGATCGAGGGTTGACCGCCCTTCTCGAACATATCTTTGAGCATGTCGCAGACTTTGGTCGCGTCAGCCCGTTCAAGCTTGATGAACTCACTCACCACCTCTGCCGGCGCCACGTCAACTTGCGCGATTACGCTCGCCAGCTGGCGAATGATGTCTGCGTTCTGCGTCACCAAAAGACTCGATGATTTCGGTAAGGCCAGGATATTTATCGAGCCTGCGCTTCCCTGGAAATATGCCATCAACACTTGTTGAAGCTCCTGCGGGTCGGCGTACTGAAGCTTGAACAAAAAGCTAATAACCGGGTTCCCGGCGGGAATGTCAGCGAGGTCGGAAAGAATCGGCACCGCCGCTTTTCGAGGGTTCTGGCCGGCCCCAACGACTTCGACGATATCACGATCTGCCGGAACC
>Ga0209474_10006175_pt1 | contig 10117 bp, 8 predicted proteins | sample GraSoiAngelo_145_FD_185902 | JGI IMG/M metagenome (GOLD analysis project Ga0209474, IMG submission 185902) | Grasslands soil microbial communities from the Angelo Coastal Reserve, California, USA - 14_1009_05_20cm (SPAdes) (version 2) | ecosystem: Environmental > Terrestrial > Soil > Grasslands ... | reverse complement strand
CGGCATCCACGGCCCGAGAGGTTTCCGGCGCAAGCAATCCGATTACGCGATTGCCCTCGGCGAAAAACAGAAGCTGCGTTATCAGTACGGACTGCTGGAACGACAGTTCAGGCGCATTTTCCAGCGTGCGCTGCGCAAGCGTGGTGTAACCGGTGAAACGCTTCTCCAGTTGTTGGAAACGCGACTTGATAATGTTGTTTACCGGCTTGGATTTGCCAACACGCGCAGTGCAGCGCGCCAGCTCGTGTCGCACGGGCATGTGCTCGTGAACGGGCGTCGCGTGAACGTAGCTTCGTACAATGTGAAAGCGGGTGACGAAGTTACGATCAAGGACAAGCCCAAATCGCGGCAACTCGTGCTGCGCAATCTGGATCTCACGCAGATTGTTCCCGTGCCCGACTGGCTCACAGTCGATCGCGATGGTCTCAGCGGCAAGGTTGCGCGTATCCCGTCCCGGGAAGAAATGCAGCCGATCGTGAACGAACAGCTCGTCGTCGAGCTGTATTCGCGCTAAAAGCAGCTCGCGGGTGTTACTTTTATCCGGACCGTTCTCAGGATAAAAGCCGAAATAGACGAAGGGTTTCGTCGAATTGTAGTTAAGCAAAGACCATGACGGCCCCCACCTTCGCGAGGATTCAGTTCAAGCTCCCGCGCGACAGGCGTCTAAACGCTGACACAAACACTTTGCCAGTAGTCGGCCCGAGGTGCCGACGGCTTTCGAGTTAGTCGCTCAAGCGAAAGAGGTGATCTCAAAGTCTAACACACTTGTGCTTCGCAGCGCGGCTTTGTCAACGTACGAAGCAGCTGAGGAGTTGGGCCAGCGGTGGCAACACGGTCGGGGGCCATAACGCCCTTTGGAGTCGCACAATTGGCAACTATGATACGGCAGTTGGTTTCTTCTCGAGGAAAGCCGTAACTTTTGCCGAATTCAATACAGCCTCGGCGCAGGTACCCTTTTTTCAACAATGCACATCAGAATACTGCCACCGGAGTCGGGGCTCTTAACAAATTACCGCTCACTCCAATACGGATAACGGAGCATTCGCTCTTTTCGATAACACACGTGGCGCTATCAACATCGCCGTGCGCAACAGCGTGGGCCCTTGGGCTGTAATCTTCCAATAGAAAGAACGACAAAACAAGCATGCCGCAATACGCATTGATTGCGGAGCATGTAGCGAATGTAAATCCCCGATGACTGGTGCGCGAGGACAACTGCGAAGTCTACACGGTGCGTTGCGGTGCAGTGAACGCAATGTTATTGAACGAGTTTCTGGAAGAGCGCCGCAAGCACCTGGAACAATAGGCGATTATCACGCGTTTAGAAAAGCGAATTGAAGCGCTTGCCGCAGACCTTCAGGAAGTGAGCGCAGCTCGATTGAGCAAGCCAGCACCAAAAACTGTGCTGAACAATCGCTAGAGTGGTTTGGCCCCCTTGGTTGCCATAACAGATAAGCTTGTCTGTTCAGTCCGGGTCGCGTTCGCGACCTCATCTCTTGGATACCGACCGTTGCGAAATGCCCGGTCGTCATCGACATTCAAATGGACGGGTCCAGCAATGAGTTTTATCACAAAATTGTCGCTTGCATTCATTAGTCTAACCAGCGTTTTGCTTCGCACGTCCTACGGTGCGGAGCCGCCAAAGCAAACGAAGGTGGGATCGGCAAACGCCAGTCGTCCGGCAAAAAACCCTGTCCATCTTATCGTGAGGTCTGCGACGGACATAAAACAGACATTTACTTACTCTCCGCGTCCCGCCGTTCCCAGCGAGCTTGAGGGCTACGCTGGCTCTCAAGTAGGCGGCACAGGCACTTACCGTCTGATCGTTGATGCCCAGGGAGCGGTCAATCAGGTCACCATCTTGAAAGGATTTACGGTTACCGCAGTCTACGATGAGCGATTCTCTAGTGCGAAAGGCAATGCCGTTCCTGCCTTAGACCAAGTGATGGTTCAGGCACTGATGCGCTGGCGAGCGAAACCGGGACCGATGCGCGTCGTAGATATTTATTGGAGTTTTGGAACACATTCGTGGGTGAACTACGGGAAATCGAATGGTCACGGTAATCAGTAGATCGCGGCCTGGGTTCGCCTTCGCCAATCTGTGAGATAACGAGTTGCGGCTTTGGATTAGTTCCAGCGAAGCCTGCGCCGAGCTAAACCAAGGCTGTCGCGCTGCTAAGTCTTCTGCTTCGGCAATTCGCGGCGTGGTTGGCCGACAAAGATCTGGCGTGGCCGAGCGATCTTTTGCTCTGGGTCGGTGATCATCTCCTGCCATTGCGCTAACCAGCCTACGGTGCGCGGTATGGCGAACATCACCGGGAACATTGCCTCCGGAAGACCCATCGCCTGATAGATAATGCCAGAATAAAAATCGACGTTCGGGTAGAGTTTGCGCGAGATGAAATATTCGTCTTCCAGCGCGATGCGTTCGAGCTCAAGCGCGATGTCGAGCAACCGATTGTGCCCGGTCACCTTGAATACTTCGTCCGCTACGCGTTTAATGATGCGCGCGCGGGGATCATAATTTTTGTAAACGCGATGCCCGAAACCCATCAGTTTGCCTTCGCCGTTCTTAACGCGTTGGATGAACTCCGGAATGTTGCGCGGGTGGTCGATACGCGAGAGCATTTTGAGCACTTCTTCATTCGCGCCGCCGTGTAGCGGACCATAGAGCGCCGCAGCCGCGCCAGCCATCGCGCTATAAGGATCCACGCAGCTTGAACCAATCGCGCGCATCGCGTTGGTGCTGCAATTCTGTTCATGGTCCGCGTGCAGAATGAAAAGCACGTCGAGCGCGTGTTCCAGCGCCTGGTTCGGCGTGTACTTAACGTCCGTCATCTTGAACATCATGTTCAAGAAGTTGCCGGTATAACTCAGGTCGTTATCGGGGTAGATATAACGCAAGCCACGATTGTGGCGATACGTGTACGCGGCGATCGTCGGCACCTTGGCGATCAGGCGTTTGATTTGTGCCAGTCGAACGTCGGCGTCGCTGACCTTGTTAGCGTCGGGATAAAAGCTTGAAAGCGCAGCAACAGTGCTGATGAACATTCCCATGGGACGCGCGTCGTAACGAAAGGCCTGCATCAGCGTCTTGATATTTTCATGGACGAACGTGTGATGCGTAACGTCGTAGGTCCACGCTGCCCGCTGTTTTTCGTTAGGCAGCTCGCTAAAAAGTATCAGGTACGCGACTTCCAAGAAGTTGCATCGCTCCGCGAGTTGTTCCACCGGGTAGCCACGGTATTCCAAGATCCCCTTATCGCCGTCGATGAAGGTGATCGCGCTTTTGGTGGACGCGGTGTTCATCAACGCAGGGTCGTAAGTCATCAGCCCAAAATCGTCAGCGTCGGACTTAATCTGCCGCAAATCCATCGCGCGCACGGTCCCATTCTCAATTCGCAATGTGTACGACTTCTCCGTCCGATTGTCGATAATCGTCAAGGTGGGTTCAGACATATCGTGTCCTCTCAACAAATTAATACTGCTGGGCAAGCAATTGTCATAGCCCAAAACCTCTATTCGTGAGTTTCGGTTACGTACCGTTTTCGTCAGGGACTATTGCGCTTTGATGAAGCTGATGTCGCCGCTGCGTTCCACACGCGCGATTTTGATTTTGGATGGATCTTCGATTTGGGCATCGAGCCGCATGTCTTCCTCGAGATCGTGTTGGGTGATGTGGTTCACCCGCATGTTTTTGCGATCAATGCGCCCGTTCTCGACAATGACGACTGGTTTGCCTTTGACCAGAATGCCGAACGCATGAGACGCGTACGCCCCCAATGCGAACAACCGATGCAGGAGCACCAGGACGAATCCGACTACCAGTGTCGGCACGAACGGCGCCGAGCCATTGATAGCGCGCGCCAGCACAGAAGCGATGATGATCATGAGAGCAGCATCGAACGCTGTTTTTTCTGCGAGCGACCGTTTGCTGCCGATCCGAACCATCACCAACGTGGCGACGAAGACAATGATGCCGCGCATTGAGACTTGAAGTGAAGTCAGCTCCTTTGCGTCAACACCTAACCCGAGCAACGCTTGAACAAATTCTGAAAATGCATTCATGTGTGGAAGATTCCATTAGCTGGACAAAACTCCACGCTGGAAGCAGCTTTACCGCAACATCCATTCGCAGCACGAACTTCAGTGCTGTGATGAAGTGACGATAATTTAGAGCCCGCGGCCTTCACGGGCCGGCTCAGTCCGCACAGATATGAATCCTCGCCGCCGGCGCCCAAAGGCCCGAGTGGCATAGAACGCGATGGCAACGATAATGCAGATTCCTACGAAACCACACAGCACGAGTGGATAGGTGCTGAAGAGGCGACCTCCAACCATTACCGCCGCCGCTGCTGCGGCGATTGCACCGGTCAATGAAAGTACATCGTGCGATTTCGTTCCTGTGTAGGTCAGAGCGTTGACGAAGGAGAAAAGCAGCAAAAACGCCAGGCTCGCCGTTTCCACGAGCAAATCGAGAGAACCCATGGCAGCGAGTGGCGCGGACACGATCGCAAGAAAAATGATGGAATAGTAGGGACACCTCTTCCGGTTACAACGAGCGAAAATCCCAGGCATCAGGCGGCGCTCTGCTGAGGAACGCGCGAGGCGCGAGACGGAAAACAAAGTTGCATTCACAGCTGACGCGGCAGAGAAGCAGGCGGCAACGGTGACAAAGATCAACCCGATGTTGCCAGCCGCTTTTTGCCCCGCCACCGCGAGAGCGTTCTCTTTTTGTTTTATTAAAACATCAGCACCGACCAACGAAGCGGCACCGACGGTTACCAGCGCATAAGCAAGGCCGACAGCAATTACCGCTGCTGCCAATCCCTTACTCATGATGCGTTTCGGCGCACGCAATTCGCGGTGATCATAGGCGATCATCTCGAAACCCTCGAATGCAATGAATGTGGCTGCCATCCCGTTGAGAATCCCCCAGACGCTTCCACCTGGGGCGCCTCTGGTCAGGTTTGTTGGGTTCCAATGCCAAAAGCCCCAAGCAGCGAGCGCAGTCAGCATGAGCAGCTCGATCCAAACAGCCGTGATTTGCACGCCCGCGGGTTCCTTGATCCCGACTATGTTGAGAAGCGCGAGCGAGGCTAAAAGCCCGGCGATCACCAATCCGATGACTGGTTCTGGAAGCGCAAGAGCCCGCCCAAGATAATGCCCGAACGTGAATGAGTAGACACCGATCGCGAGCACGTAAACGAGAATGAGCCACCACGCCAGGACACCGGCGAGATTGCGGTGCCTCTTTTGTACAAGATACGTCACCGGAACACCGCCAGCGTCAATCTTTCGAGTCAGGATGAAGTAGCTACGAACCGTGATCAGCGCCAGAACACTGCCGAGTACAAGGCTGATCCAAGCCAGAGGACCGGCGACACCGAGGATGACACCAGCAAGTGTGTAGATTCCGCCTCCGATCATTCCACCGACTGCAAGTGCCCAGCCGCTATGAAATGTTATGTCACGTGTGCTCCGCGATCGTCGATTCTTCACCCTGTTTGCCCCACAGCCCGCTTACCCTTACCACGATGATTAGTCATCGCAGCGACACCAACATGGGGCCGCGGACAACAAGCCCCTGCTGTTTCATCCATCGTTATGTTTAAGAGCTAGATCGCCTTACCCTACGGCGACGCATGTCGGATTTGCAGCGACGACATTCGTCGGAATTTTCCCGATAGAGTTGCTGGAATTCTTAACCGACGCGCGATCACCGCTCGCTTCCTTCTGCTTACTCGACTGCTGGTTGCGACGAATCAGCTCATCTTAACGGCCTCACGCAGGTCTCTGATGCGGTCATGCGCGGCTTTAATCTCGGCGTACTGACGCAAAATAACCTCCTGTAGCGCGGGAGGCAAATCGTCCTCGGCTGCTTTGTGAAACTCTTCTACAGCCGAGTCTTCGGCGCGTTCGCATTCATCGAGAATCGCATCTTCATCGCCACCCGTGACCGCCGCCTTCAAATTGATCCAGCCGCGATGTAGCGCTCCGGCGGCGCTGCTGTCATTGTCCGGCTCTTTTTCACCGAATTTACGCGCCTCCGTCTGGAGCGCGGTCACGAAGCGCGAGCGCTGGTCCGAATAATCGCGGAAGAGCGACTTTAATTTCGGATCGCTCACGCTTTCGGCGGCTTGCCTGAAACCTTGCTGACCATCTCTGAGCGTTTCGATCAACTCATCAAGAACTGAAATGATTTCCTTTTGTTCCTTCATACAAACCTAAGTCGCACACCGCCGCCCTTTCGCGTGTCTCATTTTTGCTTATGTGGAGATCGACGATCCGTAAACAAATCAGATAAGGTCGGCCTGAAAAAAGGCGGCGGAGGTCGCGGCAAAAAGCGAAGCAAATCGAGCTCGCGCAAAGGTGGGAGAAAAGGCGGCCGGAAATAAGTCGCTGATAATCGCAAAAGAACACTGCATCAACAGCGACGAACTCCTGAACCGACCTTTATTTTGAACGTTTTGGTTTCTTTCGTACAGCCTTGGCTCCTTCTTTTCCGAGAGCGGTACGCGTCCTTCTCGGCAAATGCGCAATCGTTCTCTTTCGCTGTGCAGCCTTGGCCGCTTTCTTAATGCTCCGCTTCGCAGCGGCGCGTTGTTTTCTTGTTGTCATATTCTCCAGCGAAACAGGTCAGCCGACCAAAGCGCTACGCACAGCTCGATCTCAGCCATTCACTATGGTGCCACCATTTGGATGTAAGACCTGGCCTGTCATGTACGAAGAATCGTCGGACGCGAGAAATACGTAGCTAGGTGCGATTTCCTCCGGCTGGCCAGCTCGACCGAGCGGAACATCGGAGCCAAATGTTTCAACCTCTTTGGCTGGGAACGTCGATGGAATGAGAGGCGTCCAGACCGGCCCCGGAGCGACGCCATTGACGCGAATGCATTTGTCGGCCAGCGCCTGCGAGAGCGAGCGTGTGAAAGAAGTTATTGCGCCTTTCGTTGAAGAGTAATCGAGCAGATGCGCGCTGCCTTTGTAGGCAGTGACCGAAGTCGTGTTGATAATTACAGCGCCTTCTTTCAAATGCGTCATGGCTGCCTTCACCATGAAAAAGAACGAGAAAATATTTGTCCGAAATGTCCGGTCGAGCTGCTTTTCGGTAATTTTTTCGATCGAATCCTGCGGGTGCTGTTCGGCTGCATTGTTGACAAGAACATGCAGTTTTCCGAACTCTTTTACCGTTTGCGCAACAGCTTTTTGACAGAATTCTTCCTGGCCGACATCGCCTTTGATCAAAAGGCATTTGCGCCCGTGTTCTTCCACCAGACGCTTGGTTTCAGACGCATCCCTTTGTTCTTCCAGGTAAACGACTGAAATGTGAGCGCCTTCTTTGGCGAACGCGATGGCAACCGCGCGGCCGATCCCACTGTCGCCGCCAGTAATGATCGCCACCTCGTCTTGCAATTTCCCGCTGCCGCGATGCGTTTTGTCCTCAGCGCGTGGCCGCGGCTCCATCTTGTGTTCGCGGCCCGGTCGCCTTCGCTGGTGCTGCGGCGGCTGAAGCTTCTTCTCTTTGGGCATGCGAACCTCCGCGCGCCGCAAGTTAACACTAGGATCTCAGCGCCGGCGCTTCCGAGTGCGCGCAGTTTTCTTCGCGGCGGCCGAACGCGAGCGTGCCGAGCGTTGCCTCGCCACCCGCTTCGCGTGTCTGGACAATGCCTGCGTTGATGCGGAGCGACGGCTTTCGCGTTTGAGCGCTTGTGTCGTCGCGCGTGAGCGTTTCACAGACGGCTTTTTGCGACCACCGGCGCGGCCCTTTGCGAGATCGCGCTGTGCCTGGCGCTTTGTTCGTTGCTTGCCGCGCTTTGGAGGCGGCAACTTTACCCCGGCTCGACGCGCCTTCGAGAGACCAATGGCGATCGCTTGTTCCGGCGATCGGGCGCCGTGTTCGCCTTCCCGAATGTGTTCCATCTCTTCGCGCACGAACTCGCCGGCCTGGGTGGAAGGCGATTTGCCTTCGCGCTCGTCTTCGCGCGCGCGTTCAACCGCTTCTTCTTCTGGCATAACAAAATGGTTTCGCCTTTGGCCACCCGTTTGGACGTAATAAATAACGGTAGGTACGCCGAGAGCAGGAATCGCCAGTCAGCTTTCACCTGTGCCTGTAACCTCGCGCGCAGATTTGCCGGTTGTGCATGCGAAAAATCGTAGCGCAGATGCCCGCCGGGAAGCGCAGCCGTGCTGGCATTTTTGCGTCTACTTTAACTACGGACGAAAAGAGGATTTGCGCGGGTCGCACCGCAACCAATCCTGCACTTCAGAGGCGCAGACGCCTTACTTTGGCTTCTTGGTCTAATTTCTGATCAGGCGTTTCGCCACGGCTGGTCCCTTGCGGGCTGTCGGCTTGAATTTTTTGCCGCGCACATCGTTGTAAGAAACAAAGAAGTGCTCAATTTCGCCTATTAACTTTGAATCCAGCTTCTGCAGCGATTTCAAAGCTTCATTAGTGTGTGATTCTGCGGCGACCGCGATCAGACGTTGCGGTGGGTTTTGCCGGCCTCAGTTTGCTCCGCTTCGATCACTCCGAGCAGCCGCGTTTCGACGAGGCATCCGATAAACACGGGCTCGTCCATCAGCAAAGGACATCGAGAGGATCGCCGTCTTCAGCGAACGTGCCCGGGATCGAGTCGAAGTCGAACGGAAAGACACTACCATGAGGCAAAACTGCCTTCAGTTTGTACGCATTAATCTTGAAATCGAACGCATATTTGTTGCGGCTATGTTTCGGAGTGTCGGCAACGACCGTTTAGATTTCCCGATTTACGATCAAACAGCTTTAACTTGCGCAATAAGTTCATACTGAATCTTCGTGTCCACGCGAAGATGTGCGGCGATGGCCTTTCAGTATTTCACGAGGCGGAGGTGCAGCCGATTGCCTAACGATCATCTTATCCTTTATAAAGATCAGTTGCTTATGGCTTAAGAACCACCTTGATGCAGCCGTCCTCCTTGTCCCGAAACTTTTTGTAAAGTTCGGGCCCTTCCTCCAGCGCACGGTTGTGAGTAATCACAAATGAAGGATCGATCTCACCCGAGTCGATTTTGGCCAGCAGTTTGTGAGTGTAGCGTTTCATGTGCGTCTGTCCGGTCTTCATCGTTAGGCCTTTGTTCATGAATGCCCCGAAAGGAATCTTGTCGGTAAAGCCGATGTAAACCCCGGGCACAGAGATCGTGCCGCCTTTGCGGCAACACCAGATGGCTTCGCGCAAAACATGCGCGCGGTCAGTCGCGAGAAAGACGGAGGCTTTCGTTTTGTCCAAAAGGGCATCGAACGAGCCAGTGGCATGTGCTTCGGCGCCTACGGCGTCGATGCATCGGTCCGCTCCGCGGCCATCCGTCATCTCCTGGATTCGTTCGTAAACAGTGGCATCACTCTTTTCGAAATTGATTGTCTCGGCACGCCCATGTTTCCGCGCCATTTCGAGGCGTTCCGGCACCCGGTCGATCGCGATGACACGGCCTGCACCCAACATCCACGCGCTTTGGATGCAGAATTGGCCGACGGGCCCGCAACCCCAGACGGCGACCGTGTCGCCAGGTTCGATCTCTGCATTTTCCGCAGCCATGTAACCGGTTGGAAAAATGTCGGACAAGAAAAGCACCTGTTCATCGGCTAACGAGTCGTTTTCAACCTTGAATGGACTGACATCCGCATAAGGCACGCGTAGATACTCGGCCTGACCGCCGGGATAATGTCCCGTTAGATGCGAATAGCCGTAGAGGCCAGCCGGAGCGTGTCCCATGAGCTTCTCTGCTTTTTCCTTGTCGCGATTGGTACGGTCGCAGCAGGACCAGAGTTCTTTCTTGCAAAAGAAACATTCGCCACAACAGATGGTGAACGGGACCACCACGCGGTCACCCTTCTGAAATTTGGTAATCGCGCTTCCGACTTCCACCACTTCGCCCATGGGTTCGTGACCGAGAATGTCGCCTTTTTCCATCGCTGGCATGTAATGATCGTAAAGATGCAGATCCGACCCGCAGATAGCGGTGGATGTGATTTTTACAATGATATCACGCGGATCTTCGATGATCGGATCGGGAACAGTGTCGCATCGCACATCCCCTTTGCCGTGCCAAACTAGTGCCCTCATAAATTGCCCTCCTA
>Ga0209474_10006174_pt1 | contig 10117 bp, 8 predicted proteins | sample GraSoiAngelo_145_FD_185902 | JGI IMG/M metagenome (GOLD analysis project Ga0209474, IMG submission 185902) | Grasslands soil microbial communities from the Angelo Coastal Reserve, California, USA - 14_1009_05_20cm (SPAdes) (version 2) | ecosystem: Environmental > Terrestrial > Soil > Grasslands ... | reverse complement strand
GAATTAACGATCACCTCGCTTTGCAATTTAACGCGCCGTTTATTTACCGCGATTTCCGGCGTCCAGAAGGTTTTGCCATCGACGAGGGGAACGTTAGCGGGCTCGGTGACGTCTCGCTCCTGGCCAAAGCCGTGCTCTGGCATTTCGCTTCAGCCGCCCGGCGTGAATTTAATGTCCAAGGGAAGAATCCTGTCGCGATCGAGCACGAATCGGATTGCACCTGCTCAGTTGTCGCGCTGGCGGGGTTGAAATTTCCGACTGGCGATTCCAGCCGTCTAAAGGAGGAATTTCACGAAGTGGAAATTCCAGGTGCGCCGGAGAGCGGAATTCACGGGCACGATCTCACCCTTGGCACCGGTTCGTATGATGGGATTTTCGGCGCGCAAGGTTCCGTGCGGTACAAGAATTTTTTCGCGGAAGCGAATGGCCAATTTACTCTCCGCGGCGATGGCGCGCACGATTATCATTTTGCTAACGACCTGACCTGGAATGCGGGCCCGGGATATTATTTGCTGCGCAAACGCGATATTTTAGTTGGGTTCCAATGCGTGGCGGCCGGCGAAAGCAAGGACGTCGATCGTTTTCAAGGACGCGCGGTTGAAGACACCGGCGTTACTTCAGTGTTTGTCGGTCCGCGCATCATTGCATCGCACGAGCAAATCAGCGGCGAACTGGCCGCCGAATTTCCGGTGCTGATGAACACAACCGCGCTACAGGCGGTGCCGAATTACCGGCTACGTGCGAGTGTCGCGGTCAGCTGGTGAAGATTTGGAAAACATTGCTGCTCGTTTATCGCGAGTTGGATGTTCGCTTCTCGGTAGGGCGAGGCTTGGTAGGGCGAGACTCCGTCGAGCCGCCGAAAACGGAAGAAACGCGTACACATCTCCATCACGTTGCGAGCGAGCGCGAGCTGGTCGACGCGATTGATTCATTTCGCGGTTTTCCGCAACTCGTGCGCGAATTGACCAATGGCGCGGCGGGAATCGAATATGAAATTGTGCGTCCCGATCACGCGCTGACTTCTCTGACCCGCGAATCGACATCACGTTTTTGGCCCTCGCCTGATGATATTCGATCCGATCTGGATGAGTTCGCGCCGCCCGGGAAATACGATTCAATTTTCGTTTTCTGGCCCCAGCGGGATTTGAAAAATGGCACGGCGGTTCCGTGTGATGCCTGGGGTTTGGCGATAGGCGCAAGCGAAGCGACTAATGGCGCGACCTACGCCGCCATTGCTAACGCGCCGTCAGCGGCGTGGACAAATGAGGCGCGCGGTGAAGTTTGGTTGCACGAATGGTTGCACGGCGTTTGCGCGCATTTCGCCCAGCGTGGTCACGTTATGCCCAAGCGCGACGCCGACGGCGGTGAATTACACGGTTACGTTCGTTCGTCGACCGCAGGTTGGACCGATTATTATCGCGACTTAATGAGGGGGAACGTTTCGGAACAGGGAAAACGTCTCGGCATTCCGGCGGATGCCTGGATGGCGTGATCTTCTGTAGCGGCGTTCTATGAGCGCCGAATCTCGACTCTGGGGAGCGCACGCGCCTCGCGTGCCAATTACGGCGCCTCGCCGAAATAGCTTTTTTCATTCAACCAAAGAAAGTCGTTGGCGAGACGCCAACGGCAGCACGCGAGGGCGCGTGCGCTCCCCGAAATTGAATAACCGTGGTGGACCGGCGTCAGGCGAATCCAGTCAGGGGGAGGGATTTAGAAGCGGGTGCGTTGACACAATTGTTAACGACGTTAAGTTTTTTCTGAACAAAATACGACAATGGTGAATCTCACCGAGGGAATTGAGCAGGAAAAGGGGTTCCGCTCCTACACGCCGGGCTACTGGTCGCGTGACGGCGGGAGCGCGCCGGAACTTTGGAACGACTGGAAATGGCAGCTGAAAAACCGCGTCGTTAAGCTGGCCCAGCTGGAGGAACACCTCTCGCTGAGCGAAGAGGAACGTGCCGGCGTTTTGCTCTCCGGCGATAAACTCGCCCTCGCGATTACGCCGCACTTTTTCAATCTCATCCCACGAAAAAATCCGGACGATCCGATCCGGCGTCAGATGATCCCCCGGATCGAAGAAACGTGGGGTTCGCCGTACGACATGGCTGATCCGTGCGGGGAAGACTCGCACATGCCGGTGCCGGGGTTGGTCCATCGCTACCCGGACCGCGTGCTGTTTTTAGTAACGGATCGTTGCGCTGCGTATTGCCGCTATTGCACGCGGAGCCGCGTTGTCAGTGGGGTGGGGGAACAGGAACTGCACACAGATTTCGAAGAAGCCTTTCGCTATCTGGAGCAGCATACCGAAGTCCGCGACGTGCTTCTTTCGGGAGGCGACGCGCTCCTTTTTAGCGACGGCAAACTGGAGAATTTGCTCAGTCGTTTGCGGGCAATTCCGCACATCGAATTCCTCCGCATCGGGACACGGGTGCCGATTTTTCTCCCGCAACGAATCACGCCAGAGCTCTGCGTGATGCTGGCGAAGTATCATCCGCTCTGGATGAGCGTGCACGTTAATCATCCTCGCGAGCTCACCATTGAAGTGAAAGAGGCGCTGGAGCGACTGGCGAATGCCGGCATTCCGTTGGGCAACCAAAGCGTGTTGCTCGCCGGCGTGAACGACGATCTGGAGACGATGAAAACGCTCGTGCACAAACTCCTCATGTGCCGCGTCCGCCCGTATTACCTTTACCAATGCGACTTGATTAACGGCTCATCGCACCTGCGCACCTCTGTCGCGAAAGGGATCGAGATCATTGAAGGCCTGCGCGGTCACACCACCGGTTACGCCGTCCCACAATACGTCATCGACGCTCCCGGCGGCGGCGGCAAGGTACCGATTAATCCCGGTTATATCCTCTATCACGACAACGAGAAAATCGTCATTCGCAATTACGAAGGAAAAATCTTCGAGTATCCCGAGACCGGAAACGAAAACGTCCAGTTCGCGCCGCAACGCGAGTATCACGACGAGTATTTGTACTCCTAATTAAAGGGCGCAGCGCGGTTGGTGCCCAAATGTTTGCCCGGCTCCGAGTTTTTTTCGCCGAGCACTTTGCGAAACAAAATCTGCCGGCCGTCCGGAGAAAAGCTTGGGTGGTGTTGATGTCTTTGTCAGACGCGATTAAAGGAATATCGCCGCCGATGATAGCCATCTCCCAGCGAGTTTTACCGCTGTCGTGTCGCTTAACGGACGGTCAGCGTCGTCTCCGTGCCTTTCTTCGGGTGGCCATCCACAGGAGAGTACGCACTGTAGGCGCCGCGTTTGAGTTGAACGTGCAGCACTTTGGTCTCGTTCGGCTGCAGATCGACCATAAACTTGTGAGTTCCGTCTTTGCCGCGAACCACGAAGTTGTGTTTTTCGTTTCCGGCATTCTTGACCACGAATGCAGTCTTGCCTGTTTCCAGGCTCGTCGGCATGTCGATCTTATCGTTCGACAGCGTGACGTCGACGCGGCGCGCGTCCGGGTCCGGTGTCACCGCATCGACCACTTTATTGACTACTTTTTTAGTGCCCTTAACTACTTTGTGTCCAACATCTTTGGCTGTCTCGGCCGTGTCCTCTGCCACGTCTTTTGCCTTTTCGACCGGACCCTCCGCCCAGACAACACCAAGGGAGAGAGCGACGGCGATGATAGTTGAAAGAGAAAGTTTCATAGTACTAAAGATATCGCTATTGCCGGGTGGCTTGCGCTTCTCACTGTTGGAACGAGATTTACAGGATTTAAATTCGATTTCAGAAGAGGCAATCCGTTAAACTTCGTCAAAACGATGCACCTATGGTCGGTGGGGTTATACTTCGCATGGCGAAGCGGCCACAGGTGCCGACTGCCAATCCTGGCGATTATTAGATGACTTCTTCCCAGCCGGGGAAGAGCGTTTGCATTTCTTTAGGAAAACAATGTTTAATTTTATCTATTTCGCCGATGCCGATGAAACTCATGATCACGGCAAAGACGGCGTGCGTGATCCGCAACGGATCGATTACCTGATCACTGACGATTTTCTGCTGCACGCTTTCCAAAAATTCGGCGCGTGACATTTTTACCGGAACTTTCGAGGGTTCCCAGCCGTCATAGAAAAGCCCGCGCAGGAATATCGGCAGTTGGGCTGCAAAATGGACGGCGTCATCGAGCGGCAGGCGATCGCGCATGCTGTGCAGGACTGCCCGAAGCGCTTTGTAGGCGTTCCGTTTCTCGAGATGCGCGGCTGCGGCAATACTGCCGATCCACTCATGCGTTTTTTGCGTGCTCGACTCGATGACTTCCAAGCCTAGTTCGCTCATGTCTTTTCTTCTTCCCTTGCGGGCTCAGAAACCTCTCGCGTGGTGCGGCCGACTTGCTGGATATCGCCGGTTTTGGTCGCGAGATCACCGAGTGCGACGATGCCGGTAAGTTGCTTGTCGCGCGTCAACACCGGCAGCCGCCGGATTTGTTTTTCCTGCATAAGTCGCTCCGCTTCTTTAATGTCCTGATCATCGAAGCAGTAAATGAATTCGGGACTCATGCAGTCGCGCACTAGCGTGCTGTCGGGGTTACGCGCTTCGGCCGTGGCGCGAATGGCAATATCCCGGTCAGTCACCATTCCGACGAGCCGTCCGCCGTCGCATACCGGAAGAGCCCCAACGTTCAGTGAACGCATTTTCCTGGCAGCTTCAGCGATTGAAGTCTCGGGCTTAATGACTTCTACATCGGTGGTCATGATTTCTTTGAGTAGCATAGTAGGTCTTTCTTTTCTTTGTGTTACGCGCGCGGTAGAGGCTGCGGTCTTACTCGCGTTGCTGCGCGCTGTGACGAAGAAACCAGGTAGTCGCAACTTTCGCGACCTGAGCTAAGGTGCCGACCTCTTCGAACAGATGGGTTGCTCCCGGGATTATTTCCAGCTTTACTTGTGTCCGCATTTCTCGTTGCGCCTGTTCGTTGAGTTCAATTACCATCTCATCTTTACCGCCGACGATCAGCAAGGTCGGCGCCCGCACCTTGATCAATGCGTCGCCGGCGAGATCAGGGCGACCGCCGCGCGACACGACCGCGATAACATTCTGCGGCAACTCGGCTGCCGCGACCAGAGCCGCAGCGCCACCGGTGCTTGAGCCAAAATAACCGATGCGAAGTTCGCGCGTGGCGCCATGCTCCCCGGCCCAGTTCGTCGCGTGTAACAGTCGCTCGGCGAGCAAAGCGATATCAAAACGAAATTGCGCAGTGTAGGAATCGATCGACTCCTCGTCTCGAGTAAGCAGATCGAACAAGAGCGTAGCCAGTCCAGCGTCGTTCAGAGTCCGCGCGACGAACTGATTACGCGGACTGTGGCGGCTGCTGCCGCTGCCATGCACGAAAAGAACTAATGTCTTCGCCTCGTCGGGGACCGTAAGAGTTCCATCGAGCTGGGTCGCTCCAGCCGGAATCCTGATTTGCGCCGTCATGGCTAAACGCTCCGCTATTAATGAATCGCTGCGCAGCCAGGAAGTGGACAGGATTAAATTCGATTTCAGGAAACCAATTCTGAGAATCCTCTGAATTCTATCTAATTGCTCGTCGCGGCAAAAACAATCTCGCCGCCGATGACAGTCATCTCGCAGCGCGTTTTCAGGATCTCCGGCGCGGGAATTTTCATGATGTCCGCCGAGAGGACGGTGAAATCGGCGAGCTTGCCGACTTCGATTGAGCCTTTGTCATTTTCTTCAAAGGCGGCGTAAGCGGCATTGATGGTGAACATCCTTAGTGCTTGCTCGCGCGAGACAGCTTGCTCGGGATGCCAGCCTTCACCCGGCGGCGGAACGTAGGCATCCTGCCGGTGTGGCCAGCGGATATCTTGTCCGCTGTCTTTGTCTTTATTAGGAGAGCCGAGTTCAACTCCGCTGGGCGCACTGACTGAAAGTCCATGTTCCGGTAATGGGCGCCGCGCGACCGCGGCGTAGAATTCGATCATCGGCTCTCCGCGCTCGACTGGCGCGTCGGATCCGCCACAAATAATCGCGCCCGACTTGATCAAACTATTCCAGGCATACGCGCGGGCGAGACGTTCTATCCCAAGCCGAGCAGGGGCAAAAAACAAATCGCTGATCGCGTGCGATGGTTGCATCGAAGCAAGGACACCGAGCTTGGCGAAACGCGGAAGGTCTTGCTCGCTCAAAATCTGCGCGTGCTCCACCCGCCAGCGCGGTTCCTGAATTTTCCGCTGGCTAGGCGGCACGGCTTTAAACGCTTGCTCGTAAAGATCAAAAATTAGGCGATTAGCGCGGTCACCGATCGCGTGAGTCTCGACTTGAATGCCACGGCGCAACGCCTCTTCAAACATTGGCCTCAGCTCTTCCGGTTTCTGCGTGAGGAAACCCGAAGTGTCGGGTCTGTCCGAATAAGGAGCGAGCAAGGCCGCGCCGCGCGAACCGAGCGCGCCATCAAAAATCACTTTGATCGTGCGCTGTGTGAATCGGTGATCGAATGCATTCAAAGTCGCGCCATTTTTCAGCAGTGCATTGGCGGCTTCACCGGGACCGTAGGCGGCGTTGATCATGCGCAGTTTCACTTTTCCGGCGGCGTAGGCGCGCCGGATGATTTCCTGATCGGCCAGTTCACTGCCGGCGTTTTGGATTTCACACCAGCCGAGCTTGATCTCGCGATCGATGCCCGTGAGCAACGCCTGCTCGGTCTCAGTTTCGGTCGGCTTGGGAATATTTTTCGCGACCAAATCCATCGCGTTATCGAGCAACATCCCATTTGGATCGCCGTTCGTTTTTAGAATTTGTCCGCCAAATGGATCGGGGGTGTGATCGTCGATGTTGGTGAGTTTCAGCGCGGCCGAGTTGACGATTGCAGCGTGACCATCGGCCCGGGTTAGGAAAACCGGATTGTCCGGCGCGATTTTGTCGAGATCAGCGCGGGTTGGAAATTGGGGCGGCTTCCAGAACGTTTCAATCCAGCCGCGGCCGGTGATCCATTTGTCGCGCTCCGTTCGGGCGACGCGCTCTTTGATCGTCGCGAGGAAATCTTCGCGGGTATTCGTCCCCTCGAGATTCAACGTCATCTCGCGCTCGCCGATTCCAAAAATGTGGCAATGCGAGTCAGTGAACCCGGGCGTAACGGTTTTACCCGCCAGATCGACGATGTGCGGTTTATCGGCCCGGAATTTTTCGGCGTCCGCCTTTGATCCAATGAAAACAATGCGATCGCCCTTGACCGCGATTGCTTGGGCGGAGGGCTGCTTGTCGTTAACGGTGTAGATATTTCCGTTAATGAAAATTATTTCGGCGATTTCCGCGCCGGCCGTGATGCCGCTCATGAACAGCAGGATAGCAGCGACAGCTCGCATCAACCGGACTCCTCTGTCATTTTGGGCGAAAATGCCAGTCTGGCTCGATCTGAAAATTTTTTTTGCCAAGCAGTGGCGTGTTTATAGAATCAGCGCACACTGTTTCGGCAGCGCGTGCAACCTTAACCATTTGCTCATCTGAAACCGCCACAACTTCTCGCCAATTTTATCGTGGAGAAAAATTGGCGGCGGCGGATCAGTTTGAAACGGGGCCGCTAACTTTATGGCGAACTTTTTCCCGCGCTGGTCGAATTGGTTGCCGCTCAAGCTGGTCATCTGCAGCGTGGTGATTGTTTGCGGTCTTACCGCCGGCACCTGGTATTACGTCACCCCGAAGTATACCAAGGTTGGTTACGAGCCGATCCAGCCAGTGCCTTTTCCGCACGACATTCACGTTTCCCAATTAGGAATGGATTGTCGTTATTGCCACAGCTTTGTCGATGTCGCGGCGCAGTCCAATGTGCCGAACACACAGACCTGCATGGCGTGTCACCAGCAGGTCCAAAAAGATAATCCGAAGCTCGAGCCGGTTCGGGACAGTTGGAAGACGGGCAAGCCGATTGAGTGGGTGTGGCTCCATCGCACGGTCGATTACGTCTATTATAACCACGCGGCCCATGTGAACCGGGGCATCAGTTGCTTCAGTTGCCACGGCGCCGTGAATCACATGCCAGTAGTGTATATGGCCAAGCCTCACAGTATGGCCTGGTGCCTCGAGTGTCATCGGCATCCGGAAAATTTTTTGCGCCCGGAAGACCAGATCACGAATTTGGATTGGAAACCCGACGATGTGAATCCGGCCGAATTCGTCGCCAATTACGGCCAACCGAAAGAAGTGCACGAGGATTGGTCGAAAAAGAGACGGCTGACGCAACAGGAGATCGGACAGACTTTGAAAGAACGGTGGAACATTCAGCCGACCGAGAATTGCCAGTCATGCCATCGATGAAATTTTACGGCGACGCAACGCAGCAGTTTTTCCGGGGAGCGGACGCGTCTCGCGTGCTGGCGATCGCGCCCTCGCGATCGCAAACTTTCTTGGGATGGGGTCTTTCGAATCCAAAACAGCTTTCGGCAGGGGCGCCGAAAGCAGCACGCGAGGCGCTTGCGCTCCCCAGACCATGAAGCGCGTATTTCAACATCCATCGGCACCTACCTCGGGGCGACGCTATTGGCGAAGTACCGATGAACTGGCCGACACGCCTGAGTTCCGCGAGTGGCTGGAACGCGAATTTCCTTCCAGCGCCGCGCAACTGAATGGCGACGAATGGTCGCGCCGAAATTTTTTGAAATTAATGGGGGCGTCCGTCGCGCTGGCTGGATTTGGCGTGAGCAGTTGCCGTCGCCCGGAACTGCATCTGGTCCCGTTCACCAAAACGGTCGAGTGGACCATTCCCGGCAAATTCCTCTACTACAGCACGGCGATGCCGCGACGGAACGGGGCGATTCCGCTCCTTGTCACGACGGTCGATGGCCGGCCAATTAAACTTGACGGCAACCCGCTGCATCCGGCGAGCAACGGTGCCAGCGATGTGTTCGTTCAGGCCGCGATCAACGAGCTTTACAATCCGTTGCGATCGAAACGCATCGCCGAGAATGGCAAAACCAGCACCCCGGCCGCGTTTGAAAAATACCTGGGCGATTTGCGCACGAAAATCGGAGATGGCGCCGGTTTGGCGTTTTTGGTTGAAGAAACGCATTCGCCGACGCGCGAAAGGATTCGCGGCGAACTGGAGAAAATGTTCCCGCGCACGCGCTGGTGCGTTTACGATCCCTTGCGCAGCGAAGCGCAAAATTTCGCCACTCAAATCAGTTTCGGCGACAATTTACGCCTCGTTCCTCGGATTGAGCGCGCCGATGTAATTCTGGCGCTCGACAGCGATTTTCTCGATTGCGGCGAAGGCGATATCGCATCGTCTCGTGCTTTCAGTTTTCGGCGTCGCGTCAGTTCGGGGAAAGACTCGATGAACCGGCTCTATGTCGTTGAGAACCGCTATACTCTTACCGGGGCGATGGCAGATCACCGGCTGCGTTTGCCGGCAAGCCAAATTCCGCTGGTCGCGCACGCTATTGCGACCAGGGTCGCGACAGCGACAAAAGACGCAGGGCTCGGTTCGATCCTCGCTACCTTGCAGGTTCCCGCCGGGGCGGCGCAGTTCGACGAACAATGGTTAAATGAAGCGGTAAACGATTTGGTTTCGAAATCTGGCGCCGGCCTGGTTTTGGCGGGACCGCAACAGCCGGTGGTCGTTCAGTTGCTTGCCTACGGCATTAATTCAGCGCTGAAAAATGTCGGGAGCACGGTTTTGCTGCGTGAACGTCCCCGCAATCAGCGCGATAACAGCATTCTCCAACTCGCGGGCGACATCGTGGGCGGCCGGGTTAAACAGCTTTTCATCCTCGGCGCGAATCCCGTGTTCAACGCGCCGCGTTCGATTGCCTACGATTCTGTTAGCAAGAGATGGCTCGATTGGCCCGAGCTTCAGAAAAAGGTGCCCGATGTAATCCGGCTCGGCTATTACGAGGACGAAACTTCCGCGCTTTCTCGTTGGAATCTGCCCGCATCACATTTCCTCGAATCGTGGGGCGATGCGCTCAGTTCAGAAGGGCATTACCTGGCTATCCAACCGATGATTCTCCCGCTTTTTGGCGGGTTCTCAGAGCTCGATTTGTTGAACGCGGTGATGGGCAAACCGAAAGTCGACGGGCCCGAATTGGTCCAGGAGACTTTCCAGGCAAGCAAGCCAAATGGCGACCCCGCTTCTGCGTGGTCGAAATTTTTGCATGATGGTTTCGCGTCGCACATTCA
>Ga0209474_10006171_pt1 | contig 10121 bp, 10 predicted proteins | sample GraSoiAngelo_145_FD_185902 | JGI IMG/M metagenome (GOLD analysis project Ga0209474, IMG submission 185902) | Grasslands soil microbial communities from the Angelo Coastal Reserve, California, USA - 14_1009_05_20cm (SPAdes) (version 2) | ecosystem: Environmental > Terrestrial > Soil > Grasslands... | reverse complement strand
TGGCGCAGTGCCGTGGCAGGGCTGGAACACGGCATGGGTGTCGCCGATGTCAGCAGAGGGCGCCATGCCCATGCCGCCGATCAGCCCGGCGGTGAGATCGGAGATGATGTCGCCGAACATGTTCTCCATCACCATCACGTCGAAGTCCCACGGCCGGCGCACGAGCATGGCGGCGCACGCGTCGACGTAGAGGCGATCGGTCGCAACGTCTCCGTAGCGGGCGGCGCATTCGTCGAACATGCTGCGGAAGAAGGCGTAGGCTTTGAACGCGTTGGCCTTGTCGACGCAGGTGAGAACGCCGCGGCCGCCGCGCGCCTTGCGCCGGCGCGCCAGGCGGAAGGCAAAATCGAACAGGCGCTGCGAGGTCTTACGCGTGATCAGCAGCGTCTCCCGCGCTTCGGTATCGCTCACCACGCCCTTGCCCATCGAAGCAAACAGGCCCTCGGTCGATTCGCGGATCACGATCAGGTCGATGCCGCGTTCGGCCGCTCCGACGATGGGACTCGGGACGCTGGGAATGAGGCGACACGGGCGCACGCCGGCATAGAGGTCGAACATGAACCGCAACTCGACCTGCGGCATGATCTCGGTATTGTCGGGATAGCGGATGTGCGGCAGCCCGCAGGCGCCGAGCAGGATGGCGTCGGCTTCTTCGCAGAGCTTGACGGTGGACTGCGGCATCGAGCTGCCGGTGTCGCGATAGTGGCTCGCGCCCGCCGGCGCCTCGGTGAAGCGGAATTTGAGCCGCGGGGTTGCTGCCGCGACCTTCTCCAGCACCGCGAGCGCGGGCGCCATGACTTCGGGTCCAATGCCGTCACCCGGCAATATCGCGATGTGAAAAGTGTCGTTGGCGAGCATGTGATGTTTCGTTGGTTCGGCAAATCGGAAGGATATTGGCACAGCGCGCGCCATAGGCTCCAGACTGCTGTCAGCCAAGCGTGTCGACCGGCGCCACGACTGCGCTAATATTGAATAGTCCTTTGTGTTCGGCTCGTATGCCCGGCTTGAGACATGTCGAACGCCGCAGGTCGGAATAGGCCGGCTTGTGCGGCGATGGATCTGCGCATGCCCCGCTTCGCCGCCAATCTGGCTTATCTCTTCACCGAGCGGCCGCTTATCGAGCGGTTCGCGGCGGCGGCCGCGGCCGGCTTTCGCGCAGTCGAGTTGCAAGTTCCCTACGACCTCGCGCCCTCGGCGGTGAAGACCGAGCTCGACCGGCACGGTCTGACCATGCTCGGCATCAACACCGCGCCCGGTCAGGCGGCGGCGGGCGAGTTCGGCGTCGCCGCCGTCCCCGGCCGCGAGCGGGAGTTCGACACGTTGTTCAAGCAGGCGCTCGAGCGATCGGCGGATGCCAGATCCACTGCCTGGCCGGCAAAGTTTCGCCGGAGCAGCGGCCGGCGGCGGAAATGGTTTTCATCAGAAATCTGACACGCGCCGCCGACGCGGCGCGGGAGAAGAACATCACGTTATTGATCGAGCCGATCAACCCGCGCGACCGGCCGGATTATTTTCTTACCCGCGCCGAGCAGGCGGCCGACATCATCGCCAAGGTGGAGCGGGCGAACGTGCGCATGCAGTTCGACTTCTATCACGCGCAGATCGTCGGCGGCGATCTCATCAGAAGGTTCGAGAAGCATCTGCCGTTCGTCGCCCATGTGCAGGTCGCGGCGGTTCCCTCGCGGCACGAGCCCGACGAAGGCGAGGTGAACTATCCGGAAATCTTCGCGGCGCTCGATCGGTTCGGCTACGGCAATTGGGTCGGGTGCGAGTACCGGCCGCGCGTGCGAACCGAGGACGGCTTGGGCTGGGCACGCGCTTACGGGGTGAAACCGCGTTGAAAAGTTGGACCGACCGTTCCCGCGGAAGTGGGAACCCATAGCCACGGCCTCGGCTATGGCTCTCCCCTTGCGCGATGACGACAGCGCGGTTGTCGTCAGCTACATTCGTTCGTCCATGGTAGCAGCATTACGAGGGGAGACGAACATGCGTCTCGACAACAAGGTTGCGCTGGTCACCGGCGCCGCGTCGGGCTTTGGTCAAGGCATCGCCGAGACCTTCGCGCGCGAGGGCGCACGCGTGGCAGTCGTCGACATCAATGAGAAGGCGGCGCGCCAGGCCGCCGCCTCGATCAGCAACAAGGCGATCGCGCTGCGCTGCGACGTGTCGCAGCGCGCCGACGTGGACACAGCCGTGCGGGCAACCGTCGATGCGTTCGGGCGAATCGACATCCTCGTCAACAATGCCGGCATGAGTCACGTGCGGCGGCCGATGCTGGAGGTGGAGGAGGCGGAGTTCGATCGGCTCATGGCCGTGAACGTCAAATCGATCTTCCTGTTCGCGCATGCGGTCGTGCCGCTCATGCGCAAGCAGAAATCGGGGGTGATCATCAATATCGGCTCGACCGCCGGCATCAGGCCGCGGCCGGGGCTGACCTGGTACAACGCCTCCAAGGCTGCGGTGAACCTCGTGTCCAAATCGATGGCGGCCGAGCTAGCGGGCGACGGCATCCGGGTCTGCGCGATCGCGCCGGTCATGGCGGAGACGCCGCTGTTGCCGACCTTCATGGGCGGCGATTCGGCGGAGTTGCGCGCGCAGTTCAAAGCAACGGTGCCGCTCGGCCGCTTCGCGACCGTCGCCGACGTCGCCAACGCGACGTTGTTTCTTGCCTCGGAGGAGGCGTCATTTCTCACCGGCAACGTGCTCGAAGTCGACGGCGGCCGCTGCGTTTAGCCCGAAACCTTAGCGCATGTTCATCTATCTGTGTTGTCATGGCCGGGCATAGCGCGTCGGAAGACGCGCGTGAACGCGTGCCGGGCATGACGATGAGAAATTTGGCCCGGCCTGGCGACTTAATCGATAAGCATTAATCGCTTGAGTTCCACGGTCTCGCCGCGGTCCGCCGCAAGGCCGCGCCAAATCGCTTCGCAGCGCCAGCCGGCGCGACTGCCATCGATCCGGTAGAGGTTGTAGCCGGCGCCATCGTTGCGGCCCGGTGCCACTGCCGAGGCCGACGGCGCCCCCACGACCGGGATGCGCCCCTGCGGTCCCTCGACCTCGATCAGCGAGTGCACATGGTCGTGCCCGTGAATGACGAGCTCGGCTCCTTGCCGCGCCAGCGCGGCGCGAAACTCGCTACCGTCGACGAGGCGCTTGAAATGCCGCGCCGGCTTGCTGATCGGCGTATGATGCATCATGACCACGCGAAAGAGCCCTTCGCGGCCGTAGCGCCCGAGCGCCGCGGCAAGGATTGCGATCTGTTCGCGGCCGAGATGGCCGGTCGCCAGGAAAGGCGCGGTCGGGACCGCCGTCGATAATCCGATCAGCACCAGCGGGCCGCGCCGGCGCACGAAGGGGAACGCCGTCTCGCCGGCCTCGTCGCCGCGCATATACTCGCCCCAGTGGAGCTGCGGATAGGTTGCGGCCGCGCGCACATAGGCGTCGTGATTGCCCGGCACCAAGCTGACGTCGCGCGGCGTCCCGAGCGCGGCGAGCCACGCGCGCGCCGGCGCGTATTCGCCGGCGAGCGAGATGTTGACGAGATCGCCGGTCACCGCGATGTGGTCCGCGGCCTGGGTTTTGAGATCCGCCGTCATGCGTGCGAGCACGTCGGCGCGATGGATGCGGTGGCGCTTGCGCCGCCAGTTGACAAAGCCGGTCGCGCGTTTGCCGGCGAGCTCGGACAAGCGGGGGCTCGGCAGCGGTCCGAGATGAGGATCCGACAAATGCGCGAGAACGAACATCGCTCGATGTCAGTCGACCCCGATCATCACGAGCTGCCGATTAGAATTCCGGCGGCGAACACCAACGCGCCGCCGACGATGACCTGAAAGGTCGCCGCGAGGAAGGGCGTATCCATGAATCGATGGCGAATGTAGGAGATGGCCGCCAGCTCGACCACGACCACGGCGATGGCGACAGCCGTCGCGGTCCAGAAATTGGGAATGAGATAGGGCAACGTGTGCCCGAGCCCGCCGACCGCGGTCATCACTCCGCACACGACGCCGCGTACCAGCGGCGCTCCGCGTCCGGTGAGCGAGCCGTCATCCGAGAGCGCCTCGGCAAAGCCCATGGAGATGCCTGCGCCGACCGATGCGGCAAGTCCGACCAGAAACGTCTCCCACGTGCTGTGGGTAGCGAACGCGGCGGCAAACAGCGGCGCCAAGGTCGAGACCGAGCCGTCCATCAGCCCGGCGAGGCCGGGCTGCACGTACTGCAGGACGAACATGCGCCGCGCGGTTTCATCCTCCGTGGCGCGCGCGCTCGGGGTCAGGATTTGCTGTCCTAGCTTGTGGGCGAGACTCTCGTGCTCCACCTCGGCCTCGGCGAGCTCGACCAGGAGCTGGCGCACCGAGGCGTCCCGCGAGCTCTCGGTGGCACGGCGATAGAACCGCGCTGCCTCGTACTCCATGTTCTCGGCGAACTTACGCACCTCGTCGAGATTGAGCGGGTGCATGAGCCACAGCGGCTTCTTTTGGATGAAACCTTTGACGTCCTGGCGGCGGATCAGCGGCAAGTACTCGCCGAACTTCGACCGGTAGAGATCGAACAGCATGGTGCGGTGGCGCACCTCCTCCTCGGCCATCTCGTCGAAGACCTTGGCCGAAGCCGGATAGGTCTTGCGCAATCCTTCGGCAAAGCCGCGATAAATGCGGCTATCCTCGTCCTCGTTGGTGATGGCGAGCGCGAGGATTTCCTGTTCGGTGAGTTCGGCAAAGCGTTTCACGGGCCCTCCACTCCCCAGATCGCGTATATTAGAACACTTCTAAACAGCAAAGCCGGGCTTTTGACAAGCCGGAGGCGATTGCCTCACTTGCCATGATGCGCGGATAACCGGCGAGACCGGGATGAAACGCCTCAGCCTCAGTGCGACGCGCCGCGCGCTCGAGCCCGCGCTGCGGCGTGCGCTGCACGCCTATTGGCGCTTTGCGCGGGCCATGACGCTCGGCGTGCGCGCGCTGGTGATCGACGAGGAGGGGCGCATCTTCCTGGTCAAGCACAGCTACGTGAGCGGTTGGCACTTGCCGGGTGGGGGCGTCGAGGCCGGTGAAACGCTCGCTGAAGCGCTCGCGCGCGAGCTGCGTGAGGAGGGCAACATCGAGATCACCGCGCCGCCGCGACTGCACGGGCTCTTCTTCAACAATCGCGCCTCCCGGCGCGACCATGTCGCGCTCTTCGTCGTCCGTGCATTCCGCCAATCGGCAGTGCCGGTCCCCGACCGCGAGATCGTCGCGCACGGCTTCTTTGCCGCCGATGCGCTGCCCAACGACACCACGGCCGCGACCCGCGCCCGCATCATCGAAGTGCTCGGCGGCGCGCCGGTCAGCGAGCGATGGTGAGCGGCGCCCGTGCCCGCGCGACTGCAGGCCATCTACCTCGTGCGCTGCGATGCGCGCTCGATCGAGGAGCGCGCGCGCGCCATCGCGGTCGAGCAGAGCGTTGAAATGCCGGTCTCGGCGATCACCGATGAGTTCGTGCGCTCCGAGATCGTCGGCCGAGTCGAGACCATCGCGGAAAAGGAAAACAATGCTTTCGAGGTCCGCATCTCGCTTGCGGCCGAGACCGTCGGGCGCGACCCCGGACAGTTCCTCAACATGCTGTTCGGGAACACCTCGTTACATGAGGATGTCGTGCTCGCCGATGTCACGGTTCCGAAGGAGCTGATCGAGGCTTTCGGCGGCCCGCGGCACGGGCTCGATGCGCTGCGGCGGCGGGTCGGTGCGCCGGCGCGGGCGTTGACCGCATCGCCGCTCAAGCCGCAAGGCTTACCTGCGGCAAGGCTGGCCCAAGTTGCGCAGGCCTTTGCGCGCGCCGGCATCGATTACATCAAGGACGACCATGGCCTCGCCGATCAGAGCTATTCGCCGTTCGCCGCGCGCGTCGAAGCGGTTGCGGGCGCTTTGCGCAGCCTCGAGCAGGCGGGCGGGCGTGGAGCGCGCTACGTGCCGAGCCTGTCGGGCGATCTCGACACCATGCGCGCGCAGATCGGGATGGCCCGGAGCGCCGGCATCGACACCGTGATGGTGGCGCCGATGATCGCGGGTCTGTCCAACTTCCATCGCCTCGTGCGCGAGAATCCTACCATCGCTTTTTTCGCCCATCCAACCATGGCCGGCGCGGCGCGGATCGCGCCGCCGCTGCTCATAGGCAAGCTGTTCCGCATGCTCGGCGCCGATGCCGTCATCTTCCCCAACTATGGCGGACGCTTCGGCTACTCCCCAGATACATGCGATGCGCTCGCGCGCGCGGCCTTGGACCACCGCGAGGGCCTGCGCCCCGCCGTCCCCGTGCCGGCGGGCGGCATGACCACCGCTCGCGTGGGCGAACTGCTTGATTTTTATGGAGCCGACGTGATGTTGCTCATCGGCGGGGCGCTGCTCGAGGCGCGGGAGCACCTGCGCGAAGCGACCGCCGCCTTCGTCGCCGAAGTCCATCGATACGACTATGGGTATGCGCATGGCCAGCCCCGATAAATCGATCCACCGCAAGGCCAAGGATTACCGCTGGGAAGGCGTGGCGGAGCTTCCGTACAAGGAGGACGATCGCGCGTTGTTCAAATCGATCACACGGCAGGTGTTGTTCGCCGATCCGCAGCTGCACGGCGAACTGCGCTATTTCGAGGTCGCGCCCGGCGGCTTCTCCACGCTGGAGCGGCACCAGCACATGCATGCCGTCATGATCCTGCGCGGGCGCGGACACTGCCTGGTCGGCGAGAAGGTCAGAGTAGTCGAGACCCGCGACCTCGTGACGGTTCCGGCGATGACCTGGCATCAGTTCCGCGCCACCAGCGGCGAGCCGCTCGGCTTTCTCTGCATGGTCAATGCCACGCGCGATAAGCCGGAATTGCCCTCGCCGGAGGATCTGGCCAAGCTCGAGCGGGACGCGAAGATCGCCGCATTCCTGCGCAACGAGCCGATGCTCTAGCACCGTTGCCAGAAACGGTATCCGACTGCTGCGGATAGCAATCAAACATTTGGTGATGGCCGTCACATCGCCCGCGGCGAGCCCCCGGCATGCTTCCGACCGTCGTTGCACCGAGGTTTTTCACACAAGAACAAAACGGGGAGATGGTCATGATCGATGCCTTGGCTATGGCCTTCGTCGCGCTGGTGCTAGGCTTACCCGCGGTGATCGGCGCGACCATGCTCGGCTCGAAATTCTAGTTGGATTGGCAGGGCGTATTCGCTGCGAATCCTTGCCGCGTGCTCGTTCGGGTGAATGCCGCAGCGCGCGGGAGGCACTTTGCGCTGTCGCAGCTCCCACGGTACTGTCATCGCGCATAGCGGCTTGAGCGCTCACGGGTGACATCTGCGTCTACAATCAGGGTTGGCATCGACATCGGCGGTACGTTCACCGACGTCGCGCTAGAAACGCCCGAGCGGCGATTCACGGAGAAGATTCTGACCACCGCGCAGGCGCCGGAAGCGGGCGTGCTCGCCGCCTTGCGCTCGGTGATTGCCAAGGCGGGAGTCGAGGCTGGCGAGGTCGGCCTGATCGTCCATGGGACAACGCTCGCCACCAATGCGCTGATCGAGCGCAAGGGCGCCAGAACCGCCCTTCTCACCACCGAAGGATTTCGCGACGTGCTCGAAATCCGGCACGAAAATCGGTTCGAGCAGTACGACATCAATATCGACTTGCCGCCGCCGCTGGTCCCGCGGCGGCTGCGGCTGCCGGTGCGCGAGAGGATCGATGCGCAGGGCGAGGTTCTCGTCCCGCTCGATGAACCCAGCGTGGTGCGCGCGATCGAGGCGCTCGCCGCGCAAGAAGTCGAGGCCGTGGCGGTCGCCTTCCTGCACAGCTTCACCAATCCGGATCACGAGCGCCGCCTCGGCGAGGCGATCGCCCGCCGTTTGCCCGACGTTGCGGTGACGCTCTCCAGCGAGGTCTCGCCGGAGATGCGCGAGTATGAGCGCTTCTCCACCGCCTGCGCCAACGCCTACCTCCAGCCCCTGATCGGGCGCTACCTCGGCAAGCTCGAGCGCGAGCTGGCAGGCGCGGGCTTCCGCTGTCCCTTGCTGCTGATGACCTCGGGCGGAGGGATCACGACGACCGAGACCGCGATCCGCTTTCCCGTGCGACTGGTCGAATCCGGGCCGGCAGGCGGCGCGATCTTCGCCGCCTGCATCGCGCGCCAGCACGGGCTCGATCAAGTGGTGTCGTTCGATATGGGGGGAACGACCGCGAAAATCTGCCTGATCGACAAGGCGCAGCCGCAGACCGCGCGCGCGTTCGAGGTGGCGCGGATGTACCGTTTTCTCAAAGGCAGCGGGCTGCCGCTGCGCATCCCGGTCATCGAAATGGTCGAGATCGGCGCGGGGGGCGGCTCGATCGCGCGCGTCGACACGCTGGGGCGCATCGCCGTCGGCCCGGACAGCGCCGGCTCGGAGCCGGGACCGGTGTGCTACGGGCGCGGCGGCAAAGAACCCACCGTGACCGATGCCGATCTCATTCTCGGGCGCATCGATCCCGCCGCGTTCTCGGGCGGCAAAATGCCGCTCGAGGTCGCTGCTGCCGAGCGCACGCTCGCCGCAGCGATCGCAGCGCCCCTCAAACTTGCGACGGAGCATGCGGCCCTCGGGGTCAGCGAGATGGTGGACGAGAACATGGCGAATGCCGCGCGTGTGCATGCCATCGAGAGCGGGAAAGATCTTGCTCCGCGCACGCTGATCGCGTTCGGGGGCGCAGCTCCGCTGCACGCCGCGCGCGTCGCCGAGAAAGTTGGCATCGGCCGAATCCTCGTCCCGCTCAACGCCGGCGTGGGCTCGGCGGTCGGCCTTCTGCGCGCCCCGCCGGCCTATGAGATCGTGCGCGGCCGGCTGATGCGGCTTGAGAGCTTCGACGCCGCCTTGGCCAATCGCCTGCTCGCGGCGATGCGCGCGGAAGCAGAGGCGATCGTGCGCCGCGCCGCGCCGGCCGCGCCGCCCCAAGAGCAGCGCTCCGCGTTTATGCGCTACCGCGGCCAGGGGCACGAGATCGCGGTCGCGCTGCCGGTGCGCGAGTTCACTTCCGCCGATCGGTCGAGCATCAGGGAGCTATTCGAGGCGGCCTACCGCCGGCTCTACAGCCGCGCGATTCCCGGCGTCGAGATCGAGATCCTGAGCTGGGTCGTCGCGGTGAGCACCCCTTCGGAAGGCCATCTCGGCACGCCCGCCGTCGAGCGGCCGAGCGAGCCGAAACCGGTGGCGCGGCGGCCTATCTTCGACCCCGAGATCGCTGAGTTCCGGGACGTCGATATTTATTGGCGACCGGATCTCACACCGGGAGCCCGCATCAGTGGCCCGGCGGTCATCGCCGAGGACGAGACGTCGACCGTCGTCAGTCCGCGCTTCGACGCGCGCATCGATCGCTTCGGCTATATTGAGCTCACCCGCAAGGAGGCCTGAATGGCGGTCGCTCGCCCCAACGCCGCGCTCGCGCAGATCCACGTGCAAATCATGTGGAGCCGGCTGATTGCCGTGGTGGAAGAGCAGGCACAGACCATGCTGCGCACGGCGTTCAGCACCTCCGTGCGCGAGGCGGGCGATCTCTCCGCCGGCGTGTTCGACCGCCACGGCCGCATGCTGGCGCAAGCGGTCACCGGCACACCGGGTCACGTGAACTCCATGGCGAACGCGGTGCGGTATTTTCTCGAAGTCTATCCGCTCGCGAACATGAAGCCCGGCGACCACTACATCACGAACGACCCGTGGCTAACGTCGGGCCATCTGCACGACATCACGGTGGTCACGCCGAGCTTCTACCGCGGCGAAGCCGTCGGGCTGTTCGCAAATACCATCCACGTCGTCGATATCGGCGGGCTGGGCATGGGTCCGGACGGACGGCAAGTGTTCGAGGAGGGGCTGGCCATTCCGATCACGCCGCTCGCCCGCGAGGGCCGCATGAACGACGATCTGCTGCGCCTGGTGCGCGCCAACGTGCGCGAGCCGCTGCAAGTCGAAGGCGACATCTACGCCGCAGCGGCCTGCAACGACGAGGGCAGCCGCCGGCTGATCGAGATGATGGACGAGTTCGAGATCGCCAATCTCGACCGGCTGGGCGACACCATCATCGAAGCCTCGCGCGAGGCGACGCTCGACCGCATCCGTGCGCTGCCGAAGGGCACCTATCGCAACAGCATG
>Ga0209474_10006168_pt1 | contig 10125 bp, 12 predicted proteins | sample GraSoiAngelo_145_FD_185902 | JGI IMG/M metagenome (GOLD analysis project Ga0209474, IMG submission 185902) | Grasslands soil microbial communities from the Angelo Coastal Reserve, California, USA - 14_1009_05_20cm (SPAdes) (version 2) | ecosystem: Environmental > Terrestrial > Soil > Grasslands... | reverse complement strand
CCGTCGTCGAGGAATCTTCCATGTCGATCCGAACGAAGTTGTTGCGCGTCGCCGCGTCGGCGACGACGGTGACGACGTTGTCGCGGCACAGTGCGTAGTCGAGCTTCAAGCCGAGCCCCGTCAGCTTCACGCTCACGTTCCCATCCAGCCCGCATTGCTCGATGTCGGCGAAGACATCCTGATAGGCGCGGACGATCGCGGCCGCTTCGTCGGCGTTTCGGATCTCCTCACCGAGCACGTCGACGGTGGCCATCTTTCCCGCGGCGTTGAGGCGGCGAACGGTCTCGCGCGCGTCTCTCAGCTCAGGGCCGGCGATGTACCGCTCGGAGAGCTTCTGCACGAGCGGCCGGGGGACGGCCGGCAAGAGGCGGACGATCGCGCGGTCGAGTAGCGCCACTCAGCGCTCGCGCATGAATCCCTGCCGGGCGGCGCTCACGAGCGCGACTGCTTCGGGAAAGAGCACGCGCATTGCGTCGCGCAGCGCGATCGCCTGCTCGTCGGACGTCCCCGAGACCTGCATCTGCGACAGCGCGGCACCGGTCAGCTCGACTGCGGTGTTCAGAGTCAGCGTGGCGAACTGCTCACGCTGCGCCTCTTGCACGTTCTCCGCCTGCTGCTCTGCGAACTCCCGCAGGCCGCGCAGCAAATCCTCGGGGTCTCCCCCGAGCGGGAAGCCGAATCCTCCCTCCACGCGCCCAAGCATAGGGAAAGGACACGAGTTAGAGTCGCCGCTGGATGGAGACGGCAGGCGTCCCTCCCCCGGCTTCGGCAGCACGTTCCGAGCGCGTCATTCCGGCATTCAAGCCGCCGGACATCCTCTGGTACTTCGGCGCCTTCGCGACCGCATTCGCGACGTTCGAGGTCATCACCAAGATTCCGGACTCCCAGCGGGATCTCTGGCAGCTGCTGGTGGCGCTCGCATTCTTCGCGGCATTTGCCTTCGCGTCGTTCGTCCTGCTACGGACGTGGTGGATCCCGGGCGGGCTCACCGCCGCGCTCGCGGTCGCGATGGTTCCCGCAATCGGCCACGGTTTCACGTCCCTGATCGGCACATATCCGAAGGATGTTTTCTTCGATCCGACCCAGAACTTCTCCTGGAGCGTGTTCCTGATCGGAGTCGTGTCGATCGTCGCGGGTCTCGTTGCATTCGCGTTAACGCGCTTCTCGTTCATCCTCTTCACCGTCGTCTTGGGGATCTCGCTCACTGTGCAACTCCTCATCCCCGGCATTCACCATCATCCTTCGGCCGACGACCACCTCGTCGCTGCGATCGTGCTCGGCGCCGTCCTCGTCCTGATCGGCCTCATGCTCGATGCCGGCGGACGGCGCCGCGATGCGTTCTGGTTTCACGTCGGCGGCTTCACGAACGTCGCCGTCGGCCTCGCGTACTACTCGGCAGCTCCGAGCGGGAACAGCGAGCGCGGCTGGATTCCGATGTTCATCGCCGGGGCCGTCGTGCTTGTTTGTTCTGCCCCGCTCTGGCGTGGGACGTGGGCCGCTTACGGGCTCCTCGGCTTCTACGCGCCGATCCTCCACTGGCTCACGAACGTGCTCACCGCGGACACGGCCGGCCGCGCCTGGTTGCTCCTCGCCGTCAGCGTCAGCATCTTCCTCCTGGGCTTCGGCCTCGCCCGCTCGGGGCGCTGGAGAGGAAGGGTCGGCGCGGCGCGGATCGACGCCTAATCGCTGTCGGACAGCGGCAGCTTGTAGTGCGACTCCACTTCGCGGGTCAACTCGTCGACCGCCGCGACGGCCTCGCGAATGGCCGCGGCAACGCTCGGCTCCTTCGCGCCGAGCTCGTCGAGATACGCGAGCCTCGCGACGCGCGGCTCGGCGCCGTCGCCCGCCGCGTCGGCCGCGACCTCGCAGAGTGCGGCGACCGAGACGGCCTCGCGCACTCGATCCCGTGACAAGACGGGCTCGCCGTCACCGCGCAGCGCGAGCCAGGTTCGCCGCGCTCCCTCGCCGAAGGCACAGAGGTACGTGCGCTCGCCGTCCGCATACTCGGTGACGAGAATCGCCGCGACCTCTTCGCCGGGCGCCGCGCGCGCGCTCGCGGCGCCCGCGATCCGCGCAAGGTCGTCGCTCAGCGCCATCGGGCGAGCATAGACTCGCGCGCATGAACGAGGTCTCCACCACGCGCGCGCTCTTTGCACCGCTCGGGCCGACATACGATCGCTACGCGGCGCTGCTCTCGCTCGGTCAGGATCCGCGGTGGCGGAGGTTTCTCGTCTCGCGCGTGGACGTCGCAGCGGACGACGTCGTGCTCGACGTCGCGACGGGAACGGGCGCGGTCGCGCGCGAGTTGATCCGGCAAAAGAACTGCACCGTCGTCGGTGTCGACCAAAGTCCGGAGATGCTCGCCGAAGCCCGCCGCCGCTCTCCCGGCATTCGATTCGTCGAAGGGTCCGCGGACGAGCTTCCGTTTCCCGACAAGTCGTTCGATGCCTTGACGTTCACGTACCTGTTTCGGTACGTCCCTGATCCGGCCGCGACCTTGCGTGAGCTCGTGCGTGTCGTGCGTCCCGGCGGCTCCATCGCCGCGCTCGAATTCGCCGTTCCACAAGGAATCCTGCGTCCCGCCTGGGAGGTCTACGTTCGCGCGGCGCTGCCGGCGGCAGGGCGGTTGCTCTCACGCGGCTGGGCCGAGGTCGGAGCGTTCCTCGGCGGGAGCATCCGCGACTTCTACGCGCGCTGGCCGGAGGAACGACTGCTCGAAGCGTGGGTGGACGCGGGTGTCGAGAGCGTGCGCGCGCGCCACCTGAGCGCCGGCGGCGGACTCGTGATCTGGGGCCGCCGCGGATGAGCGAGGCGAGGCCCGCGTTCTACGCGCTCGCGCCCGGGAGCTGGCGCGACTACGTCACGCTCGCTCATCCGCCGTACACGCTTTGGCACCTCTCGTACGTCGTCATCGGCGCGACGCTGGCGCCTCGGTTCGATGGCGCCCTCCTCGGCTGGACGGTGCTGGCCTTCTTCCTCGCCCTCGGTGTCGGCGCGCACGCCCTCGACGAGCTACGCGGACGGCCGTTGCAAACCCGGATTCCGGCGGCAACGCTCGTTGGGCTTGCGATCGGCTCGATCGGGGCAGCGGCGGCGATCGGCGTCGTCGTCGCGGTTCGGCGCGACCTATGGCTCCTCGCTTTCGTCGCAGCCGGGTGCGCGCTCGTAGTCGCCTACAACCTGGAGCTCTTCGGCGGGGCCGTGCACGGTGATCTGTGGTTCGCGCTCGGGTGGGGAGCATTCCCGCTCCTGACGTCGTACTTCGCCGAGGCCGAAACGATTCGCGGGCCGGCGCTGCTCGGCGCGGTCTTTGCTGCGCTCTCGAGCCACGTTCAACGGATTCTCTCGACTCCCGTCCGCGACCTCCGCCGCCGGACGCGCCGCGTCTCCGGGGAGATCGAGCGGTCAGACGGCACAACGGTGTTGCTCGATGCCGCAACCCTCGTCCGCACCCCCGAACGCGCTCTACGCCTCTTGACGGTGGCAGTCATCTCGCTCGCGCTCGCCCTCGTCGTCCTGCGCGTAACCTGAGACCGTGCAGCTCTCCACAGCCGTCGAGCTCACATTCGCGGTCGCCGTCATCGTTACCGCGGGCTCTCTCGCCGCCTCGACCGTCGACAAGGCTGCACGATCTGTCCTCATCGGTCTGGCCGGCCTGCTCGGCACGGCTGCTACGGCAGCCTGGGTCGCGCTTGCCTTGCACGAGCGGCGTTCGATCGCCGTTGCCGCCGCGGGGATCACCGTCTGCTTCGCAGCCCAGCTCGCGGCCCTTCGCATCGGTCGACTCATCGCCGCGATCCGTTCGGTCGACGACGAGCTCGCCGACGCGGAGGCGCGACTCTCGACGCTGATCGCGGAGGAGGTATCGGCACGGACCGCCGAGCTCGAGCGCACCCTATCGCGCGCACGAGCGGATTCGGCTTCCCTGCTCGCCGAGCAGGAACGGCGGCTTGCGGAAGAACGTCGCCGAACGGCGGAGGAACGTGCGGAAGCTGCACGCTCGACGCTCTCGGAAGAGCTGACGAAGGTGCAGCAGCAAGTGGACGCGCGCCTCGCCACCTGGGCCGACGATCTCGATCGGCATCAGCGAGCGGTCACCGATCGCCTCACGCACCTCGCTGCTCGACAACGCCAGCTGATCTCGGAGGCTGAGGTACGAATCGCAGCCGACGCCGAGCGTCTCGAGGCCGAAGGCGAGCAGCAGCGCGAGGGCCTCATGCGTCTGCGCGACGAGCTCGCGCGCGCGATCCAGGACGCGGTGACGGCAGGAAACGCGGAGGTCGACACATTTGCCTCGGAGCGACGGCGCGCGATGCACGAGCTCAACGAGCGCCTGCGGCGACGGGAGCGCGCGCTCTCGGAACAAGTGGAACGCGAGGGCAGCGAAGCGACGCGCCGCATCCAGACAGCGTTCACGGATGTGGAGCGGCGTCAGGTGGAGCAGTTGCAGCGCGTCCTCGACCGGGCGGCGACGAGTTATTCCGAAGCGGCCTCGCAGCAATTCGCGGACGCGATCCGTGGCGCGCGGGAAGAGGCCGCAAAGCGCTTGTCGCGGGAACTGGACCGCGCAGTGCAGTCGTTCGCGCGCGAAGCCGAGCGTGTACTCGCCGAGCGACTCGCTCACGTTGGCGACGTGGGAGCGCAGCGACTGGAGAAGCGGCTGATGCAGATCACCGAGAGCCTCGACCGGCAGCGCGCGGAAGCGGCCGCCGGATTCGAGGCGCGGTCGATGACGGTCGAGCAGGATCTCCAGCGGCGTCTCGAAGGCCTCGCCGCCGACGCCGAGGCCGAACGCGCGGTGCTCGAGGCTCGCCTGCACGAGCTCGCGCGGCGCATCGACGAGGCGATCGCGCGCGTCTGATCGGCGTTTGGCAAGCCGGTTCTCTGCCAACAATCCTCGGGAGGGTTCGTCTATGCGATGGCGAACGAGGCAAACCGTGACCGAGGCAAGCGAGATGATCGACTCACCGCAGACAGAGCGATCGAAAGTCGAAAGCTGGCGGCTTCACGTCCTGATGGAAGCCGGTTATCCACTCCCACTTGCCGAGCGTATCGCCGGGAGCGAGGCGGATCTTCATCGCGCGGTCGAGCTCCTGACGGCCGGATGCACGCCCGAAACGGCCGCTGAAATCCTGTTGTAGACACACGTACGATTCGTCGACGCTAAGGCGTCGCTTGCGATGCCGCTGCGCATCCGTCTGAAAACGACCGATCGACACGCGCGAACTTGGCGGGAGCGCCATCGGCGCTCCCGCTATCGTCCGCCGCGTGAAGGTCGAGGCAATCCAGTACGGAGAGAAGAAGGTCTACACCGTTGCGGCGTTCAATCGCGGCGTCGCTGACTGGCTCGCCCGGCTCCCGACTGTGTGGGTCGAGGGCGAGGTCACCGAGCTGCGCAGGCACGAGCGCTGGCAGACCGTGTTCTTCACGCTCAAGGATCCGACCGATGGCGCCTGCCTCGGTGTCACGATCCTGCGCTCGCGTTTCGACGCGCTGAGGCTCGATCTCGTCGACGGCGATCGGGTGCACGTCCTCGGTCGCCCGGAGCTCTACGAGGCCCGCGGTGATTTCCGTCTCCGCGCGCTGTCGATCGAGCGCTTCGGGATCGGCGATCACCTCGCCGCACTCGAGCGGCTGAAGCAAAAGCTAGCGGACGAGGGGCTGTTCGCGACCGAGCGAAAGCGGCCGCTGCCGCGCTTGCCACGTCGAATCGGGCTCGTCACCGGAAACGACGCCGCGGCGAAGCGGGACGTGACCGCGACGATCACGGCGCGTTTCCCGGCCGCGCGCATCGTCGTCGCCGAGACGTACGTGCAGGGGCCACTCGCCGCGCCGGCGATGATCGACGCTCTGCGTGCGCTGTGCGGTGTCGACGAGCTGGACGTCATCGTCCTCGCGCGCGGAGGTGGGAGCTTCGAAGATCTCTTGCCGTTCAGCGACGAGCGGCTCCTGCGCGCAGTCGCGGAGTGTTCCGTTCCGGTCGTCTCGGCGGTCGGACACGAACAGGACACGCCGCTCTGCGATCTCGCGGCTGACGTGCGCGCCTCCACGCCGACCGCCGCTGCGAAGCTCGTCGTCCCGGATGCGGTCGAGTTGCACGGCGAGCTCGATCGCCTGAGGACCGGCCTTGCGCGCGGAACGCGACGGACACTCGAACGCACACGACAACGGCTGATGCACGGACACGAGCGTCTGAGGCGAGCGCCCGCACTGACGGTCGAACGCAAGCGCTCGCGCCTCGAGCACGCTGCCGGACGGCTGCGCGCTCTCTCGCCGCGATCAACACTCGAACGCGGCTACGCGATCGTCCGAACCGAGCGGGAGATCGTTCGCACCGTCGAGCAGGTCGAGAAGGGCGCCGAGCTCGAAGTGGAAGTCGCCGACGGCCGTTTCGGCGCACGCGCGCAGTGAGCGAGCCGTCTTTCGAAGAGGCCCAGCGCGAGCTCGAGCAGATCGTCGAGCGCCTGGAGCGCGGTGACGCCGAGCTCGACAATGCGATCAAGCTCTGGGAACGCGGCGAAGAGCTCTACAAGCTCTGCGTCTCGCGTCTCGATACGGCGCAGGGAAGGATCGAGGAGCTCGGCAAGCGGATCGAATCAGACCGTCCCGGCTAAGCGAGCTCCGAGCTCGACAAGGTCCTCGCGCGCACGCGCCGGATCACCCGAGAGCGCAATCGTCTCTACATCGACAGGCGCTTCAACGACGCGACCGCCGAACAGGACGCAGCGTTTCCGTTCAGCCTGGCAGCGCCGAATGACTTCGCCGGGCGCTTTTCCCTGCATCGTCGTCGAATCGACGGTTCCTTCGCCTGTCACGACAAGGTGGTAGCGCAACGGACTGAAGCCGCTCAGGGTGAGAACCATGTCGGCGCCGCGCTCCAGCCTTGCACCGAGCGCGGCAAGCGCCGCTCCAAGACCGCCCGCGGCACCAGCCCCGGGAACATCGGCGACAGGTCGGAGATCGTCGAGCGCAAGTAGCCGCTGTTCCAAAACGCGCGCGACATCGGGCGTGGCTCCTTTTTGCGCGGCGAACACGCGCGCAGCGTCCACGAGTGGGACATCCACGTCGCAGAGGACAACCGTCGGCGCAGGGAGGCGTTGAACGACGTCTCGCATTCCCCAGCCTCCGTCGACGTTCGCCGTGCCGCCCAGCGCGACGAAAAGGATCGCTGGATTCCCGACCGCCATGATCAGCTCGCCGAGGCCTCGCGACGACGCTTCAAGCGGATCGAGCCGTTCGGGATCCAGTGGAATCGCCTCGGCCGCCTCAACAAAGGCGTCCCCGTCGTGCCATAACCACCGCGCCTTGCGCGGGCGCCCGAAGGCGTCGGACACGACCGCGGTTCGCCACTCGCCGCCGAGCGCAGCATGCAACGCATCGAGTGTCCCCTCGCCTCCGTCCGCGATCGGCAGCTCGTCCGTCTCAGCCCACGTGCGCAATCCCTCGGCGAGAGCCGACGCGGCCTCGCGCGCCGATAGAACTCCCTTTAAGGAGCTAGGACACGCGAGCGCGCGGACGTTCCGCCTCCGTGCGCAACGAAGCAGGCTCCCGCGGGCCTTCGGGAACCTCCGCCTGTGTCGCCTCCGGCATGACGCGCAACATCGCAACGGACAGACCCTCGCGTGCGAGGAAGATCAGACCGACTCCGACGCCGACGGACGCCTCGATGGCCTGCAACCCGAAGCCGAACGCAACGCCGACCGAACGTGCGACGTTGTAGTACGAGTTGAGCGGCAGGGCGATCGCCGCCTGCAAGAGACCGACGTTGTTGCCTGGCCACAGCGGAAAGAGTGTCGCGACGTTCATCAGCACGAGCACGAGCCCTGCTGCCGGCACGGGCTTGTGGATGTGGAACGCGCGCATCGCAGTCCACACGGCGAAGAGCTGGCACGTCCAACCGAGCAGCTGGAAGAAGCACGCGAGCGCGGCCTGGCCCGGTTCGCGCATCACACCGAGGCCGTGGCGCGCCAGCCGTACGAGGCGACGGATCGACGTCAGCCCGCCGAGATCGGAGACGTAATGCTGACGCGCGCTCAGAACCGCAATCGAGAACAACGCGACTCCCGCGACGACGACGACTATGAGGCTCGTGATCGCCCAGTCCGGAATGTGCGCCGTGGAGACCACGAAGACGATCAATGCCATCGCCGAGACGAGATCGAAGACGCGGTGCGCGAAGACGGTTCCGAGCAGCGTCGCCCAGATGCCCTCCTGTTGCTGCAGCCTGCGGCTGAGCACCGCGACACGCGCGAGCTCGCCGATCCGGCCGGGCAGGACGGCATTCGCGAAGAGCCCCACCGAGAACGCGGAGAAGACGAGGAGAAAGCTCGGGTGCGGCGGCGGCATCGCTTGCTTGATCACGGTGCGCCACGCGACCGCACGCACGAGAACGGAGAGCAGGTTGAGGCCGACCGCCGCAAGAACCCATCGCCACTCGACCGATGCGAACGAGTGGCCGATCATTCCCCAGTTCGGCCCGCGGAAGTAGAACAACATCGCGACGCCACCGGCCGCGAGGAGAACGACCGCTCCGCGAATCCACGGATTCCGCCAGAGACCGTTCACGCTGCGACTCGCTCGTAGATCCCGACGAGCCGGCGTGCGACGTCGTCCCACGAGTAACGCTCCACCGCGACCCGTCTCGCAACCTCGCCGAGCGCGTGCCGACGCGCTTCGTCGTCGAGCAACGCGACAACGACGTCCGTCAACGCGGCGGCTTCCCCCGCCGGAAACACGACGCCTGTCTCGGGCGACATGACCTCACGGTATCCCGGAATGTCGGAGGCGACGACCGGAGTCGCACAGGCGAACGCGCGCGTCAGGACCATCCCGAAGCTCTCGCCGCCGAGCGAGGGCGCGACGAGCGCCTTGACGGACAGAAGCTGACGGGTCAGTTCCTCCTGCGAGAGGAAGCCGAGCACCTCGATCCCGTCGTCGGCGATGCGCTCACGCGCAAGCAGCAGCCGAACGGCGAGCGGATCGGCGCCCGCGATGCCGAGCACGGCTCCGGTGCGCCGGCGAATCTCTGGCCAGGCCCGCAGGAGAACGTGCAGGCCCTTGCGCGGCTCGTGGCGGCCGGCGAACAGGATCCGGTGCTCCCGTCGATCGGCCTCCGCGGACTCCGGGATCAGCACGCCGTTCGGTACGACTTCGTAGTCCCCGGGAAGCCACGACTGCGCAGTTTCGAGTGCGTGCGGCGACACGGCGATGCGCGCGTCGAGGCGGTCAGCGAGGAAACCCCACGCGGGCTTGCCGAATTTCATCCAGCCGAGTGCGCCGTGCGCGTGGAACGTGGCGACCATCGGCACGCGCCCGAGGGCAAGCGTCGCGATGCAGATCGCAGGCGTCATCGGTTCGTGCAGGTGCAAGACGTCGAACCGCTCGCGTGTGAGCGCGCGGCGAATTCGCAAGACCGAACGCGGCGACAGGACGATGTTCGGCAACGAGCCGTTCGCAGGCACGATCACCGAACGGCCGACGGGAATCACGTCGGGCGGCGGCGAGCCGTGCCTCCCGAGCCGGGGATGCAGCACGCGCGTGAAGCTTCCGGGTGGATCGTTCCCCATGATCGTCCGCGTCTCGACGCCGATGCGCTGCAACGCCTCCGCCTGCAGCTCGACGTGCTCGACGACGGCACCCCAGAAGGACCACGAGTACGGCGCGACGATGCCTACCTTCATGAGCGGGAGAATAGGCGTCGCTCCCTAGACTGCGGCTCGTGCGCCGCTCGCCGCACGACCGGGAGATCCTGCGGCTCGCGTTGCCCGCACTCGGCGCGCTCGCGGCCGAACCGCTCTACGTGCTCGCCGACACGGCAATCGTGGGCCACCTCGGCCGGCCGCAGATCGCCGCGCTCGGGCTCGCCGGAACCGTTCTCGCCGGGACGTTCACGATCTTCAACTTCCTGACGTACGGCACGACGGCCGTCGTGGCGCGAGCGAGCGGAGCTGGACAGGCCGAGCGCGCCGCGAGATTGGCGTCGCAGGCGCTGTGGGTCTCGCTCGCGATCGGGGTCGTGCTCCTCGCCGTCAGCGAAGCGGTTGCGTCGCCGCTTCTGCACGCGCTCGGCGGCCACGGGCGCTCGGGTCACTTCGCGCTCGTGTACTTCCGCATCGCCGCCGTCGG
>Ga0209474_10006167_pt1 | contig 10126 bp, 8 predicted proteins | sample GraSoiAngelo_145_FD_185902 | JGI IMG/M metagenome (GOLD analysis project Ga0209474, IMG submission 185902) | Grasslands soil microbial communities from the Angelo Coastal Reserve, California, USA - 14_1009_05_20cm (SPAdes) (version 2) | ecosystem: Environmental > Terrestrial > Soil > Grasslands ... | reverse complement strand
CTTCAGATCTTGGACGCCTGGGCCCCCTGCGGGGGGTGCAAGCGTCCAAGATCGCGGCCCAGTCGCGCCTCCCGGCCCAGTCGCGCCTCCCGGCCCAGTCGCGCCTCCCGGCCCAGTCGCGCCTCGCGGCTCAGTCGCCGGCCCGGCGGGCCTCGCGGGCCTTGAGCGCGTCGACGACCCCGCCGATCACGATGATCGCGGGCGGGTGGATGCGCTCGATCGCGACCAGGTCGGCGATGTCCGCAAGCGGCGCGCGGACCACCCGCTGCCCCTTCGTCGTACCGTCCTGCACCACCGCGACCGGCGTGTCCGGCGGCCGGCCGTGCTCGATCAGCACGTCGACGATCGCCGGCAGGTGGGTCAGGCCCATGAGAACGCAGAGGGTACCCCGCAGCCCGGCCAGCTTCGGCCACTCCGCCAGCGAGCGCGGATCGTCCGGCGCGACGTGCCCGGACACCACCACGAACTCGTGCGCGACACCGCGGTGGGTGACCGGGATGCCGGCCGCCGCCGGTACCGCCGTCGCGGAGCTCACCCCGGGTACCACGGTGACGGGTACCCCGGCGGCGGTGCAGGCGAGCACCTCCTCGCCGCCGCGACCGAAGACGTACGGGTCGCCGCCCTTGAGCCGGACCACGAACCGGCCCTGCCGCGCGCGGCTGACCAGGATCCGGTTGATCTCCTCCTGCGCCTTGGCCGGTCCGTAGGGGATCTTCGAGGCGTCCACCAGTTCGACGTCGGGCCGCAGCTCGTCGAGCAGCAGTCCGGGTACCAGGCGGTCGGCCACGACGACGTCGGCGAGCGCGAGCAGCCGGCGGCCGCGCACGGTGATCAGCTCCGGATCGCCCGGCCCGGCGCCGACCAGCGCCACCCCGGCACCCGGATGCGACGGCCCCGCGTCGAGGGAACCGTCGGCGAGCCGGTCCCGGATGCCGTCCCGGACCGCCATCGCCCGGCGCGGGTCGCCGCCGCCGAGCACCGCGACCGTGACCGCGCCGTGCCGGGTCACCGCCGGGGTCCAGGCCGTGGCCGCGGCACGGTCGTCGGCTCGCACGCAGAACACCTTCCGCTCGGCGGCCGCCGCGCTCACCGCGGCGGCCGCCATCCGGTCGTCCAGCGCCGCCTGTACCAGCCAGGCACCGTCCACATCGGACGGTTCGAAGCGGCGGGCCACCCAGGTCACCCGGCCGGCGTCGGCGAGCGCGCGCAACGCCGGGGTGAGCGACGGGGACACGATCAGCACCTCGGCGCCGGCGTCGAGCAGGGCCGGTACCCGGCGGGTGGCGACGGTACCCCCGCCGACCACGAGCACCTTCCGCCCAGCCAGCCGCAGACCGACCGGATACAGCGAACTCATTGAGTCTCCCGGGCCGCTTCGCGAGGCGCTCCGGTGCGCCGTCTTCCCTCGTCGCTTCGCTCCTCAGTCCAGACAGCGCCGCGCCCCGCTCCGCTGAGAACCCTCACTTCTCCGACACTCCGGCGGAGTCGAAGGTGGCGACCTCGTGCAGTACCCGCACCGCGCTGGCCACGATCGGCAGCGCGAGCACCGCGCCGGTACCCTCGCCCAGCCGCAGGCCGAGGTCCACCAGCGGGGTCAGGCCCAGGTGCGCGAGCGCGACGGAGGCGCCCGGCTCGGCGGAACGGTGCCCCGCGATCATCGCGCCCACGGCGTCGGGCGCGAACGCGGCGGCCGCCAGGGCACCGGACACGGCGATGACACCGTCGACGACGACCGGTACCCGACGGGCGGCCGCACCGAGGATGAACCCGGCGATGGCGGCGTGCTCCCCGCCACCGACCGTGGCCAGTACCCCGAGCGGGTCGCCCCGGTCCGGCCGGTGCCGCTCCAGCGCCGCGGCCACCACCGAGGTCTTGTGCGCCAGCATGGCGTCGTCGATGCCGGTACCCCGCCCGGTGACCCGGTCGGCCGGGGCACCGGTGAAGGCGGCGATCAGCGCCGCGGCCGGCGTCGTGTTGGCGATGCCCATGTCCCCGGTGACCAGGATCCCGGCTCCCGCGTCGAGCAGCGCGTTCGCGGTGACGATGCCGGCCTCGACCGCCGCGGCCGCCTCGTCGCGGGTCAGCGCCGGGCCGGTGGTGATGTCGCCGGTACCGGGCCGGACCTTCGCGACCACCAGCCCGTCCGCCGGTGCCAGGGCGGCCGCGACCGCCACGTCGACCACGGTCACCGCGGCACGGGCCTCGCGGGCGAACGCGTTGACGACCGCACCGCCGGCGAGGAAGTTCGCCACCATCTGCGCGGTGACCTCTTGCGGCCACGGGGTCACCCGCTGGGCGTGCACCCCGTGGTCGCCGGCGAACACCGCCACCGCCGGCCGCCCAGGGATCGGCGGCGGGCAGGTACCGGCGAGTCCGGCGAGCCGGATCGACAGGCCCTCCAGCTCACCCAGCGAGCCGGCCGGCTTGGTCAGCCGCGCGTGCAGCTCCCGGGCCGCGGTCATCGCCGCCTCGTCGAGCGGACGGATGGCGGCGACTGTCTGGTCAATCAACGATGGCCTCCCAGGCCTTCAGTAGGGAATCGCTGGTGGCAGTGTCCCGTACCGCGATCCGCAGCCAGTCGGGGCCCAGCCCCGGAAACGTGTCGCCGCGGCGCAGGGCGAAGCCGGCCGCGCGCAGCCGCTGTCGCAGCCGGGCGCCGTCGGGTACGTGGACCAGGACGAAGTTGCTGGCCGGGCGGCCGGCGACGGTCACTGCGGGCAGCGCGGCGAGGCCCGCGACGAGGTGGTCGCGGCGCGCGGTCAGCTCGCGGGCGATCCGTTCCTCCGCCGCGACCGCGCGGTCGCTTGCGCACGCGACCGCGGCGGCCAGCGCCGGGGTGGACACCGGCCACAGCGGTTGTACCGCCGCCAGCCGCGCCACGACATCGGCCGGCCCGAGGAGGTACCCGATGCGCAGGCCGGCCAGTCCCCACGTCTTGGTGAGGCTGCGCAGCACGACCAGCCCGGGCAGGTCGCGCCGGGCGGCGAGGGAGTCCGGCTCCCCCGGTACCGTGTCGGCGAACGCCTCGTCGACGACCAGCAGCCGGCCGGCGCGGGCCAGGGCGGCCACGGTGTCCGCCGGGTGCGCGACCGACGTCGGGTTGGTCGGGTTGCCGATGACGACGAGGTCGGCTGCTTCCGGTACCACCTCAGGGTCGAGGGTGAACGGCGGCGGCAGCAGCGCGCGGTCGACCCGGGGCCCCGCGGCGGCCAGCGCCGCCTCCGGCTCGGTGAACTGCGGGTGCACGACCACCGGCCGGCGTACCCCGAGCCGCGCCTGGGCCAGCAGCGTGAACGCCTGCGCCGCACCGGCGGTGAGCAGCACCTCGTCGGCGGGCCGGCGGTGCCGCGCGGCAAGCGCCGCGCGCGCCGGGGCGGGATCCGGGTAGGCCGCGAGATCCTGCAGCGCCGCGGCGATCGGGCCGGCGAGCCAGTCGGGCAGCGGGTCGGTGCGGACGTTGACCGCGAGGTCGACCAGGCCCGGGGCGAGTTCGGCGTCGCCGTGGAACCCGAGTTCGTGCATGCCCGCGATGATGCCATCTGAATTCCCCGGCTTCGCCGCTACATCGTCCTGATTTGTCCTACCTTGGGAGTGTGACGAAGCGCATGATGACGGCGGTTGCGCAGGTCGCTCCCCTGGTCCGCACCGGGCTGCTGGGCGGGATCGCCGTCGCCGTGCTGCTGTACCCGGTCGCCTCGCTGGCAGGGCTCGCCGTGAAATCCGGCGCCGAAGCCGTCGACTCGCTGCCCCGGCAGCTGCTGATCGCGCCGTCGCCGCAGACCACCTACGTCTATGCAGCCGACGGGAAGACGCTGGTGACGACGTTCTACGAGGAGGACCGCAAGTACATCCCGATCAGCCAGATGTCGCCGCTGGTGCGCAACGCGATCGTCGCGGCCGAGGACTCGCGCTTCTTCGAGCACCACGGCGTCGACCTCAAGGGGACGGTCCGGGCGTTCGTCGCCAACCAGCAGGCCGGCGGGGTGTCGCAGGGCGCCTCGACGCTGACCATGCAGTACGTGCGCAACGTGCTGCGCGACGCCGCGGACAACCCGCAGGACGCGGTCGACGCCACCGCCCAGGACAGCGCGCGCAAGCTGCGCGAGATGCGGCTGGCCATCGCGCTGGAGAAGCGGATGAGCAAGACCCAGATCCTGGAGGGGTACCTCAACGTCGCGTACTTCGGGCACCGCGCCTACGGCATCTTCGCCGCATCCAACGTGTACTTCTCCAAGCCGCCGGACCAGCTCACGCTGGACGAGGCGGCGATGGTCGCCGGCCTCGTACAGGCGCCGTCGGACTACGACCCGGCCGGCCCGGACCGGTCGGCCGCGCTGGACCGGCGCAACTACGTCATCGACCGGATGGCCGCACTCGGCGACATCTCGCCAGCGCAGGCGGCCGCCGCCAAGGCGGCACCGGTCGCGCTGCACCTGAGCGAACTGCCCAACGACTGCGTGTCGGTACCCGCGGCGCACAACGACTGGGGCTTCTTCTGCGACATCTTCCGGCAGTGGTGGATGCGGCAGCCGGCGTTCGGTACCAGTCCCGCGGCGCGCTGGGACAACCTGCGGCGCGGCGGGTACACGGTGGTCACCTCGCTGGACCCGGACGTCCAGGCCAGCGCGATGAGGCACGCGACCGACAACGAGCGGATCGACAACAGGTTCGCGCTCGGCGCGGTGTTCGTCGAACCCGGTACCGGACGGGTCAGGGCGGCCGCGGTCAACCGGGTGTACTCGCTGGACCAGTCGCACAACCCCGGCAACACCGACCCGGCCAAGCGGGCCGCGGGCATCCCCGGCAACTACCCGAACACGGTGAACATGCTGCTCGGCGGCGGACCGTCGATCGGGTACCAGGCCGGGTCGACGTTCAAGCTGTTCACCATGCTCACCGCGCTGGAGCAGGGGTACGGGCTGAACACGTCGTTCTACGCGCCGAGGCGGTACACGTCGCGGTACTACACCGGGCCGCGGGACCCGCAGGCGTGCGCCGGAGGGCACTGGTGCCCACGCAACGCCAGCCGCGGCATGACCGGTACCCAGACCATGTGGTCCGGCTTCGGCAAGTCCGTCAACACGTACTGGGTGCAGGTGGAGCAGAAGGTCGGCGCGCAGAACGCGGTCGCGATGGCGCAACGGCTCGGGCTGACCTGGCACACCGACATCGACCGGCTGCAGGCCTCGCCGGCCAAGGCCCGCACCTGGGGCGCCTTCACGCTCGGCGTCGCGGACACCACCCCGCTGGAGATGGCCGACGCGTACGCGACGATCGCGGCGGACGGGCGGTACTGCGAGCCGCTGCCGGTGCGGTCGATCACCCGGTCGGACGGTCAACCGGTACTCGGGCCGAACGGGCAACCGGTCGCCGCGCCGCGGTGCAGCCAGGTGGTCAGCCGGGACGTCGCCCGGGCGGCGGTGGACGCGGCGCGCTGCCCCACCGGGTACGGGGCGGCCGGCGGTGGCTGCGGCAGCTGGTCGACGGCACCCAGCGCGTACCCGACCGTCGGGCGGCCGTTCGCCGGCAAGACGGGTACCACCGACGACGCGCGGTCGGTGTGGTTCATCGGGTTCACCCCGCAGCTGGCCGGGTGCGCCTTCGTGGCCGATCCGGACAACCCGCTGGATCTGGCCGGCGAGTCGCAGTACCGCAAGCCGATCGCCACGATCTCGCTGACCATGCGGGACGCGATGCGCGGGCTGCCGGTGCTGGGGTTCACCCCGCCGCCGGCGGGCATGCTGGGCCGGCCCCGGCACGGCCGCGCGCACGACTGACCTCCTACCCCCGCAGGTCGCCGGCGACCAGTGACCACATCTGCAGGTCGACCCGACCCCCGTGCACGTACCCGGCGTTGCGCTGCAGCCCCTCGTAGACGAACCCGGCCTTCTCGGCGACCCGGCGGGAGGCGGTGTTGCCCGGCGCGATGCGCAGCTCGATCCGCTCGAAGCCGTGTTCCAGCAGCAGCGCGATCGCGATCGCGTCGACCGCCTCCGATGCCACGCCGAACCCGCGGGCACCCGGCGCGACCAGGTAGGACACCTCGGTGGCGCGGGCCGTCCAGTCGGTGCGCGAGGTCCACAGCACGGCGACCAGCCGACCGTCTTCCCGGCGCAGTGCCACGTAGTGGTCGCCGTCGCCGATCTCGCGCTGCCGGCCGGCCACGTCGGTGCACCAGGTGCGGCCGTCGATCGTCGAGTCGTCGGGCAGCGGCAGCCAGCGGCGGGTCAGCCGGTCGGCGAGGATCGCCTCGACCTCGGGTGCGTCGGCGGCCGCCAGCGGCCGGACGTCCAGCCGCGGCGTGGCGACCGTGAGCGCGGGGAACCGGGGAGCCGCGCGCGCCTCGGTGTCGATCAAGACGCCAGCCTCAACGTATCGTGCTCGCCGGCCGCGGCGGACACGATCCGGCCCGCGATCTCCGGCCGTGCCGCCCAGTGCAGGCACAGGTAGGAGGCGTGCACTCCGCCCATCACGAACCCTTCCGGTTGCCCGTCCGGCCACGACCAGGCCGGATGCTCTCCGGAGCGGGGGGTGACCTGGCCGCGGTGCTGCTTGTGCCCGACCAGCCCGGTACCCATCGGAGCGAGCGGTGAAACGGAACGGGCGGTCGCCTCGCGGTAACCCACGACGAGGTACTCGCCGGTGCGCCCGGTCGCGCCGAGGATCCCGCACATCGGCCGGCCGTCGAACTCCCGGGCCAGCCAGGCAACTCCGGCCCCCTCGACGATCACCGGCCGGCCCGCCGCTGCCAGTGATCGCACGGAGATGGCGAGCGCGGTGTTGGCGGACAGCTCGTCGAGGTAGGTCTCCGGCAGCCCGCCGCCGACGATCAGGGCGGTCGCGTCCTCGGGCAGCGACCCGTCGCGCAGCGGATCGACGGGTACCACCTCCGCGCCGGCCGCGGAGAGCAGCTCGCCGGTCTCGGCGTACCCGTAGGAGCACTGCGCCCCACCGGCCACCGCGACCACCGGACGCGGCCCGTGCCACGTGGTCTGCGGTGGCGTCCACACCTCGGTCACCAGGGCCGGTGCCGACCGGGCCAGGGCGAGCAGCCGGTCCAGGTCGACCGCGCCGGCCAGCACCTCGCCGAGCCGCCGTACCGCCCGGGTCGCGGTGACGCTGCGGTGCACCACCGGAAGCACGCCCTCAGCACGGCCGGGCAGCCCGCTGTGCGGCAGCTCGCGCTGGCGCAGCGCACCGAGAACCGGTACCCCGACGTCGTCGAGCGCCTCGCGCAGCAGGTCTTCGTGCCGGTCGGAGGCGACCCGGTTGAGGATGACGCCGCCGAGCCAGAGCAGTTCGTCGTAGGCCCGGAACCCGTGTGCCAGCGCGGCGACCGACTGCCCCATCGCGGCGGCGTCGACGACGAGGACGACCGGGGCGCGCAGCAGCCCGGCGATCTGCGCGGTGGACTCGGCGTCGGTGCGACCGGCCAGCCCGTCGTAGAGCCCCATGGTGCCCTCGACCACGGCGATGTCCGCACCGGTGCAGCCGTGCGCGAACAGCGGCGCGACCATCGGGGAGCCGACCAGCCGCGGGTCGAGGTTGCGGCCGGGGCGCCCGGCGGCCAGGCCCAGGTATGCCGCGTCCACGTAGTCGGGCCCGATCTTGAACCCGGTCGGGTGCAGCCCGCGCGCCCGCAGGGCCGCCAGCAGACCGACGGCGACGGCCGTCTTGCCGTGGCCGGACGATGGTGCGGCGATCACCACGCGGGGAACGGCGGTCATGGATGGCTCCTGCGGTCTGCGGTGCACGTCTCGGCCAGGCGCGACGATACCCAAGCCGGGCCACCCCGCCCGGTCACGGTAGCGTGGACCAGCGTGTACCGGTTCCTGCTGACCACCCGCTGGCTCGGCTTCGCCGCGCTGATGCTGGCGCTCGCGGCGGCCATGGTCGGGCTGGGGTTCTGGCAGCTGTCCCGGTATCACGAGCGCAGCTCCGTCAACGCGCGGATCGACGCGGCGCTGCGCGCCGAACCCGTGCCGGTCGGCCAGGTGCTGCCGGTCGGGGTAGCCCCCACGGCCGGCGCCGCGTGGACCCGGGTGCGGGCCACCGGGCGCTTCGACGCCGCCCACCAGGTGCTCGCCCGGGACCGCAGCTCCGACAGCGGCGTCGGCTTCGAGGTGCTCACCCCGCTGGTGCTCGCGGACGGCTCCGCGGTGCTCGTGGACCGCGGCTGGCTGCCGGCCGGGCCGGGCGGTGCCGGGTCGGTGCCGGCGGTACCCGCTGCGCCCGACGGACAGCAGACGGTCATCGGCCGGGTGCACCTGCCGGAGAGCCGGCCGGACCAGCCGCTGACGTCGGGCGGGCAGGTGCAGGTGCGCCGGATCGCGCCGCTGCGCCTGGCCGGCGCGCTGCCGTACCCGGTGGCCGGCGGATATGTCCTGCTCGACGAGCCGCGCGACCTGACCTTCGGCACGATCCCCGCCGATCACGAGAACGCCGCGCTCAACGCCGGGTATGTCGTGCAGTGGTGGGCCTTCGCGCTGCTGACCCTGATCGGCTTCGGTTGGGCCGCCCGCCGGGAGGCGCACGGTGCCGACCGGTTCGACCTCGCGGAGCTGTACACCGACCATCCGGACGCTCCCGTATCGCCCGCCATCTGATGTAATCGGCGCATGGTGGACCCCGAGACCCCGTTGCCGTACGGCGACCCGTGGCAGGAGTCGTCGCTGCCGGTGCCGAGCTCGGTGCCGCCACCCGTTTCCCCGTACGGAATCACCTCGCCGTATCCGGCCACCACGCCGTACCCGGCGGCCGAGCCGGTGATCGCGCAGGTCGGCGAGATCCAGGTGACCTCGTCGACCGTGCGTACCCCGGCCGGCCAGTTTCCGCTGCGCGGCTCGCAGTGGACGGTGACCGACCAGTGGACCGCCGTGCAGAAGATCCCCGCCTGGGCGATCGTCCTGGCGATCGTGCTCATCCCGTGCACCGGTTTCCTGAGCCTGCTCTTCCTGCTCGCCAAGGAGAACGTGTACCAGGGCGTGGTCCTCGTGCAGGTATACAACGGCGCGTTTCAATACGTCTCCCGGGTGCCGGTGAACAACCAGAACTATGTGCAGCACGTCTACGCGCAGGTGAACTACGTGCGCTCGCTGGCTGCCATGTGAATCCGACGCACGTCGTCGATCGTGTCCGCCTCGGCGGCTGACTTGTCCTCCCGGTAGCGCAGCACCCGGGCGAAGCGCAGCGCCACCCCGCCCGGGTAGCGCGGACTGGTCTGCACGCCGTCGAACGCGATCTCGACGACCAGCTCCGGCCGCACCCGGACGACCCAGTCGCCGCGCTCGGTGGCCAGCTCCAGGAACCGCTCGGTCTGCCAGCGCAGCAGCTCGTCGGTCAGTCCCTTGAACGTCTTGCCGAGCATGACGAAGCCGCCCGTCGCCGGGTCGCGGGCACCCAGGTGCAGGTTGGACAGCCAGCCCCGGCGCCGGCCGTGTCCCCACTCCGCGGCGAGCACCACCAGGTCGAGGGTGTGCCGCGGCTTCACCTTCACCCAGGCCGAGCCGCGCCGCCCCACGTCGTATGGCGCCCGGGCCGCCTTCACCACGACACCCTCGTGGCCCGCGACGAGCGCCGCCTCGAAGGCGACGGTCGCCTCGTCGGCCGTGGCCGCCGTGGTGCGCGCGACGAGCAGCTCCGGCGGCATCGCCCGGCCCAGCGCCGCCCAGCGCTCGACGCCCGGCTCGTCGAGCAGATCGGCGCCGTCCAGATGCAGCAGATCGAAGAAGTACGGCGTGAGCCGCACGCTGGCCACCCCGCGCTGGGCCGCGCGCGAGGACGTTTCCTGGAACGGCCGCGCCCGGCCGGTCGCGTCCAGCGCGATGGCCTCCCCGTCGAGGACGAGCTGCCCGGCGGGCAGGTCACGGACGGCGGCCACCACCTCCGGTACCCGTGCGGTGATGTCGTCGAGGCTGCGGGTGAACACCGCGATGTCGGCGCCGGACCGGTGCACCTGGATGCGGATGCCGTCGAGCTTCACGTCGACCGCGGCCGGCGCGCCGGTGGCGGTCAGCGCTTCGTCCACTGTGGACGCCGACTGGGCGAGCATCGGCGCGAGCGTCCGGCCGATCTGCAACCGGAACCCGGCCAGACCCGCCGCGCCTTCGGTCAGCGCGGTGCGCGC
>Ga0209474_10006166_pt1 | contig 10126 bp, 4 predicted proteins | sample GraSoiAngelo_145_FD_185902 | JGI IMG/M metagenome (GOLD analysis project Ga0209474, IMG submission 185902) | Grasslands soil microbial communities from the Angelo Coastal Reserve, California, USA - 14_1009_05_20cm (SPAdes) (version 2) | ecosystem: Environmental > Terrestrial > Soil > Grasslands ... | reverse complement strand
TTCCCGGAGGAGGTCACAATCGTGTCCAACTCTTCTAACGTTCGTCGCTACGTTGCGACTGCCGTAGTCTATCTTGCGCTCGTCGCTTCAGTCTTCGGATTCAACATCATCCGAAATCGCACGACGCCCGTGACGCCTACGGCTGCCGCGCCTGAAACGCCGACCGTCTCCAGCACCAAGCCATACTTTTCGCTGACGACAAACAAGACTTATTCGCCCAACGAATCGGCACGGCTGTGGGCCAGCTATCAGAACATCGACTATCTTGATTTCCGCGTCTATCGCGTGAAGGACCCGAATAAATTTTTCAAGCAGCTTCAGGATCCGCACCAGATGGGCGAAGAAGAGAAGGCGCAGCTCGCGCAAGGTTACGGCGCACGCGTCTCTTTGCTTGAGCGCACTCATAGTCTGAAGACTTCGTTGTTCGGTTGGGTGAAGGATTACGTGCGCGCGCATCTGCTGAAAGATCATCGCGAGACGTTCAATGAGAAGTATCGCAAGGAAGCGCCCGCCGAACGCACGCCGCTGAACGTGGCGGATTATGCGCGCGTGCCTTTGTTGAATCCCGATCAGAAAGTGAAGGACTGGCGCGAGAAATTGCCGGCGCTTGAGCACGAATACGACAGCCGCATGATTTCGCTCGGCAAAGTCGATCCGGGTGTTTACCTAATCGAAGGCGTCAACGGTGGCATGCGAGCATACTCACTCGCTGTGGTCACTAACCTCACCATGATCGAGAAGACAAATCGGCACGGACAGGTTGTCGTCTATGTCGTAGATCGCAAAACCGGCGCGCCGCACGAAGGCGTCGATATAGAAGTCGCCGGATTGAAGAACACACTGGCGACAGGGAAGACTGATAAGACCGGCATTTTTAAAACGGAAGTGAAGATGCCCGAAGCGCCGAAGACTCCGGCGGAAGACGTTGACACAGAAGAATCGCCAAAGAATGCCTTCCTCATCATGGGGCGCGAGCGCGACAACTTTGTAATTTCGGATCTCGACTCGTTTTACTTCAGCGGCGAGAATACTGGCGACGATGTGCTGACGGGCGAAGACGTCACCAGCTATATATACACCGATCGTCCGATCTATCGGCCCGCCCAGAAAGTCTTCTTCAAAGGCATTTTGCGCCAATGGGGCAAAGATGGATATCAACTGCTCGACGCGAAGACAATCAAAGTCACGGTTGAAGATCCGAACAACGGCAAGGTCTTCGAGAAGGATCTACCACTTTCGGCGCGCGGCACATTCAGCGGCGAACTGGATATCGCTGACGAAGCGCCGCTGGGCAGCTACAACATCACCGCGTCGATCGGCGAAGCGAAGGCCAGCGGCTATTTCGAAGTTCAGGAATACAAAAAACCTGAATTCAAAGTCACCGTCAAAGGTCCGAAGGAATTTGCTTCCGTTGGCGAAAAGGTTCGCTTCACAGTCAATGCAAACTACTTTTTCGGCGCGCCGGTCACGAATGCTGACGTTCATTACTACATTTACAAGCAGCGCTATTACCACTGGTGGTGGGGCAGCGACAATTCGAGCGACGAATTCGACGACAGGGCCGGCCCCGACAACGAAGGCGGTGACCAGGAAGAAAACTCCGGCTATTACGGCAGCGACCTCGTGACTGAAGGCGACGCAGTATTGAATTCAAAGGGCGAAGCTTACGTCGACTTTGAAGTGCCTGCGCCGGATCCGAAAGAAGAGTGGGACTATTCATATCGTCTCGAAGCCCAGGTGACCGACGCGTCGCGCCGCGAGATGCAAGGCGCAGCTTCATTCATCGGCACGCGTGGCAAAACTGTCGCCGATGCTTATCCCGAGCGATACATTTACTACCAGGGCGACGCCGCGAAGATTCGCGTGAAGACGGCTGACTATGCCGGCAAACCCGTTTCCCAGAAAGTGCGGCTTCAGTTCATCGAGCAGAAGTGGGAAAAGAAAGAGAAGGAAGAGGAGTCCAACGGTTACAAGTACAAGACGACCGACTACATTCTGCACGAGCGCGATCTGGCGACGGCCGATGTGAACACCGACAGCCAGGGCAACGCGACTTACGATTTTACGGTGCCATCGCCCGGCAGCATTTATGTGAAAGCGATTGTTACCGAGAACGGGAAGCAGATCGTGAATCGGGGTGGATCGTTCTGGGCGCCGGACAAGAAAGGCGAGTGGTCTGACTTTACTTACGAGAATTACGACGAAAAATCAATCAAGCTCGTGCCTGACAAAAAATCTTACCAGCCCGGCGAGACTGCGCACGTCTTGGCGATGCTGCCCGTAGACAAAGCTCACCTACTCATCACGACTGAATTATCAGAGGTTCTGACCGTGCGCGAGATGGATGCGACAGGTCGCACGGCGATGATCGACGTTCCGATCGATCGTAAGTACGAGCCGAACGTTTATCTCGACGTGTCGTTCGTCAAAGACAGCGACATGTACAACCAGAGTCAGGTCATCGCGGTGCCGGCGCGCGACAAGATGCTGAAGCTCGACATCGTGCCGAACAAGACCGAATGGAAGCCGCGCGACGTTGCGTCGTACACAATCGTGGCTCGCAATGACGACGGCTCGCCCGCCGCGAACGCGGAAATCAGTCTGGGCATCGTTGACGAAGCGATCTACAGCATCCAGGCGGAAACCGCCGGCAACATCAAACGCGATTTCTACGGCAAGCGCTACGATGAAGTGCAGACGAGTCTCGCGATTCATTACACCTTCACCGGATACGCCGGCGACAAACCTGCCGACCTGGCGAAGAACAAGTCGGGTTATCAGCTTGCGGACTTTAAGAATGAAAGTTCCTACGCTGAGCCGACGATTCGCAAAGAATTCAAAGACACCGCGTTCTGGCAGCCTGACGTCGTAACTGGCGGCGACGGCAAAGCGACAGTCAGTTTCAATCTCCCGGATAACTTAACAACATGGCGCGCGACGGCGCGCGCGGTCACAGCTGATACACGCGTGGGCTCGACGGTGCAGAAAACGATTGCGCGCAAGGATGTAATCATGCGGCTCGAGATGCCGCGCTTCCTGACTGAAGGCGACACCGTGACGATCTCTGGCGTCGTGCATAACTTCCTGAAGAGCGACAAGTCGACGAAGATTTCGCTTGAGTTGAACGGCGCGCAGTTGCTTGATTCGGGAAGTGAGACGGTCGCGATTCATTCCAATGGCGAGCATCGCACCGATTGGCGCGTGCAAGCTAATCAAGTTGGCAAGCTAACACTGCTGGCGAAGGCTCTGACTGACACGGAATCTGACGCAGTCGAGATGACGATGGAGATCGTGCCGCACGGTCTGAAGCAAACGACCGGCAACACGATCGCGGTAACTCAGAACGATGCCGAACAGACGTTCAACCTCGATCTGCCCGGACGAGCCGACGTGTCGGCGCGTAATCTGAGCATCGAAGCGTCGCCTTCGATCGCGGGCGCTTTGTTCGGCGCACTCGATTACTTAACGAGTTATCCGTACGGCTGCACCGAACAAACGATGTCGAGCTTCCTGCCGAACATCGTCGTCGCGCAAACGCTGAAGGACATTCCCACAGCGAAGATTCGTGTCTCGAACGATCTCGATAAAAAAGTTCAGAAAGGTCTCGATCGTTTGTACGCGTATCAGCATGACGATGGCGGTTGGGGTTGGTGGAAAGACGACAAGAGCGATCCGTTCATGACGGCTTATGTCGTTGATGGCCTAACGATGGCCAGCCGCGCCGGATATCAAGTCGATGGCTGGCGGCACGCGCAAGGGCGGCAGAAATTGCAGGCGCTGCTCAACGCGGGCAAGAATGACAACGGCAATCCGATCGATGAAGAGACTCGGGCGTATATGATTTACGCGTTCACCGAAAGCGGCGACGGCGACACGCACTTTCTCGATGAGCTGTACGGCAAACGCAATAACCTTGGACCGTACGGCCGCGCGTTGCTCGCGCTCGCTTTGCAGGAACGTAAGGACGGCCGCGCCGGAGAAGTTGCGAAGCTGATCGAAAGCTCAGCGCAACAGGACGAGTTCGAAGCGCATTGGCAGACTGCGCGGGTGAATGACTATGGCCGCGACGTTTATCTCGATCCGGAGGCGACTTCGCTTTCGTTGAAGGCGCTGGCGCAAATCAATCCGGGATCGAATCTGCTGCCGAAGGTCGCGCGTTGGCTGGTGAAGAACCGGCGCAACGGCTACTACTGGCTGTCGACGAAAGAGACCGCGTTCGCAATCTACGGACTGGCGGATTATCTGAAAGTTAGCAAAGAGCTGGCGCCTGACTATTCGTTCGAAGTCTATTTGAACGGCGAGAAAGTCGCGGGCCAACATGTCGGCGCCGGCGAAGCCTCGAACGCGCAAACCTTCACGATTGCGAAGAAAGGCAACGAAGTCGGCGGCTCAAACCAGATTCGGATCGTGAAGCATGGCAAGGGTGCTCTGTATGTTTCGAGCACGCTTGAATACTTCACATCTGATGATAACGTGCCGGCGAATTCGGCGGGAGGTTTGAAAATCACGCGCGAGTATCTGCGGCTGCGTGTCACGGAAGACGAAAACGGCAAAGCAAGTTGGAAGGTCGAACCTCTGAGCGGCGAACTGCGGTCCGGCGACTTGATCGTCGTGCGCCTGCACATCACCGGTCCGCGCGCGCAATACATGATGATCGAGGATCCGATTCCTGCGGGCGCCGAACAGGTTGGGCGCGTCAGCGGAATCTATCTGAACTATTCGCTCGGCAGTTGGAGCGACTGGTACAGCGACCGTGAATTCCGCGATAACCGCACGGCGATCTTCATGAACTATTTTGATGGTGACGCGACGCAACAATACGCAATGCGCGTTGAAGTGCCGGGCGAATTTAAGGTCGCACCAGCGCGTGTTGAGCTGATGTATCAGCCGACGGTGCAGGCGAATACTTCGAACGATCGGTTGCGGATTTTGGACAAGAAGTGAAGATGTTCCGTTGAGGGCAGCCCTTGGGTGAGGAATCCACCACAGAGACACCGAGACTTCACAGAGACACAGAGTCTTTGTGCCTCCGTGGATCTCTGTGCCTCTGTGGTGAACTAAACGATCTGCAAGAACAGCCGTTCGGATATGACACGAACAATTTCTGAGCTAAATCAACTCACTCGCGAAATTATAGGCGCAGCAATCGAAGTCCATCGTCAGCTTGATCCGGGTCTGCTTGAGTCGTGCTATCGCGAGTGCCTCTGTCGGGAACTGCTCTTGCGGGGAATTCCGTTCGAGCGTGAAAGGCCATTACCGCTCGAATATAAAGGAATACATCTCGGTTGTGGTTATCGAATCGATTTATTAGTCGCAGGTGGCGTTGTGGTTGAAATCAAAGCCGTCGAAGCTTTGGCTCCGATTCACGAGGCGCAACTACTAACATACTTACGGATCGGCGGGTGGCGTCTTGGATTGCTTATCAATTTCAACGTCGCTGTTCTTAAGAATGGTATTCGCCGAAGAATTCTCGGGTATGAATCAGATCAGGGGGCAGTGCCTGAGGAGGTTCAGCATGAGCACAGTTAAATTATTTCTCAATTCAATTCGAATGACGTTTACAAACATCGGCGCGCTGATCGTTTTCGCGATCATCTACCTCTTGTTAATCCTCGCGTCGTACTTTTTTATCTCGACGCGGGAAGCGACAGTTGGGCAAGTCTTCGTGACGTACGCGCTGATGATTTTGATCCCCGCGTTGTTCTTCATCTATCAGGCCGCGATCATCGATCGCGTTCGCGATGGGAAGTTTCGTTGGCGTGCGATTGTCTTGGACGCCCTGAGGTTCTTCCTGGCGACGATCCCGCTCTTACTGATCGCCTGGCTGCTTTACTACCTGCTCAACAAGCTGGCGGTTCGCTATCCCGCGCCGGCGATTTCGTTATTGCCACAGACGCAAGGCCCGCCCAAACCGGCGCCGCTTCACTGGCCGTCACTGATTTTCGCTTCCTTAAAATTTGTGTTGCTGGGCGTGGCGTTACCGCTGGCCGCGATTCAGCTATGGGTTGAAGTGGCTTCCTGCAACCTTCGCGAATCGCTTCGAGGTGGAGCAAAGTTAATTATCAGTCGACTGGGCAGACGGTTTGCCTGTGCTTTTGGGTCGGAATCGGTGCTGATTTACGCTCTGGGTCTCGTCTTCTTTTTCGTCTTGCCATACACAGTTCTGTTCGTGCCCTTCACGCCGAAAGGCAACAGGACCGATTTCGCTGTGTTCATTTTGCGGTTGCTGCTGACTTGCATCTTTAGTTTCATTGGCTGGGTCGTGACCGTCAGCGCGCTGGCGAGAGTGAATCCTGAACCACCCGCGCCGGCGGCTGCCGTCGCAATTGCCCAGCCCGTTGAGGCTGCGGCGTGACCTTGGTCGCTCTAGGCTTTCGAACATTCGATCGTGTGCGTCGTGAGCATGCGCTGCTCGTGACCTGTGTCTGCGCCGCGCTGCTGCTCTTCAATCTCCCTCACGCTCAGTCCAGCGGAAACGCGTTAACCTTTTTTTCGAACAACTCTTCTCAAGACGAATCTGAAGGTGATGCAGCATTGCAGGATGCAGCAACGTCCGCGCTCGCGGGCCGTGAAGGCGCCGTCATCGTCATGGATGCGCAGACCGGGCGCGTGCGCGCGATCGTGAATGCCGAAGGAGCGTACGCGCAGGCGTTGATGCCCGGCTCGGCGATCAAACCTTTCACGGCGCTGGCTGCTCTGCGCGCGGGATTGATCGATGAAGATTCACGCACCGTTTGTCCCGGCCGATTCACTGGCTTGAGTTTCTCTCTGCCGTGCGTTCATGCCGATCACTTGCCGCCGTTCTCGCCATCGCAAGCGATCGCCTACTCGTGCAACTACTACTTTGCGACGCTGGGCCAGCGGCTGGGACGAGATCGTTTGATTTCAACTCTGCACGAGTTTGATTTCGCACAGCCTACCGGCATAGCAACTGGCGAGAGCGCCGGCGTCTTGCGACCGTGCGAGAGTGGAACTCAGACGCGCGTCGCCGAGAGCAATCACGTGTCGGAGCAGGCCGATTGTGCCGCGCGTGAAGGGATCGGCGAAAGCAATCATATTCAGGTCACGCCGATTCAGTTGCTGACTGCCTACACAGCGCTCGTTAATGGCGGTCATCTTTATCAGCCACAGATCGGGCCCGCCGAGAACTTCTCTCCAGTCGAGCGCAGTAGCATCAACATTGTCTCTTCACATCGAGCAATCATTACGGACGGGATGGCTGGTGCGGTTCGCTACGGCACGGCTCGCAGCGCGAAGCTCGATCAACTGCCGCTGACGATTCTCGGCAAGACCGGCACGGCAAATCCGCCGAAAGGATTTCGCACGAATGGATGGTTCATCGGATTTGCCGGAGCGTTTCAAAGCAATGGTCAACTTGATCCCTCGGAAGTGAGTCTCGCCGTACTGGTGCTTTTGGCGCGCGCGCATGGATCCCAAGCGGCGGAAGTTGCGCGGCCGATCTTTGAAACGTATTCGGACGTAATGAGCCACAGAGGCACAGAGACACAGGGCCGAAACGAATCAAGCGGAATTGAAGTCGAGGCGTACTCAATCTCTGCGGCTCCGCGTCGATCTCTCTCCGCGTCAGCCACCATCAAAGTCCATCTCGTTCACGACAATCTCACGGAAGAACTCTCGCTCGAAGATTACGTGCTCGGCGTCATGCGCGCGGAAGGTACCATGGAAGATCAGCCGGAGGCCCTAAAGGCTTTGGCGATTGCGATCCGAACCTATGCTTTGAAGAACATCGGTCGCCATGCAAAGGATGGTTACGACTTCTGCTCGACGACGCACTGCCAGAGGTTCATCGGAGACCCGACCGTGAGGGAGGGTGCAGATCGGAAAGACGGCGCCCTCCCTGACGGTCGGGTCTCTGCCGCGGTTCGTGCGACTAAAGGTCAGGTCTTGATCGACGATCGCGGCGAGCCGATCGATTCCTACTTCGGCGCATCCTGCGGCGGCGAGACGGCGAACATCGGCGATCTTTGGGGTGTCACTCCACCTGCATACCTTCGCGGCGTCCGGGACGAGTACTGCGACGCTGGCCCGCACGCGAAATGGATTGACACGATCAGTCGCGCTGATCTGCTCCGCGCGTTGAAATCAGATGTGCGCACAGACGTCGGCAATCGTCTTGAGCAAGTTGTCGTGAGCAAGCGCGACGAAACTGGTCGTGCAGAGTTCATCACGCTCGAAGGCGAGCAACGCAAAGTTATTCGCGGGTGGGACTTCAAGATCATTGTTGGCCGCGTGCTCGGATGGAATGTCTTGAAAAGTTCGCGGTTCGAAGTCGCGCGTGCAGGCTCGAATTTCGTCTTTCGCGGCAGTGGGTTCGGTCACGGCCTGGGTCTTTGTCAGGAAGGCGCGCACGTGATGGCGCAGCGCGGCGCGAATGTTCAAAAGATTCTCGAGAAGTATTTTCCGGGAACTCGTTTGGACAACGGTGCGGAGATTAGGCGACGTGGCGACGCGGCGAAGACAGCCGCAATGGTTGAATGGAAATTGGATGTTCTCCGCGGGCTGGTACCGCTCTCCGCGTCTCCCACTCTCCGCGTCTCCGGTTCTCGGATGCTCACCATCTCTTCCGAACACTTCCGTGTGACTTACCCAGCGGATGTTAATCGTCGCGATGCTAATCAGGTTCTCAATGCGCTCGAATCGGCGCGCACTGATTACGTGCGACGCGCGTCGGCGGCAGCGATCGCAGTGAATATCCCGACGCTTGAAATTCGCTTGAACAAGAGCACCGGCGACTTCACCGCGCGCACAGGCCAGCCTTGGTGGGCGGCGGCCGCGACCAAAGGAAATCGCATCGAGTTGCAACCGGCGGCGCTCTTAAAGAAGCGCGGCGTTCTGTTTACTACTCTGCGCCATGAATTGGCGCACGTCGTGATCGACTCGCTGGGTGATCGCGCGCCACGTTGGTTGGAAGAAGGATTCGCGCTGTACCTCGCCGGCGAAGGCCCAACGATTTCTCGCTACGTAATGCGCGGGGTGATTTCTGACGACGAGTTAGAGAAGAGGATGCAGCATCCGCGGACGCAGGAAGAAATGCGGAGTCTCTACGCTCAGGCCTATATCACCGTGGCAGAGATGATTCGCAATCAAGGCGAAGCGAGCGTCTGGAAGAAATTGGCGAACTATTAACCACAGAGGACACAGAGGAAGAACGATGAGTGCCACAAAAAGGCACAAAAAGCACAAGAGGAAGTTGGTTGAACCATCTCGTTCTCTTTCCTGTTTTATACCTCTTGTGCGTTTTCGTGGCTGATCTTCTTCTTCCTCCGTGCCCTCTGTGGTTCACCTTCGTTTACTCACGAACGGGTTGTCTTTGATCCAAAATCGCCAAGGCTTATTCTTCCACTTCGCGGCATAATCAATTCCGATGCGCGGTCCCCGAGCAATTTGTCGCGGCGAGATTGAGACTCCTTCTTCGATCCAGACGCGATCCCCTAGTAGATCCGCTTTGTCTAATCCGCGATCGATTCCCATCGCAATGCAGAGACGGCCGGGGCCGCTGGTCAATTCATATTCCGATCGTCCTTGTCGTCTGCGACGCATTACATCCAGACCTTCGACAGGTTCAATTGCTCGCACTAATACTGCATGCGGAGTATTTTCGACATCCGTCACGACATTGAATTGGTTGTACATGCCGTAGACGAAATAGACGTAAGCCGTGCCGCCGATTCCGTACATCGTTTCAGTGCGATTAGTGCGCCGGCCGTCCCAGGCATGCGACGCGCGATCTTCAGGGCCACGATAGGCTTCAGTCTCAACGATGATGCCGGCAACGCGTTTGCCGCTTCGATTAGGAACGGTGAGTTTCTTGCCGAGTAGATCGCGAGCGACTTCGAGGACATCTGAACGTGTGTAGAATTCGCGAGGAAGTTTCATGAATTCATCCGCAGACTGCGCAGATTACACAGAAACACACTTAGCCACAAAGAGGCACAAAAGAAAATTCGTCGAAGACGGATCGGTTGTTCTAATGTCTTTTGTGCTTCTCGTGCCTTTTCGTGGCCATCTCTTTTTCCTAATCTGCGTAATCTGTGAATAACTCTTCATCTCATCCGCCACAGCATTACAATCGTGATCACCAAACCGATAGCCACGATTGCGCGTC
>Ga0209474_10006165_pt1 | contig 10128 bp, 5 predicted proteins | sample GraSoiAngelo_145_FD_185902 | JGI IMG/M metagenome (GOLD analysis project Ga0209474, IMG submission 185902) | Grasslands soil microbial communities from the Angelo Coastal Reserve, California, USA - 14_1009_05_20cm (SPAdes) (version 2) | ecosystem: Environmental > Terrestrial > Soil > Grasslands ... | reverse complement strand
AGTCGCGGGGCGAGGCGCTCGAGCTCATGTACTCGGCCTACAAATCCCGCATCTATACCTTTCTATTGCGACTGCTCGCCGACCCGGTGGGCGCGGACGATCTGACTCAGGACGTCTTCACCAAGGCCTATCAGGCCCTCGGATCGCTGACGATCGACCACCGCGTGCTCCCATGGCTCTATCGCATCGCCACGAACACGGCGATCGATCACCTACGCCGCAAGCGGCGCTTCACCTGGCTGCGCGTGGGCCGGCTCGCCGGCACCGGCGAGGACCCGCTGATGCCGGACCAGCACAGTGCCGTTCCCGAGCGCGATCAGATACGGCGGATCCTGGCGACGTTGCCCGCGGAGCAATCGACCGCCCTCCTGCTGCACTCGCTTGAAGGCTATTCATACAAAGAGATCGCCGACATCCAAAACTGCAGCGTCACCGCCGTTCGAAGCCGTCTGGCGCGGGCGCGAAAGGCTTTCCGGGACAAGTACGCGACAACGGAGGCCCTTCACCCGTCCTAAAGAGAGATGGGGATGGTCCATGTATCCGCTGAGGAGCTCTCCGCCCTCCTAGACGGCGAGCTTTCCCCGCAGGCTGAGCTTCGCGCCCGCCAGCACCTGGCTCTGTGCCCGTCCTGCTCGGCCGAGTACGCGCTTTCGGTCCGCCTCGACGACGAGCTTCGGCAGCCGCCGGTGCTCGCCTGCAACGAGGTCCTGTTGGTCCTTTCGGCTGCGCTGGATCGCGAGGCGAGTGAGGGCGAGCAGGCCGCAGCGCAGCACCACCTCGCCGGTTGCCAGGACTGCCGTGCGAGCGTGGAGACCTGGTCGGCATTTTCAGCGGCGATCAAGGCGCTCCCGGTGATCGCCCCGTCCGCGCGGATCGATGACGCGATCTACGCGATCACGCGAAACCGGCGGACCTACCGTCCGGCGCCGGTCCGCGGCATCGCGGCGCGAGCCCTCATCGCCGTGACCGCAGCGATCGCGGTCATCGTCGCAAGCCTCGGATCCGGCGGGGGTCCGGCGCCGATCGCGGTCCTGCCGAATCCGACCGGCGAGCGCGCGATCGTCGCATCTGCCCAACAGATCGTCTTCAACTCGCGCAACAACACCATGTACGTGCTCGATATCCCGGGGGCTGCGGTCGATGCTCGCGATCCCGCCACGAACGACATCAAGATCCGCATCCAAGTCGGTGGCGAGCCCACCGCGCTCGCGCTCAACGAGGGCGCGAACCGCGTTCTCGTTCTCGATGCTTCGCAGAAGCGCGTCACCGAGATCGATGCCGGGAGCAACACGGTGATCAGCGCAACCACCGTCGCCGTCGCGGGCACGCCAACGAGCATCAGCGTCGATCCGTCCACGAACAACATCGTGGTGGCATCGACAGCGAAGTCGCCCGCGTCCGGCGCGGCGGCCGGGTCGGTGTCGGTGATCAACAGCGACACCAAGCAGGTCGAAACCGTCCGTGACATCAACGTCGCGCTCCGCTTGGTCGTGCCGGACCAGCAGGGCGGCCGCAGCGCACTCGTCTCGGCGGATGCCACGCAGTTGGTGGACGGGGCCTACAAGCTCATCGCGACCCTTCCCGGGGGCGTGAGCGCGGCGTTCTCGAAACGCAGCGACAACGTAGCCGTGCTTTCAGCGTCCGGCTCGGACTCCGTCCTCACGTTCTCGGGGTTCAGCGCTCCCGACGCGCTGAAGCTCACCGGGATCCCGCGAGCGCTCACCGCTCTCCCCGATGGTGGCTACCTCGTTCTCGTCGATCTCGGCGGGCGCGGCCGTGTCAGCAAGATCACGCGCGATGGCGCCATATTTGCGAGCATCGAGGTCGCGTCCACGGGTGGCGACCTGATCTACGACGCAGCCACAGACCGCTTTACGGTCGCCAACAACGGCCACCTCGACACCGCGCAGATGCCGGAACAGGTCGCCACGACGCAGACGGCCCCGCCGACGCAGACCTCAAACCCGACGACATCAAATTCGCCGTCGCCGTCGACGGCGCCCGCGACACCGGAACCCTCGGTTCAGCCTGTGGCGACGATCGGGCCGAATGTGCTTTCTCAGGCCCATGTCCTCACTGCCGGGTCCTACTACAACCTGCCGCTGAATGGCATCCGACCGCAATTCGTCGCGGCGAACGGATCGCGGCTTTGGATGCTCGATCAATCCAACAACGTGAGCTCGTTCGACATGAACACCGGCGATATCTACGACATCGGTTCGCTGGCCGCAGGCGCCCAGGTCTCCTACTGGGTCTCCGGAGGGTCGTACGTCTACGGCATCGATGCGCGCACCGGTGAGGTCAGTGTCGTCAACACTGCCAGAGAGCGTGTCCAGGGTCGCTACGCGACGAACGTTCTGAGTCCGGTGTCCGCGGTCGCGGTCGGTATCGACGGCCGTCTGTGGATCGCGATGCGCAGCGCCCCCTATCTCTTCGTCTTCGATCCAATGACGCAGCTCATGAACGGCTTCGATCTGGCGGGGACGCGGATCAGCGCATTGACCATCGACAGTGCAGGCCGCCTCTATTACGCGGACGACGCGCGCGGCACCGTGGGGACATTCGACCCGCGAACCTCACGACTCAACGAAGTGCCCTTCGCGCGAAATGGCACGACCACTGCCCTGCTCGTCGACTCGACCAGCACGCTTTGGGTCGGGACGAGCGCCGGGGAGATCTGGTCGGTCCGTGGCGGCAGGGCGACGCTCACGGTCACGCTTCAGCGACCTGTGAGCGAATTCGCGCCTGATCAGACGGGGAAAGCTTGGTACCTCGCATCTCTGCCGAGCGGGTTGAACGGCTTCGCCTACGCTTCCGCCGACGGCAAGCAGGCACCCCGTTCGGTGGCAGGCCCGATCGTGAGCCTCAACTTCAGCCCGATCGGACGCGCGTTCCTCGCGGATCCACGCGGATTCTTCTACATGAGCGTGGAGGGCGGGCGGTGAGCCCTGCGACAAAGACGTGGCCCCAGCCGTCTAGGGCTGTGAGATGGGCTACCCGTCGGATGGTCGGCGTAGCGCCGAATGGCCGCCTATGGTACAAATCGGCCGCGCCAGCCAGCCAAACGAAGAGTCCGTCCCACAAATTGTCCGATACGGGTACGCCCCGGATGTCACCGCCCCCCGGGGCACGGTCTGCGGCCACAGGCCAAAAACCGAAAGGGAGGTGAACTGCGTCGTCTAGGGGACGTGCCCGAGCGGAGACCATTCTCGCGTTAGAGCTCTAAGGCGAACTCGCGACCCCCGCGTCGCGCACCTATCAGGGGACACCACAGAAAAGGAAAGGTACAAATGCGAAAGATCGTCACCGCGGTCTCAGCAGCTTCGCTCGCTCTGAGCATGCTTGCGGCGGCCGTGCCGGCTTTGGCAGTGACGGGCTACGACTCCGCCTACGCAGGCGAGTCGGCGTTCGTAAACATCTCGCCGGGCCAAACGCAGAACTTCCAGGTCTTCTTTGCCAACACGGGCACGACGACCTGGTCGCGTGGCACGGGCACCCAGGTAGACCTCGCGGCCTGCCTCGAGGACAAAGTCACCTGCAACGCGCAGGACGCGTCCGAGGCCTCGTGGAACAGCGGCTGGCTCTCGTCCACTCGCTACGCGACCACGACCCAGACGACGACGGCGCCGGGCTCGCTCGGCACGTTCAGCTACAACGTCACCGCTCCGGTCGGCGCCACCGCTGGCACCTACCGCTTCAACGGTGACGTCGTTCTCTCGACAACGGGCGAGAGAATCCACCCCGACGGCTACTACCAGGACGCCACGATCGGTGGCGGCGCCGGTGGGGCCGCGAGCATCACGTCACTTACGCCGAACACCGGCACCAGCGCTGGCGGGACCAACGTGGTCATCGCCGGCTCCGGCTTCGTCTGCACGCCCGCCTTCCCGGCTGTCTCGTTCGGCGGCTCAAATGCCGTCGTCAGCAGCTGCGGTAGCACGTCGGTCACCGCAGTCTCGCCGGCGCACGCACCCGGCGCTGTGACCGTGACCCTGACGAACAGCGGCCAGGCCGCATCGAATGGCCTGACCTACACCTACGCGGACACCACGGCTCCGACGTTCACTGGCCAGTCCACGACCGGCAACTTCGTGACCGTTACGTTCAGCGAGCCGGTCTGCAACCCGAGCGCGACCAGCACCGCGGCGACTGACTGGACCGTTCGGAACGTTTCCGCTTCGGCTCCAATCCCGGTCAGCAGCGACAGCATCCCGACCTGCACCGCTGCGCAGGACACGGGCGTCACTTCGGCGACGCTCTTCCTCGCCAGCTCGATCCCGCCGGGCGCTTTCACTGAGGTCACCCTCAACACAGCTGGATCGACCACAGCCAACGTCAACATCACGGACCTCGTCGGTAACGCGATCAAGGCTCCTCAGGCGCAGACCGCGACCGCGGGCACGCCCGAGACCACGGCACCGACGATCGTAAGCGCGAGCGGCGCTGTCGGAAGCAGCACGATCACACTCAACTTCTCGGAGCCGGTCTTCTGCACCGGCCTCAGCTACACCTCCGAGGACTTCGTGCTGACGGGCGGGACAGGGACCCCGCCGACGATCATCGCGGCGGGCTCAGACCCCTGCAGCACAGCCCAGACGAACGCTGACTCGTCATTCAACCTGACGACGAGCAGCACTCTGCCGTCCGACACGGTCTACACATTGACCGTCACGCCGGAAGCGGGCGAGATCACGGACATCGCCGGCAACAACCTCGCCAACCCGTCAAGCGTCACGTTCACGACGGGCGCAGCCGACTTCACGCCGCCGACGATCGTCGACGCTCGCATGGCGAACAACCTCACTACCACGAACTTCGGGGACGTCGGTGACTCGTTCACCCTGACCTTCAGCGAGAAGATGAACGGGAGCACCACCGGCACGATCGAGGCTCAGGACCAGGACGGAACGACGATGGCGGCGAGCACTAGCAACGCACTGACTTGCGGTGGCAACGTGTCCTGCACATGGAACACGGCTGTCACGACCCTCACCGTCACCGTGAACGCCGTCACGATCGCGACCACAAACGGCACCACGCCAGGCATGCAGATTCCGTTCAACATCACCGCGTTGAACGGCATCAACGATGTCGCGGGTAACCCGCCGAACGTTCTCGGCTCGCCTGACCGGCTCGTCGACTTCGAGTAGTCAGCGAACCCACGACCAGCGATCCCGGACCGGGGCCCGCAAGGGCCCCGGTCCTCTTTCAATCGCCTCGGTAGGCTTGATTGGATGACCAGACGGACCGCGAAACGGTCACGCAACGATGCCATCGTCGCGCGACCTCCGGAATTCCTCCGCTCGAGTCTGCGGACCTTCGGAGTCGCCCTGGTCTGCGCGAAAGTGGCGCTCGTTCCTGTCGTGTTCGACCACGACGCCGACGTGGCATTTACCGTAGTGAAGGCGGGAGTCAGCCACGCGATCGCGTACGTGTTGACGGCAGTGATGGTCGGTTTGATCGTCCAATTCGGCCGCTCGTTTCTGATCCGCTCGCCGGTGCACCTACCGGTGCTTGCGTTCCTCGGCGCGAGTGTCGCCGCGACTGTGGTCGCGTCCGATCCGATCCTGGGTCTTTATGGAGCGCACGACCGGATGGTCGGACTCGGAACGATCGCCGATGGGGTGGCCCTGTATTTCGCCATCGTGCTGCTGATCCGAACTCGCACCGAAGCGATCGCCGTGGCCGCATCCTTCCTAGGCGCCTCCGCGATCATGCTCGCGTACGAGCTCCTTCAATTCATCGGACGCGACCCATTGACCTGGAGCGTGGACAGCGCGGCACGACCCTTTTCCACGATCGGCCAGACAACGAACCTCGCGGAATACCTCGTGGTCGTGGCCGTCGGAACTGCAGCCTTCGGCCTGCTTGATGCAACCCTGCGAACCAGCCTCCGTGGCTTGTTGCTCGCGCTTGCGGGCGTCGCGCTGGTCTGGGTGCTTGTGACACAAACGCGCTCGTCCCTGATTGGCCTAGTCAGCGGTGCGGCGGTCCTCGTGATCCTCGTGTGGCGCGCCTATCCGAATAAGCGCGCCCGCAGGTTTACCATTTTGGCCGGGGCCGGGGCCGGAGCGGTGTTCGCTTTGGTCCTCCTGTTCACGCCTCTCGGCGCGCGACTCTTGAGCACCGTAGAGATCTCGGCCGCGGGTGAGGGAGATAGCGGCCCTCATCTCGAGCAGTCGGCCGACGTTCGTGTGGCTCTTTACCGTGCCTCTATCGACATGGTCCGCGACCGGCCGCTCTTCGGCTACGGACCGGACAACTTCCTGGCGGCGTTCCCCGCTTATCGCTCGGAGGACGAGCCATTTGAAGTGCAAGAGAGCCCCAATACGAGCGCCCATGGATGGATCGCGCAGGTGGCCGCGACCGGAGGACTGGCAGGGCTGATCACATTCATCGCGATCGCAGCCGCCACGTCGTGGGTCACGTTCAGAAACGGGTTCCGCCCCCTTGCATGGGCCGCCCTAGGGATGCTGTTCGCATTTCTGGGGGCCGGCCTGACTACTGTCAATGCGGTCAGCACCGATTGGCTGTTCTGGTTCGCCGCCGGCGTGGTCGCCGTCGCTACGGGTCAGCCCTGGGTGCCGGCGAGTGAGGTCGTCGCTCGAACCTCGGCGGGGCGCAGTTACGTGGAAGCGCAGAACGGCGAAAGGACTCTAAGGCGGGGACTCGGAATGGCGACCGTCGGGCTCGGGCTGTTGCTCGTTCTCACCATCCTCGGCCCCCTCGACGCATCGCGCGCCGCGAGGGCCTCCCAGGTCGCGCGTTTGCAAGGCCGCGCGCAGCAGTCGATCGACCTTGGTCTCCGCGCGACGCGAGCGGATCCACAGCGCGCCCAGTACTGGGACACGCTCGGGCTCGCGTACGTCGGGGGCGATCGGTTCAAGGATGCCTCGTCCGCCTTCGACCGAGCCAGTGCGCTCGCCCCATACGACGTGCGCTATTACGGCGACCTCGCCCGGGCCTACGTTGTCCTCATCCAACGTGGCGACAAAACGTTGGTCAGCCCTGCGCGAGACATCGCCGAGCGCGTCGTCCGAGTGGACCCGAACAATCCGCTGGCAAACCAAACTCGGGCGGTCGTGATGATGATCACGAACGACCTCCCCGAGGCACTCAAATCGGTTGAGCGAGCTCTCGCACTCGACAAGTCCAATAACGCAGAGATCTATCTGACCAAGACCCAGGTGCTCTCTGGGCTGGGCCGACCTGCGGATGCCATCGCGAGCGCTCGTTTCGGAATCACGAGGATCCCCAACCCGCTGAACCAGATCCAGATCAGGATCGAGCTCGTGCGCGCCCTCGTCGCGAATGGGCAGCTCTCCGACGCGCTGACGGAGGTCGACGCGCTCCTTGGCATCCAGCCGAACCAGCCAATGGCCCAGCAGCTCAAAAACCAGATCCAGGCTGCTCTGGCGAGATGACCCAGGCCGTCTGATGTGTGGGATCGCAGGCGTTGTGGGGGTCGTGGAACGCGATCGGGCCACCGTGATGCGTCGGATGCGCGAAGCGCTCGTCCACCGCGGGCCTGATTCGGCCGGCGAGTACAGCGATCCACACGCGAGTCTTGGTGTCCGGCGTCTTCGCATCATCGACCTCGTCACCGGCGATCAACCGCAATGTGGCGAAGACGAACACGTCTGGACCGTTTTCAACGGGGAGATCTACAACTTCCACGAGCTTCGTGACGAGCTCGCCAAGCAGGGCCACACCTTCCGCACACGTTCGGACACCGAGGTCATCGTCCATCTGTACGAGCGCGACGGAGACGCCTTCGTCGAGAAGCTCGACGGCATGTTCGCGGTGGCGGTCTGGGATGCGTCGCGCAGAGCCCTTGTGCTCGCGCGAGACCGTCTTGGTAAGAAGCCTGTGCTTCTGTACGAAGCCGACCGCGAGCTGTATTTCGCTTCGGAGCACCAAGCTCTAGTCGCCGGTCTGGGGAGTGCGCGGTTCTCAGCCGATCGCGCCGCGATCGCGCTCTATCTGCGCCTCGGGTACGTGCCTGCCCCCTTCGATGCGTTCGCGGGTATCCGCAAGCTCGAGCCCGCCACCGTACTTGTCTGGCGCGACGGGCGGACGACTCAGCGTCGGTACTGGGAGCCACCGCAGGCAGTGGCACCGGTCGCCGAGGACGAGGCCATAGCACAGGTCCGTACCCTGTTTGATGCTGCGGTCCGCAAGCGCCTCGTCGCGGACGTTCCGGTCGGAGCTTTTCTTTCCGGTGGCATCGACTCGAGTGCCCTTGTGGCGAGCATGGCGGCGCAGTCGAAGACAGTCCGCACGTTCACTATCGGTTTCGAAGAGGAGGGTTATTCCGAGCTCGAGCACGCCCGCCGCATCGCCCAGCGGTATGGCACCGACCACCATGAATTTGTCGTCCGCCCCGACATGACCTCGGTCGTGCCGCTCCTGGTCCGCCACTACGGCGAGCCGTACGCGGACTCGTCGGCGATCCCGACGTATTACCTCTCGAAGCTCACCCGCGACTTCGTCACGGTCGCCCTCGCCGGGGATGGGGGCGACGAGCTGTTCGCGGGCTATCAGCGGTACCACGCGGTCCGCCTCGCCGCCGGCCTCGACCGCATACCTTCCGCGCTCCGCGGACCGATCCTCGGTGGGGCTGCAGCGCTCCTTCCGAAGGCTGGGGACCAACGCGGCGGCAGCGTCCGGCTGCGGCGATTTCTCTCGGGGGCCCGACGCCGAAGCGGGGACCGCTATCTGTCGTGGCTCGCGATCGCCGATGAAGAGTGGCTATCGGCGAGCGCCACGGCGGAGCGAGGCCGCCGGCGAGCTCGCGCGTCGCGGAGCGCTCCCTGTCGGGGACGCGACGCGACGGGCCCAGCTCCTGGACGTCGCGCTGTACCTGCCGGACGATCTCCTGGTGAAGGTCGATATCGCCTCGATGGCCAACTCGCTCGAGGTCCGGGCGCCATTCCTGGACCGCTGTCTCGTTGAGTACGCGCTTGCGCTCCCGACGTCACTCATGATCCGGGGCACTCGTCGCAAGTGGATCCTCCGAAAGGCGTTCGCCGAAACGCTACCTCCGGAAAACCTCGCGCGCCGGAAGCAGGGATTCGGCGTTCCCATCGGGCGCTGGCTCCGTCAGGAGCTACGGCCGCTCCTCGGTGACGTCGTTCTCTCGGCATCGGCGCTCGGACGCGGTTACCTCCGTCCGGAGGCGGTCCGGACCATGGTCGACGAGCATCTCGGCGGAGTCGACCACAGCCATCGCCTATGGTCGCTCCTCATGCTCGAGCTCTGGCATCGAGAGTTCTCCATTGGGTAGGCACACCGGATGAAGACGGTGGTCACCGGAGGCGCGGGATTCATCGGCTCCCACCTCATCCGGCGTCTCGTCGCCGATGGCGCGCACGTGACAGTTATCGATGACCTTTCCACGGGCCGCCGCGAGAACATTGAAGGCGTACCAGTCACGGTCGCGGAGCGTGACCTCGCGCGAGACGATGTGACCGACTTGCTCCGTGGTGTCGACGTGATCTTTCACCTTGCGGCCGTTCCGTCCGTCCCACGCTCGGTCCGCGAACCGCTGCGATCCCACCAGGCTGCTGCGACCGGAACACTCAGGCTGCTCGATGCGGCGCGCGAGGCGGGAGTGCGGACCTTCGTCAACTCGTCGTCGTCATCTGTATACGGCGACGTCGCGAGTCCTCCGATGCGCGAGTCGATGCCGACCGTGCCGCGATCCCCGTATGCCGTCGCGAAGCTCGCCGCCGAGGGGTACACGCGCGTCTTCGCGCAGCTGCACGGGATGCGGACCGTCAGCCTCCGGTATTTCAACGTGTTCGGTCCGCGGCAGGATCCCGCGTCGACCTACGCCGCGGCGATCCCTCGCTTCATCACCGCGTACCTGCGCCGAGAGCGGCCGCAGGTCTTTGGCGACGGGCGGCAGTCGCGCGACTTCACTTACGTCGACAATGTGGTCGAGGCCAACATCGCGGCCGCCGCGGCCCCGAAGCTCTCGGGCGAATCAGTGAACATCGCGGCAGGAAACCCGCGGACGGTTCTGGATGTTCTCGAGGCGATCTCGAACGAGTTCGGATACTCGCTTCCCCCGGCGTATGCCCCCGACCGGCCCGGCGATATTCGCGATTCACACGCCGACCTCAG
>Ga0209474_10006163_pt1 | contig 10134 bp, 9 predicted proteins | sample GraSoiAngelo_145_FD_185902 | JGI IMG/M metagenome (GOLD analysis project Ga0209474, IMG submission 185902) | Grasslands soil microbial communities from the Angelo Coastal Reserve, California, USA - 14_1009_05_20cm (SPAdes) (version 2) | ecosystem: Environmental > Terrestrial > Soil > Grasslands ... | reverse complement strand
GGGATGAGGACCCGCCTCCCGCAACCCGGTTTCGTGACTGCGACGAGGTACGGTGCGACCTCTCGGTCGGGGCCGAAGTCGGCGTCGCCGCCGGCGGAGCGGTCGATGAGGATCTTCCCCTGGAGCGCGTCGTCCCAGGCGATGTACACGGTGCCGCCTGCGCCGACGGCGACGCTCGAGTTGATCGGGAACGCAGGGACGCCGCTGACCCGAACCGGCGTCGACCAGACCCCTCCGTGGTCGTCGCTGTGGCTGACGAGGAGGCGCCGGTCCTCGAAGCCGAACTGCCGTGCCCAGATGACGTAGACACGGCCGCGGTGAGGGCTCGCCGGGTCGAGGTCGACGGCCAGGGCGGGCTTGTCGTCGTCCTGCGCGACCGCCGGTGGTGCGACAGGGGTGGTCGGGCTGCTCCACGCTCCTCCGGGGCCGAAGCGGGTGGCGACGTACACCTGCCCGCGGCCCTCCGTCGTGCACAGATAGGGCGCGGCCAGGAACGCGTAGTACTCGCGGCCGTCGCCGTCGATGCCAAGGCTGGGATCGCCGTACGCGCACCAGCTCTCAGAGAGTCCGAGCCGCGGCGCGAGCGCGCTCGACCAGCGGGCGCCGCCGTCGGTCGACTGGTAGAAGCGCATCGAGTTCTCGACCCCTTCGTTCGAGCCGGCGAGGAGGACGCGGTCGTCGTTCGGATCGATCGCCGCCGAGACCTCTTCCTGCGGCCCCGGCGCATGGGAGACGTCGACCTGTCCGAAGGCGGCTTCGGGCAGCTGGGGCGGCGTCGACGAGCCGCAGCCGGCAGCGGCGAATGAGGCCACGAGCGCGGCGGCGAGGACGGAGCAGGCGGCGGACCGCACGGGCCGCAACGCTAGACGAACGGCGGCCGGGTCTAGACTTGGTGAAGGCACCCGGGCTGCCGCGCGGTTTCGAGCTGCCGCTCGAGCCGCGTCTGCCGCGGATCGGCTCGGTCGACGCGGTCGCGCTCGAGGAGCGCGCGGCGACGCTCGGGAAGCGGTCGATCAAGAAGGACGCGAAGCTGTGGGCGCTCGAGCTTGCGGTGCGGGTGATCGATCTGACGACCCTCGAAGGCGCGGACACGCCCGGAAAGGTCGCGGCGCTCTGCTCGAAGGCGCTCCGGCCCGACCCCTCCGACCGGACGGTCCCCTCGGTCGCCGCGGTGTGCGTCTATCCGAATCTCGTGCCGACGGCGGTCGAGCGGGTGCGCGGGAGCGACGTTCGGGTCGCATCGGTCGCAACCGCGTTCCCGTCCGGGCAGGCGCCGCTCGACGTGAAGCTGGCGGAGGTGCGGGACGTGGTGGAGATGGGCGCGGACGAGGTGGACATGGTGATCGACCGGGGCGCGTTCCTCTCCGGCAGGTACGCGAAGGTCTACGACGAGATCGTGCGCGTGAAGGAGGAGTGCGGCGAGGCGCATCTGAAGGTGATCCTGGAGACGGGGGAGCTCGGGACGTACGACAACGTTCGCCGGGCATCCCTCCTGGCCATGGCCGCCGGGGCAGACTTCATCAAGACCTCCACGGGGAAGCTCCCGGCGGCGGCGAGCCCGCCCCTGGCGCTCGTGATGCTCGAGGCGATTCGGGACGTGTACGAGGAGACGGGGCGTATGGTGGGGATGAAGCCGGCGGGCGGCGTGCGGACGGCGAAGCAGGCGATCCAGCACCTCGTGCTCGTGCACGAGACGCTCGGCCCCGGCTGGCTCACGCCGGGGCTCTACCGGATCGGCGCGTCCTCGCTCTTGAACGACGTGCTGCTCCAGATTCGCAAGCAGAAGACGGGCGTCTACCAGAGTCCGGACTACTTCACCCTTGACTGAATCGACCCACTTCCGGCACATGCGCGGATGCGCGAACCGACTACCGTTTCACGCCCCTCCCTGGGTGGGGGGTGGGGGGTGGGACGAACCCTCGCTTCGGCCCCGAAGAGCACCGGCAGTGCGCGTGCGACCGACGGAGCCGGAGCCGCGGCGCGCGAGCCCCGAGGCGCCGTCGTGACCGATCTCGAGCGCAAGCGAGCAGCGGCTCCCGCTCCGTCGGAGTGGACGTATGCGCCCGCCCCCGAGTCGCGCGAGATCGTCTCGATCGCGGAGCGCTACGGGCTCTACGTCGGCGGGGAGTTCGTCGAGCCGCGCTCCGGCGAGCACTACGCGACGCTCGATCCCTCGCAGGAGGAGCCGCTCGCCGAGATCGCGCAGGCGGGGACCGAGGACGTAGCCCGAGCAGTCGACGCCGCGCGGGGGGCGTTCGACGACGGCTGGTCGCAGGTCTCGCCCGCCGAGCGCGCGAAGTACCTGTTCCGGATCGCGCGCATCCTCCAGGAGCGGTCGCGCGAGTTCGCGGTGCTCGAATCGCTGAACGGCGGCAAGCCGATCCGGGAGTCGCGCGACGTCGACCTCCCGCTCTCGGCCGCGCACTTCTTCTACTACGCAGGCTGGGCGGACAAGCTCGAGTACGCGTTCCCGAACAGGCGGCCGCGGCCGATCGGCGTCGCGGGCCAGATCATTCCCTGGAACTTCCCGCTGCTGATGCTCGCGTGGAAGATCGCGCCGGCGCTCGCTGCCGGGAACACGGTTGTCCTCAAGCCGGCGGAGACGACGCCGCTGACGGCGCTCCTCTTCTGCGACGTGGTGCGCCAGGCCGAGCTGCCGGCGGGCGTCGTGAACATCGTCACGGGCGACGGCCGCACCGGCGCCGACCTCGTCAAGCATCCCGGGGTGGACAAGATCGCCTTCACGGGCTCGACCGAGGTGGGGAAGGCAATCCAGCGTGAACTCGCGGGCACGGGCAAGCGGCTGACGCTGGAGCTCGGCGGGAAGGCGGCCAACATCATCTTCGATGACGCGGCGCTCGACCAGGCGGTCGAGGGGATCGTGAACGGGATCTATTTCAACCAGGGCCACGTCTGCTGCGCCGGGTCGCGGCTTCTCGTCCAGGAGTCGATCTACGAGCCTGTGGTCGCGAAGCTGAAGCGGCGGCTCTCGACGCTTCGGGTCGGCGATCCGCTCGACAAGAACACCGACGTGGGCGCGATCAACTCGCGGCAGCAGCTGGAGAAGATCCAGGAGCTCGTCGCGGCGGGAGAGGAAGAGGGCGCGGAGATCTACCAGCCGCCCTGCCGGCTCCCCGAGAAGGGCTACTGGTTCGTGCCGACCGTGTTCACCAACGTCGCGCAGAGCTACCGGATCGCGCAGGAGGAGATCTTCGGGCCTGTTCTCTCCGTGCTCACCTTCCGGACGCCGGACGAGGCGGTGGAGAAGGCGAACAACACGCCGTACGGCCTGTCCGCAGGCGTCTGGACGGAGAAGGGCTCGCGGATCCTGTGGATGGCACAGCGGCTCCGTGCCGGCGTCGTGTGGGCGAACACGTACAACCGGTTCGATCCCGCCTCGCCGTTCGGCGGCTACAAGGAGTCCGGCTTCGGGCGCGAGGGAGGACGGCACGGCCTCGAGCCGTACCTCGAGTTCGAGCGATGAGCCGCCTCCCGGTCCGCAAGACGTACAAGCTGTTCGTCGGCGGCGCGTTTCCGCGCTCCGAGTCCGGCCGGACCTACGAGGCCGAGGGGCAGAACGTCGCACGGGCCTCGCGGAAGGACGCGCGAGACGCCGTGCGGGCGGCCCGTGCTGCCCAGCCCAAGTGGGCGGCCATGACCGCGTACAACCGCGGCCAGGTGCTCTACCGGATCGCCGAGATGATGGAGGCGCGTCATGCGGAGCTCGCCGACCTCTGCACCGGTGCGGCCGAGGTGGAGACGGCGATCGACCGCTTCGTCTGGTACGCAGGCTGGTCGGACAAGCTGGCGCAGGTGCTCGGCTCCTCGAACCCGGTCGCCGGCCCGTACTTCGACTTCACCGTCCCCGAGCCGACCGGCGTCGTGGCGATTCTCGCCCCGGAGCCTCCGCTCGCTGGCCTCGTGACGCGGCTCGCCCCGGTCCTCGTCGGCGGGAACTGCGCCGTGGTCGTGGCGTCGGAGGCGCATCCGCTTGCTGCGGTCGAGCTTGCCGAGGTGCTCGCGACCTCGGACGTTCCCGGCGGCGTCGTCAACGTGCTGACGGGTCTGCGCGCCGAGCTCGCGCCGGTGCTCGCGGCCCACATGGACGTGAACGCGATCGACCTCTCGGGCGCCGACGGCGACTCCGCCGAGCTCGAGCGGGCCGCGGCGGGAAACGTCAAGCGGATCGTACGCGGCCGGGCCGATGTCCAGAGCCCGTACGAGGCGGCGTCATTCCTCGAGCTGAAGACGGTCTGGCACCCGATCGGCACCTGAGCCCGATCGCCGCTTGCTCCGTACGGAGACCCCGCCCATCAGGGCGAACGCGTGGATGTGCACCCTCGGTGCGCCCGGGAGCGGAAGGGCATTCGATACCTCGTCGGCGACGCCCCCCATCAGCCCGAAACCGCTGACCTCGACCTCGAGACCCTCGGGCACCTCGATGTCGATCCCGCCCATGATCGCCGTGCACGAGATCGAGGCCTCGGGTCCGAGCCGCCAGCGCCGGCTCCGGTCGATCCCGCTCATGATCGCGACGAGGTGCCGGCGCGCGCGCTTCGCAGTCGGGGCGGGCGCTGCCGTCGCCGGCAGGTCCCGGGTCACCGCCTCGAGCTCCGCCCGGGTCCTCGCCGCGTAGACGCGGTCGAGCCGGTCCACGAGCTCGTCGAGCGTCAGCCGGCCTTCGGTGAGATGGTCGCGCAGGGCGTTCGCCGCCTGCTCGCGCTCGGCGTCCGAAGCCCGTACTTCCGGGGAGGCGTCGTCGGGCACGTCGTGCAGTCTCACCCCGACCGCGGCGGATGTCCACTCGTCCGAGGGACGGGCCTCCGCGGGCAGGACGCCGATCAAGGACGTGGAGGATGGTCGCCCGCGGCAACACCCGTCTGCTCGTCGTACTCGTCTCCGCCGTCGCTTCGGCCGCGGTGCTGGCTGGTCCCGCCTCCTCGTCCCAGCTCATCGACAGGAACGCGCAGAACGTCCGCCTCGCCGTGAACAGGAAGGGCGAGGCGCTGCTCACCTACCGGGTCGCGGGCCGCGTGCGCCGCGTGCTCGCGTGGGGTGCCGTGAACGCCCGGACGCCGAACCCGAACCTGCGGCAGGTCCGGTTCAAGAAGGACTACGCGGGCGGCTGGGGCAAGTACCGCTCGAACTACTGGAAGAGGTTCCGGAACTCGTGCAGGCGCTACGACGGGCCCGCGCTCGCATACTTCGTCACCGGCTGCAAGGCGGCCGACGGCTCGTACTGGGCGGTCCAGAGCTGGCAAACCCCGCTGCCCGACCTCGGGTTCTCACCGTGGCTGCCCAAGCAGAGCGCCTGGGAGCTCCACCTCTCGCACTGGACGGGCCCGCTGGCGCAGATCGAGGCGTACACGGACTGGATCTACGGCGGCCGCTTCCACGACATCTTCGGGCGCCTCACCTATCGCGGGAGCCCCGTGTACGGCTACTCGACGACGACGTTCGGCGCGCCGCTCGACGGCTACGGCCGGCTGCTCTACCTGGACACCTACGGCTCGGCCTACGGACAGGGCTGGCGGCGCGAGAACTCCTTCGTCGCACACAACCCGACGGGCGTCTTCTGCTACGGCTTCTACCCGTTCGACCCCACGAAGAGCGGTTACGTCCACCCGCCCGGCCAGACCGCAACCCGCGGTCCCGGAAACGGCTCGAAGTACCGCCTCACGGTCGAGGGCCCCGGCGTGACGCCGGACGTCGTCTGGATCGGCCCGGGGCTGCACGACTTCAACGCGCGGAACCCCGCCGACGTCGGCTACGAGCAGGAGCAGAACGCCGAGCTCGACCGGCTCGTCGGCATCGACAAGCTCTGCCGCCAGCACTGACGCGGTACCATCGCGGGTCCGTGACCGGCTCCCGCCGCTTCAGCCAGGCGATCTCCGAGGGGGACGGCATCTCGCTCGTGGCGGCTGTCGCCGCGCCCGACGAGGCCCGCAGCGCCGAAGGCGCCGGAGCAGAGGCAGTCCTCGTCTGGACCGGGCGCGAGCAGGACCTTCGTGCGATCCGCGACGCGACCTCGCTGCCGATCCTCTTCTACTGGGACGGCGAGCACGCATCCGCGCTCGAGGGAGCCGACGCTTGCCTCGTCGAGGCGCGCGGCGAGCGCGACCGCGACCTCGTCGAGCACGCCCACGCGGAGCTCGGCGACCGGTTCGAGCTGGCGCTCCAGATCGAGGACGAGGAGCATCTCGCCGTGGCGCTCGAGGACTTCGACCCGGAGGTGTTCGTCCTCGCCGCGCGCGAGGACGGCGACGAGGAGCCGCTCGAGCAGGTCCTGGACCTCCTCCCGGACGTCCCGGCCGGCAAGCTAGCGATCGCGCAGCTGCCGAGCCTGAGCGCCGACGACGTCGCGGCGCTCGAGCGAGCGGGCGTCGACGCAGTCATCGTCGGCGCCGGTGACGTGGCAGAGCTGGCCGCCGACACGGCTCGGCCTGCGTAGTTTCCGGTCTACCATCTGAGGCCGTGAGATGCTTGTGGGCGATCGGACTCCTGGCGGCGGCGCTCGCCGCGAGCGGCTGCTCCGGCGACCGTTCGGTGGAGCCGGCGGCTCGGGCCGCGGCGAGGCCGGCGTGCAAGCCCGCCGCGCTCGCGGGCTGGCGCAAGCTCGCGCGCCGGATCGACGCTCCGGTCTACTGCCCGGCGTGGCTTCCGGATCCACTCGACGGCGTCATCGGCAGCCGCTGGAACAACATCGACGCGGTCTCGCCCGACCGCAGCTACCTCGAGAGCTGGGTATGGCAGGAGACGGGCCCCGGCGCCGCCGGCGGCGAGCTGCACGTCAACCTGCGCGGCTACCCGGGCGTGACGAAGATCCCGACCTGCGAGGACACGCAGACCGTGAACGGCGTCGTTAGCCATCCCAAGCTCCCGTGCTTCGCGGACCCGCATGGACACCGCCGCGCGGGATCGATCGTCGCAACGGTCTACACGGTGAACCAGGGGGCGGACCAGTGGCACGTGCTCTACGCCTGGCGCCGCGGCGGGTCGCTCTACACGATCAGCGAGCACGTCGCTCCACCGCTCGACTACGCGAAGGTCGTCCGCAACCTCGACCGCATGCTGCACAGCCTCGTCCTGATCAAGCCGTAGGGCCGTGCGACTGACCCGCCGACAGGCGCTCGCTGGCGCCGCGACCGGGGCGCTGGGCGCGGCCGGGATCTACGAGCTCGTCGACCGGCTCGCGGGCCCGTCCGAGCGCCGGAGCGCGACCGAGCCACGAGAGCCGGCCCGCGGGGAGCAGCACGTCCTCGGCGGCGTCGAGGTGATCGTCGACGACGGGGTCGAGGTGGTCGTACCCCCGCTCCACCACGAGGTCGTAACGGCGCGCGTGACTGCGGGGACGAGCCGGACGGCGCTCCGCGAGGCGCAGGCCGAGCTCGAGCACGTGCTCGCCGGGCTCGACCGCGAGTTCCCGGCGACCCCCGCCGGGCTCGGCCTCGCGGTCGTCTGGGGCAGGCCGTACTTCGAGCGCTACGTCCCCGGGCCGGCGAAGCGGCATCTGCCGATCGACCGCCGCGCGTCCGGGACGAAGGGGCGGACGGTGAGCGTGCTGCTCGAGGCGATCCGGTTTCCGAGCGATCCGAAGGACGTCCGCCTCGAGGGGAACGACCTCGCCGTGCACCTCCGCAGCGACTCGAGCGACCACGTGGCCGCCGCGCAGAGGGCGATCTTCGGCGGGAGCCTTGACGGGATCCTGAAGCCCACGTCGATCCGCAAGGGCTTCCTCGGCGGCGGGTTCGGCGGTCGCCAGAGCTTGCCGAAGAAGATGGCGGTCGCCGCGGGCGTCCCTGGTGCCGACCTGATCCCCGAGACAGCGCAGCTCTTCCTCGGCTTCACGTCTACGCAGAAGGCCGCGCTCGGACCGCCGCGGATCGTGAACTTCGAGACGCTCGGGCTCGTCGACCTGCGCGAGGGCTACTTCCGCCACGGGACGACGATGCACGTCTCGCACCTGTTCGAGGATCTCGAGGCGTGGTACCTGAACTTCGACTTCCGCGAGCGCGTCGACACCGCGTTCCGGCCGGGCCAGCCGGCGCGCCCGGGGGCGCAGACGCTTCGGCAGGCGCCCAAGGATGTCGCCACCGAGGCCGGCGTCGAGGCGACCTACCGGCGCGACGGGGCGATCGGCCACTCCTCCGCGATCCAGACCGCCTCGCGCCTGCGCGCCGACCACGTCGCCGAGGACGGCACCGTCTACCGGAAGGGCACGGCGATCCCCCAGCGCGTCGACTTCAACACGCTCGACAACCCGTTCTTCTGGAGCTCCGACCCGAAGGGCGACGCGATGGCCTCGACGCCCGAGGCCGGCCTGCACTTCGTCGTCCTGCAGCCCACGAGCGACGACTTCCACCGCGCGCGCCTCGCGATGGACGGCGTGCTCCCGGACGGGACGCGTCTGCGGTTCCCGGCGCGGGCCCGGGGGCAGGGCTTCAACTCGATCCTGCGCGCGACGCACCGGCAGAACTTCCTCGTGCCGCCGCGCTGGCACCGCTCGTTCCCGCTCGCGGAGCTCCTGTGACGGGAGGCGACCACTCGATCCCCGAGGTGCACCGGCTGCTGGCCGTGCTCGCCTCGGGTCGTCGCGCCGGCGAGATCGGGACCGCGTACGGAGGCGGGGCCGAGGCGATCGCGTCGACCGCTCGGTCGCTCGTGACGGTCGAGGTCGACGCGAAGCGCGCTGCGTCGGCGCGCGAGAAGCTCGCGTCGTTCCCTCACGTGGAGGTCCTCGTCGGCGACTGGCGCGAGGAGCTTGCGCCCCGGGGGCCGTTCGAGCTCGTCTTCGTCGACGGCGGCGGTCAGGAGACGAAGACGGATCCGGGAATCCTCGAGCTCGTCGTGCCGGGCGGGCTCCTGGTGATGGACGACCTCACGCCGGGCCTGCCGGGACCGGATCCCGTGCGGGAGCTCTGGTCGTCGCATCGCGGCGCGGTCGCGACCGAGATCCTGACGACGCCGGCGACGGCTGCGCTCCTCATCGCGCGGCGCCTCGGCTAGACACGGCCGCGGCGGCCACGACCCTGGCGCCTATGGGGACTGTCCCCGCCCGCGGTTCGGCCGTGTCCTCAGCGCCTAGGGGGACTGTCCCCGTAGGCAGTTCGGCCATGTCCGCGCCGCGCGCGCTCGGCTCAGCCGAAGAAGGCCTTCGCGACCGCGTACCAGTCCTCGGGCACCGTCTTCAGCTCAGCCGTCGCCTCCTCGAGCGAGACGTCGACGATGCTGTCTCCGCGGAGCGCGGCCATCCGGCCGAACCGGCCATCGGCGATCAGGTCGGCGGCCTTCAGGCCGTAGCGTGTAGCGAGGACTCGGTCGCGGGGCGTCGGGGTGCCGCCGCGCTGGACATGGCCGAGGACGGTGACGCGCGACTCGAAGCCGGTGCGCTCCTCGATCTCGCGGGCCAGCGCGTCGCCGACGCCTCCCAGACGGAGGTGCCCGAACTGGTCGGAGGTACGAGCCTCTCCGGCGACGAGGTGGGACTCGCCGGACTCGTAGGTCAGCTCGTAGCCCTCGCTGACGACGACGATCGAGAAGTCCTTGCCGAAGCTGTGGCGACGGTGGATCTCCGAGCAGGCCGCCTCGACCGTCATCGGCTGCTCGGGGATCAGGATCACGTCCGCTCCGCCGGCGATCCCGCTCATGACAGCGATCCATCCGGTGTGCCGGCCCATCACCTCGACGACCATCACGCGGTTATGGGATTCGGCCGTCGTGTGCAGCCGGTCGATCGCCTCGGTGGCCACGAACACGGCGGTGTCGAATCCGAACGTGTAGTCCGTCGCGGAGAGGTCGTTGTCGATCGTCTTCGGAACGCCCACGACCGGGAAGTCGTGCTCGGCGAAGAGGCGCGTGGCGACGCCGAGCGTATCCTCGCCGCCGATCGCGACGAGCGCGTCGATGCCCTCGCGCTCGAAATGCTCCAGGACGCGGTCGACGCCGCCCTCGACCTTGTACGGATTCGTCCGCGTCGTCCCGAGGATCGTCCCGCCGCGCGGCAGGATCCCCGAGATCTCGCGTGGCCCGAGCGGCATGAAGATGCCGTCGACGAGCCCGCGCCAGCCCTCGCGCACGCCGAGCGCCTCCCACCCCCGGGTAAACGCCCTGCGGCCGACTGCGCGGATGACCGCA
>Ga0209474_10006158_pt1 | contig 10136 bp, 13 predicted proteins | sample GraSoiAngelo_145_FD_185902 | JGI IMG/M metagenome (GOLD analysis project Ga0209474, IMG submission 185902) | Grasslands soil microbial communities from the Angelo Coastal Reserve, California, USA - 14_1009_05_20cm (SPAdes) (version 2) | ecosystem: Environmental > Terrestrial > Soil > Grasslands... | reverse complement strand
CAGTACCTGGGCCAGTGGAACAACCTGCACCGGCCGTGCGGGCTCTGCGCCGATCCCCGCACGGACGCGTTCTACGTCGGCGAGCTGCCCACCCATCTACCCGTCAACGAGAAGGTGCCGAACATCGGCGCCCGGGTCAGCATCCTGTCCATCAAGGGCGAGCTGATCGCCCGGGTCGGGGGGCCCTTCGCCGGCGAGAAGCCGGGCGAGTTCGTGGCGCCCCACGGCGTGGCCGTCGACTCGCACGGCGACTTCTACGTGGCCGAGGTGGCGTGGACGGCGCAGGGGAGCAAGGAGACGCCGCCGCGCGAGATCCGCTCGCTCCAGAAGTTCGTGCGGGAATGAGCCGGCTGGACGAGGCGGCCGTCAGCGCCGCGCTCCGGCGCACGCCGGGCTGGGAGCGCGCCGGCGGCGAGCTGCGCCGGACGTATCGGTTCCGCGATTTCCGGGAGGCGCTGGCGTTCGTCAACCGGGTGGGCGGCCTCGCCGAGGCCGCCGGCCACCATCCCGACATCGACATCCGCTACAACGCCGTGACGCTCGTCCTCACCACCCACGACGCCGGCGGCCTCACGAGCAAGGATTTCGAGCTCGCCCGCACGATTGGCGATTAGCCCGGACGGCCCGAACGCCTGGGGGTACCGGGGGCCATCTCGGGGCCCCCATCGCCTAATGAAGCAGCGTGATGAGCTGCAGCTGCTTCGGCATCTCGCGGAAGCGGCAGCGCAGATCCTGGCGCTCGAGCACCTCGACGTAGGCGCCCATGACCGCGCGGTAATAGTGATCGTGGCGGCCATTGGGCCCGCCGTTGTACTCGGTCAGGGCCTCGCGGATCGTCGCCTTGCGCGTCATGATGTCGCGCAGGTACGCCATGGCGAAGTGCGTGCTGACCACCGGGTCGGCGAGGTCGCCGAGGTCGCGCGTGCCCCGGGCGCCCGGCCGCTTGAACGGCCCGGCGATCGGCTCCAGCAGGGCGGCCGTCGACGGCTTGATCTGGAAGAGCCCGATCTCACCGGCGGCGCCGACCGCGTCGTGCTTGAACTCTGACTCGACCTCGGCCTGGGCGAGCACTAGGCAGTGGTCGACGTTGGTCCGCTGCGCTTCCCGCAGCAGGGTCTCCGGGAAACGGCGGAAGGCGCTGATCGGCGCCTGCGGGTTCTTCTGTGCCACATATTCCAGGATCGAGCGGTTCAGCCGCTCGGCGTCTGCTTCGCCGGCGACCGCGATCACGTGTCGCGTCAGGATGAGTCCCGCGAACGCCACGACGACCGCGAGCGCCACTACCGCGATGGCTCTGCTCATGCTCATAACGACCTGCCTCCTTGTGTTCCAACGTCGAGCAATTGCGTCTTGGCCCAGCAGGAGGATGACGGGACGAATGAAAGAAGTGCACGAACTGTAGCACGCGAGTTTGCGACTACGCAATAGGTCGTCGTTCCACGGGTAAAGTTCTACTACCGGCAGTGTCAGTCCGCTGACGCATCGCCAGGAGAGCGCGGGAAATTCAGCGCTTACGCGGTGACGAAATGGCCCGGAAAATCCCCGTCGCGGCGCGCACGCGACGACGGCAGCGGCGTTGCACTGCGCAAACTTCGCGTGCGGTGTGTCGCACGCGGAGGAGGGCCGCTCATGGACCGCGACGAGATCAAGGGCAAAGCGACCAAGGCGAAGGGCTACATGAAGGAGAAGGCGGGCGAGCTCACCGACAATCCGGATCTCGAAGCCGAAGGCCAGATCGATCGCGCCGCCGGCGCGGTGCGCGAGAGCTTCGGCAAGGCCAAGCGCAAGGTCAAGGAAGGCATCGAGGACCTCGCAGAGGACACCGAGGACCTCGAGGAGTAGCGCGTCTCGCGGAGGGGGCGGAAGGCACCGCCCCCTCCGTCCGCGTCGGGCGGCGGCGCAATCCGGCGTGATAGGATCGCCGCGATGCTGCAGGCCCGCCTGGCCGTCAAGATCGCCATTCTCATCGTGGTCATCCTGATCATCGGCTTCGGCGCCTCCACGATCCTCACGATCCAGCGCGAGGCCGACCTGCTGGTGGAGCAGAACAAGATGAGCGCGCGGCGGCTCACCGCCACGCTGGTGGCCAGCATCGAGGGGGCCATGCTCCAGGAGCGACCCGACGTGACGCGCGCCGTCATCCAGGAGCTGAAGACCGCGTCGCCGGTGGAAGGCCTCACGATCTTCCGGCGCAACGGCGACGAGGCGTTCACCGACCTCAGCACGGCGATGGAGGTCGACAAGACCGCCGGCCTGAGCAAGGACGTCCTCGCCAACATCAAGAAGATGGCGCGCCCGCCCGGCGAGACGACGCACGACCCGCTGTTCACGCGGGCGCTCGAAACGCTCAAGACGCAGGAGGCCGTGGAGGCGCGCAACGGCGCCCCCTACTTCACGCTGCACCATCCGATCCTCAACGCGGAGAAATGTCAGGGCTGCCACGGCACCGCTTCCCCGGTGCGCGCGGTGGTGCGGGTGGCCACCTCGATGGAGCCCGTGTTCGCCGAGGTGCGCCGGCACCGTCAGCGCCAGCTCATGGTCGGCGCGCTCACGATCGTGGCGGCGGCGGCGGGGCTGACGATCGCCATGCGGCGCGTGGTCATCCGGCCGATCAGGGTGCTGGCGGAGACGGCCCGGCGCGTCGGCGCCGGCGATTTCGACGCCCGGGCGCCGGTCACGACCCGCGACGAGATCGGTCAGCTCGGCGCCGCCTTCAACGAGATGACCGCGCGCCTGGCCACCGCCTATCAGGAGCTGGCCGGCAAGAACACCGAGCTGGCCACCGCGCTGCAAAATCTCCAGGAGTCACGCGAGCGGCTCGAGCTGCTCGAGCAGCTCAAGGGCGAGCTCTCGAAGTTCGTGCCGGAGGCCGTCAAGCGGCTGCTCGAGCAGAATCCCAACGCCACCGAGCTGGAGAAGAAGAACGTCGAGGTCTCGGTGCTCTTCCTCGACATCGCCGGCTACACGAAGCTCTCCGAGCAGCTGGAGCCCAAGAAGCTGAACCAGCTCGTGCAGACCTACTTCTCGAGCTTCCTCGAGATCATCCAGCGTCACCACGGCGACATCAACGAGACGGCCGGCGACGGCCTCATGGTCATCTTCCAGGCCCAGCCGACCGCCGCCGACCACGCGCTCAACGCGACCCGGGCCGCCTTCGCGATCCGCCAGCGCACCGAGCAGCTCAACGAGGAGTACGGCGGCATCTTTCCGCCGATCGGGCTGCACATGGGTATCAACACCGGCGACGCGCTGGTCGGCGCGACCAAGATCGGCGGCAGCGGCAGCCAGCGCTGGACGTTCACGGCGACGGGCCCGACGACCAACGTCGCCGCCCGCTTCGCCGGCTCCGCCCAGGCCGGCGAGATCATCGTGGGACCGACCACCGCCGAGCGCATCAAGGCCCAGTTCGTGCTGGAGAGCGTGGGCGAGCGCACGTTCAAGAACGTGTCCCAGCCCATCCACGTGTTCCGCGTCATCCCGCCCGGGGTGTACGAAAAGATCGTGTGACGCGGGTCGGGATCTCCTCGTGGGCCGATCCGGCCCTCATCGAGTCCGGCAGCTTCTATCCGAAGAAGTCGATGAGCGCGGAGGCGCGGCTGCGCTTCTACGCGCGGTTCTTCGACGTGGTCGAGGTGAACGCCTCGTACTACGCGATTCCCGACGTGCTGACCGTCCGCCGCTGGGCCGAGCGCACGCCGCCCGGCTTCGTCTTCCATGTGAAGGCCTGGAGCCTGATGACCGGTCACCATCCGCGCCCGCCGGCGCTGCCGGCCGAGCTGCAGGCGGCGCTGCCGGCGCGCCCGCGACACACGCCCCGCGGCGAGATCGTGGCCGACGACTTCCCGCCCGAGGCGCTCGACGCGGCGTTCCGCCTGTTCCGGGCGGCCCTGGGCCCGCTGGAGGCGGCCGGCAAGCTGGGCTACGTGCTCTTCCAGTTCGCGCCGTGGGTGCACTGGGCACCGGCGCGCCTCGACTATCTCGCCTCGCTGCCGGCGCGGCTGCCGGGATGGACGCTCGCCGTCGAGTTCCGCCATCGCTCGTGGTTCCCCGACCATGCCGACGAGACGCTCGGCGCGCTCCGCGCCGCCCGGCTGGCCCACGTCATCGCCGACGCGCCGGCGGTGGCCGGCGCCATGCCGCACGTGACGGCGGTGACCGCGCCGACCGCGGTGCTGCGCCTGCACGGGCGCAACGCCGAGGGCTTCCTGCGGCAGCTGCGGGGCGAAGAGCCGGCCGTCCGCGAGAAGTACGACTACCTCTACAGCGAGGCCGAGCTGGCGGCGCTGGTGCCGGAGATGGAGTTGCTGGCCGACCAGACCGAGGACGTCTTCGTCTCGTTCAACAACAACAATCGCGACTACCCCGTGCGTAACGCGTTGCGGCTCAAGCGACTCCTCGGCCAGCGCGTGCCCGAGGACGCCTTGCCGGGGGACCTGTTCGCCTGAGATAGTGACCTCGATGGAAGCGCGACGGCCTCACTCTGGTAGAATTCCAGTCCCATGCCGGAACTGACGCTCCGCGGCGGCGAGGTCGATGGGCTGACCGTCAACTACGTCGTCGCCGGCCACGGCCCCGCCGTCGTGCTCGTGCACGGGCTCGGCGGATTCGCCGAGTCCTGGCGCGCGACGATCGACGCCCTGGCCTCGCGCGCGACGGTGTTCGCCGTCGACCTGCCGGGCTTCGGCCGCTCGACCAAGCCGCGCACGACGTACCGGCTCGGCTACTTCGCGCGAGCCCTGCACGGATTCCTGGAAGGGGTCGGCGTCGGCCAGGCCTCGCTGGTCGGGCACTCGCTCGGCGGCGCCGTGGCGGTCACCTACGCGTTGACGCACCCCGCGCGCGTCGAGCGCCTGGCCCTGGTCGCCGCGCTGGTGCCGGGCTTCAGCTTCCGGATGTCGCTGGGCTATCGCCTGCTCACGGTGCCGGTCGTCGGCGAGGTGCTGGCGCGGTGCGGCCGCGCGCCGCTGTTCAAGGCGGCGATCGCTCGCTGCTTCCACACGCCGCGGCGCGCCGACGTCGACTTCCTGGTCGACTACGACTACGCCGAGCGCACGTGCCCGGAGGCGCGAGCGGCGTGGCTGGCGACCGCGCGGCACATCCGCGCCGACTTCGTCGAGCATCGATCCGACTACCGGCGTGCCATCGCCACGCTGGACCTGCCGGTGCTGGTCGTGCACGGGCGCCAGGATCCAGCCGTGCCCCCGGTGCACGCGACGGAGGTCGCGGCCGGCTTCCCGCGGGCGGGGCTGCGCTGGGTCGACGCCTGCGGGCACTTCCCCCACCTCGAGCACGCCCGCGTGGTCAACGCTTGGCTCGCCGAGTTCCTGATCGGCCGCCCGGCGCCCCGCTGATGAGCAGGAGTACGCGACCGCGCGCATCATCGAGGACCGCCACGGCTCCGCCGGGGTGGTCCGAGCATCCAGGGGGTGTGGGGGGCCCTCTCGGGGCCCCCCACCTCCACGAATGAGCGAGATCAGTCCTCAGGATCTGAAGGCCCGTCTCGACCGCAACGAGCCGCCCCTGCTCCTCGACGTGCGCCAGGACTGGGAGACGCGCATGTGCCGCCTCCCCAACGCCGTGCACATCCCCATCGAGGAGATCGAGCTCCGTGTCGGGGAGCTCGATGCCGGCGACGACATCGTCGTCTACTGCCACCAGGGGGTGCGCAGCGCGGCCGTGGCCGAGTACCTCCGCTCGCTCGGTTTCAAGAGCGTGCGGAACCTGTCGGGCGGCCTCGACCTGTGGGCGCGCACCGTCGATCCGGCGATGCGCCGCTACTGATGGGCGAGGCCGCGCTCCGCCTCGAGCGGCGCGGCGGTGTCGTCCGGTGCACGCTCGACCGCCCGCCGCTGAACCTGCTCGAGCCCGGCCTGATCGCCGACCTGCGCTCGACGTTCGCGGCGCTTGCCGCCGATCCGGCCGTGCGCGTGGCGATCGTCACCGGCGCCGGCCGCGCGTTCACCGCCGGCATGGACGTGCGCGTGCTGCGCGATCTCGACGCCGTTGGCGCCACCGCGCTCATCACCGCGCTGCACGACGCGATCGACGCCGTCCACCGCGCGCCCTTCCCGGTGATCGCCGCCGTCAACGGCGCCTGCCTCGGCGGCGGCTTCGAGCTGGCGCTGGCCTGCGATCTCCGCGTGGCCTCCGCCGGCGCGATCTTCGGGCTGCCCGAGGTGCGCGTCGGGGTGCCGTCGGTGATCCAGGCCGCGCTCCTGCCACCCCTGATCGGGCCCGGGCGCGCGGCCGAGCTGCTGCTGACCGGGGCGACGATCGGCGCGGAGCAGGCGCTGGCCTGGGGGCTGCTGAACCGTGTCGTCGAGCGCGAGGGGCTCGACGCGGCGATCGACGCCTTCGTCACGACGATCGTCGCCTGCGCGCCGAACGCCGTGCGGCTGCAGAAGGAGCTCATCGTGCGCTGGCGCGAGAGCGACCTGCCCAGCGCCGGGCGCGCCGGCATTCCGGCCTTTGCGTCCGCCTACGCCACCGGCGAGCCTCGCGAGGGCGCGGCGGCGTTCCTGGAGAAGCGGCCGCCGCGCTTCGGAGCGCCGCGCTGAGGATCAAGGCCGTCACCGTCGACTTCTGGGGCACGCTGCTCTTCGACACACCCTCCAGCGACAACCGCTACAAGCGGCGCCGCATGGCCGACTTCGAGACGATCCTGAGCGGCATCGGGGTGAAAGTCACGGCGAGCGCGCTCGATCGCGCGTACGACGGCTCCGGCTCGTACCTGGCCCGGATCTGGGAGCGCAACCGCGACGTGCCCGTCAGCGAGCACGTCCGCGCCATTCTCGGCGCCGTCGAGCCCGGCCTGCCGGCCCGCGTGCCCGCCGACATCATGAGCGCCCTCGTCGAGGCCTACGCCCGGCCCGTCCTGCTGGTGCCGCCGGCGATCGACGACGGCGCCCGGCCGGCGCTCGAGCGCCTGCGCGCGCGGGGCGTCGTGCTGGCCCTGCTGTCCAACACGATGCGCACCCCCGGCCGCACGCTCCGCACGCTGCTGGAGCGCTCGGGCCTGCTCGGTCTCTTCGCGCACGCGACGTTCTCCGACGAGGTCGGCGTGCGGAAGCCCGATCCGCAGATCTTCGCCCTCACGCTGCGCGCCCTCGGTGTGGACGCGGCCGCCGCCGTCCACGTCGGCGACGACCCGATCCTCGACGTCCTCGGCGGTCGTCGCGCGGGCCTGCGCGTCATCCAGGTGACGAGCGCCTCGCTCCCGGCGCTCGGCGCGCAACGCCCCGACGCCGTCGTGCCCTCGCTGGCCACGCTCGCCGACGCCGTCGCTCGCCTGGACGGCGCCTGATCCCGCGCCCGCGGAGTTGCGGGCTGCGACGAGAGTCCGTTAGTATGCGGGGCATGGACGTGGCCGCCCTGCGGGCGAAGATCCGCGACATCAAGAACTTTCCCACCGAAGGCATCCTCTTCAAGGACATCACGACCCTGCTGAAGGACGGACCGGCGTGGCGATTCGCGGTCGACTCGCTGGCCAGTCACTATCAGACGGATGGGGTCGAGATCGTCGTGGGCGTCGAGTCGCGCGGATTCATCTTCGGCGGCGCCATCGCGCACCAGCTCAACGCCGGGTTCGTGCCGGTGCGCAAGCTGGGGAAGCTTCCCGGCAAGACGATCGAGGTGGAGTACGAGCTCGAATACGGCCGCGACGCGCTGGCGATGCACGAGGACGCCATCAAGGCGGGCCAGCGTGTGCTGGCGGTCGATGATCTGCTGGCGACCGGCGGCACCATGGCCGCCACGCTGCGGCTCGTCGAGCAGCTGGGCGGGCGCGTCGTCGGCGTCGCCTTCATGATCGAGCTGGCCTTCCTGCACGGCCGTGACAAGCTGAAGACATATCCGCTGCACTCGTTGATCGTCTACGATTAGAGGCCGGTCGGGTTGACGGGCGCCGTCACGGCTCCGCCGGGCCGGCCCGAGCGAAATAGGGGTCTGGAGGCCAGGTCGAGGCCCCCGGCTTCGAGGACCAAGGAGCTACACGCGATGAAGGCATGGATTGGTGCGCCAGTGCTCCTGCTGGCGGCCGTGTCGCCGGCGGCCGCCCACGACGAAGCGAAGACCAAGATCGACAGCTCGGTGATCCTCGACCTCACGGCACCGAGGGGCGCCGATCCGAGCCGCGCGTACGACGAGTCGATCAAGCGCGACACGGCCGCGCCCCAGACGCAGTGGAAGCAGCGGCCGGACGGCAGCTATCAGTACGGCAACACCACGATCTTCATCCGGCACGACTGTCCGCCCGGCTCCGAGTTCTACGAGCCGCCCCCGCTCCCGGGTCGGCGGCGCTGAGACAGGTGTGTCGTGACGCCCATCCGGAACGTCGGGGTGATCGGCTGCGGGCTCATGGGGTCGGGGATCGTGCAGGTGTCGGCGCAGGCGGGGTTCTCCGTGCTCTTCGTCGAGGCGAACGACGAGCTCGTGAAGCGCGGCCTCGGCCGGCTGCGTGACACGCTGGAAGGGCTGACCGCCAAGGGCAAGCTCGACGCGAAGGCCAGGGACGAGACGCTCGGGCGCATCGCCGGCACCACGAAGCTGGAGGACCTGAAGGCCTGCGACGTCGTCATCGAGGCGATGACCGAGAACCAGGCGCTGAAGAACGAGACGTTCGCCACGCTCGACCGTATCGCCGCCCCGCACGCGCTGCTCGCCTCCAATACGTCCTCGTGCAACGTGACCGCGCTGGCCGCCGCCACCCGCCGGCCGGCTCGCGTCCTCGGCATGCACTTCTTCAACCCGGTGCCGCTGATGAAGCTGGTCGAGGTCGTCCGCACGATCCTCACCGAGGACGCCGCCGTGCAGACGGCGACCGAGTTCGTGCGCGCGGTCGGCAAGGTGCCGGTGCAGGCGAAGGACGCCACGGCGTTCATCGTCAACCGCCTGCTGGTGCCGTACCTGCTCGACGCGGTCCGCGTCTACGAGGGTGGGCTGGCGTCGGTGGAGGACATCGACCAGGCGATGAAGCTCGGCTGCGGTTATCCGATGGGCCCGTTCACGCTGCTGGATCTCGTTGGCCTCGACACCGCGATGTACGTCGCCGAGGTGATGTTCGAGGAATTCCGCGAGCCTCGCTATGCGCCGCCGCCGCTCCTCAAGCGCATGGTGATGGCCGGCCGCCTCGGTCGCAAGACCGGCCGCGGCTTCTACACCTACGACACGAAGTAACCCAGCGGCGCATCCGCCGATCGGCGCGGGTTGGAAGAATATACAGCGCGGCCCATCGGCGGCACGCTGATTGCGGCTCCGGCTGGAGCATGGTCCGCCTCGTCGCGCTCGTCCTCACCGCGATCGTGACCGCGCCGGCGGCGGCCCAGCCGGAGCCGTTGTGGCCCGGCTCCCCGACCGATGCGGTGCGTGAGTATCTCGACGGCATGATCACGCTCGCCGCCGATCCGACGCTGGGCGCCGAGGCGCGCCACGACGCCGCCAGTATCGCCGTCGCCGAGACGTTCGACTTCGCGGAGCTCTCCAAGCGGGCGCTCGGCGGGCACTGGGCGCGCATGACAGGAAGCGAGCGCGCGGACGTGATCGAGGGCATCCGGGCGATCCTCACCGCCGTGTACACGTCGCGGATGGGCCACTATCTCGGCGTCGGTATCGTCGACCTTCGCGAGCGCATCCACTTCATCGGCGAGTCGATCTCCGGTCGAGCCGCCACCGTCACGCTGACCGTCGCCTACGCGGGCAAGGACCTGCCGCTGCAGCTCGCGCTCCTGCGTCGAGGCCGAGGCTGGCGGATCTGGGATCTGAGCGTGGACGGCATGCGCCTCACGGACAACATCCGCGCCCAGGTCGCCCACCTCAGCCGCCGCGGCGACTATACCGAGCTGCTGGCCCGGCTGCGCGCGCGCCGGGAGACGCTGATCGCCGCGAGGCCGCCCAGCGCGAGGAGCGGCAGCCCCAGCCAGTAGCGCTGGCGCTCGCGCGCCCGGGCGCGCAGCGTGCGGAGCACCAGGCGGTCGCCGGCCACCAGCTCGCTGCGGCCGGCCAGGAACTGGCGCAGCCGCTCCCGGCGCTCGGGATCGAGCGTGCGCGCGCCCCACTGCACGTCGCTCTCCAGCGTGCGCAGCTCGCGCAGCTGGTCCTCGCTCCGCGCCAGCGCCTCCGTCGTGTCGCCGCGCACGCCG
>Ga0209474_10006152_pt1 | contig 10141 bp, 10 predicted proteins | sample GraSoiAngelo_145_FD_185902 | JGI IMG/M metagenome (GOLD analysis project Ga0209474, IMG submission 185902) | Grasslands soil microbial communities from the Angelo Coastal Reserve, California, USA - 14_1009_05_20cm (SPAdes) (version 2) | ecosystem: Environmental > Terrestrial > Soil > Grasslands... | reverse complement strand
GCCGTGAACGCCGCCTCCTCCATCTTCGGGAGCGGCGACGAGAGCACGGCGATGGTGACGAGCCCGAGGGCGTAGATCCCCGCGATCACGAAGGTCCCGGGTGGACCGACGGGTCCGATGAGCGCCGCCGCGATGAGCGGGGCGAGCGGATTGATGACCGAGTTGCCGAGCAGGTCGATGCTCGTGACGCGCCCGAGGACGTGCGCCGGAACGAGGTGCTGCAGCAGCGATTGCCAGATGACGGTCGACCCCGCGAGCGAGACCCCCATGACGACCATCGATGTGAGCACGACCGGCAATGTCGGGACGAGGCCCACCGCAAGCACGGCGATCGCGGCGAGGAGCTCGAACGCGAACATGACCCGACCAGGCCGGCGCATCACGACCTGCGCGACGATGATCCCCGCCGCGATCGTGCCGACGCCGTACGCCGAGTTGACGAAGCCGAACACGCGCGCGTCGCCGCCGAGCGTGTCGCGGACGAGCAGCGGGGTCATGACGCCCGACTGACCGGCGTACGCGACGTTCACGAGCATGAAGTAGATCGTCGTCGTCCACAGCCAGCGATAGCGGAAGACGTAGCCGAAGCCCTCGCGGATGTCGGCGATGATCGACGCCGAGCGTGCGGCGGTCCGCTTCTCCGGGTGCGCAAGGAGCAGCGTCCCGAAGCTGAACATGAAGGTGAGCGCGTCGACGCCGAATGCCGCGGCCGGGCTCACGAAGGCGACGATGAGGCCGCCCACGGTCGGTCCGGCGATGCGGGCGGCGCTCCGGCTGAGGAGCCGCGCGGCGTTGCCGGCGCGAAGGATCTCGCCGGGGACGAGCTCCGCGATGATTGCGTTGAACGCGGGCGACAGAAACGCCTCGGCTGCGCCGAGCGCCACCGCCGCGACGTAGAGGTGCTCGACGCGGAGGGCGCCGGTCGCCGACAGCGTCGCGACGATCGCCGTGACCGCGCCCGCGACCACGTCGCTGGCGAGGATCAGCGTGCGCCGCTGCCAGCGATCGGCGATCGCGCCGCCGAGCAGCAGGAACGCCACGGCCGACACGGTCTCGATCGCGACGGTGATCCCGAGCTGCAGTGGCGAAGCCCCGATCGCGAGCAGCTGGAACGGGACCGCGACATTCGAGACCGCGTTACCGAAGCTCGAGACGGTCTGCCCCGTCAGGAGCAACCGGAAGTCGCGATGCCGGAGGGGCGCGAGGACGGCCGGAAGTTTCACGGCCGCGAGGCTATCGGCTCAGATCGGCCACTGTTTCGGGAGCGTCGAGCGCAGCTTCTTGTACTCGGGATCGTCCTTCGAGCGCGCGTGGATGCGCTCGAGCTGCTTCCTCAGGTCGGAGAGCTCCATGTCCAGCGCGCTCGAGACCATGCCCATGGTCTCCTCGAAGCCTCGGCTTCAGTTACGGCGTCAGCCGTTCATCCGCTCGAGGACGTAACGGTCATCCTTGTCCATCGAGGCCGACCTCCTGCACGTCGATGCGCTCAACCGCCGGATGCGGCGTGCCGTCGTCGCCGACGCGCACGCGCATTCGGGCCAGTATCCGCCGGGTCACGCCGGCCACATCGGCGGTGAGGATGAGGAACGTGTTCTCGATCTCGGCACCCGGCGCCTCGGTCGACGTGACGTCGAGCGCGAGCTCCGTCGGCGTGGCCAGGTCGAGGTCGCGATCGTCTCCGTGGAACTTCCCGTGCGGCGCGGCCGCGTGGGTCAGCCGGATCGGCGGCTCGCTCGCGATGCGCCACCGGACCTTCCACACGCGGTCCTGCCGGACGACGTCGACGACGTCGATCGAGACGCGGGGCGTCACCTACGTGACGATGGTCGCGCCGAGGGTCTTCTCGAGCTCGCGCAGCGCATCGGCGTGCGCCTCGAGGTCGAACGACGTCACGCCATCGCGCACGACCTCGACGGCGTACCCGAGGTTGCGAGCGTCGGCCGCGGTGTAGAGGACGCAGATGTTCGTGCAGTCGCCGACCAGCCGCAGCGTATCGATATCGCGCTCGCGCAGCGTGATGTCCAGGTCGGTCCCGAAGAAGCCGGAGTAGCGCCGCTTCGGGATCACCACGTCGCCGTCGCGCGGCGCGAGCTCCGGGACGATCTCCGCGCCCTTCGTGCCGGCGATCGCGTGCGGCGGGAATTGCGCGAACTCCGCGTCGTCGCTCAGGTGGTCGTCCTTCAGGTAGACGACCGCCTCACCGGCGGCGCGCGCTCGCTCGACCTCGCGCTGGATCACCGGGACGATCTGGGCCATGGACGGACCGCAGTAGAGCGCGCCGCCCTCGTGCACGAAGTCCTCGATCATGTCGACAACGACGAGGGCGCGCTTCACGGGCTAGACCCGCTCGAAGATCGCCGCGATCCCCTGACCGCCACCGATGCACAGCGAGGCGAGGCCGTACCGGCCGTTCCGCTTCTGCAGCTCGGTGATGAGCGTGAGCGCGAGACGCGCGCCCGACGCGCCGAGCGGATGACCGAGTGCGATCGCGCCGCCGTTCACGTTCGTCTTCTCGCGGTCGAGGCCGAGCTCCTTCTCCACCGCCAGGTACTGCGTCGCGAACGCCTCGTTGATCTCGACCAGGTCCATGTCCTCGACCGTGAGGCCGGCGCGCTTCAGGGCTTGGCGGCTCGATGGCGCGGGGCCGATGCCCATGATGTCCGGGTCCACGCCGCAGACGCCACCTGAGACGATGCGCGCGATCGGCTTCAGTCCGGCCTTCTGCGCGGCCTCCGCGGACGCGACGACGACCGCCGCCGCGCCGTCGTTGATGCCGCTCGCGTTGCCGGCAGTGACCGTGCCGTCCTTCTCGAACCGCGCGGTCAGCTTGCCGAGGGCCTCGAGCGTCGTGTCCGGACGGATGTGCTCGTCCTTGTCGACGACGGCCGTGCCCTTCTTCGTCTTCACGTCGACCGGCACGATCTCCTCGCTGAAGCGGCAGGACTCGCGCGCCTTTGCCGCGAGCATGTGGCTGCGGTGCGCGAACTCGTCGGCCGCCTCGCGGCCGATGCCGTACTTGCGCCCGAGATTCTCGGCGGTGTTCGCCATTCCGAGGCCGTTGTACGAGTCGACGAGGGCGACCCAGAGGTAGTCCTCGAGCTTCTGCTCGCCGAGGGGCAGGCCCCACCGCGCGCCGCGGATCATGTGCGGGGCCATCGACATGTTCTCGCCGCCGCCGGCCAGGACGAACTCGGCCTGGCCGAGCTGGATCTCCTGGGCGCCGAGGAGGATCGCCTGGAGGCCCGAGCCGCAGAGGCGGTTGACCGTGAGCGCGGGCGTCTCTTTCGGCGCGCCGGCCTTCAGGCCGATGTGGCGGGCGAAGTACACGGCGTCACCGCTCGTCTGCAGGACGTTGCCGAAGATGACCTGATCGATCCGCTCCGGCGAGACCTTCGAGCGCTCGAGGGCACCCTTCGAGGCGATCACCCCGAGGTCGGTGGCGGACGTGTCCCGCAGCGCCCCGCCGTACGTGCCGAAGGCGGTGCGCGCTCCGCCCAGGATGACGACGTCTTTCACGTCCTCATTGTCCCACTCGACGCACGCACCGCCCGGACGACGGCCCGCTCGACCGCGTCGGCGGCGGCCGCCTGGACCTCCACAGTGCTCGCCTCCGTGTCGCCGTAGGCGAGGGAGAAGATCGTGTCTCCGTCGAAGTCCGTGTGCGCCGGACGGATCGCGCGGCCAAGGCCATCGTGCGCGGTCACCGCGACGCGGCGGATGGCTTCACGCCCGAGCTTCGCATCGGTGAGGACGGCGCCGATCGTCGTGTTGCCCGGCGAGGCCGAGGCCATCGCCGGCGTCGAGCGCGCGAGCCACTCGCCGCGCTCGCCGTCCCAGACGTCGCCGAGCGCGTTGACGACCATGACCGCGGTCACGGTCGAAGCGCCGGCGCGCACCGACGCGATGCCCAGCCCACCGGGGGTCCGGCCGCCCTGCAGCTTCGCGACGGTCCCGCCGGTCCCGGCGCCGACGAGGCCCTCCGCCGGATCATCCGTCGCCATCCGGCACGCCGCGTAGCCGGAGCTCGCATCGGGCCGGACGTGCCCGTCGCCGGTCATGAGGTCGAAGATCACCGCACCAGCCACATGGGGCACCCGCCAGTCACGGACCGCGACGCCGACGCCGCGCTCCTCGAGGAATCGCATCACGCCGCCGTACGCCGAGAGCCCGAACGCGCTGCCGCCGGTGAGGAGCACCGCGTGGAGGACCGCGGTCGCCGAACCCGGACCGATGATGTCGGTCTGGATCGTGGCCGGTGCGCCGCCGCCCACGTGCACCCCCGCGACGGCCGTCCCTTCGCAGAGGATGACCGTACAGCCGGTGAGCGCGACAGGGTCGGTCCAGTGCCCGACGGTGAACCCGGCCGGCAACCTCATGTTCGCGCCGAGTCTGCCACCATCCTGCCGATGGCGACCCGCAGCGTCCTGGACATTCGGAAGACCGAGGCCACGTCCAGCGGGGCGATGATCACCGCCGAGCACCCCCTCGCGGCCGAGGCGGGCGCGCGGATCCTCGCCGCCGGCGGGAACGCGGTCGACGCCGCCGTCGCGGCCGCGTTCGCGATGGGCGTCGTCGAGCCGACCACGAGCGGCCTCGGCGGCGTCGCGTGGTGCGTCGTGCGCCAGCCGGACGGCACGGTCACGACGGTCGACGGCGGGGGCGCGGCGCCGGTGCGCGCGACGCCGGATATGTACGAGCTCCAGCCAGCCGGTGCCGCGGGCATGTACGGCTGGCCCGCGACGAGGGGCGATGCGCAGAACGTCGGCTATCGCGCCGTCGGCCAGATGGGGGCTGTCGGCTGCCTCTGCCATGTCCTCGATCGCTACGGGACGATGGATCGCGCGACGGTCATGCGCGACGCGATCGCGCTCGCGGCCGACGGCTGGGAGGTCGACTGGAACCTCTCGCTCGCGCTCGCGCTGTACTACGAGCGCCTCGCGCCCATCGCCGCGTCGCGTGCCGTTTTCCTCCGGCCGAGCGGCGCGCCGCTGCGCACCGCCACTGGGTTCGAAGCCGGCGACCGCCTCGTCCAACGCGATCTCGCCGAGAGCCTGCGTGCCGTCGCCGCCGACGGACCGGACGTGCTCTTTCGGGGCGAGCTCGGCCGTGCGATCGTCCGCGACGTCCAGGCGCACGGCGGGATCCTGAGCCAGGACGACTTCGAACGGTTCCAGGTCCGCGAGAGTCCGTCGCTGGTGAGTGACTACCGCGGGCTCGAGGTCCACACGCTCCCGGGCGCATCGGGCGCGATCACCGTCGTCGAGGCCTTGCGCATCCTCGACGGCTTCGACCTGGCGCGGACCGAAGCGCTCTCGGCCACGGCGCTGCACCTCTTGGCCGAGGCGCAGCGGCGCGCGTTCGCCGATCGCTTCACCTATCTCGCCGACCCAGGCGTCGTCGGCACCGCGATCTACGACCGGCTCGCCTCCGCCGAGCATGCGGCGGAAGCCCGCGGGACCATCGACCGGACGCGGGCCACGCCGGACCGCGCCGCCACGCCGGTCCCGCCGTCCGCCGACTGCACGACCCACGTGAACGTCGTCGACCGTGACGGCCGCATGGTCTCGCTCACGACGACGCTGGGCGGGGCGTTCGGCTCGGGCGTGATCGCCGCGGGCACCGGCATCACGCTCGCGAACGTGATGACCTGGTTCGATCCGCGGCCCGGCGCACCGAACTCGATCGCCGGTGGCAAGCGGATCCTCTCGGCCATCGCTCCGCTGCTCCTGCTGCGCGGGGGTGAACCGTTCCTGTGCACTGGCGCGCCCGGTGGGCGGCGGATCATGAGCGCGATGGTCCACGTCGTCACGAACATCGTCGACTGGGCGCAGCCGCCGCAGGAGGCGGTGAACTCGCCGCGCACCCATTGCGAGTCGGTCGATCTGCTCGTGGACACCCGGATCCCCCGGACCACGCGCGACGCCCTGGCGGCCATGGGCCACACGGTGCGGGAGAGGCTCGAGACCTTCGCCTCAACGCACTTCGCCCGGCCGAGCGCGATCCTGGTGAGCGGCGCGGAGCGCCGCGCGGGGGTCGGCGCGCTCAAGAGCTCGACCGCGATCGGCGTCGATTGATCCCGCTCGCCGAGATCCGCGCGGCCCGCGAGCGCATCGCCGGCGCGGCGCTCCGCACGCCGCTCGTGCGGCTCAACGTCGACGACGCGCCTGCGGACATCTACCTCAAGCTCGAGTGCCTGCAGCCCATCGGCTCGTTCAAGATCCGTGGCGCGAGCAATCGCATGGCCATCGCCACCGCCGAGGAGCTCGCGGATGGGGTATGGACGGCGAGCGCCGGCAACATGGCCCAGGGCGTCGCGTGGAACGCGAGGCGCCTGGGCATCCGGTGCACCGTCGTCGTCCCCGATGGCGCGCCCGCGACCAAGCTGGCCGCGATCGAGCGGCTCGGCGCTCAGGTCGTCGCGGTGCCGCACGACGAATGGTTCGACACGTTCCGCACGCGCCGGCGGGAGGGCATCGCGGGTCTCTTCGTCCACGCGTTCAGCGACGACGCCGTGATGGCCGGCAATGGGACGATCGGGCTGGAGATCCTTGAGGACCTCCCCCAGGTCGACGCGGTCGTCGTCCCGTTCGGCGGCGGCGGGCTCGCGTGCGGCATCGCGTCGGCGCTCCGCGTCCTGCGGCCGCAGGCGAACGTGTTCGCGGCCGAGGTCGCGACCGCCGCTCCGCTGGCGGCCTCGCTCGCCGAGGGAAAGGCGACGAGCATCGAGCACGTCCGCACGTTCGTCGACGGCATCGGTGGTCCTCGGGTCTTCCCCGAGATGTTCGCGCTCGCGCGCGAGCTGCTCGACGGATCGCTCGTGTCGTCGCTCGAGGAGGTCGCCGGTGCGGTGCGGATGCTCGTCGAGCGCAACCATGTCGTCGCCGAAGGGGCCGGCGCGGCGGGCGTCGCGGCCGCGGTCGCCGGGCGCGCGGGTCAGGGAAGCGTCGTCTGCGTCGTCTCGGGCGGCAACATCGACACCGCGGCCCTGCGCACGATCCTCGACGGCGGCGTGCCCTAGCGATCGATCCGGCTAGGCCGTCCCGACGAGCGCGAGCGTGGCGAACGCCAGAACCTTCGTCGCGTTCGCGAGATCCTCGAGGTCCACGTATTCCTCCGGGCGATGCGCCGTCTCGAGGCGACCCGGCCCGTAGGCGACGCAGTCCAGCACGCCGCCTCGCCGGACGAAATGCTTCTGGTCGTACGTGCCGGGGCTCGCGACGATCATGGCCGGCCGGCCGAGGACCTCCTGGACCGCGGCCCGGATCGCGCGCGCCACCGGCGCGTCGGCCGGCGTCGCCGTCGGCTCGACGAGCATGAGCTCGCGCACCGACCACCGGATGGCGGCGTCGGCCGCCCCCTCGGCGGCGACGATCGACTCGAGTTCGCGGCGCACGTCGGCGCTCGACTCCTCCGCGATGAAGCGGCGGTCGAAGACCGCGACGCAGCGATCCGGGACCATCGGGGTCTGCTCGACGCCGATCGGCTGGCCGGCGTGCAGCGCGTTCAGGCTGATGGAGGCGTGGCGCGCGCTGGCCGGCTCGACCGGCAGCGCGGTCGTGCGCGCGGCGAGCTTCGGCTTCAGATCTCGCTCGATCCTGGCGAGCAGCCTGGCCATCGCGTCCGCCGCGTTGTGGCCGAGCTCCGGCATGCTGCCGTGCGCGGTCACGCCGCGCGCGGTGACCTCGGCCCAATACACGCCGCGGTGACCGATGCAAACGCGATCCACGTCGAGCGGCTCGGTGATGATGACGTGATCGGTGCGGTCCGCGGCGATGAGGCCCTGATCGCAGAGCTCGGCGACGCCGGCGAACCCGCCGCTCTCCTCGTCGACCGTGCCGCTCTGCTCGACGCTGCCGCGCAACGTCAGCCCGGCGCGACGGATGGCCTCGACGGCGTAGATCGACGCCGCGATGCCGGCTTTCTGGTCCGCGGAGCCGCGTCCCCACAGACGCCCCTCCGCGATCGTTCCGTCGAACGGCGGGTGGCTCCAGGCGCCCGGGTCGCCGGCCGGGACCACGTCGATGTGGCCGTTGAAGTGGAGCGTGGGCCGCGCGCGCTGACCCTCGAGACGCCCGAAGACGTTGACCCGTGGGGGACCGTCGGGAACGTCGCGCGGGCGGACGTACCGGATGGCGTAGCCGAACGCGCTCAAGCGCTCGCCGATGAGTCGGGCGCAGTCGTCGTAATGGTCCCCGGGCGGGTTGACCGTGGGGATGCGGACGAGCTCCGCCGCGAACGCGGCGCACTCGTCGCGAAGCGCGTCCGCCGCCGCATGAACCCGATCGGCGTCGCTCACAGGGGGAACGGCGTGCGCGACAGGGCGATGGTGAAGGCGAGCGAGACCGCGAGCGCGCCCCACTCGAGCGAGGTGAAACGATCGAGCGCGACCGCGCTCCGCCCGGCCCCGCCCACGTAGCACCGCGACTCCATCGCGACGATGAGGTCCTCGGCCCTTCGGAAGGCGGAGACGAAGAGCGGCACCGTCACCGGCACGAGCTGTCGGGTCCGTTGGATGAACTGAAGCCGGCCGGGCCGGCCGAAGTCCGCCCCGCGCGACGCCTGGGCCTTCATGAGACGCTCGAGCTCCTCGGCGACCGTCGGCATGAAGCGATAGGCGATCGCGATGATCATCGCGATCTCGTGGCCGGGGACCTTCACCCGCCGGAACGGCGCGAGCAGCCCCTCGATCGCTTTCGACAGCGCGGTGATCGGCGTGGTGAGCGTGAGCAGGCTGCCCAGGAGGATGAGATCGAAGATCCGGAAGACGCCCTGCACGGTCTGGCGCATCGAGTTGTCGGTCACGGTGAACGCGAACTGCCATGGGCCGAGGGAGACCGGTGTACGGAAGAGGACCGCGGAGCCGGTCGGATCGTAGTTCCCGAGGAACAGGAAGTTGAAGATCGTGTAGACGACGAGGATCGGGAGGATCGGCCGGATGCCGCTGATCAGGTAGCCGATCGGGAGCCCGCTGAGCCGGACGAGGATCAGCACGGCGGCGAACGCGATCGCGTTGCCGATGTACGAGGGCGTCGTGATGACCGCGGCGATGATGATCATGAACGCGAGGATCTTCGCCCGCGCGTCCATGCGGTGGATGAACGAGGCGCCCGGGATGTACTGCCCGACGGTTACGCTGCGGGAGAACTCGAACTCGTCCACATCGCCTCCACCGCGTCGTCGATCGTGAGCACGTCGCCGCCCAGCGCGACCCCGCGCTCGCGCAGCGCGGCCGCCAGCTCCGTCGCGGCGGGCACCCCGAGCCCGAGCTCGCGCAGCCGGCCCTCCTGGCGGAAGACCTCGCGGACCGGGCCGGAGAGGACCGTCTTCCCGTCGGCCAGCACGTCGACCCGGCTCACGAGCTCGGCGACCTCATCCATGTTGTGCGACACGAAGACGAGCGCGGTGCCTCGCTCATCGTGGAGGCCGCGGAGCACGGCGAGCAGGTCGCGCCGCGCGCGCGGGTCCAGCCCGGCGGTCGGCTCGTCCAGCACGAGCACCTCCGGCTCGAGCGCGAGGACGCCGGCGAGCGCGACCTTGCGCATCTCGCCGCCCGAGAGGCCGAAGGTGTAGCGGTCCTTGAACGTCTCGAACGGCAGGCCGACGGCGGCCATCGCGCCCTGCACCCGGCGCCGGACCTCGGCGTGATCGCAACCGAGCTTCCGTGGACCGAAGGCGATGTCGTCGGCCACAGTGGGGTCGAAGAGCTGCTGTTCGGGGAACTGGAAGACGAGGCCGATCCGCCGCCGGAGCGGGCGCGGGTCGACGCGCCGATCGCCGAGCTCGTTCCCGAAGACCCTGACCGATCCCCGATGCGGGCGGAGCAGCCCATTGAAGTGCTGGACGAGGGTGGACTTGCCCGAGCCGGTGTGGCCCATGATCCCCACCACCTCGCCCGCCCCGAGGGTGAAGGACGCGCCCTTGAGCGCGACCGACTCGAGCGGCGTGCCACGGAGGTACCAGTGCCAGAGGTCCCGGACCTCCACCACGGCGTCGGTCATCGCGGCATCCGCACGTACGCGTCGGCGAGCTCCGTGACGGTGAGCGGCACGAGACCGACGTCCATCCCGCGCGAGCGGAGGCGGGCCGCGATCTCAGTGACCTGCGGGACCTCCATCTCGAGCGCGCGCAGCCGGTCCGGCTG
>Ga0209474_10006150_pt1 | contig 10144 bp, 6 predicted proteins | sample GraSoiAngelo_145_FD_185902 | JGI IMG/M metagenome (GOLD analysis project Ga0209474, IMG submission 185902) | Grasslands soil microbial communities from the Angelo Coastal Reserve, California, USA - 14_1009_05_20cm (SPAdes) (version 2) | ecosystem: Environmental > Terrestrial > Soil > Grasslands ... | reverse complement strand
AACCACTTCCAACTCCTGCTCGGACATTGCTGTTCCGCTAAGCGAAGAAATAGATTCTTGCACTACCACAATCATGCAAACTGACGTGTTCTTATAGTCGGCGTAAAACTTATCCATTTGGTGCACGATGTCGAGGACCGATATGTGTTCGGGCATGAATTTGTCTCGAACTTTGTCCGCGCCGCCTTCAATTCATTCCAGGTGCCGTTAGATGAAGGCCTTACCAGGCTCGTAAGTGGGATACCAGCACACGGTCCTTTTTCTATACATGGTTTCACATAGTCCAGAGCATCATTCATTTCGTCTGTCCTTCCAGTGAAATATCCCAACGAAGCTCCCACTCGAAGTCCTTCGATAGCGCCCTGTACGTAAGCTGCTTTGACAAACGAACTCTGTGAACCCGAGTTACTCCACATCTGCCACATTCTCCCGTCCGGCTTCATAGCGCCGTCTTGGGCAATGCTCTCGAATGGGATCATACACAGCAATACGGCAATGAATGCGCTCCGCATAATTACCCTCCGTTCAATGGCGATTCCATTTCGAGTATAATAGAAAGTGGCGGGTGAGCCGGGTGATCGCTGGCTTAGGCTGAAGAACGGCGGCGTAAAGCCGCCGCTACAAGGCCGAAGCGGGAGGAAAGTCCGGACACCGTCTTGAGGCACGTTGGCCGCTCTGCGTTCATCCTGAAGAAAGCGGGTGCTAGTGTAAAGACCTGCGCTACTCGGGTGAGCGGAGAGCGAACATCTTTAGTGGTGACCGCAGAGCGGTCAACGGAACTCAGGACATGGGCAACGCGCCTGGTAACGCCAGGGGACGATGTTGAAGACGGCGGGGTAAACCCGCCGCTACACACGGCGTCACGGAAAGTGCCACAGAGAATAGACCGCCGGCGGAGTGGAGCCCGGTGACATCGGACAGGGAAACCTGCGAGGCGTCTTCGAAAAGCTAGCTCGGTTAGGCAAGGGTGAAAAGGTGGGGTAAGAGCCCACCGCTCCGGTGGTAACACCGGAGGCACGGAAAACCCCGCGTGGTGCAAGGCCAAATAGGAGGGGAGAGCCGGCCCGGCTCGCTGAGCGCATTTTCGAAAGGAAGCGTGCTTCTTTCGCGGTGGCGCAAGCTATCGCGGATGAGAACCCTCGGGTAGGCTGCTGGAGTCACGGTGCGAACCGTGACCTAGAGGAATGATCGCCGCGGTGCGCGGTTCGCTTTGGCGAGTTGCGCGCTCGACAGAATCCGGCTTACAGGCTCATCCGCCACTTTTTTGATTAGCTTGCGCGCTGCGCCGTGATTTCTTGCGATCCGCGCGGGTCCCTTCTTTTGCCCCCCTCGCGCATTTTGTTTAGCCTCCCTAGAAAATTCCATTCGCACAATGGCTAAGTTTTTATAAAATGCCCCTCTCCTGCGCGAAGCCTGCGGATTGAGGGGGCATCATGAAAACGATCAAGGGACCGGCAATTTTTCTCGCGCAATTTGCGGACGATAAGCCGCCATTCAACAACCTGCAGACCATTTCCAAATGGGCTGCGGGGCTTGGGTACAAAGGCGTGCAGATCCCGACGTGGGACGCACGGCTCTTCGATTTGAAGCGCGCGGCGGAGAATCGAAAATATTGCGACGAAATTTTGGAAACACTGGCGTCGAGCGGCGTGGAGCTGACGGAGCTTTCCACGCACCTGCAAGGGCAGTTGGTGGCGGTACATCCGGCTTATGATGCGGCGTTTGACGGTTTCGCGCCCGAGTCCGTGCGCGGGAATCCTGCGGCGCGGCAAGCCTGGGCCGTGGAGCAATTTCTGTATGCGGCGAAAGCTTCGGCGAATTTGGGAGTGAAGGCGCATGTCACTTTTTCCGGCGCGCTGGCGTGGCCCTACATTTATCCGTGGCCGCAGCGTCCGCCCGGACTGATTGAGACAGCGTTCGAGGAATTAGCGAAGCGATGGAAGCCGATTCTGGACGCGTTTGACGCGGCTGGCGTTGACCTGTGTTATGAGCTGCATCCGGGCGAGGACTTGCATGACGGCGTGACCTTCGACATGTTCCTCGATCGCGTGGGCGGGCATAAGCGGTGCAACATTTTGTTCGACCCCAGCCATTTTGTTTTGCAGCAGCTCGATTACTTAGCGTTTCTCGACATTTACAATTCGCGAGTGAAAATGTTTCACGTGAAGGACGCGGAGTTTCATCCTACGGGACGGCAAGGCGTTTACGGAGGATATCAGCCGTGGATTAGTCGCGCGGGGCGCTTCCGGTCGTTGGGTGACGGGCAAGTGGATTTCCGGGGCATTTTTTCCAAGCTGGCGCAATACGACTTCGACGGGTGGGCGGTGCTCGAATGGGAGTGTTGTGTGAAGAGCAGCGAGCAAGGGGCGAGGGAGGGCGCGCCCTTCATTGCGCGGCACATTATCCAGACAGCCGAACGAGCGTTTGACGATTTTGCAAAATCCGGAGCGGACGAGGAAGCGAATCGGCGAATGCTGGGGCTCGCGGCGCGAAAGGAAGGGAAACATGCCGGGTGAATCCAAGACGCAGGGCAAGCACCGGCGCATCCGGCTCGGCATGGTGGGAGGCGGTCCTGGGGCGTTCATTGGCGCGGTGCATCGCATTGCGGCGCGAATGGACAATTGCTATGAACTCGTTGCGGCGGCGTCGAGTTCTGACCCTGGGAAAAGCCTGGCAGCCGCGGAGGAACTGCACATTGCGCGCGCGTATGGGCGATTTGAAGAAATGGCTGCGGCGGAGAAGGGGCGTCCCGACGGCATTGAGGCCGTGGCGATTGTCACGCCAAATCACATGCATTACGTCAACGCGAAAAAGTTCCTCGAGGCGGGGATCCATGTGATTTGCGACAAGCCTTTGACGACGACGATCGAGGACGCGCTGGACCTGGCGAAGATTGTGGAGCGAACCGGCCTGATTTTCGGATTGACGCACAATTACACGGGTTACCCGATGGTGCGGCAAGCGCGGGAGATGGTGCAGGCGGGTGAGCTAGGTTCCTTGCGAGTGGTTCAAGTGGAGTACGCGCAGGATTGGCTCTCTACTCCTCTAGAGAGGACCGGGCAAAAGCAGGCGGACTGGCGAACGGATCCTGCGCGGAGCGGGCCGGGCGGAAGCTTAGGCGACATTGGGACGCATGCGCACAATCTCGCGTGCTTTGTCACAGGAATGCCGGTCCAAGAAGTTGCGGCCGAAGTGACCACGTTTGTTCCGGGGCGGCGGCTTGACGACAACGTGCAAATGCTGTTGCGATTTCCAAAGGGAGCGAAGGGGATGCTCTGGGCAAGCCAGGTAGCGGCGGGAAATGAGAACAATTTGCGCCTGCGCGTTTATGGAGAGAAGGCGGGCTTGGAGTGGCAGCAAGAGAATCCGAACGAACTTACGTTCATGCCTTTGGGGCAACCGCGTCGGACCCTGAAGCGTGGCGGTCCAGGAACCGGGGCCGCAGCGGCGCGGGCGATCCGCATCCCTGCCGGGCATCCGGAAGGGTATTTGGAGGGCTTCGCTCAACTCTACAAGGATTTGGCTGAGCAGATCCGGGCCAGGCAGGAGAAGCGGCAGCCGGATCCGCAAGCGCTTCTGGTGCCGGGCATCGCAGAGGGCGTGGAAGGAATGCGGTTTGTTGGCGCGGTGTTGGAGTCTTCGCGCAACCGCTCCGCTTGGACCGCGCTTTCCGGTGCGCGGTGAGGCGCGCGTGGCTGCCCTGGAATAAATTGCGGACGTTCGAATAAGTTGTGGACGTGAGAAAAGCAGCGGCAAGCAGCCGCACTACGAGTTGACTGCAAATTGCAGATGGGAAGCTCCACCGCTCAAGAATGAGTGAAAGTTCCTATTGCGCTGCCGCAAGCAGACTCCCACAATAAAGCGGGAGTCTTGCTATGGATGAAGTTCTCAATAATGCCCCCCTTAAAGAACTCGACGATTGGGACGATTTCGTAAGTACTCGCTATCAGCTGGGAAAATCGGAAGAGCAATTCCGGAATTATCGGGCCGACGCGAATCCCACAGTCACGGAGTTCTACCGGCAGAATCACGCGCACCAAACTTTGGATTTTGTTCTGAAGAAGAAAGGGGAGTACTGCGGCCTGAAGCGAGGGAAGAAGAGCATCTGGGAAATGGCTGGGTACCTGAACACTCTGGTGGATGAAAGCGATCCAGACACCGACCTGACCCAAATCGAGCACCTGCTGCAAACTTCAGAGGCGATTCGCAAGGATGGCCATCCGCGATGGTTCATTCTGACGGGTTTCGTGCACGACTTGGGGAAAGTGCTGTGCCTATATGGCGAGCCGCAGTGGGCTGTGGTTGGTGACACGTTTCCGGTCGGCTGTGCATATTCGGATCAAGTGGTGTTCCCGGAGTTTTTTGCGGCGAATGCGGACGCGAACGTTCCCGAGTATCAGACCAAGTACGGCATCTACGAGCGCCGTTGCGGGCTGGATAACGTGCATCTTTCGTTCGGGCACGACGAATATATTTATCAAGTGGCGCGGAATTACCTTCCGGAAGAAGGGCTGTACATGCTGCGCTATCATTCATTCTACGCAGCGCATCGCCACAACGCCTACCGTCACTTGATGAACGAACACGATGAGGAGATGTTTGAGTGGGTGAGAAGGTTCAATCCCTATGATTTGTATTCAAAGGGCCGTGAGCGGCCGGACATGAAGGCCATTCTTCCTTTTTACCAGGACCTGGTGTCTGAGTTTTTCCCTGGCAAGATTGATTGGTAATCAAAAAACTTCCGCGACGAGATCGCAGAAACAAAACCGAGTCTTTGCCTAGCGTAAACCCATCAATACTTAGCGCAAACCCATCAGAGGGCAGCGGTCGAAGACCTTCCCATCTGCCTTGAAGGCCACTCCGTTTTGAAGAGCCCACTTGTCAAACAGCGCAGGGTTGTTGGAGAGATGCAGAAGCGCGGTGGCAATTTCTTCCACTTTGGGCATGCCGTTGTGCACAAGATAAAAGCACGTTTCTTCGTAAGGGGACTTTGGATCCTGAGGATTCTGCAGCCGGCGAATAAATCTGTCGCGCAATTGAAACTGCACCTTGCCTACATTGAGGACATAGGCGCCGTCCACTTTCTTGGCTCCGGTGAGCGCAAGGATACGTTGAAGAAAAGCTTCCGCGCGCTGCTCCTTGGTGACTCGGGGCGAAACAGGCCCGCCGCCCAATGGATTGCCTCCGAACAAAGACAACCCTGCCGGACTGAAAACATTTACGCCAGAAGCAAAGACCTCATTCATGCGCATGCGCCCACGGAGCATTCCTCCTTCTCGCGCCAAATCTCTGCGGCGCAAGCCAGCAAGGGCTAACCTCCACTTGAGCAGAACGATGACGCCAACCAGCAGAGCAAGTACAAGCACGGACACGATTGCTGAAGTCATAACAAGGACACCAGCCAGATGCGGACTACGACCCTTGCGGCATTTGGTCTAGTTCATGCCAAGCCGCGCGGACGACGACCACATCCCGGCCGTCTTTTCGTTCATGTCTAGCCACCTGCGATGGGGTGAACCATCAGAACTTCGTTTTGCGCGCGGGTGATTTTCTCGATGCGTTCTCCAGTAGCGACGTCGAACGGCTGCGCTCCGGTCTTTGCTTCGTATTCCGCGATGACCCGGTTGACTTCGTCCATGTCGGCGGTCGCGGGGTCGTATTCGAGAATGGTGGTATCGCCCTGGGAAGAAAACGTCACGATTTTGGCATTCATATCTGGTCTCCTGTAGACTTACATTTTGGCTTCCTGTGGGGTAGGAAGCCGGCGGGTTGGGCCTAAGTGTCATATTGCACCGATTTTCAAAGATGTCAAGACTGCATTTCCTTGCAACAAGTTAGGTAACCTTCCGACCCATGGATGATCTAGTATGAAGGCTAGTACCAACTAGAGTTACTAACTCCGAGCAACTGCGGCGTCGAGGCAGCTCCTTCTCTCAGCTCCATGTGGCAACTCTGCGATCACCGGGCAAGATTAGAAACATGATGCTGTGAAGCGCGAACTCTGGGTCCAAGGGAACTGGGCCTAACGGTTCGGCTCTTCCGCGGGTTTGGCAGGTTTCTCCGCGATGTTTTCAAGAACGAGCATTTGGCTCCGCGCTTGGGCAATTTCTCGCTGCAAGTGAGCGACGGCACTCTCGAGCCGAACCCCCGCTTGAACCAGTCCGCAATCCGCGATTTCACGCGCCAAACGATATCCAGTCAGCAAATCGTTTTCGTATTCAGCCAGCCGATAGCGCAGCATTCGGCGGTACTGCAGTATGGCGCTATTGTATTCCATGGATGCGGCACCTCCGCAGAGCACCACGGCAAATGTCCGAGCGCGGAAGGCCACCTGAATACCTTTGAAAAAGGGGCGCAGGCGGTCCAGCAGACTTGTACGGCACTCGATGCAATTTACCGTGCTGCTTGGGTGGGCCGACAACATTATCTCGCGGTTGGCGGGACTGCTTGCCTTATTTTGTGGTGCCGAATGGGTTTCCAACAGGCACCACGTAAGGGGCTCGGAAACGACAGACCGCCTGAGCGGTATCGTTTCAACCCGCAACGGGCATGGAAATGACGTTGACATTAGGTAAGTGGTCTTGCGGAACAGCGACGCCATCCCGGTAGGCAACTGCTTTGCCCGAATTGGCAGGAACGCGCTCGCCCGGAACGATGATGCCAACAAGATTCAGCGGATCGGCGGCGGAGACGGTTATGACCTCGCCGGACGGTTGCTGATTGCGGATAGCGCGCAGCGATTCTACGGCCACTGGCAACGCGAATTGCTCGCCCAGGAAGTTGCCGACGAAACGCCCGCCGCGCACTTCTCCGCGATCTTCCAGGCGACGCAGGGTGATGAGCAACTCGCGCCATTTGGGGAGAATCGCTTCGCGTGTAAGAAGTTCGCGAAAAACGATTCCGTAGCGCCGCAGCAACATCCAACAAATAGCTTCGAGCGCGCGGTTGCGGTCATGGTTCTCAATGGAATAGAGCAGCGACCAGCGGCCAGCACTGTGTCGCGGGCGCGACGTTTTGCCGCTGCCCTGGCCGGAGCGCCGCTTGGGATCGATGAGCGCGCGTAAATTATCGAAGCCGTCCGCGGTGAGCAGGCCCGCAGCGACGAGTTCCCAGAGCGCCGTTTCCACTTCGGACTTGAGCTTGGCGGTACCGCGGACGATATCGGCGAAGAAAGAAGCCCCGCGCTGACGAAGGTATTGCAGAACAGCCACGGCGTCAGGGCTGAGGCCGGCTGTGTCTGCTTCGCCGGCATCTCGCTGAGGGATCATCCAATCCGAGTCTTCGCGCACAAAAAAAGTAATCGGCGCGACGCTGGTGGGGATGACGCGGCGTTTTCCATCCGTGAGCGCCTCCAGTGTGGCGGGATGCGGAGAAAGGCGGCCCCAGCCGACTGCGCCCGTCAGGCAAAGCTGGTCGAGAACTTTGGGATCGTAATCCGCGATGCGTCGCCTGAGGATTTGGCGCTCCCAGGAATTCGCCGGCGCCTCAAAGCCCTGCATCTGGCGAATCGCTTCGAGAGTGCCGCGCTGACCAAGGAGTTGCGTGCTTGGAGCGACGTGCTGCCAGCGAAGCTCCCAGTCCATGAATTGTGCAGGAGTGACGGACTGAATTTCCTTGCGGAGTTGGCCGAGCGTGAGGCGATGGATGCGCGCGAGCAGGCGGCGCTCGCACCACTCGGTCGGATCGGAATGCGGGTCAGTAAACCTTCCACGAAGGACAACGCCGCTAGATTCGAGACGCAACAGAGCTTTGTCGATTTCGGAAACGGGAAGAGTGAGGATGCCGGCTAATTGACTGGAGGTAACCGGGCCCGAGTGAGACATCCAACCCGTGATGAGGTTTAACAAAGATTCGTCGCGGGAGAGAGCGGCGGCGCTCACACTCGGCGGCACGGCTTCGAAATGCGCGGAGGGGAAGACTTGCGAGAAAACGGGGACACGTTCGGCCGCGACCCAATAGGCTTCGCTGCCCACGTGGGCGAGACTTGCGCGGCGGTCCACAACAAGTTGCTCGAGGAAAGGAATCCAAGCATTGAGCGACTCCTGCAACTTGCCGCGCAGACGGTTGCTTTGGAGCGAAGCCGGGTCGTGACGAGCGGGCAGCGCAATCAGTGTCAGCAGGGCATCGTGCAGCTCTTCGGTGTCGCGCACATCCGGCCACGCGTCGTCGCACACTTCGGCGATGGCCGCGGGATCGAGACGCCCGATTTCTCCCAGCACGGCCTCCGGCAGCATGCGGCGCATCTCGACGGCGCGAGCACGGCGCTCTTCGAGCGGGGCATCGTCAAGAAAGGCGTAGGGATTGGCGTTCAGGATTTCATGGGAAAACTGCGAGGGGACAGGAGTGTCCACGGCCAGGCAGACGATGCGGCCGTCGACGATACCGCTCAGCACGCGCAAGAGGCCGTCGACATCCAGCGCCTCTGTGAGGACATCCTTCATCACTTCACGAATCAGCGGATGCTTGGAAATAACGATGTCGCCTTCTGGAAGGTTTTCCTGGCAAGCGAGGGCTTCGGGAAAAACAGCAGATAGCAAATCATCGGCACGCATGCGCTGAATTTGTGGAGGAACCTTTTTGCCGCCCCGGAATCGCAGCAGGGCTAGCGACCGTCCTGCGTCCCATCGCCATCGCGCGGTAAAAAGCGGGGAAGCGAGAACGGCTTGCTCGAGGACTGAGCGCAGGGAGTTAGGGTGGAGAAAATGAAAAACGTCAGCGAGCGGAAAACTGTGTTGCTCGCTGAGCGAGATATTCAGCCCATTGTCAGTAGCCGCGGCTTGCAACTCGAAATTGAACGAGCGGCAAAAACGCTTGCGCAGCGCCAGCCCCCAGGCTTTGTTGATGCGCGCGCCAAATGGGGCGTGGATGACCAGTTGCATGCCGCCGCTCTCGTCGAAAAAGCGTTCGGCGATGACGGTGGTTTGCGTGGGAACAGCGCCGAGCACCGCGCGTCCAGCGACGATGTATTCGACCGCTTGCTCCGCGCCCGATTGATCGAGGCCGCATTGGAGTTTGAGCCAATTCACGGCCGCGGCGATATCCGGCGCCATTTCTGCTTCGGCATCTGGCGTAATGCGAGGAACGAAGGCGCTGATTTTCTCGCGCAGGCCGGCGACGTGCGCGGAGAGTTCCTCGGTGCGCGATGGAGCTTCACCACGCCAGAAGGGAATGTTGGGCGCTGCTCCTTGCGCGTCTTCTACGAGGACCCTCCCAGCTTGCACGCGCCGGATGCGCCAGGAAGTGTTTCCCAGCAGCATGATGTCGCCCGCGATGCTCTCGACGGCAAAATCTTCATCTACAGTGCCGACCATCGTCCCTTCCGGGTGGGCGACCACGGTGTACAAAGAATTCTCGGGAATTGCGCCGCCGCTGGTGATGGCGGCCAAGCGGCTGCCGCGGCGGGCGCGGACCATGCCGTTCACGCGGTCGCGATGGAGGTACGCGGCGTAACGCCCGCGTGCGCTGGCGATGCCTTCGGAGAGCATTTCGATAATTTCGTCAAAATCCGCATGCGTCAGATTGCGATAAGGGTAGGCGCGGCGCACGCTATCGAATAATTCACCCTCGCGCCAATCTTCCGTGGCGCACATGGCGACAATTTGCTGGGCCAGGATGTCCATTGGCGCTTCGGGAATAGCGAGGCGGTCGAGGTCGCCCTGGCGAATCGCGAGCACGAGCGCGGCGCATTCCAGCAAGTCGTCGCGCGTGGTGGCGAAGAGGCGGCCTTTAGGGATCGCGCCACGCCAATGCCCCGCGCGGCCGATGCGCTGGAGGGCTGCGGAAATGGAGCGGGGAGAACCGATCTGGCAAACCAGGTCAACGCTCCCGATATCAATGCCGAGTTCCAGAGAAGCGGTCGCAACCAGAGCGCGGATTTCCCCGGCCTTCAGTTTTCGTTCAGCAGCCAGACGCAGCTTGCGCGACAGGCTGCCGTGGTGGGCGGCGACCGCGTCTTTTCCCAGTCGTTCGCCGAGATGATGCGCCATGCGCTCGGCCAGCCGGCGCGTGTTGACAAAAACAAGCGTGGAACGATGCTGGGAGGAAAGCGCCGCGATGCGATCGTAAATCTCGTCCCACATTTCGTTCGATGTCACGGGCCCCAACTCGCTGCCGGGGACTTCGATGGCCAGATCGAGTTCGCGCC
>Ga0209474_10006149_pt1 | contig 10146 bp, 7 predicted proteins | sample GraSoiAngelo_145_FD_185902 | JGI IMG/M metagenome (GOLD analysis project Ga0209474, IMG submission 185902) | Grasslands soil microbial communities from the Angelo Coastal Reserve, California, USA - 14_1009_05_20cm (SPAdes) (version 2) | ecosystem: Environmental > Terrestrial > Soil > Grasslands ... | reverse complement strand
TTACATGGTGATCGCGCTGGGCTCGGTCACCGACCTCTCGCGCTTCCCGGGCCTCACCGAACACGCGCTCCAGACCAAGACGATCGGCGACTTCATCCATCTACGCAACCACCTGATCGAGATGCTGGAGGCGGCCAGCGTGACGACCGATGCCGCCGAGCGGCAGCGGCGACTGACCTTCGTGGTGGCGGGCGCCGGGTACGCCGGCGTCGAGATCGCCTCGGAGGCGAACGAGTTTCTGCGGGCCTCGCTTCGGGCCTACCCGATGATCGCGACCGGCGAACTACGGGTGGTAACGGTCGATATTCTCAACCGCGTGCTGCCGACCTTCAACGACCACCTGGCGCAGCGCGTGGTCGACCGCATGCGCCGTCGCGGCATCGAGCTCCGGCTCGGCGTCGGCATCAAGGAGGCGACCGCCGGCGCGGTCGTGCTCGCCGATGGATCGCGGATCGAAACCCGCAGTATCATCGCAACGGTCGGCATCGGGACCAATCCCCTGATACGCGGGATGCCGGTCGAGCTGCAGCGCGGACGGATTCCCTGTGATCCCTTCTGCCGCGTCCCTGGTTGGCCAGGCGTCTACGCGGTCGGCGACAACGCCGCCGTTCCCGATGCCGCGAGCGGGCAGCCCTTCGGGGCGATGGTGATGGTGGCGTTTGGCGAAGGCCGTCAGGCGGCATACAACATCCTTGCCCAGGTCCGTGGCGAGCCTCCAGCGCCCTGCCATCCTGCGCGCTTTGGGGAGGTGGCCCTGCTCAGCCGGCGCTACGGGGTCGCGCAGGTCCGCGGCCTCGCACTCCACGGCTGGCCGGCCTCACTGGTCTCGCGCGCCCTGTTCCTCTCCTTCATGCCCACCTGGCGGCGCCGTTTCGGGCTGGCACTGCACTGGATGGGAAGCGCGCTGATGCCAGACAACCTGACGCCGCTCCCGATCGGCCGCAGCAACACGGTCGTTCCGATGCGATTCGGCGCCGGCGAGACCATCGTACGCGAGGGTGAACTCAGTGGGCGCTTTTACGTCATCACCGCCGGCGAGGTCGAGGTGCTCCAGCGCGTTCACGGTGAGGAGCAGGCGATCCGCAAGCTCGGACCCGGGGATCACTTCGGCGAGATCGCGGCTCTCAGCGACAGGCGCCGCACGGCGACCGTTCGCACCCTGACGCAGACCAGCGTCCTCAGCCTGGCCCGCCAGGATTTCGCCGCTCTCGTCGAGCACCTGCCGGCACTGCAGGACGCCCTCACCCAACCACGCCCCAACACCAGAGTTCAGCCTCCTGAGTAGCATGCCCAAAGAGATGCCGGAATCGTCGGCCCGGAGCCGGGTCTGCAATGTTCTCGTTATCGGCGCCGGCGCGGCCGGGCTGCGCGCGGCGATCGCCGCGACGCAGGCGGGAAGCCAGGTGCTGGTGGTCGGGAAACGGGACCGTCTCGATGCCCATACGGTGCTGGCGGCCGGTGGCATCAACGCGGTGTTGGGCACGCGAGACCCACAGGACACCTGGGAGCAACATTTCGCCGACACACTCCGGGAGGGATACTTCCTCGGCCATCCACGGGTCGTGGAGATCATGGCACGGGAGGCGCCCGACGCCGTGCGTGAGCTGGTGGCCTGGGGCTGCCGCTTCGCGACGCTCGAGGATGGCCGGTTGGACCAGCGCTTCTTCGGCGCCCATAAGTACCGACGGACCTGCTACGCCGGCGACTACACCGGGCGGGCGATTCTCTACACGCTGGCAACGAAGGCACAAGAGCTGGGGATCCCGGTTATCGAGGACCAGTATGTTTCGCGTCTGCTCGTTGCCGATGGGGTCTGTTTTGGCGCCTATGGGTTCGACCTCGTATCCGGCGAGCGCACGGTCTTCGAAGCCGACGCCGTCATCCTGGCGACCGGCGGCCACACTCGGCTGTGGCGTCGCAGCTCATCGCGCCGCGACGAGAATTACGGCGAGGGGATGTTCCTCGCGCTCGAGGCCGGCTGCCGCCTGATGGATATGGAGCTGGTGCAGTTCCATCCGACCGGGATGCTGACGCCGGAAGAGATGGCCGGCACCCTGGTCACCGAGGCCGTTCGCGGCGAGGGTGGCCGCCTCTACAACCGCGACCACGAGCGGTTCATGCAGCGCTATGACCCGCAGCGGATGGAGCTAAGCGCGCGCGATCGGGTGGCGCTCGCCATCTACACCGAGATCATGCAGGGCCGCGGTGGCCCGAACGGCGGAGTCTTCCTCGATATCTCGCATCGACCGAAGGAAGAGATCCTGGAAAAGCTGCCGAGGATGTATCGCCAGTTCATCGAGTATCAAATGCTCGACATCTCGAAGCAACCGATGGAGGTGGCACCCACGGCGCACTACTCGATGGGCGGCATCACGGTCGATCCCGAGACCCACGCCACCGAGGTGGTCGGGCTCTATGCCGCGGGCGAATGCACCTCCGGCCTGCACGGCGCGAACCGCCTGGGGGGCAACTCACTGGCCGAGACCGTCATCTTCGGCCGGCGGGCGGGCGCCGCCGCGGCCGCGCACTCGCGCGCATCCGAGGTCCAGCGCCGATCCAAGAAAGCCGTGCAGGACGCGTCCGACGAGCTGCAGGGGCTGATCAAGCCGGGCAGCGAGCTCGCGCGTCCGCTGCAGCGCGCGGTCCGCGATCTGATGTGGGAGCACTGCGGCGTTGTCCGCGACGAGGGCCGCATGCGGGACGGTCTGCTAAAACTCGGCGAGATCGCGGACGCTTCGCAGACCGTCGACATCCGCCCGGGACAGGAAGGATGGTTCGAGCTGGCGCACGTCCTCGACCTGCGGGCAGGGCTCCGAACGGCAGAGGCGACACTCCGGTGCGCGCTCGAACGCCGCGAAAGCCGGGGGGCGCACAACCGATCCGACTATCCCGCGCTCGATCCGGCCATGCAGCGCAACATCTACGTGCGGCTCGAGAGCCGTGAGGCGCCGCTGACAGTATGGAATGAACCGGTTCCGGGATTACCGGAAAACCTGAAGGCAGCGCTCACCGAGGACGAATTGCCAGTCGCCGGAAGACTGCTCGAGTAGCCCCGGGCAATTCCCTCCCCCGCTTGCGGGGGAGGGTCAGGGTGGGGGCCCTTCTACGACCCGACAGCTACGGGTGCTGGCACCCGTCCGTGAACCGTCGTTCCTACGCCCGGCCTGGAGTCGACGATCAGCGTTCCCCCGCTTGCAGCGATGCGGTCGGCCATGTTTTGCATGCCAGCGCCCCGGCGAGCCGTCCGTGGGTCAAATCCCCTGCCATCGTCCGACACCTCGAACTGTAGGGGCCCGTCGCGGTCGTCGAGCCGCACCGTGATGCGTGATGCCTTCGCGTGCTTGATGCCGTTCTGGATCGCTTCCTGGCAACAGAAGTAGACCGCCGCCTCGAGCTCTTCGGGATGACGGGCGGTGAGATGGTCAACCACCTCGGACCGTACGGTCGCTAGCGCCGTCTGCGCTCGTAGAGCCGCCGCGATCCCACCCTCCCGAAGTGCCGCCGGGTAAAGGCCGGCCGCCAGAGCACCGAGGGTCTCGAGCGCGTCCCTCGTCTGCCGTCTGAGACCGTCGATCGACGGGCGAACCCGTACGGCGTCGCGCTTAGCGAGCGTTGCGGCGAGCCGCAGCTTCACGGCCAGCGCGACCAGGTGCTGCTGTGCGCCATCGTGGATGTTGCGCTCCAGCCGGCGCCGCTCGGCATCCTGTGCCGCGACGATGCGCTGCCGTGATTCGCGCAGCTCGGCCGCCTGCTGCGAGATCTGCTCCAGCCGCGCTTGCAGGTCGGCCGTGAGCCTGACATTGCGCAGGACCTGTCCCGCCTGAGCCGCCAGGTCCGTGAGGAGTTTCTCCTCGACCGGGGTTACGGGTTCGCCAGGACGTTTCTTCACCGCCAGCTCGCCAAGCTCCTCACCCTGATGCCGGACCGCGGCGACGCGGTCGGCCTGCTCCGGCGCCATCGGCTGAGCCTCCGCGGGCCAGGTCGCGGAGGAAACGAGCTGGCCCTCGCTGCGGATCCACACGCTGGCTGCCGCGGCGGCGGTTCCCTCGCCCAACACCCGAGCAAGGCGCGACAGCACCTCCTCGTTCGCGTACGCGCCGGCGACGCGATGGGAGAACTGAGCCAGCACCTCATAGGGTGTTGCGCGCTGCCCATAGACGAGGCGATTGGCCACGCGCTCGATCCGCTCGCGCACGGGCTGGAACGCGACGGCGACCACGGCCGTCGCCGCGATCGACAACCCCAGATTGGGTTGGCCGCGAGAGCCGATCAGCGTCCCAATGCCGACCACGATGCCGACATACACCGCGCTGATGAATGCGGCCAGCGCCCCATAGACCAATGCGCGGTTGAGCACGACGTCGATCTCGTAGAGCCGGTAGCGCAGGATGGCCACCGCCATCGCGCCCGGGATACCGAACGCGAAACCCAAAAGCAGGAGGGACCCGAAAATCCAGCTGACCCACACGGGGATCGATATGCCACTCTGGACCGCGACATAAGGCACCAGGACAAGCGCGATCAGCAGACAGACGGCGGCCAGCCAGTTGAGCTGCTGGCGTTCGTCACCGCGGGATCGGCGCCATCGATCCGCGACCGACAGCAGCGCGAGCGCGAAAGGAATCAGCAGCGCGGGGGATTGCACCACGTAGTTGAGGTCGGAACCGAACGGTGTGCCGATGGGGTTGCTCACGTGGAGGCTTACGCTTTGCCGAACAGCCGCGGTCAAGGTCCCAGGAAGCAGGAAGAACGACGGACCGTATAGGAGAGCGAGGGCGACGGACGCCCAGACCGCCGACCACCATCGCCTCAACGCAGGCCGGCCGGTGGGATAGAGCGTGAGGAGCAGTGGGATGAAGGCCGGCCACACGACGGCCGCCAGAGACGGCAGGATCACGTCGACCTCCACGGCCAACGGAAGGGAGCCCGGCGCGACGACCAGGCCGCGGATCGAGTACTCGTCCGCGAAGACCAGCAGGGCGCTGGCGAGGGCGACGGCCTGGAAGAGCCAGCCGATCGGGTTGCCCGGACGCCGCGACGCCAGGAAGACCCCGAAGCTGCCGTAGCCGATCGCGAAACAGAACTGGGCGATGAACCAGGGGCGATCCTCGGTCGCCACCGGGATCGGGTCGACAAGTAGGAGGCCGAGCGCAGCGGCCGTCAGCACCAGGGTAAGGCCGAAGATGCCGCGCGCCAGGGCAGCGGGACGGGTCATCCGACCTCCGCCAGGGCCCGCGTTGGGATCCAACCGTGCAAACGATCCGACCCCTGCGCCTCGAGCCCGCCGCCCAGCGCCTCAACCCGATCGCGAAGTCCATCGAGGCGACCATCGAGTAGGGCGACGCCGTCGATCGTAAACGTCAGGGCGCCATCGCTCGACGAGAGGCGGACCGATGCGGGACCGTCGACGGCGCGCAGCGCCTCGATGCAGCAGAAGTAGATGGCGGCCTCGACACCAGGGTCGAACCGGGTGGTAGTCAGGTCATCCGGGATGTCGATCGTTGCCGGGAGCGCTGACTTCCTCGCGTAGGCGTGGAGCGCGGCCACGATGCCCTTATCGGCGAGCAACGGCGGGAAGATACCGCGGGCGAGTTCGCGTAAACCGTCGAGAGTTCGCTGCATCTCGTTAGTGAGCGCATCGAGCCGCGCCGCGGCGGCATCACCGTCGTTTTTCAGAAGGCGCTCGACCTCGTCGAACTGGCTAAATGTCGCCTCGAGCTCGCGCTCCACGCCAGCGCGAATTTCACTGCCGAGGCGACGCCGCTCGGTCTCCTGGGCGGCCACGATCCGCTGCCGCGAGGCGCGTATCTCGGCTGCCTGGGCGGCGATGTCGTCCAGCCGCGCCTGCAGCTCGGCGGTCAGTCGCACGTTGTGGAGCACGAGGCCCGCCTGCGCGGCCAGGTCCGCCAGCAGCCGCCCCTCGCCGGGCGTGGTCGGCCGACCAGGGCTCTCCCGTATGGCGATCTCCCCAACCCGCTCGCCACGATAGGAGACCGGCAGGGCGCGCGGGAATTCACCTCCGCTCACATCCGGCGGCCAGACCGTCCAGCGCTCCCCACCGCCGGGCAGAATCAGCGTGACGCGCGCCGCTTGCGCGCCGACCCCGCGCGTCGCCGCCTCCGCCATCTGCGGCAAGACCTCGTCGGCCGATAGGGTTCCCGCCATTTGATCGGCGAAGCCGGCCATTACCTCGTAGGGCGTCGCTCGCTTGCCATAGACGAGCCGGTTGGCGAACCGCTGCACCCACTCGCGAACCGGCTGAAAGGCGACGGCGACGACGGCGGTCGCCACGATCGACAACGCGAGGTTGGGGCGATTGCCCGTTCCTGCCAGCCGGCCGATGCCGACGACGATGCCAACGTAGACCGCGGTGATGAAGGCGGCAAGCGCGCCGTAGACGAGCGCGCGATTGATCACAAGGTCGATGTCGTAAAGCCGGTAGCGGAGAACGGCGATCGCGATGCTGATCGGCAGCAGCGGCACAAACAGAATGAGGAGCAAATTCGACAGGAAGCTGTTGTTGCTCAGAAGGAACGGTATGGCGGCCAGAACCAGCGCAAAGAGAAACCAGCGGAGCTGATGCCGCTGAAGGCTGTTGCCGCGGCGGTATCGGAGAGCAACCGAGGATATGGATCCGATGAGCGCGAACAGGCCAAACGGCACCGACAGATCTACGAGCGACTGGAAGGTACGCGCTAATGACGGATTCACGAGGGGGTTCGCCAACCCGGGGCTATCCTGGGTGCCGTTCGAGGGGAGAAACAGGTTGCCGAGCAGGGCGAAGAGAGCGAACACGATGCCGCTGATGATCGGAATCAACCAGCGGCGCGAGAGCAGCCGCCCATCTGGGAAGAGCATCGGCAGGAAGAGCAGGAGCATCAGGACGAAGGGAAGCCAGATCGTGCCCGATAACACCACGAAGACCTGGGTGATGGGGAGCGGGCCGTGATAGTGCGTCGCCGCGGTCGCGGCAAAGTGCCCACTGTTGAAGATCAAGTAAACCGACAGGCCGATGCCCAATAGCAGCCAGCCGACCGCATTTGATGGTTGGTGCCGAACCAGAAGCAGGCCCATCAGGGGAAAGAGCAGGAAGGTGACGATGCCGATCAAGCCGATGGAGCCCAGCAGATCGGGGGCGCCCGATTCCGCGATGTTCTCGAGGAGGCCGCCGAGGAAGACGGCAACCGTCAGGCCCGCGACCAGCAGAGCCGCAGCCGGCCCACGTCGAGGCGTCATGGAGGGATGTTCCCGCATCCGGCGCGTCCCGTCGAGGGGGCTGCCCTCAGCGCCTGAGGTTCGCTTTTTCACGCGCAGAGGGTGGTATTTGTCACAGCGAATTCAGGCGGCAGCACACTACCCGAGTCGGCTGCCCCGCCGTACGCTCGGCTCGTCATGAACGGCATCCTCGGCGGGCTCGATCCGGTGGCGGTGGTCCTGGCCATCAGCGGGCTGCTGTTCATCGAGGAGTGCGGGGTTCCGTTGCCGTTTGCCCCCGCCGACCTGGTCTTGATGCTGGGCGGGATCGCGATCGCCACCCAGGGGGTCAATCCAGCGCTGTTCGTGGTCGCCGCGAGCCTGGCCTCGATCGCCGGGGCGCTGGTCGCTCGGGCGATCCTGAAGCGGGCCGGCGCTCCCGCCCTGATGAAAGTCGCCGCCCGGCTCCACGTCCAGGGTCCAATCGATCGGGCGAGCCGCCTCCTTCGGCGGTCGGGCTGGCTCGGGGTATTGGCGGGCCGCCTCATCCCGGGGCTGCGGATCCACACCAGCCAGGTTGCCGGGGTGATCGCGATGCCACGCCGGACGTTCATCGCAGGCCTCCTGCCAGCCGTGGTGATCTACGTAGGTCTGTTCACCGGCCTGGGGGTCCTGATCGGCCCGGCCGCGATCACCGCGGTCGAACATCTTCAAGGCCTGCTGGTTGCCGGTGCGGTGATCGTGATTGCGGGGTTGCTGCTGGGATTGGCTCAAGCCCGCCTCCGGTCCGACGAGATCCGAATGCTCGCCCAAACCCGCTACGGATACTTCGCCGCCTGACGTGGGACCGCGGCCGATTTCGACTCGCGCGTCGATCAGCTTCGCTGTTGCGGCGTTCACCCTCGAGTTGGTAGCGGCGGCGATGTATTCGGCGGCTGGCGGCCCGTCCGGCGGCCTGAGCGTCGACCCATCGAAACTGCTCGCCTCGGGTCCTACCGGCGCCACCCTCATCCGGTGGGGGAGCCTGATCGACATGGTGGGGTATTTGAGCATCGCACCGGTGGTGCTCTACCTCCGGAACCGATATTTGGGCACTGCATATGTCGACTTGTTTGCGGTTGCCGGTCTGACGGTCGTGGTCATCGGGTCGATCGGGGCCGCCTCGATGGCCGCCGCCGCCCCGCCACTGATCACGGAGTACGCCGCGGCGACTGCGGCCCAGAAGGCCGCGGCCGTACCGGCCTTTTCGACCCTCTACCGCGCGGTCGTCCTGGGTCTGTGGCAAACGCTGGAAACGATCCCCGCGACCGTCTGGCTCCTCGGCACCGCTCTTGCCGCTCGACGCGAGGGTCCGCGCTCCGTTTTCGTGATCCTGGTTATGGTCGGCGTGATCAACGGAACCATCGCCGTCTACCGCCTCCTGGCGGCGGTGAGCTAGCGCCGGTCGGACATCAGGACTTCGGCGGTCGCGGCCGCCGCGGCGCCGTACGCAAGGTGCCCGAGGAAACCGCGGAGGTGCGTCGAGAGCGGGTAGGCTCGATCCGGCGCACTCAAACCCAGCGCCGGGGTCAGGCCCTCGTCAACGACAAGGAACAGCGCGAGCGCCGCGACGAGCCCCGCGACGATCGGATTGAGGTGGAGCACCCGGCGGAGGGCGACGTACAGCAAGCCGCCGCTGATGCCCACCATGTAGGGCGCGGCCGCGGCGGCCGCATTCAGCTGCTCCTCGGTCAGCGAAGTGCCAAGAAGGGCCGCGGCTTTCTGGACGCCGATCCGGTACGGGGATCCGGGACTGACCGCCCTCTCGCGCGCCTTGTCCGCTTCGGGCGCTAACTCATAGAGCTTGGTGGTGACCGGGTTCATCACCTTCGTGCCGACGTAACCCCCCACGACACCCGCCGCCGCGCCTGAAACCAGATCCCTCGTCCGCAATCTCTCCACCTCCTCACTCCATGCTAGGAGGATGAGAGACTGTCGGTGGGATGACGGGAAAGAACGTTCTCGAGATGCAGCTCGCCGGTTCATTCAACGTGTTGCGCGACCGGCTGGCGAAGGTCACAGACCACGAATGGACCGCTCGGCAGATCCCGGAAACGAGCCTGTTGGGCTTTACCTTCTGGCACGCAGCTCGCATCATCGACTGGGGCATTCACTGCGCGATTCAAGGTGTGCCCGAGGTCGCCGACCGGCCCGAGTGGCGTCAACTGCGCGCGACGGAGCTCGCCTATGGCGCCGGCATCGCTGCCGCCGAAGCCGATTCGGTCGCCCACTCCGTGAATCGGACCTACCTGTCGGGATACATGGCCGATGTCAGGGAGGCCGCGCTGACCTGGCTAGCGGCTCGGAGCGATGACGACCTCGACCGCGTCCCCGACATGGAGGCCCACCAGCAGGTCAAGGCCCGCTATCTGGCGCCGGAAGTCTGGGCGGAAGTCAGTGACCTCGCCGGGCTTCCAGCCTGGCAGATTCTCGCCCGTCCCTGCATTTCGCACATTCGGGTCCACGCGGGCGAGATCGATATCCTGCGTCAAAGCCTGCGCGCGGGAAGCAATTAGCCGCCTCCCGTTCCCTCCCCCGTTCGCGGGGGAGGGTCGGGGTGGGTTTCGCGTGTGTTAGCTCGCCTTATTGGCGAATTCGTTCGTATAGGTCTCGCTGAGGTTGGCGTTCTTGCCCTTGAAGCTCGAAACAAAGTTCTGCTCGATACTCAGCACGGTCTGTGGCCCCGCGGCCGGCATCTTGCAGTCGGTGCCGAAGATGGACAACTGGTTCTGGAGGGCCGCCACATACAGGTCCTTGCTCGGAACCAGGTAATCGGCCGGCATCTTGGCGGCGATCTCTGCCGCGGTGTGCGACTTCATCCACTTGAGCGTCTTGACGTAGACGTTGACCAACCGCTGGGCCACGTCCTTGTGGCTGTTGACCCAGTCGTTCTTGGCGAAGATGCCGATGAAC
>Ga0209474_10006148_pt1 | contig 10147 bp, 8 predicted proteins | sample GraSoiAngelo_145_FD_185902 | JGI IMG/M metagenome (GOLD analysis project Ga0209474, IMG submission 185902) | Grasslands soil microbial communities from the Angelo Coastal Reserve, California, USA - 14_1009_05_20cm (SPAdes) (version 2) | ecosystem: Environmental > Terrestrial > Soil > Grasslands ... | reverse complement strand
CGCAACTACTGTTTTACGAATCACATGCATTTTCGCTAGTGAGCGAGCTTAATGTTCGCTTTATGTTCTGTCAATCTCCCGCCGTTCTCCGACTTATTCACAAGCACAAGACAATTGGGGGCTGTGTTGCCCCAATCAGCGCGCCCGGGTCAGTGCCAGCCAAATCCCGCCGCCGATCATGCAGCCGCCCGATATGCGCGACAGCAGCCGCGTCCGTTTGCCCGAAAAGAACAGCCGCGCCCGCCCCGCGAGCAGCGCGTAGATCGAATCGGTGATCGCGCCCGTGATCATGAAGGTCGCGCCGAGCAGCGCCACCTGCGTGACATGGTTCTTGCTCAGGTCCATGAACTGCGGAATGAACGCGCCAAAGAACACCAACACTTTGGGATTTGACAGCAGCACCACAAAACCCTGCAGGAAGAACCCGCCGCGCGGTGGCGGCGGTGGCGCATCGGCATCGACGCCTTTGACGGGAGCGCGGATCAGCTTGATGCCGAGCCACACCAGATAGGCCGCGCCCGCAAAGCGCACCCAATCGAACCAGTAGCCCATGGTCGCCATCAGCGAGGTCAGCCCGATCGCGACGATGCCGATCACGATCGCAAGACCCGCCTGGACGCCGGCGATATTGGTCAGCGCCGCGCGGGTGCCATGGCGCAGGCCGTTGGCAATGACGAGCGTGACCACCGGACCCGGCAACAGCGCCAGCGCGATGCAGGCGACAACAAAAGCCAGATAGAGCTGAAGCGACATGGGGGACTGGCTCACACAGGCCGTGATGGCCGGTTATCCCGGCCGTCCACGTCTACCCGGAAACGCCTCGGATAAAAAGGCGTGGATGGAAACTCACTGCCCGCTCATCGCAGCGAGCATCCAGCGGCTCACGTCGCCTGAGCCGAGAAATTCGAGCGCGAGGCGCTGAACGCCTGACGCGGTGCCGTTGCCCTGCGCCACCGCGACCAGCAGGTCACACCGCCGCGACACGACAACGCCGACGGCTACGCGCCGCGAGCGGTCGCCCATAGTGAGTTCGTAGGCCCTGATGCGGCCGCGCATATCCGCGAGTTGGATCGGGTGGCCCGGTTCAACTGGAACGAAGCGCTCGCTGATCAAATCGAGATCGGCGACGCGATCGACTTCGTCGTCATCGGCGACGCCGCTGTCGCAATTGCAAAACCCGATCTTCGGTCGCAGATAGATTTCGATCTGCTCGCCGCAAGCTTGCGAAGAGCAACGGAACGCACGCCCCGCCGGCCAGCCGTCGCGGGCAAACGGCCAGGCGATCTCGCGCCAGCCCTCGAGATCGGGGGGCGCATGCTGGTAGCCGGCGACGCCGCTCAACATGCCTATCGAAACTGCAAACGCAATCAACGGCATTCGCATCTCGCACCCGTCAGCGCAGGCCGGCCACGCCGCGCGCGGCGCCGGTCAATTCCAGGATGTGCAGGCCGGTATTGGCGCGATCGACGATATAGACGTAGCCGCGCTCGTCGGTTTCGACATTGTTGGTCTGGATCGCGACCTTGCAGCGGTCCTTGCCGTCGATGGTGACGCAGCGCTTGTCCGTCGCCGCGGTGATCGAGGGAATGAAATAACCGACCTCAGTCGGATGATAGGGATCGCGAATGTCGAGCGCGCGCACGCCGGCATTGAAGAAGGCGATGAACGCCATCTTCTTGTAGTAGACCGGCGCCATGCTCTCGTTGGAGGAGTGCGCGCCGAACCGCCCTCCCCGCTCGCAGAATGAGCCGCTGGCCTCGGCAACCGTGTAGCTCGAAATCATCATCGGGCGGCTCTCGACGCTGACGTCGGCGAACCACACCATCTGCCGTGGCTCGTTGCATTCGTTCAGGATCGCCTCGTCGACGATCATCACGATGTCGCGGGAATTGCCATCCTTGTCGCGGGCGAATTCGGCAATCGGCATCCCCCTCAACGGAAACGTCGTATGCGCGCCGTTGAACGCGGACAGGTTTAGCCGCGAGATTTCCGGCAAGCGCAGATTATCCGGCGTCGGCTCTTTCGGTCCGTTGATCAGTTTGTCGCGATCGACGATCTGCAAGATGCCGCCCTTGTTGGTGCCATATCCGAAATAGACCCGGTTGGCTTCCGGGCCAGCCGAGATCGGCCCGTGCAATTCGGTCGGCACCGCGCCGGTTGCGCCGGGCTCCTGCCCGGAAAGGCCGAAATCCCTGATCTTGAGCGGATGCGCGGGATCGCTGAGATCGTAGACTTGCGTCATGCGGCGGGTGCGCCACTCCGGCGCGCCGGACACCAGAAAGCCGATGCCGGTGTCACATTCCCACCAACTCTTGTGCGTGTCCTTTAGTCCGCCGAGCCGCGTGATCAGAACAGGATTGGCGGGCTCTGCGACGTTCCAGATTTCATGCGCCTCGCTGCCGAAGGTGCGCAGCATATAAACCGCATTGCGGTCACCCTTGGGCAGTGCCTTGCCGTCACAGACACGCACCATCTGCGCGCCGCCGCCTTCATATTTTCCCTCTTGCCCAGGGATGTGGCGCAGGTATTGCGGATGCGCCGGATCGGTGACGTCGAGGATCGAAGTGCCGTTCGGTTCGGCCTTCCCGGTGATTGGATTGAGGGGAGCGGGAACGGCATCGGTGCCGCCGTGGTGTCCGATATAGGCGATCCAGCGGTCGCCCTGATGATGGATGGTCGGCTGATAGGCGCTGCGCGCCTGCAAATCATTGCTGCCGACCAGCCGCATGTTGAAGGCTTCGGGCGGAGCTCCGATTACCTGCTGCTGCGCTTCAGCGCCGGCACAGCAGGAGAGGAAAACGACCGAGGTGGCCGCGATCAGCAAAGCCCGATGACGCATGTAGTTACCCAACTCGCCTCCGGCGCAGTTGGTGGCCGGTGATAGTGCTGAGGCACATCATAGCCAAGCTTGCCTGGATTGCACTACGCTTGCGAAGCTCATGAAGAAGAATGTACCGCGGCGTATTTCGATTACATGGCCACCGGAGTGGACGCGCCGCGAAGCGGGGGCGAGGTGCAAGAAACGCTAACCCAGCGCGCGCAGTTCGCGCCGCAGCACCTTGCCGGTCGGCGTCATCGGCAGGTTATCGGTGAATTGGACGAAGCGCGGATACTCGTGCGCCGCGAGCTGCACTTTGACAAAGTCCTGGATCTCGCGAGCGAGCGCCTCGCTCGGTTCGAATCCTGGCCGCAGCACAATCCAGGCCTTGATCGACTCGGTGCGGATCGGATCGGGAATGCCGACCACCGCCGACAGCGCCACCGCAGGATGCTTCAACAGCGTATGCTCGATTTCCGATGGCCCGACGCGATATCCCGCTGACGTGATCACGTCGTCCTCGCGGCTGACGTACCAGAAATAGCCGTCGCTATCGGTAACCCCGAGATCGCCGGTCAGCAGAAACTCGCCGGCATATTTTTTTGCGGTGGCTTCCGGATTTTTCCAATACTCGATCATGGTGCACGGGTTGGGCTGGCGCACGCCAATGATGCCGCGCTCGCCGGTCGGCAGCTCCTCGCCGCGCTCGTTGACGATGCGCACGTCGAAGCCCGGCGTGGCGCGCCCCATCGAACCCGGCCGGATCGGAAACAGCTTCGAATTGTTGCCGACCACCAGATTGCATTCGGTCTGGCCATACACCTCATGGGCATCGATGCCGAAGGTCTCGCGTACCCAGTCCAGCAGTTCGGCGCCAAGCGATTCACCGCCGGTCAACATGCTGCGCAACTTGACGGCGGGATGTTTCACCTGCGCCTGACGCATCAGCTTCAGTGCCGTCGGCGGCAGGAAGACGTTGCGCACGGCATGATCGGCCATCAGCTGCATCGCGGCCTGCGGTTCGAATTTTTTCGCGCGATGCCCGACCACCGGCACGCCATGATACCAAGCCGGGAACAGCGCGTCGAACAGTCCGCCGATCCACGCCCAGTCGGCCGGGGTCCACATCACGTCGCCAGGTTTCGGCATAAAATCGTGCACCATCTCGACGTTCGGCAGATGACCGAGCATCACGCGATGAGCATGCAACGCGCCTTTGGGATTTCCCGTGGTACCCGAAGTGTAAATAATGATCGCCGGGTCATCGGCTGAGGTATCGATGGTCGCGAACTCTTCGGACGCGGTTTCGATCGACGACCAGAACGATTTGGCGCCGGCGTGAATGGCCTCGCTGGTGACGTAGATATCCTGCAAGTAAGGCAGCCGCTCGCGGATCCTCGACAGCTTGTCCCAGCCGCCTTCGTCCGTGACCACCGCCTTGGCGCCGGAATTGGCGAGACGAAACTCCAGCGCGTCATCGCCGAACAGCGTGAATAACGGCACCGACACCAGGCCGGACCGAAATGCCGCCAGATGCACGATCGGCAGCTCCAGCGACTGCGACAGAAACACCGCGACCCGGTCGCCTCGCGATAACCCGTCAGCCTTCAATACGTTGGCGAAGCGGCTGGACAGCGCGCGCATCTCATCGAACGAAGTGCGGGTAGCCCCGCCGTCCTCGTCCACATAGATCAGCGCCAACCGGTTGGCGCCGTCGGCGTAGCGATCGCAACAAGCGCTGGCGATGTTAAAGCGCGCCGGGACCTGCATGCGGAAATTGCGGTAGAGGCCGGCATAATCTGAGGTTTCGGTCAGCATTTCGCTACGCTAGACGATTGCCGCCTCGGTATAAACCCTCTCCGACCGTGTTCTCACGTCCTCCTTCGCACGCACGTCGCTTTGGCGGCAAGCTCCGGAAACCAAAATTCAACGAGTTCGTCCCCTTTGGACCCGGAAGCAATTCTCCATGACCGAACCAACCTTTGAGCACCTGGATGTAAACGGGCTGCGGATGAAAGTCGCCATCCAGGGAAACGGTCCTCTGGTGCTCTTGTGTCACGGCCTTCCTGAGCTTTGGATTTCGTGGCGAGCGCAGATGCAAGCCTTGGCTGATGCCGGCTACCGCGCGGTGGCTCCAGACATGCGCGGCTACTGCCGGGACTGCGCGGCTGCCATATCATGCAGGGCGCAGGTCATTGGATTCAGCGGGAGCGTGCATCCGCTGTGAACGAGCTTCTTCTTGGGTTTCTGCACGGCCTTTCACTTGTAAGGACATTGCCCGCTCACATATTCACGGCGGTGCCGCCATAAGCTTGGCCACGCGCTCAGCGAGCGCAGGCTCGCGTAGAGCGCTTTGCGGCTTGAGCAAATGGTTGACCTCCATCATGAGCTTATGGATAGAGGGGTCTTGAGCGCCCAAGCGAACCAGAGCGATGTTGAACTGAAGCCTCCGCTCAAAATCCGCCGGACGCTGCCCGCTCGTCTTGGGGTATATAAAATCGCCGTTGGCGATTCCCCATGGCGTCTCTAACACGGGCTGGATTTCGGCAAAAAAAGCCGGCGCCAACCCATCGAGTGGATCCATATCCCCGGCCCTTGCGCTGAGCAGGCGCTCGAGAATGACTGCCTCCTGAGCGACGACGCTCATGCCCTGCCCAAATACCGGGTTGAAGCGACAGATCGCATCTCCAACAGGCAGTAAGCCGCGTGGAAAGCGTTGAACCGCCTCAAAATGCCGGCGCGCGCTGCAAGGCAGCGCATAACGAATAATTCCTCCGACAGGCTTTGCACCTTTGATGGCTTCAAAAATCGTCGTGGTGCGCATTCCTTTGACGAATTCAAGAAATCCCTCTGCGTCGCCGGGGGGCACATCGCCGTGATTGCCGCTAACGCTTACAATCCATCGGTTGTCCTCTATCGGAGACAGTATAGCGCCGCGGCTATCGTTGGGAGCGGAAGGCAGAACCATCACCATCTTCCAAGAAGGCGGCGCGTCCTCTGGACATTCAAAAACCGCCGTCGAGTAGGCTATGTCCATCCCGATTTCGGTCTCCTCAGGTTTCGAAACACCCGTGCTAGCCAATGCGGCAAGTGCCAACACGCCGCGACCGGAAGCATCCACAACAAGGTCAGCCGAAACGGTTTCGTTCCGGCCATTGCATTCGTAACGAACGCCTGTGACGGCCGACCCGTCAGGCGAAGCAATAAATTCCCTGACCCGGCAATCTCCGAGCAATTCAATATTCTTTTGTCGCTGGACAACTTGACGCGTTGTGAATTCAAGCAGCGGACGCGAAATAGACAACCAACTTACACCGAGTTCACGTTGGGGAAATGGATCGAAGCCGGGTCGCTCCAAATGCGCGTCTTGGCTCGACAGCCTGACCGCGCCCGCCCGCTCAAGCTCTGCCTCAATGCCTGGAAGAAGTTTGTTAAGTGCTGTTAGCCCACCCGCAAGCAGCACATGAAGATGACGGGCCTGCGGCGTGCCGTGGCGCGGCCGGACATCTGCGGGCAAAGTGTCGCGATCAAGAACCGTAACATGATCAAAATGGCCAGAGAGCGCTTTAGCGAACGCCAAGCCGCCCATGCCGGCGCCGACGACGATGGCGTGCTTTCCTATCAAGTCGGACATATTGCTTTCCCCTTTTCTGGGTGCCGCTAAATCGATCACGCGAGGTGTATAAAAAGCAGCTGTTTGAAATCAAGTCCCTCAAAAGAGACCATTGCCTACCAATAGTTCTAGTGAATAGGATTATTTTACGCCCGGCAAGCGCTTGCAAATTCTGCTCAGGGCAATGTCTCTATGTTGAGCAAGTTCGAAAAGCATATGCTCGAGCTGAGTTCTTGCGTCCGCTTGGCTTAGATTCCGTGATACGATGCCCCGTTTACGGGCGGGAGGCGGCTATGCGGCGGCGAGATTTCTTGATCGGTGCGGCTATGGCTTTGCCGCTTGCCGCTGAAGCTCAGCAGCGGCAGCGGATCAGCATCCTGCACAGCGGGTACCCGAGGCGCACGGCCATTAAGCTGCTGTTCGATGCGCTCGGCAAGCTCGGCTATGATGAAGCTCAAATCGACCTTCTGGGTGGCGAGGGAGACTCCAGCCGCTTGACGGCTCTTGTCGATCAGCTCGCTTTGCGTAAGCCCGATGTCATCATAGCGATCACCTCGCCCGCTGTGGTTGCGCTGAAGAACGCCAAGCTGAATATCCCGGTCGTGTTCGCATTCGTGCCTGATCCGGTGGAGCTCGGCATCGTGGAGAGTCTTGCGCGCCCGGGCGGGCACTTCACCGGAGTGACCTACAGCGAGGCTGGACTCGGCGGCAAGCGGCTAGAGCTGCTGATCGACGCCATCGCGGGCATGACGCGTACCGCCGTGTTCTGGAGCTCGTCTTTTCCGGGACACGACACCGCGCTGGAGAGTATCCGAACATCGGCTTCGGCGCGCGGAATAGAAATCTTTTCGCGGCCGCTCGGTGGAGTCGACGATCTGAGCCCGGCGTTCGACGACGTGTTGCGAGCCAAGGCGCAAGCAGCCGTTTTCATGAGCGACAACACAATGTTCGGACACCGCAAACAAGTTGCCGACCTCGCGCTCGCACATAAGCTTCCCACCATCCATTCCTTTCCACCGGAGGCGCGGGATGGCGGGCTGATGTCTTATGGTCCCAGCAACGACGAAAACTACAAGCGGGCCGCTGCGTTGACGGACCGTATCCTCCGAGGCGCGCGCCCAAGCGATCTTCCGGTGGAACAGCCAACGAGATTTGAATTGGTGGTCAACCTGAAGACCGCCAAGGCGCTCGGGCTGACCCTCCCACCGACGCTGCTCGCCCGCGCCGACGAGGTGATTGAATGAAACGCCGCGAATTCATTTGCGCTCGCAATGACGAGGTTGAGTCGACGCTGCAAAGTCTGTCATTGCCTGCGACAAACGCGACGCGTTTGCGCACGGGAGCGTAAGCGACGAAGCAATCCATCTTCGATCTGGCGATGCCGCACCATGGATTGCTTCGCGGAGCCTGTCATCGGGCGCGCATTCGCGCGACCCGTTGGCCGGCAATGACGGCGTCGAGCGGTAATGGCCGCCGAGCGGAGGCGCACATTCGGGCTCGTGCCGCATACAACTCACCCCGTCAGCGCCGCCTTCACCATGCCGCTGGCTTTACCGAAATCCATCTGCCCCGCGCATTTCGCCTTCAGCACGCCGATCACCTTGCCCATGTCCTTGATCCCGGCAGCGCCAGTCTCGGCGATCACCGCCGCAATCGCTGCTTTCATATCAGCTTCCGACATTTGCGTCGGCAAATAGCCAGAGATGATCGCGATCTCCTCGCGCTCCTGCGCGGCGAGTTCGGCGCGGCCACCCTTGTCATAGAGCTCGACCGCCTCCTGACGCTGTTTTATCATCTTCTGCAGCACGCCAAGCAGATCGGCGTCACTGAGCGGCGGCTTGCCCTGCCCGCGCGCCTCGATGTCCGCGTTCTTGATGGTCGAATTGACCATGCGCAGCGTGGAAAGCTTGCGCTCGTCCTTGGCGCGCATCGCATCCTTTACCGCGTTGTTGATGTCATCGCGCAGCATGGTCATATCCTCTCGCCGGCTTGGGGCCGCATCATTGCAAGCACTGATCTAGGCGGTTCGCGGCATCGAGACAACTGAGTTGGAAAGCCATTGCACCAAAGCTTCCGCCGTGGCCTGCGGCTGCTCGACTTGCGGCAGGTGACCGCATTGCGCGAGGATCCTGAGTTCGGCTCCATGAATGCCGCCGGCCATCTCCTTTGACAGCGAATTCGGGATGGTGTTGTCCTCGTCCCCGGTCAGCACCAAGGTCGGGCACCTGATCGCCGCAAGCGTCGGGCGCGAGTCCGGGCGGCTGATAATAGCGCTCTGCTGACGCACGAAGGCGTCCGCGCCGATATCGTCGCCCATCTCGTGAACCAATTTCCGCAAGGAAGCGTCCTCAAGCCGTGACGGATGAACAAATCCCGCGAATAGATCATCCAGCACGGCGTGATATTCGCCGGCTTGCGCGCGCGCAATCTGGCTACGCCGGCGCGCGGTGGCTTCAAGCGTATCGGGTCGCGCCTGGGTGTTGATCAGCGCCAGCTTCGCCACCCGGTCGGGCGCCTGCCGCATGATTTCGAACGCGATGTAGCCGCCCATCGAATGTCCGGCCAGCGCGAAACGCGGCGGGGCCTCAGCCAGGATCCGCCGCGCGATCGCGTCCATGTGGTCGTCGCGAATGTGGTTGGGGACACTGACCGGGCCGTACCGCCACAACGCGGGCACCAGCGGCGCATAAATCCGCGGCGAGCCGGCGAGACCCGGAACCAGCAAAATCGGCGTCGCATCGTCCATGCACCGTTCCAGACCGGCAAAAGCTGATGAAAACAGGCTGACGGAGGAAAGCGCAGCTTAAAACCCAGGCGCTGGCTGTCAAATATACGCAATCTGCATGTGAATCCGCCAGTTCCGGCTTTGACGCCACAGCATGCGACGACTATGTAATGCGCTCATGACCCAATCGGAAAACGCTTCAGCCTGGCCGGATCACAAACCGACCGCGCTCCTCGTGCTTGCCGATGGCACCGTGCTGGAGGGCTTCGGCCTTGGCGCGCAAGGCCAGGCGGTCGGTGAAGTCTGCTTCAATACCGCAATGACGGGCTATGAGGAGATTCTGACCGATCCGTCCTACGCTGGACAGCTCATCACTTTCACCTTCCCCCATATCGGTAACGTCGGCACCAACGACGAAGATATCGAGACCGTGAACATGGCGGCAACGCCGGGCGCGCGTGGCGTGATTCTGCGTGCGGCCATCACTGACGCGTCGAACTACCGGGCCACGCGTCATCTCGATCAATGGCTGAAAGCGCGCGGGATCATCGGCCTGTCCGGTATCGACACCCGGGCGCTGACGGCGCTGATCCGCAACAAAGGCATGCCCAACGCGGTGATCGCGCACGCCAAGGACGGCCAATTCGACCTGCACGGATTAAAGCAAGAAGCGCGCGAATGGCCCGGCCTGGAAGGCATGGACCTGGTGCCGATGGTGACATCCGGCCAGCGCTTCACCTGGGACGAAACGCCGTGGGCGTGGGGAAAAGGCTTCGGCCGGCAAATCCAGCCTGAATTCAACGTGGTCGCGATCGACTACGGCATCAAGCGGAATATCCTGCGGCTGCTCGCCGGAGAAGGCTGCAAGATAACGGTAGTGCCGGCGACCACATCGGCTGAAGATATTCTGGCGATGAAGCCGGACGGCGTGTTCCTTTCGAACGGTCCCGGCGATCCCGCCGAGACCGGCAAGTACGCGGTGCCGGTTATT
>Ga0209474_10006145_pt1 | contig 10149 bp, 11 predicted proteins | sample GraSoiAngelo_145_FD_185902 | JGI IMG/M metagenome (GOLD analysis project Ga0209474, IMG submission 185902) | Grasslands soil microbial communities from the Angelo Coastal Reserve, California, USA - 14_1009_05_20cm (SPAdes) (version 2) | ecosystem: Environmental > Terrestrial > Soil > Grasslands... | reverse complement strand
GCCGGCAAGCCAGTCGAAGGAGCCGAGCAGCAGCTGCAGGTTGTACCCGGGCGCGTCGGGCGGCAGCGAGCGGTTCTCGGCGAAGGCGCTGGTGCCCACAAGGACCATGCGCACGGTCTTGCCGCCGGACTCCTTCTCGGCCGTCGCCATCATGGTGAAAGGCCCATTGCGATCGCCGCCCTGACGGTCGAGCTTGTCGCGCGGCTGCACGATCTCGTAAGCGCCGGTCGAGCTCTGGGCCAGCGGGGTGACCAGGACGGCGGTGGCGCCCTGCCCTGAGATCGAGGTCGGCTGCGGGTAGAACGTGAAGCGGTTGTTGAGGTCGGATGTGATCGGCGAGCCGCCGTACTGGCTGACCGCCGGCGCGGTGGCGTCATTGTTGGCGACCAGGTTGGGATCGGTTTCGATGATCAGCCCACCGTCAAAGCGCACCTGGTAGGGCTGGAGCAGGCTGTTGGCCGACGCCTGCACGTCGGCGTCCTGCCAGGGATCGAACGCGAAGATCAGGCGTCCGCCGCCGTCGACGTAAGCCTGGATCGCCTTCACGGCCGCGGCGGGCAGGGCCCGCTGCATGCCGACGAGTGCCACGATGTCGCAGTCCGAGGCGATGCTGGTGGTCTCGGCCAGCACGAACCCGCGGGTCGTGAAGTTGTCGGTCGCGAGGTCGCTGGCGGCCTGTGAATAGCCCGTGACCCCGCTGTCCCGGAGGTCCCGCTGGCCCTCGCCGCCGGCCCAGCAGATCAGCGGCGTGCGCGCCGCCTCCAGCTTGAGGATTGCGCCCGTGATGTTCGATTCGGACTGCGAGCCCAGCGGCAGCACGATCGCCGGTTTGTTCTTGTACTGCACCGTGAGGGTGCCGTCGATCGTCACCCCCAGCCGGTTGGCGAGCGGCTGGTTGGTGTCGGGGTCGAGCCAGCGCACCTTGATGTGCGGCGAAGCCTTCTGGTACTCGGCCAGCAGCGTGGCGTCGTCGCGCCGCTCGGCCGTGTTCGAGCCGGGCCGGAAAAATCCGGTGATGGTGACGTCCGACCCCAGCTGCTGTACCACCGCCAGGGACTTCGGAGAAAGCGTGTAGAGCCGGGCCCTTGTCAGATCCACGGAGAGGCCGCTCTGCGACGCCACCACGTTGGCCATGGCCAGGATGCCCAGCACCACAGCGCTGACCAGCACTGAGAGGGTTCCGAAGCGGGCCTGCCGGCTGCGCGCCACCTGGACCACCGCTTTGGGGGCCAGGAGGCCGTAGCAGATGAGCAGTGCCACACCGGCGATCAGCAGGTAGGACACACTGCTCGAGAGGTCCCGCTCGACGACCACGAAACCTGCGGCCGTGAAAAGCAGGACCACGCCCGCCACCAGGCAGGCCACGGCGACGGTGCGATCCAGGTGCCTCACCGCCAGCGCCTCGATTCCAGGACGCGGACGCTGAGGAAGAGCGCGCCCACGGTCACGGTCAGGAAGTACACGAGGTCGCCGGCCACCAAGCGGCCCTGGTTGAAGCTGGCGAAGTGGTCGTAGGCGCCGAGGTACTGGCTGATGTCCGCCAATGGAGAGGGCAGGAAGGTGCCCAGGCCGAGCAGGAACACCAGCGTCAGCGTCACCACCAGGCCCACGAAGGCAGCCACGATCTGGTTCTGGGTGAGGCTGGAGCAGAGCAGCCCGATCGCCAGCAGCGCGGCAGCTTCGAAGAGGAGCCCGAGATAGCCGGCCAGGGTGGCGCCCAGGTCGAGATTGCCGATCGACAGCGGGAGGCCTCCGACCGAGACCACCTGGTGCGTGGGCTCGTAGTAGACGATCACGGCCGCGAACAGGAACAGGAAGGCGGTGATGGCGAGGAAAAACAGAAAGGCGCCCAACCACTTGCCGAGCACCACTTCCCAGTCGCGCACCGGCGAGGTGAGCAGCAGCTCGAGGGTGCCTGTGCGCCGTTCCTCGGCGACCAGGCGCATGGTGAAGAACGGGGCCATGAACGCCAGCAGGTACGCCAGCCCGCCGTACACCCGGTCCATGGCGATGGGCACGCCGCTGAGCACCGCCGGCAAGAACGCGAACACGCTGACCAGGGGCACCATGAGGGCCGCGATCACGTAGCCGATCGGGGACACGAAGTAGGACGTGACCTCGCGCCAGGCCAGCGCCGCCACCTTGGAGATCCCAGATTCCCACAGCAAACCACCTCCCCGCGAGGCGGGGAGGTCGCTCTCCCGTTCAGGGAGAGCGGGTGGGGCCGGAGGCTGAGGCACCGCGGCGGGCACCATGGCTTTCGGCTTGCGTGGCCGAGGCTTGGCGGCCTGGGCGCGCCGCGCCCGCGGTTTCTCAGCCAACCGGCACCTCCTCGGACGCGGTCAGCTCCAGGAAGATGTCCTCCAGCGAGAGCTGCCGTGACTGCAGCTGGCGCAGCCCCTGGCCGCCCTTGACCACGGCCTTGGCGAGAGCGTCCTGCAGGTCCTTGCGGCGCCCGGTGACCAGCACCTCCCAGGACCCGTCCTCGGTCGGATTGACGGTGACCGACTCCACCCCACGCACCTTCTCGACCACGGCCAGGATCCGGTCCCGGTCGCCGATGACGTGGAGCTCGACCTGGGTCGCCCGGTCCTGGCTAAGGCGCTTGCCGAGGTTGCCGGGGGCGTCGTCGGCGACCAGCCGGCCCTGGTTGATGATCACCACCCGCTCGCAGGTCGCGCTGACCTCGGACAGGATGTGGCTGCTGAGGATCACCGTGTGCCGGCGCCCCAGCTCCACGATCAGCGCCCGTGTCTCCCGGGTCTGGCCGGGGTCGAGGCCGCTGGTGGGCTCGTCGAGGATCAGCACGTCGGGGTCATGGACCACGGCCTGCGCCAGCCCCACCCGCTGTCTCAGGCCCTTCGAGAGCCGGCCGATGATGTCCCGGCGCCGGGCCTGTAGCCCGCAGGACTCGATGGCAAAGTCGATGCGGTCCGCCTGACGGCGCGGATGCACGCCCCGCAGGCGGCACATCAGGCGCAGGTAGTCGGCCACCCGCATCTCGCTGTACAGGGGCGTGGACTCGGGCAGGTAGCCGATGCGGAGGCGCGACTCGACCGGGCTTTCGAAGACGTCGTGGCCGGCGATGCTGGCACGTCCCGAGCTGGCCGACAGGTAGCCGGTGAGGATGCGCATGGTCGTGGACTTGCCCGCGCCGTTGGGACCGAGGAACCCCAGGACCTGCCCGCGGGGAACCGAAAAAGTGACGTCCGCGATCGCGAGCCGCTCGTCGTAGTACTTGGTCAGCCCCTCGACTTCGATCACGCGGCGCACCATTCTAGGGAGGGGCTGGCGGCGGGCGGCGGCCTGCCTGCCAGCTCCGCCCGAGTGACCGGTCGGGCCGAACCGTCCGTGCAAACGTTGAAGGCCCTAACCCCCGCGTCGCGGACCGCCTGGCGCTGTCCGATTTCGACATCGAGGCGCAGCAAGAGCCGATCCGCGACCTCAAATTTTTTCGCCGGAATTTTCTTATTGGGGCTCGGATTCTGCATGCGTCTGCTAAGGTGCCGCGCAAATTCAACTGCGGCCAGATCGCGGCGATTCATCGCGCGCACCGCGCCGATGATCCCGATCGCGGGGGATGTTCACGTTGCATACACCAACCGATACTGCTTCGCGTCTTCAAACCAAGACCCCAAGTCCTCACCACTACGTGAGATGGCGTCAATTGCTCAGCGCCGGCATCGCAATTGCCGGCTTGGGGCTCATAACTCAAGGTTCAGTCGGCGTCACTCCGCGACTGGTGGGCGCTTCGGGAGTGCCCGCCTTCGATCACATCTTCATCGTGATCATGGAGAACACTTCGGCTGGCAGCATCGTCGGCAACACCACGCAAGCCCCGTACATCAACAGCCTGGCCCGCCAATACGCCTATTCCGCCAACTATTCGGCAATCACGCACCCGAGCCTTCCCAACTACCTCGCGCTGACCGGCGGCAGCGCCTTCGGGATCACCAGTGACTGCAGCCCGCTCTCCTGTCCCGTCAACGCGCCGAATATCGGCGATCGCCTAACCGCCTCCGGCAAGACCTGGAAGGCCTACATGGAAGACATGCCGGTAACTTGCGGCACCACGGATTCGTATCCGTATGCCGTCAAGCACGATCCGTTCGTCTACTACCGCGATATCGGCGGAAATGCAGCGCTCTGCGGGAGCCATGTGCAGCCGTTCGCCCGGATGGCTTCGGACCTGCAGACCGCCTCGTCCACGCCGGCCTATGCCTGGGTCACCCCCAACTTGTGCCACGACATGCACGACTGCTCGATCAAAACAGGCGATGACTGGCTCAGCCTGCAAATCCCGTCGATACTCAACTCACCAGCGTTCACTCAGCAGAACTCGCTGCTGCTCATCACCTGGGACGAAGATGACTCTTCCGGTGCCAATCAGGTCGATTTGATCGCGGTCGGCTCCGCTGTAAAGCGTGGCTACGTGTCCAGCGCTCCCGCGAATCACTATTCCCTGCTGCGAACGGTGGAGGCTGCATGGGGTCTTTCGCCGCTCACCGCCAACGACGGTGGTGCTTCCTCACTTGACGATCTCTTCGTGGGTTCGACTCCAACCCCCGGCCCGACTCCGAGCCCGAGCCCGCCGCCCACCGGTGGCTACAACATCCTCACGTCATTTGGCGGCATTTATTCGTTCGGGAATGCGACCTATTACGGCAACCTCATAGACCATGGGTACCCGGGTCCCGCCGTCGGGCTGGCGGAGACGCAGAGGGGACACGGCTACGAGATCCTGAACACATCCGGAGCCATCTACTCGTTCGGCGACGCCGGGTACTTCGGCAGCCTGCTCGATCACCACTATCCCGGTCGAGGGGTGGCCATCTCGATGACGCCAAGCGGTGGCGGATACGCCATCCTGACGGCTGCCGGTGCAATCTACAGCTTCGGAGATGCCGGTTATTTCGGAAACTTGCTCGACCACGGATACCCCGGTCCCGCGGTCAGCTTGGCGTACACCGCGAGCGGTCACGGATATTGGATTCTTACCGCGAGCGGCGCCATCTACTCATTCGGTGACGCCCTCTATCACGGAAATCTGCTCGACCATGGCTATCCCGGGCCGGCGACAGGCATGGCGACCAGCCCGCAGGGCTACTCCATCCTGACCCAAGCCGGCGCCATCTACTCGTTTGGAGACGCCGTTTATCACGGCAATCTTCTCGACCACGGCTACCCGGGGCCGGCCGTCGCCATGGCGGCGACACCGTGATCACCGCCGAGTGCTCACACTGAAAACGTAGGATCGACTCGCAGGCGGATGCGAGCGCCGCGGGCACCCGCCCAGCATCGATGGGAGGTGTCGCGATGAAGGAGCGGACGCGGAGCACCGGCCGGGCAGGCCGCGGCGGTGGCGGCGGCGGCGGCGGCGGCGGCGGCGGTGGCGGCGGCGCGGCGGGTCCCTGGCAGCACCAGTTCCTTCTCCACTTCGGAGCCGGCGAGAACGAGATCACCGACACGTTCTCGGTGCCGTCCGGCCGCTCGCTGGTGATCGAGACGGTTACTGCGGACATCGGGATCAGCGGCGGCGATCAGCCGTTTCTGTTCGTGTCGACGACCACGCGCGGCATCACGGCCCAGCACACCATCGCGCTGGAAGAGCTGCCTCGGCAGGGCGACGTCTATGCGGCCACGCGCCGGGTGCAGCTCTACGGCGATGCCGGGACGGCGGTGACCGTGATGCTTACACGCTGGGGCTCGAGCGGCTATCCCGACCTCCCGAAACCAGAGCTGGTGACGCTCTCGGGGCGGCTCACGTAGACCATGCCCGCCTCAGGTTGAGCGCGTCGATCGTCGCGATCGGGGATGAACTGCTGGCGGGGTTCACCCTCGACACCAACTCGCACTGGCTGGCTGAGCGCCTCCGCCTGCTGGGTTTTCCACTGCTCCGCATGAGCACGGTGCGCGACCGGGAGTCCGAGATCGTGGCTGCCCTGCGCCGCGACATTGAGGAGCCTGAGATCAGCGAGATCTTCTGCTGCGGCGGGCTGGGCCCCACCCCTGACGACCGCACCTTCGCCGCCGTGGCCGTGGCGCTGGAACGCGAGCTGGTGATCGAGGAGTCGGTCCGCGCCCGAATCGAGAACCGGGTGATCCGCATGTACGAGGCCGGCCTCCTGGACAGCGCCGAGCTGACCGAGGGCAACCTGCGCATGGCGCGCATACCGGCCGGTCCCAGCGAAGTCTTCCGCAACCGCCGCGGCATGGCCCCCGCCCTGCTCTACGAGCTGGAGGGGACGCGCCTGTTCGTCCTCCCTGGCGTGCCGCTGGAGCTGAAAGGCGTCTTCGCCGAGGAGATCGAGCCGCGACACCTGGCCGGGCGTACCGCCTCAGCGGTGCGCGAGCTCCGATTCCAGTTCGCCGTCGAAGCCCGCTTCTACCCGGTCCTGCGCGAGCTCGAGCAGTCGCACCCAAGGGTGTCGGTCGGCTCCTACCCCAACTTCGAGACCAAGGAGCTGGTGATCCGCTGCCTGGGCCAGGACGAAAAGGAGGTCGCCGAAGCGGCCGCGGTCGTGGCCCGCCGGATGGCGTGAACATCTCGGTCTGCCCGGCGGACACCGTGGACGCGCCCGCCGACGTGGTCTGGCGGACTCTTACTCGGGACTACCCGGGCTGGATCGGCGGCGAGGTCCGCTCCGTCGCACCGCCGGGGCCGATGGCGCCAGGCCAGGTGATACAGCTGGTCACGCGGGAGCTGGGCCTCGGCTTCCGCGTGCGCGTCGAGATTGGCAGCGTTGACGTGGACAGGCGCCGCGTGGGCATGGACATCCGGCTTCCCTTCGGTGTCATGAACCACGAGCTGGTCACCGTCGATCCCACCGCCGCTGGAGGTGCGCTGGTCCGCTTCAATTGAGACTTCGCCCTCCCGCCCGGGTGGCGGGGCCGGGTGCTGGCGACGCTGCTGGGGCGCAGCTTCCGCACAGGCCCCTCCGAAGGCCTGGCGGCGCTCAAACGTGCGGCTGAGAACGCCGCGCGCTGAGCTCGGCCAGCAACGGCACCTCGGCGATCTTCTGCGGCTCCAGGTGCTCCCAGATGATGCCGGGGGTGCGCTTGCGGGCGCCGGTGCGATAGACGCGCTCCGGCGTCACCACCAGGTCGACCCGGAAGTCGTGCTCGGTCTCGGGCAGCTCCTCGTCCAGGACCTGCAGCGCGTGCACGGTGGTGGCGATCACCGTCGACTCGTCGACGAGGCCGGCCTCGACCAGCAGCGCCAGCTCCAGGTCGGAGAAGCCGCCGCCCTTCCCCACGCGCACGCCCGCGGTGTTGACGGCGACGACGCCGCAGACCACCAGGTCGATCCGCTGCATCTCCGCCACCGCCGTGGGCTGGCCATGGCGGGCGGCGTGCGTGATGGACACGGCCCGCCGGGGCAGGATCTCCTGGCGCTCCAGGCGCTCGGGGTCGAGGCGCAGGAAAGGTCGAGGGCTGGCCAGCCTGGGCACCGCCATGTAGAGCAGCTTGCCGGCGGCCAGGGCTGCCGCCCGGACCGGCAGCTGAGGCGAATCCGGATTGCACTTGACCGTGCGCGCCGACGTCCATTCCGGGAGCTCGGAGAGGCGGTGAGCAGCCGCCTCGGCGCCAACGAAGTTGGGGATCCGGCCGATGGCACCCGGGAAGCGGGCCGCGCCCTGGCGCTCCATCCGCTCCCAGACCCGGGCGCGGACGGCCTGCTTGGCGCCGCCTACCGCACCCAGGGCCGCTAGCGGCCCTTGAACTCCGGCTCCGTCTTCTGCAGAAACGCCGCCACCCCTGTCACCGCATCCTCGCTTAACGAAGTTCTGGCGAAATTCCTGGCTTCGATCTCCTGCGCCTCCCCCAGGGGCAGGTCCTGACCACGATTGACCGCGTCCTTGATCATGGCCAGTGCGAAGGTGGGAGCCTTGGCGAGGCGCTGCGCCAGCTCGTCCACCGCGCCGGCGAGCTCCTCCGGAGCCACGGCGCGATCGACCAGGCCGATGCCCTCGGCCTCCCGCGCGGAGAGGCGCCGCGACTCCAGCAGCATCGGGTAGGCGCGGGCCTTGCCGACCAGCCGCACCAACCGCTGGGTGCCGCCCGCCCCGGGCATGATCCCCAGCGCCGACTCCGACTGGCCGATGCGCGAACGGCCGTCTTCGACCATGATGCGGTAGTCGCAGGTCAGCGCCAGCTCGCAACCGCCGCCCAGCGCGTGGCCGTTGATGGCGGCGATCACCGGCTTGGGCGCGGCCGCCAGTTTGTCGAAGCCTTCCTGGCCGCTGCGCACGAAGCGATAAATCTGCTCCTCCGCGTCAGTGGCAGAGCGATCGATGCCCGCCATCTCGCCCAGGTCGGCGCCCACGCTGAAGTATTTCTCGTATTCGCTCGCCAGCACGATGACGCGCACTTCGGGATCCGAGCCCAGCTCCTCGAAGGCCGCGACCAGCTCGCTGATCAGGTCTCCGGCGATGGAGTTGTTGCCCTTGCGGTGCATCACCACCTGCGCCACGGGCCCCTCGCGCTTGACGTCGACGGTCTCACCCATCCCTAAGCCCTCAAGCTGGCTGTGAGCAGGTTCATCCCGCCCATCACCTCGAGCACGGTGCCGGTGATGTAGCCCGCCTCCTCACTGCAGAGATAGCCGATCGCGGCGGCCACGTGTGACGGCTCGCCGAAGCGCTTGAAGACCGTGTGCTCGCGGAAGCGGTCGTACTCCTCCCTGCGGAACTGCGCCGCCATGTTCGCTGCCTCGCTGCCGATGATGCCGGGCGCGATGGCGTTGGCCGTGATGTTGTACTTGCCGCCTTCCAGCGCCGCCGTCTTGGCCAGCGCGATCACCGCGGCCTTGGTCGCGGAATAGGAGGCCTGCCCGAAACCTCCGTTGGTGCCCGCGATCGACGCCATGAAAATCACGCGGCCCCAGTTCTGCTCCCGCATGTACGGCCACACCTCTTTGGTGCAGTTGAAGGCACCGGTCAGGTTCACGGCCACGTCCCGGTCCCAGAGCTTGTAGTCCATCTTGGCGATGGTCGCGGTGTTGTCCAGGACCGCCGCGTTGTTGACCAGGATGTGGATCGCGCCGAACTCGTCTTTGACGCGCTTCATGACCTCGGCGACCTGCTCGCGGTTGGTGACGTCCATCTTGATCGCCACCGAGCGGCGTCCGAGCTTGCGGATCTCCTCCGCGGTCTGGTTGGAGTAGACCCAACCCTGCTGGCGGGCGACGTCCTGGAGGAGCGAGTTGGTGCCCTGGGCGGTGGTCTCGAGGTCGGGGTCGTCCTCGACCAGCACGTCGGTGATGACGACGTCGGCGCCCATCCGGGCCAGGGTCAGCGCATCCTCGCGGCCCAGCCCGCGAGAGGCGCCGGTGATCAAGGCGACTTTGCCTGAGAGGTCGAACATGTACGCGATCGTACGGGGCCTCAGGCCAGTTCGGCCAGGCCCTTGGTCAGCACCGGCGTGCCGTCGGCTTTGCGCGCCGACAAGTCGAGCTTGCCGTCGGGCCGCCGCTCGGCTCCGAAGGTGACCTCCTCGCCGGGCTCGACCATGCCTGCGAAGCGCACGCTCAGCCGCTTCAGGCGCCGAGGATCGCCGCCGGCTTCGGCGACGGCCAGGCCCGCCAGCAGGCCCATCTGCAGCATGCCGTGGGCGATTACTCCCGGCAGCCCCACCGACCTGGCGAAGGTTTCGTCCAGGTGGATCGGATTGCGGTCGCCCGATACCTCTGCATAGGCCTTGATTTGGTCCCGGCTGAACCTGACGGTCTTGGTCACGGCCTGACCACGAAGAGTGCGCGGCTGCTGCAGAGGGGTGAGCCGTCGGCCGCGCGGCACGCTGTCTCGAAGGTTATGAAGCGCGCGCCGCGGCGCTCCAGGTCGGCCGCGACCTTGCCCTGCGCTGTGATCGTCTCCCCCACCTCGGGGTGCCGGTCCCAGGCGAACTCCTGCTCGGCATGGACCAGGCGCCCGAAATCGACGGCCGCCTCGGCATCCGCGAAGAGCTGGGGCGCGGTCGTCCACAGCGCGTAGACGGCCGCATAGGTCGGTGGCACTCCGACCGCCGGGTCGGCCTCGATGGCGCGCGCGAAAGCGGCCACGTGCTCAGCCTCGATGTGGAACTCGACGGGCGGGTACTCCCGCCCCGCGACGCTGCTCAGCGCTGAGCTCAGGGCTGTCGGCGCGCCGA
>Ga0209474_10006143_pt1 | contig 10150 bp, 8 predicted proteins | sample GraSoiAngelo_145_FD_185902 | JGI IMG/M metagenome (GOLD analysis project Ga0209474, IMG submission 185902) | Grasslands soil microbial communities from the Angelo Coastal Reserve, California, USA - 14_1009_05_20cm (SPAdes) (version 2) | ecosystem: Environmental > Terrestrial > Soil > Grasslands ... | reverse complement strand
GAAAATGAGTTGCAGCATGCTCTGGGCGATGCCGCACAGCACGGAGCCCACGAGAAAGATCGCAATCGCCACCTGCAGAACCAGTTTGCGGCCGTGCAGATCGCCCAATTTCCCGTAGAGCGGACCGACCACGGTGCTGGTCAGGAGATACGCGGTGACCACCCAGGACAGGTGGGTGAGGCCGCCGAGATCGCCCACGATCGTGGGCAGCGCGGTCGAGACGATGGTCTGGTCGAGGGCGGCCAAGAGGAGCGCCAGGAACAACGCGCCGAACACCGCCGCGAGCGACGTTTGCGTGGAGCGCGTTGCAGCTTGCGGCGCGTTCATCCGCTTTTATGCGCCGCCAGCAGTTTCTTCATGTAGTCGAGCACCTGCGGCGATGCCGCCGCCATCAGGGCGATGCTGCGCACGATCTCCGCGGCTGCGACCGGACTGATGTCGATGCCGAGCTGCTCGGCCTCTGCCAGAAACTGCGGATCACGGTGTGCCGCAAGAAAGGCCGCCTGCAGTGTCCGCGCGCGCTCTGCCGGCACGCCGGGCGGTGCGGCGAACGGCCGCGCCATCGTGAGAAGCGGCGTCTCCGCAAACTCGATCAGGGCGCGTGCCGCGTCGTTGGGCGCAAGCTCGCGCGCGGTGGGAACGTCGGGCAGCTCGGGGTGCCGCGCGATCCGCGCGAACTGAAGCAGCGCGTGAAACCCGCTCTCGGCCTTGAGCCATTGCGGCTTGTTCGATTTCACCGACGAGAAGTCGAACATGCGGCCGTCGACCTCGCCGCGCTCGACCGCGAGGAAGATTGAAGGCGAATCGGGATAGCCCAGCACCTGCCTGATGTTCAGACCGAGCGCATCGCGCAGGATCTTCGGCACATCGCCGTCGCGCGCGCCTTCGCCGGTGCCGGCGAGCACGAGGGGACGCGTGCCGAGCCGGCGTGCCTCGGCGATGGATTTTGCCGGCGCGTCGGGACGAACCAGCAGCACGTAGGCATCGCCGGCGAAGCTCGAGGATGAACCGAGCCAGGTAAAGTTTCGCGGATCGAACGCCACGCTGGGATTGGTTCCCATCAATCCGATCAGCGCCATGTCGCTGCCGAACAGCGCGAATGCCGTGCCGTCCTTGGGAGCGATGCCATAGAGATAATTCGCCGCGCGCATGCTGCCCGCACCCGGCATGTTCTGCACCACGATGCTCGGATTGCCCGGGATGTAGCGGCCGAGATGGCGCGCCAGAACGCGCGCGGCGGTGTCGTAGCCTCCGCCCGGGCCGTAGCCCACGATCAGATTGATCTGCTTGCCGCGGTAGAAATCCGCGACCGCGTCTTGCGCTAGGCCGGAACTGGAGAAACTGAGCGCTAGGAATGAAACGAATGCCAGCGCAACGGCCGTTCGTCTCCGCGACGGATTTGCCCACTCGTCATGTGCGGGCTTGACCCGCGCATCCATCTCTTTGGCAAAGAGGATGGATTGCCGGGTCAAGCCCGGCAATGACGAACTTGCATGACTTGGCATTGCGCCTCACGCCGCGAGATTGCCGAAGCGCTCCAGATTCTGTTTCTGCTTCGCGTTGCGCGGCGGCAGCTTGAACAGCCGCGCCGCGCTGCCGCCGAGAATGTTGTGCTTGGCCTTCTCCGACAGGAACGGCAGATCCCAGATGCGACACGGCAGATCGAAATCCCAGTGCGGGTAGTCCGACGCGTAAAGCACCTGCGTTTCCGCGTTGATCATCTCGAACGTGCATTGCAGCGCGCCGATGTGCTCCGCCTCCATGGGCTGCGAGGCGTAATACATGTCGCGCATATAGTCGCTCGGCTTCTTCTTGAGCAGCGGGTATTCGGAGCTCCGCAGCATGAATTCATGGTCGAGCCGCTGCATCAGGAACGGCACCCAGGCGAGGCCGCCCTCGATCCAGATCACCGGCAGTTTGGGAAATCGCTCGCCCAGTCCGTTGGTGACCCAATTCGTCGCATGCAGGATGTTGTAGAAGGGAAAACCGAGCCCGTGCACCGAGGCGAAGCGGTTGAGGCTCTTGAATACCGGCTCGCCCATGTTGATGGCGGAATGAAACGAGAGCGCGAGGCCGCGCTCTTCCATGGCGCGATAGGTCTTCATATAGACATTGTGATGCACCGGCAGCGCGCGCACGGAGGTGATCATGAACCCTGTCACGTGCTTGCGATCGCCGAACGTCTCGACGGTGCGCAACGCCTCGTCCGGATCCGAGAATGGCAGCGACAGCATCGAGTAGAAGCGGCCCTGCGCTTCCGGGAGCACCTTTTCCGTGAGCCAACGGTTGTAGGCCCAGCACAGCTCGATCTCCATGTCGGTCGAAGGATGCAGGCCGACCGCGAGCAGCAGGGTCGGGAATAAGCAGGCGTAGTCGACGCTCATCGCGTCCATCCAGCGCCGGCCGAGCTCGACGTCGCGCAGCTTGCCCGCGGCGGTCTTCTCGGATGAGCGCATGGGATAGCGCGTGATGCGGCCGCCCATGTCCTGGAAACTGACTTGGCTCGGGGTCAGCGCCTGGCGGCCTTTGGTGCGGCCCGCCAATACCAGGTGACGCAGAACGTCGTTCGGCATGAACGGAAGAAATTCGTCGAAGCACTCGTTCTCGTAATGGTGGCTGTCGACGTCGACGACGAGAACATCGTCGAGACCGCGCTGCTGCGCCTGCTTTCGTGCGTGAGCAAGCAGCTGGCTGGTGTTGAGCTCTTCGATGGCGACGCGGCGTCCGCGGTCGGCGAGCAGATCCATGGCGTCGCTCCCGGTGCTGGATGTAATTCGTCGAATGTTAATCTGAACGGCATCCCTGCGAAAGCGGCGCTTCTGATGGCATTCTCGTCATGCGCGGCCTTGGCCCGCGCATTCACGTCTTTCTTCCTGAAGCAGCAAGGTCGTGGATGGCACCGCAACTCGCGCTTGCCCGAGTTGCGCATATCTCAAGCGCCGCAAGTCGGGTAGACGCGACTTGCGGTGACAAGCCCGGCCATGACGTGAGAGCGTCGTTCCCGGTAAAAGCGCTTACGGCTCCAGCTCGCTATCCCAATAGAGATAGTCGAGCCAGCTTTCGTGCAAATAGTTCGGCGGAAAGCGCCGGCCGTTACGGTGCAAATGGTTCACGCTCGGCTGGAATGGCATCTGCGAGGGATACATGCGCGCCTCGTTCGTCGTCATGTTGCCCTTCTTGAGATTGCAGGGCGAGCATGCCGCGACCACGTTGATCCAGGTCGTGTGGCCGCCGCGCGAGCGCGGCAACAGGTGATCGAACGTGAGGTCTTCGCGCGAGCCGCAATACTGGCAGACGAACTTGTCGCGCAGGAAAACGTTGAAGCGGGTAAAGGCGGGCTGGGTCGCGGGCTTCACGAAGGTCTTGAGCGAGACGACGCTGGGCAGCTGCATCTCGCGGCTGGGGCTGCGCACCGCGCGTTCGTAATGCGCGACGGTGTTCACCCGCTCGAGAAACACGGCCTTGATCGCGTCCTGCCAGGACCACAGCGAGAGTGGGTAATAGCTGAGCGGACGAAAATCCGCGTTGAGCACGAGAGCGGGAAAGCCTGTGGGCGATATATGCACGTTCAGTTCGCTCCTCGTCTCCTTTCCCCGACGCGGCGGCGAGCGCTAGTTCTATAGGGGAGCGCGACAGGATTGTGAAGCCCGGCCCGCGGGTTATGAGCTAGGTGAATGACTCGACTCACCGCATGCCTGCTGCGCGGGCGAGAAATTCGCCGCCATGGCGTATCCCCTCCTGATCGATGCCGTGGCCGATGCCGTGCGAAAGATGCCATTCGACGGGAATGCCCAGTGCAGCGAGACCGCTCGAGGCATGAAACAGCGCCTGCGCGGGAATGAGGTCATCCTGGTCGCCGTGAACGAGCAGCACCGGCGGGCGAGATTTGATCTCGGGGGCAAATTTTTCCATTTCGGCCTCGGGCGGCCCAACAAGCAGGCCGGAATAGCCGACGATTGCAAATGGCGGGGATGCGCGGCGCAGTCCCGTATGCAGAGCCATCATGGTGCCTTGGCTGAAGCCGACCAGCGCGAGCGCAGAGGCAGGCAGGTTGCGGCGCTTGAGTTCGGTCTCGAGAAACCGTTCCAGCACGGGGGTCGCCTGGTTGACGCCGAGCCAGCGCTCATTGGGATCGCGGAAGGTGAGCGCAAACCATTGCTTGCCGACCGGCGCCTGACCGCACGGCTCCGGCGCATGTGGGGAAACAAAAGCAGCGTGTGGCAGCAGCGGCTGCCAGGCGCGTCCGATGTCGATGAGGTCATTGCCGTCGGCGCCGTAGCCGTGCAGAAATACGATAAGCTGGCGCGCGGCGCCCGAGCGCGGCTCGAGGCGGGGACCCTCAAGCTCGGCCATTGCCGCTGCGCTCCACCACGGTCGCCGCGATCGGGGCGCCCTCGCGCTGCTTGGTCCAACGGTAATACGACCAGAGCATGCACGCCGCCGCGCCACGCCACGGGCGCCATGCCTCGGCCATTGGACCCATCTGTTTCGAGGTCGGGCGCGTCTTGAGCGCGAGCAGGAGGCGGGCAGCTTCCTGCAAGGCAAGATCGCCGGCCGGCCAAGCGTCCGCGTGACCGAGGCAAAATAAGAGGTAGATGTCGGCGGTCCACGGGCCGATGCCGTGAACCGCGGTCAGCATCCCATGCGCCTCGTCCGCCGGCTTCTCGACAAGCGCGGCAAGATCGAGCTCGCCGCGGGTGATCGCTTTTGCGATCGCCTTGAGCGTGCGAATTTTGGGTGCGGAGAGACCGGCGCGGGCGAGCTTGGCGGAACGCGCAAGCAGCAGTGCTTCCGGCGCGAGCGGATCGACGGCCTGGATAAGCCGCGCCCAGATCGCTTTCGCGCTCGCGGTGGAGAGCTGCTGTGACACTACGATCGAAGCGAGCCCGGCAAATCCGTCCGGCCGCCGGCGCAGCGGCGGCCGGCCCGCGTGCGACAGCACCGCCGCGAACCGTGAATCGGCATCGATGAGCCGGGCGATCGCGGTGTCCAGATCGGCTTCGGTATGGATGAACGATGACATTGCCGGCGCGCAGCATCTACAAATGCGTGGCTGATGCAACCCTCTCCGCCTCAACTCTCCCCCGCCTGCCGGGCGGGGTCTGACATGGCTTCCCCATGACCATCCCGGTGTTCCGCTTCGCGCCGTCGCCGAACGGCTATCTGCATCTCGGACATGCGCTGTCCGCGCTTATCAATTTCGAGATGGCGCGCGCCTCGGGCGGCCGGCTCTTGTTGCGCATCGAGGACATCGACGCGACGCGCTGCCGCAGCGAATACGAGGAGGCGATCTATGAGGACCTGACTTGGCTCGGCATCACCTGGGAGGAGCCGGTTCTGCGCCAAAGCGCGCAGTTCGACTTCTATCGCGCGGCGCTGGCGCGGCTCGAGGCCGCGGGTCTGATCTATCCGACTTTCGAAAGTCGCGGCGAAATTGCCCGCCTCATCGCCGAGCAAGGGAGGCCGGAGAACTGGCCGCGCGATCCTGACGGCGCGATGCTCTATCCCGGCCACGGGCGCTCCCTCTCGCTGGCTGAACGCGAGCGGCGCAAGGCGGCGGGTGCGCCCTATGCGTTGCGGCTAGACCTGTCAGCGGCACTCGCGCGCGCGGGACCGCTCACCTGGAGCGAGACCGGGGGCGCCGACGCCGGCGAGGTGATCGCGGCGCAGCCGCAGATGTGGGGCGACGTCGTTTTGGCGCGCAAGGAGGTGCCAACCAGCTATCATCTTGCGGTCGTCGTGGACGACGCGCGCCAAAGCGTGACTCATGTCGTGCGGGGACGCGATCTGTTCTGGTCGACGAGTATCCACCGGCTGCTGCACAGCTTGCTCGATCTTCCGGTGCCGCTCTACCAGCATCACCGCCTCGTGCTCGACGCCAGCGGGCAAAAGCTCTCGAAATCGACGCGTGCCACAGCGCTGCGCTCGCTGCGCGCAGACGGCGCCAGCGCAGCCGACATCCGCGCGATGGTCGGTTTGACGTACGATGCTTTGAGAGCGGTGCGCGCGCCTTTTGCTAGCGCAGAAGCACGGACGCTGGACCGAAACGATAATTGATGCCGGCTTTCACAACGTGGGTCCGCTCGCGGATGTTGGCATCGAGAAAGACCAGAGAAGCAGTGGGATTCGCGAAGCGCACGCCACGCGTGCCAAAGTCCATATAATTGTATTCGAGCTTGGCGGACCAAGTGTCGGTGAACGCGTATTCGACGCCGGGGCCCAGCATCCAGCCCCATCGCGTCTCGTTGGCGTTGAACGCGAGTTGCGGCGGAACGGCACTGGTCGACGCGACCGTGTACTTGTCATCTGCCCAGGCCGCCCCAGCCTTGCCGTAGACCAAAAGACGATCGAAGGCGACGCCGAGCCGGCCGGCGATCGTGCCGAGCGCGTCCACCTTGGCCGTGCAGTTGCCGCCAAGAATTGTCACGATGCCGGCTGCGGTCGCGGTTGATGAGCATCCGGTGCTGCCGGTCAGACTCGACCAACTCGCCTGCGCCTCAACGCCGACCAGCCAGATGCCTGCTTGAAAGTTGGCCCCGATCTGCCCGCCGGCGAGAAACCCGGACAAATTGAGGGCAACTGGCGCGGGCGCAACCTGGGCGCCGAGATAAATTCCCGTCCAGTTGAAGATCACGGCCGCCGGTCGATACTGCAGCGGGATCACGGGGAGATCAGCCGCTGCACCGGGGTGTGGTGCGCCGACGCACGCCAGGGCGCCCAATCCGGCGACAAGAAATCGTTTCATACGTACCACCACACAAACGCCAGCGACGCGGCAGTCACAACGCGCGGCGTTGTTGGAATCAAGGCACCGAACGCGGCGCATGTCGCCGAGGAGCGCATCGACACCGAACGGCTCGCGCTAGAGTCTTGAAATCCTTGCTTCTTCACCACCGCGTTGCACCGCGGCCACGGACAGGACTTTTGTCGCCGATGTGCGGCGAGCAGTCCTTATGACGCAGTTTGGTCCACGATCCGCACGATGTCGGCCATGATCCGATTGAGCTCGAAGTCCTTGGGCGTATAGACGGCGGCAACGCCAACGCGCTGCAGCGCCTGCGCATCTTCCGGTGGGACGATGCCGCCGACCACCACCGGCACATTGTCGAGCCCTGCCTTCTTCATGCGCGTGACCACCTCCTCGGCCAGCGCCACATGCGAGCCGGAAAGAATCGATAAGCCCACCACATGCGCCCCTTGCTCGCGCGCGGCGGCGACGATTTCCGCTGGCGTGAAGCGAATGCCCTCATAGACCACGTCCATGCCGGCATCGCGCGCGCGCACCGCAATCTGCTCAGCGCCGTTGGAATGGCCGTCGAGACCGGGCTTGCCCACCACGAATTTCAACCGTCGACCGAGCTTGCGCGAAACGCGGTCGATGTCGGCGCGCAAATCGTCGAGACCGACGGTCTCGTTGCGCGCGGCCCGTCCCACACCGGTAGGCGCCCGGTACTCGCCGAAGGTTTCGCGCAGCGCCAAGCCCCATTCGCCCGTCGTGACGCCGGCTTTCGCGCACTCGATCGAGGCCGGCATCATGTTGCGGCCTTCCTTGGCAGCGGCTCGCAATTCGCGCAGCGCCGCGGCGACCGCCCTGCCATCGCGCGCATCGCGCCAGGCATTGAGCTGCGCGATCTGTTCGGCCTCAGCCTGCGGCGAGACCGTCACAATGGTCTCGGCGGCCTCAGCAAGGGGCGACGCCTCTGTCTCGATGAACCGGTTCACCCCCACGACGATCCGCTCGCCGCGTTCGATCGCCTCGATGCGCCGCGTGTTCGATTCCACCAGCTGCTGCTTCATGTAGCCGTTCTCCACCGCCGCCACCGCGCCGCCCAGCGCCTCGATATGTCCGAGCTCCTCCTTGGCAGCGCACTTGAGTTCTTCCACCTTCGCCGCGATGGCGGGCGAGCCGTCGAAGATATCGCCGTATTCGAGCAGGTCGGTCTCATAGGCGAGGATCTGCTGCAGCCGCAGCGACCATTGCTGGTCCCACGGTCGCGGCAGGCCGAGCGCTTCGTTCCAAGCCGGCAATTGCACCGCGCGCGCCCGCGCGTTCTTGGACAGCGTCACCGCCAGCATCTCGATCAGGATGCGCGCGACATTGTTCTCCGGCTGCTGTTCGGTCAGTCCGAGCGAATTGACCTGCACGCCATAGCGGAACAGCCGCCGTTTGGGATCATCGACGCCGTAACGTTGGGCGGTGATCTCGTCCCACAGCTCGCAAAACGCCCGCATCTTGCAGAGTTCGGTGACGAAGCGCAGGCCGGCATTGACGAAAAAGGAGATGCGTCCCACCGCGTCCGCGAAGGCATCGGCTTTAACCGCCGCCGAGGCTTTGACGCGATCGAGCACGGCGATCGCGGTGGCGAGCGCAAAGGCGATCTCCTGCACCGGCGTCGCGCCCGCCTCCTGCAGGTGGTATGAGCACACGTTGATCGGATTCCATTTCGGCACCTCGCGGGTGGTGAAGAGGATCACGTCCGTGGTGAGCCGCAGCGAGGGCGCGGGCGGAAACACGTAGGTGCCGCGCGAGAGATACTCCTTGACGATGTCGTTCTGGGTGGTCCCTTGCAGCTTGTCGCGGGGGGCGCCTTGCTCGTCGGCGAGCGCGACGTAGAGCGCCAGCAGCCAGGCGGCGGTGGCGTTGATGGTCATCGAGGTGTTCATCGCGGCGAGCGGTATCTGCTCGAACAGACTGCGCATGTCGCCGAGATGACAGACCGGCACGCCGACCTTGCCCACCTCGCCGCGGGCGAGGGCATGGTCGCTGTCATAACCGGTTTGCGTCGGCAGATCGAAAGCTACGGAAAGGCCGGTCTGACCCTTGGCGAGATTTCTGCGGTAGAGCCGGTTGGATTCCGGCGCTGTCGAATGGCCGGCGTAGGTGCGGAAAATCCAAGGCTTGTCAGGCAGCGGCTTGGCCCTGGCGCCTTCATCGGTCATTCCAATGTCTCAACGGGTTGTGCAACGCAATATAGAGAAAATCCCGTCGAAAGTCATCTCGACCGCGGGCGCCGACGGCCCGCGATTTGCGATGCGGAGCTTCGCCCGGTGTGCAATGCGGACGCCAGGCCTTGCTCGATATTGCAGTGCAGCATAGGATGACGCCCGAACGCCATGGCATGAAAACGCGGAGATACCCATGCCGGTCCGTGCCATCAGCCAGCCGCAGGCGTCCGCGCGCAAGGATCTCTACGCCGCCGGCGAAATTCCCCCGCTCGGCCACGTGCCGGGACAGATGCACGCCTGGGCAATCCGCAAGGAACGGCACGGTCCGCCGGAGACATCGATGCGGCTCGAGGTCTTGCCGACGTGGCCGGTCGGCGAGAACGAGGTCCTCGTCTATGTCATGGCGGGGGGCGTCAACTACAACGGGGTGTGGGCTGGTCTCGGCGTTCCGATTTCGCCGCTCGACGTGCATAAGAACGCGTTCCACATCGCCGGCTCCGACGCCGCCGGCGTGGTTTGGGCCTGCGGCGCGAAAGTGCGGCGTTGGCGCGTGGGCGACGAAGTGATCGTCCACTGCAATCAAGACGATGGTGACGACGAGGAATGCAACGGCGGCGATCCGCTGCTCTCCCCCTCGCAGCGCATCTGGGGTTACGAAACGCCGGACGGTTCATTCGCGCAGTTCTGCCGCGTACAGTCGCGCCAGCTGATGCCGAAGCCAACGCATCTGACCTGGGAAGAGGCGGGCTGCTACATGCTGACGCTGGCAACCGCCTACCGCATGCTGTTCGGGCACGCGCCCCACATCCTTAAACCTGGCGATCACGTGCTGGTATGGGGCGCCTCGGGCGGGCTCGGCGTGTTCGGCGTGCAACTCGCCGCTGCCTCCGGCGCCAATGCCATCGGCATCGTGTCCGATGAGAGCAAGCGCGATTACGTGATGCAGCTCGGCGCCAAGGGTGTCATCAACCGCAAGGACTTTTCCTGCTGGGGCATGATGCCCAAGGTCGGAACGGCGGATTACGACAAATGGGTCAAGGAGGCACGCCGGTTTGGTAAGGCAATCTGGGACATCACCGGCAAGCGTGACGTCGATACCGTCTTCGAGCATCCCGGCGAAGCGACGTTTCCGGTCTCGTGCCTGGTGGTCAAGCGCGGCGGGATGGTCGTGTTCTGCGCCGGCACCTCCGGTTACAACATCAGC